>Ga0308414_1002980_pt1 | contig 10889 bp, 10 predicted proteins | sample HotsprSampleOS50_FD_205667 | JGI IMG/M metagenome (GOLD analysis project Ga0308414, IMG submission 205667) | Hot spring phototrophic mat microbial communities from Octopus Spring, Yellowstone National Park, Wyoming, United States - 20090730_OS50 ... | reverse complement strand
TCCAGTAAACCCAAATTGAGTTCCCCAGTTGTTTCCAAAATAGTAAAAATTTTTCAAATGCATATACATAAGAGGGTTGTTTTTTCGCACTCCAGCCGAGTGAGCATGTCCCCACTTTTTTCCATTAGTTGCTCCAATTACAAGTTCTTGAGTAAGAAAACTCCAAGGAAATAAAATACTGAGTTCTGCTCCTGTGTCAAAAATAGATTCCCAATCTAAAAAACGTCTATGAACAAAAGGAGCTTCTGTAAAAGGTCTATCATGCGAATGAATTCGATTGAGCCGACCTATGTCTAAAAACATCATCCCAGCTTTTAGAGAAGTATTGAGAGGTAAAAAAGGAAACTGAAGCCAGGCTTCGTGAACTTCAAAAAAATATTTCCCATCTTCTCCATGTGCTGCACCTAAAAAATATCCTCGTATCCATTGATCTACAGCTCCATTAAATCCAAACTCAGCTGTGCGAACATCTAATTCATTAGGCTGTCTACGAGGTTTATTTCTATCATATGTTCCTACAATATCTAAAGCAACTGCTACATCCATCATAAGATTTTGAGCAGAACGGTTGAGTTGGTTTCCAATGGGAATAGGGGCAGCAAATCCTCTAGAGTCTTCAAAGGCTTGTTTCTTTTTTTCTTGTTCTTTGAGTTCTTTTTCTAGTTCTTCTTGCCAATTTCCATTGACTTTTTTGGTTACCTTTGGTCTTTTTATTTCTAATTCTTCTAATTCTTTTTCCCAATCTTCTTTTTCTTGAGAATGTAAGTTAAAACTTATAATCGTAAACAACAAAAGTAAAAACCTAAATTTCATCTCTAGTTTTCCTTTAAAATAAACTACAAGAAAAAAAATTCCTGTAGTTTTTAAGAAAGCTTGCTTCTTTAAGGATTTTGTAGTATTTGGGCTGCCAAACCTAACTTACCAGAAGTAACAATTACTCTTTGGAGAGTTACTTTATTTAAGACAAACCCAAGTTTTGAACCTTTAGTTCCATAAGGGACATCTTCTTGGTCAAACTCATAATTACTTCTATCTGTTACCTCTGCACAAGGTTTTGACCATCCAAACATATGAGCTCCAGCTCCTTCTTGATGAATCTCCAAGCAGAGAGTTTTTATTTGTCCTACAGAACTTTGAGGAACAACCCCTGTATCAAAATTTCCCTCTGTTCCAGTAGTTTCAATAAGGTATTTAATTCCCCCTGGTCGAATTCTAAAAGTAGGACCTGTCACTTGAGCTGTAGCTTCATTTAAACTACCATTTCCTATGACATCTAAATAAGAGTCAGTAGCATTTAAAATGTAAGTAACCTCAATGTTTACTTTTTTTTCACCTGTAGAACTAAAATCTCTTTTAGCAGCTAAGCGGCTATTGGGTGTTTCTCCCACAATTCCATTGTTATTGCTATCTTTTAGATTTGCCTGTACAAATCCAATGTCTCCTACTGTAGTAGAAACACAGTTTACCCCAGTGAAGTCAAATTGAGTTCTACTTTTTCCATCTATAGCTGGAGCACTAGTTTCTAAACATCTTCCTGAAGAGAGTAGGAAGATAGCTGCAGCTTGGGAACGTTGCTTTTCTGAGTTAGATTGTTTTTTTTCAGCACAGGCTGAAACAATGAGTAAGGTCACGAGTAAAATTTTCATCATATAGTCAACTCCTTTTTTTCCATATTTTTTTAGTGCAACTAAGTTGCAAGTAAAAATTTAAGTTTTCTAAAGAAAAGACTTTCTTTTAAGAGGACATAAATAATTTTAACTAAAAGCACAAAGAGAGAAGAAATTGAGATATATTGGGAATTTTATTTTACTACCTATTCGTTTAATTATTTACCTATACTATTGGATTTTTTCTTATCTGAAAAAAGGAGAACATGTCTATGTGGAAGTTCCAAGTAGTTTTCAAGAATATCGGAAAACTTTTTTACTTGAACTTATTTCTGGAAAAGAAGGCTCTCCTTTATTTTTACAATTTATTGAAGACTTAAGACTTATCTTAGAAAGCAAGCATATAAAGAAAGTTTCGTTTAATGTAAATCAAATAGAATATGGCTTAGCTGAATTACAAGAGATTTGTAGATTAGTAGAAGAATTACAAAAAAAAGGAATTCACACTTCAGGCTTTAGTCAATCGGGAGATTTGAAAACCTTATATTTTTTATCTTTTTTAGATGAGAGATATTGTGCAGAAAATGCAGAGTTCTTTTTACTTTTACCAAGTGTAGAAAGTTTTTTCTTCAAAGGAACGTTAAGCAAGTTGGGTATAGAAGTAGAAAATTTTGCCTCTGGTAAGTATAAATCTTTAGCAGAAATGTTTACAAGAGAGAAATTTTCAAAGGAAGCTAAAGAAAATATAACTTCCCTCATTCAATCTATTAAATCTAACTTATTAAAGACAATTAAAAAAAAATCTAATTTAAACTTGGAAAATATTCATCCCATTTTGACAGGTAAATATCTTTTTGACAAAGGTTTTTTTAAAGGTTTTTTAGATGAAGAAGATTTTAAGGAAAATTTACAATATAAAGGTTATAAAAAGCCTGAAAAAGATAATTTTTTACAAGAGCCTGATTTTACTGTTACTACTTTAAGTTCTCTTTACTTCATAGAAAGAAAGAAAAAATATAAATTTTTTCGCAAACGACAAAATAAAATTGCTATTGTGTGCTTAAAAGGAGAAATTGTAGAAGGAAAAAGAGAAGAAAATGAACTTAAAGAAGGTTCTATTCATGCTTATTCTACTATTAAAATGTTAAAAGAAATTAGAAAAGATGATTCTATAAAAGGAGTAATTTTAGAAATTGACTCACCTGGTGGTTCTGCTTTTGCTTCTGATTTAATTTACCGGGAAATTTTAAAATTAAAATCTACTAAAAAAACTTATGCTTATTTAAAAAATGTAGCTGCATCGGGTGGGTATTATATTGCCTTAGCTTGTGAAAAAATTTTTACAAATCCTTATTGTATTACGGGTTCTATTGGTACAGTGGTAATTCGTCCTAATTTAGCTGGACTTTATAAAAAATTAGGAATTACTAAAGATCGCATAGAGTTTTATCCTACAAGAGAAATTTTTTCTGAATTTGGAAAGCTTTCTCTAGAAGCTAAAAAGTTTTTGACAAGTGAAATTGAAAGAGTAAAAGACATTTTCTATAATGTTGTTTGCACCAATAGAAATTTTTCAAGAGAAGATATGGAACAGAGAGGTGGAGGAAGGGTCTTCTCAGGAGAGGAGGCTTTAAAATGGAAATTAGTAGATTCTACTTCAGGGTTTTTGTCTGCAATTGTAGAATTAGAAAAAGAACTTGGCTTAGGTGAAATGCGTTGGGAGTATGATGTCCCTACTTATAGTATTCGTAGTATGTTAAAAAGTTGGAAAAATTTTACTCGTTTTTCTAAAAATCCATTGGAGTATGTAATTTCTAATATTTCAATAGATAGATTAGAATATTATTCTGAAATCAGTAGAGTGTTATCAAAAAGTTTTTGAGGGGAATTTTATGAAAATTTGGAGTGTGCTTTTTTTCATTTTGTTTGAAAGTTGTATAGCTTTTAACCAAGTAAAGTTTTTAGATCTTCCAGAGAAATCCTTAGATTTCAATGAATATGTCTTATATGGAACTGATAGAGATAAAATTCTCTTACTTAGTGTAGAAGGAGTAATTACTGAATCTTCTCCTTCAGGTCCTTTTGGGATTGGAGTTGAAGATTCTATGGTAGCTAGAGTAAAAGAAGAATTAAACAAAGCTAGTTTGGATCCTCTCATTAAAGGAATTGTTCTCAAGGTAAATTCTCCCGGAGGTGGGGTTACAGCTAGTGATATTCTCTATCGAGAACTCATGGAATACAAAAGAAAGACTAACAATCCCATTGTAGCTATTTTTATGGATACAGCTGCTAGCGGTGGATATTATATAAGTATGGCTGCAGATTCTATAGTAGCTCATCCTACTTCTGTGACAGGATCCATTGGAGTGATTGTCAGTGGACTAAATGTAAAAGAAGGACTGGAAAAAATTGGGATAAAAGATCAAACTTTTGTCTCTGGAAACAACAAAAATTTACTTTCTCCTTTTGCTGAAATGACTCCCGAAAAGAAAAAAATTATCCAATCTATTGTAGATAATCTCTATGAGCGTTTTTATAGGATTGTCAAGAAAAATCGTTTTAATCTTCAAGACTCTAAACTTCGACAACTTGCTGATGGTAGAATTTTTACAGCAGAACAAGCTTTAGCAGAAGGTCTAATAGATAAAATTGGCTACACAGAAGATGCTATTAAGACTCTAATGGAATTACCTAACTATAGAAAATCTCTTGGAAATGAAAACCCTAGAATTGTTGTTTACGCATTAAGTCGAAAGCCTGTTAAAAACTTTTATCAAACTCAAGCTATCCCAGAAAGCTTTATAGATTCAGTATCTAAGAAATTAAATCTACATTCTAGTATAAAATTTCTTTACTTATGGCAATAAGTTTTTTATAGGAAATTTGAGTGCTTTTTAATTCTATTCCTTTTTTATTTTTATTTTTAATTACATATATTATTTATTGGGCTTCTCCAAATAAGATAAGAAAGCCCATACTTATTTTAGCGTCCATTGTGTTTTATGCTTATAATAACTTTTGGATGACTTTTCATTTTCTTTTTATAATTTTAGTTAATTATTTATTTACTATTATTTTATTTAAAAGAATTCAAACTCAAAAATCTACTAGATTTATTCTTTCTATAATTGTAATACTTAACTTGATAAACTTAGGATTTTTTAAGTACTTTTATTTTTTTTGCAATTCTATTTACACTATTTTTGGGATTGTTGAAGTAAAAGAATTTGCTTCATCAATAAAAATTTTTTTACCACTTGCTATTAGTTTTTATACTTTTCAAATCTTAGCTTTGCAAATTGATATTTATAGAAAAAAAATTCAATATCTTATTTCACCTTTAGATTACTTTTTGTTTATTTTGTTTTTTCCTCAGCTTATAGCAGGACCTATTATGAGAAGTGAGGACTTCCTTCCCAAGATAAATCATCCTACTCTTACAGAAGATTCTATGAAAGAAGGTATCTTACTTATTTTAACGGGTCTTGTAAAGAAAGTAGTTATTGCAGATACTATAGGTCCTATACTTGCCCCTCTTTACTTAGAACCTACAGGGTACCACTCTGCTTCTCTTTTTGTTGGGGTTTTGGGATTTGTTTGTCAAGTTTACTGTGATTTTAGTGGTTACTCTGATATGGCTAGGGGATTGGCTTTGCTTTTAGGTTATGAAATTCCAAAAAATTTTGCAGGTCCTTTTCTGGCTTCTAGTTTTAGTGAACTTTGGGGTAGGTGGCATATTACTCTTTCTAGTTGGCTAAGAGATTATGTATATATTCCACTTGGGGGAAATCGAGGTGGATTTCATAAAAGCAATTGGAATATGTTAGTTACTATGACTTTAGGTGGTTTTTGGCATGGTGCAAACCTCACTTATATCTTGTGGGGCTTTTATTTAGGAGTTCTCTTGTGGTTAGAAAGATTGTGGAATTATTACTTTCCTAATCAAGTTCCACTGCGGTCTGCGGTGAAAGTTTTTAAAATAGGTTTTACTTATTTGCTTTTTGCTTTGTCGGGGGTTTTTTTTAGAGCTGGGGCAACAGGAGACAAGTCTGTTCAAATAGCTTGGGATTATTTTTCTACTATGTTGAGTTTTTCATCTGGAAAAAGTCTATATAGGACAGAAGAACTTTGGTTTTATGTGTTACTTACTTTTGTTTTTAATTGGATAGAATACTCTACTACTTGGAAGTTTCCCAAGTGGGTAAGAGATATTTGGATTCCAATTTTTTCGGTAATTGTTTTGCTGTTGATGGGAATTTTTGGAGATGGAGGTGGGGATTTCATTTATTTTCAGTTTTAAGTTTTTTGGATTTTTTAGCTTGTTTTGTTTTCTTTCTTGTAGTTCAAAAGAATGGTATAGAGAACTGCCAAAAGAAGCTTCTCAAGCTCAACCTATTTTACTTGGAGTGTATGTCAAAAAGCTTCCTTCTCGTGCTCCTATGCGGTCTGCTCATATCTTTCATGAACACTCTGAAAAAATTTATATACAAAAAGATGGGACATTTCGTCGAGAATACATTAGTAAATGGACAGAAGGGATTCATTCTAGAAGTATTTTTATTCAAGCAGATGGAAATTATCTACAAAAAGGAAATTGGGTCCTACTTATTACCAAAACTCGCAAAATTCAAGAAAGAAAAGATTTTGAACTAGAAAACGAAAGAGTTCTTGACAGTGAGACAAGACTTATTTACTATCTTTGGAAAAAAGGTAAAGTACTGGTTCCCATGATTTATGAAACAGGTTACAGAGAAAAAAACTTTGGAGTAAAAGACGGACTAAAGGTCCCATTTGATGAATTGAGTTTAGAATTTCAACGATATTTACAATTTTATACTTATGAAGAATTTCAATCTCATGCATATTTTTTTGAAAGAGATGGAAAATGAAACGTAAGTATAACCAATCTTCATTTTCTGGACTTTCTCGTAGGAGTGTAGCTTTATTTTTTTTATTTGTCTCAGTACTTCTAGTTTTATATTTATTGAAAAAAATTGATTTACAAGTCTTTTCGTTTACCTTAGTAAGCATTATTTTATTTTTCCTAATTTACTATATCATATCTTATAAACAAATTCATAAACTAGATAGATTTCAGAAGTTGTTAGAATTTTTAGATATTCAGGAAAACAATGATTTTGAATCTAGAAATTCTTTTGCACGTAGTTTAATTTTTCCTCCCGATATTCAAGATGAAAACTTTGAAGTCTATAGCTTTTTTAAACCCTTTTCTTTTTTAGGTGGGGATTTATATTTTCAATCGAAAGACTCAAAAGGTAAGTATTGGTTTGCTATAGGGGATGCCTCTGGACATGATATAAACTCTCATTTGTTTAGTATGATGTTGATTTCTGGACTTTCTTCTCTCATTCATACTTGCAATACTCCTAAGGAGGTCAATGAGCAGTTAAATTATAATTTAAAACTTCGTTCTATTTTAAATGGACACCCTCTTCCTTGTTATGCTTCTTTGGTAGTTTTAAAAATAGATGAGGTAGGAAACGTAGAACATTATGGACAGCATCCCAATTTAGTAGTTTATAGAAAACAGACCAATCAAACTGAAGTAATAGAAACTTCGGGAGGATTTATTGGAAATGAAAATTATCCTCTTCCTGCTAGTTCTCTTCAAGAGCCTAAGGGTTTTCAGTTGAATTCTGGAGATATTTTGTTTGTATTTACAGATGGGATTTTTGAACAGAAGAATTCTAAAAATCAATACTATGGGTATAGACTGTATGAGTTTCTTTTAAATCATCCCAAGGAAGACTTAGAACTTTTTCTTATGAATTTATATAAAGAAGTCTTAGAGTTTAGCCAAGGAAAAATCCAAGATGATCTTACTGTAATGGTAATTCGAAAACTATAAATTAATTTTTGTGAGAAGTTTTTATTAAATTTTAAAAAAACCATCTTGAAAAATTATCAGTTATCCGATTTAATTACATAGTATAATTTATACTTGGAGTTTTGCTTCATGGGCGAAGGTTCTCTTTCTCAAGATGAAATTGATGCACTTTTGATGGGTGCTGATGAGACTACTTATGATACTGACAGTAGTTCAATGGCAGTAGATGCTTTATCTCCTATAGATAGGGATTTGCTGACAGATATTTTTCAATTTTCTTTTTCTACAGCAGGACGGACGCTCGAGACTTTGTTATCTAAACCTGTCAAGTTTGGAAGTCCTAGTGTAGAGTCAAAACTTGCCCAGGATGCAACAAATGAGTTAGGTACTGGTGGAGCAGTAGTTTTAATGACTACTTTAAGTGGTCCAGTAAATGGAAGAGCCTGTCTTGTCATGTCTGTAGAAAATGCTTCAAAGGTAGTCAATCTTTTACTAGGGGGGCTTTCTACAGGACAACTAGATTCTTCTCAGTTACAAACTTTGAAGGATACCTTTGCCCCTATAATGGGTTTTATTACTGTTCAAATGGGAGTAAAGCTAGCAAATACTATAAATGCTTCTCCACTAGAAGTATCTATGGCTAAAACTCCCAAAGATCTTATTTTACCTGAAGGTAAGCAGGTAGTAAAGACTACCATCAATTTAAACATAGAAGGAGTGAGTGTCTTTAAGGTTTACTATGTAATTGCTCAGTCTACAGCTGAGGAAATTTTAGCAATTGCAAAAAAAAGCACAGCTAAGTCTGCTCCTTCAGGAAATTCAGACATGGGAATTAACATACAAACAAATATAGGTAGTTATTCACAGCAACAACAACAAAAAAATCTTTCACAGGTAGGTATTAAAGGCGTGACTTTTCCATCTCTTTCTACAACTAGTCAACCCTCTGGGGCTACAAATTTAAACCTCTTAATGGACGTTCAAATGTCTGTTACTGTAGAGTTGGGTAGAACTAAAATGTATATCAAAGACATTTTAGGCTTAGGAGAAGGCTCTATCATTGAACTAGAAAAACTAGCTGGTGAGCCTGTAGATCTTTTGGTAAATGGCAAACTTATTGCTAAAGGAGAGGTAGTTGTAATTGATGAAAATTTTGGTGTACGTGTGACTGATATTGTAAGTCCAACTGATCGTATAAAATCAGAAAATAAATGATTTTAGAATCTTTTTTTTTACTATTTTTGTTGTTTACTCCTTCCTTGTATCCTCAAGATGAGGAATTAAATAAGCTCTTGAGGGATGAGTTAGGGATGGAACAAAAAGATAAGAAAAAGAAAGATACTACTCAGTCTCTTCCTAAAAAAGAAGACTATGAACAAAATAATCCTATTCGTGAACGCTATGTAAACACAGAAGAAAGTAGTTCTACAACCTTGCTTTGGATTTTAGTACGGATTTTTTTAGTTTTAGCTATTCTAATTGGGGCATTGTATTATATCTTACGGTTCTTAAATAAAAACAAGGGTTTGAGGTATCCTGTCAAGGGAGAAATGAGGTTAATTTCTCATTTACCCTTAGGTGCAGGGCGTGAACTACAAATTGTAGAAGTATCAGGGATGCTTTTAGTATTAGGTGTTAGCGAACACTCTATAACTTTAATCAAAGAAATAACAGATCCCTTAATTAAAGAAAGAATTTTTCTAGCGAGAGATTCTTTTGAACCTCCTAAAGGAAATTTTATAGAGGAACTTTATAAAGTTGTAACAGGAGGTCGGGTAAGCAAGTCACAAGAATCACAAATAGAGACTTTAGAGCAAGAAACTGAAATTCTAGAAGAAATTCAAAGACGTCAAAAATCAAAACTAGAAGAACTTAAAAGAGAAAGAGATAGACTTCAAAAAAAAGAAAAATAGTGAATTAAAAAAATCTTGACTTTTTATAAAAAAATGAGACATAGTTTAATATTTGAGATTCAACATGAGCTTACGACCTACTTCCTCATTTCAACTTCAAAACCGAGGTTTTTTTTATTTTGTAATTTTACTATTATTCTTCTTTTGTGTAAGCACAGATTTATCTGCTCAAGATAGAACTAGAATTCCTATCCCCAATTTAAACTTTAATATAAACGAAGCTAAAACCCCGAGAGAAACTAGTCTTTCTCTTATGATTCTTTTTTTAGTTACTATTTTATCTTTAGCTCCAGCTATTGTGATGTCTATGACTTCTTTTACAAAAATTGTAATAGTCATGGACTTCGTACGCAGAGCTTTAGCTATTCAAAACTTACCACCCAATCAAGTTTTAATTGGATTAGCTTTATTTATGACTTTTTTTATTATGGCACCTACCTTGAAAAAAATTAATGATACAGCTTTTACTCCTTACACAGATGGAAAGATTGACACAAATGAGTTTTTTGAAAAATCCATGCTTCCTATTAGAGAGTTTATGATTCGCCAGATTGGAAAAGAAGGTACAAAAGATGTAGCTTTGTTTTTAAAGTTAGGAAAGGTAACCAATGTTCAGTCTTATGAAGATGTGCCTAGCTATGTTTTAATTCCTGCTTTTATGCTTTCTGAAATGAAGAAAGCATTTATTATAGGAATTTATTTATTTGTACCTTTTGTAATTATTGACATAGTAGTAGCTTCTGTGCTTTTATCTATGGGTTTGATGATGCTTCCCCCTGTGATGATTAGTTTACCGTTTAAGTTAATTCTTTTTGTACTTGTAGATGGTTGGAATCTTTTAGTTTATGAATTAGTGAGGAGTTATAAATGACCGAAGTAGATGTAATTACTTTAATTCGTGAGGGTCTATATATTACTATGAAGGTTTCTGCTCCTATTTTAATTACAGCTTTTATAGTAGGTTTAATCATAGGAATTTTACAAACTACTACTTCTATTCAAGAGCCAACTATAGCCTTTGTCCCAAAACTCATAGCTATTTTTGTAGTTATTGTAATCTTTGCTTCTTGGATGGTGAGGGTTATGACTGAATATACAAGAAATATTTTTTTGATGATTGAGAGGATTTAATGTTAGACTATTTTGTCTATAATTTTCAAACCTTTCTAATGATGATGGCGAGAATCTTAGGACTGTTTAGTGTAGCCCCTGTATTTTCAGGAGATGGGATTAGTTTTGCTTATAGAATTTTTTTTGCTTTTTTGGTTACTTTAATTCTTTTTCCCATAAGTTCTACTTATATGATGCCCGTTCCTAACTCGATGGGAGAATACTATTTAATTGTACTTTCAGAGTTAGCTATTGGGATTTTAATTGGATTTTTAATGAATATCATCTTTGCTACTTTTCAAATGGCAGGTGAATATTTTAGTGTTCAAATTGGATTTAGTTATACAGAAGTTTTAGATCCTGTCGGTCAAAGTTCCTTACCTGTTATAAGTACACTCAAAAATTTAATGG
>Ga0308414_1002979_pt1 | contig 10890 bp, 12 predicted proteins | sample HotsprSampleOS50_FD_205667 | JGI IMG/M metagenome (GOLD analysis project Ga0308414, IMG submission 205667) | Hot spring phototrophic mat microbial communities from Octopus Spring, Yellowstone National Park, Wyoming, United States - 20090730_OS50 ... | reverse complement strand
GGCCTGACAGACACGATCGGGAGCGGGCTGGGGGGACTGGATCTGGGCGATCGCCCACTGCACTCGCGCCCGCACAGCAATATCCGGGTCTTCGAGCGTTTGCAGCACTGCCACAATCTGGGGCTGCAAGCTAGAGACAGACTGCCCAAGGGCTTGCAGACCGGCGATCGCCGCATAGCGGATTGACCAGTCGGCATCGGATAGAATGCGAACCAGCGTATCGTAGGTGCGGGATTGGGCGATCGCCTGCTCCGCCTCTGGCAGTTTGAGCCAGTGCAATTGCCCCACGCCTTTGGTGGCGGCGCGGCGCACGCTGGGGGCAAAGTCCGTCTCAGCAGCCGACAGCAGCACGTCTAAAGCACGGGGATCGGCGATCGCCGCCAGCGCCCGAATCGCATAAGCCCGCGCCCCGTAGTTGTAATCATCTAGCAGCGTCAGCAGAGGCATGACCGCTGCATCGCCCATCTGCACGAGTCCTTTTACCGCCATCACCGCCGCTCCTGGATTGTTGAACCCTAGTGCCCGAATCAGCGTGGGGATACCTTCCTCTAGCTGTGCCGCAGCCAGCGCCTGCACCGCCGCGATCAACCGTTCCGGCGAATCGGCTTGGTCGATGTCGGCGATGAGGGTGGCGAGGGAAGGGGGCATGGGAGAGCGAGGGGGTGAGGGGTGGGTGAGGTGGGTGGGAGAGTGGAGTGGGCGAGGATTTTCGTTTTTGGGGCCCTTCTTGCTCTTTACGACCGGTTTACAGCATCCCGTCCATCAGCGCCATCACCCGAATCGCGTCGGCGCTGAGGGTGTCGGGCGACTGACGGACGGCGCGTTCTAGCAATCCCCTGAGGGAAAAGAGCTTGAAGCTGTTTTCGGTGGCGGCGGTGGCGATCGCCTCGGCGGCAGGCAGGTAGCCGACCGCACCCAGATCAGACAGGGCGACGCGGCGCAGGTTGATGTCGTCGCTTTGCAACGCGGCTACAAGGCGATCGCCATAGGCTGCCTCCTCCGTGAGCTGGTACAGCGCCCGCACAGCAGAATACTGAACCCGCCGGAGCGGATGCTCGGCAAAGGGACGAATCTCCTCGACCGCTTCGACTGCGCCCAGCGCACCCAGCGCCTCCAGAACCGCTTCATAGGGCTGAGCCAAGTGGGGCCTGCCGGGAACCTTGATCGCCGCCGCCACGCCGCCTGCTAGCAGCGATCGCAGCGCGGGCACGCAGGACGCATCGCCCAGCATCCCCAATGACTGTGCCGCCGACTCGCGCACATAGAAGTCCTCACAGGCGAGGCACTCCGTCAGCCCCGGAACGGCACGGCGATCGCCCAGCTTTCCCAGGGCGCGGGCTGCATTCCGCCGCAGTGGATAACCGCCCAGTTCGGTGCGATCCGACTCGTCGCGGAGTGCAGCAATCAGCGCATCCACGGCCGCCGGATCAGACACGCGAAATTTCCCCAACCACCAGGCCGCATAATAGCGCAGGCTGGTGTCGGGGTGGGAAAGATTGGCGATCGCCTGCTCAACCGTCAGCGCTTCTGCGCTAGCGGCCTCCGATGCAGCGGTCGATTCCTCAAACTGCGTCTGTGATGTTCCGTCAAGCATTCCTGAACTTGGGTTGACCGCGTGACCTCCACTGGGCGATCGCGTGCCTACGAGTTGCCCGTCAGCGGCTCAATCTTAACGATTTTGCCGCCCATCCGCAGAATGCGCTGCATCTCTTCATTCATGCGGTTGTAGGGCACTGTAAAAAACACACTGCCGCTATTGCGAATCGCGTAATTGTTCTTGTCTGTCTCCTGGCTCTGGCGCAGACCCACCACTTCATAGCGAAACATCCGCGCCCCCGAAGGCGAATTGGCAGCACTTCCGACAGCAGTTTGACCGTACATATTTTGGATCTCCGTGGATATAAATTTGCAGGGAGAGAGCGAGGTTTTAGGGATGTTGCTCCGCAACGCTTGCGCGAACAGGGGTTAGGGATCAGGGATCAGGTTCTGAGTGTCTGCTTTGCTTCCAAAACTCAACCTTTCCTCTGTTTCCTGACCCCTGACTCCTGTCCCTGACCCTTAATTAGCGCTGGCCAGCGACACGCTGACGATCCGGCCACCCTGGCGCTGGATTTGCTGCATCCGAGCCGAGAGCCGGTCGTAGGGCACCAGGTAGGCAGTGCTGCTGCGGCGCAGCTTGGGATAGCCAACACCGGAGCCACCGTTTCGCAGACCTGCAACCTCAATGCGATAGACCCGGGCGCTTTCGCCAACGGAGCCGCCCAGGCACTTGCTGGGAGCTATGTCGTCCGAAGCACGGAAAAAGGCGAAGCTGCCGCTGCCAGAGGGGCTGACGATGGAGGTCGGCTTGTTTTGAGCCAGGTCGCGGGCGAGGTGAGGCATACGACCCTCCGCCTGAGAGCGATCGCTGTTGGCGTAGCCCCGATACAGGCGGAACATCCGGTTAAAGGCGACCGTGCGGGCCCCGGCGTAGTATTCAAAGCCGCGATAGTAGGGCACGATGCTTTCGCCAAAGTTGGCCTGATATTCTTCCGAGTCAATATAGGAATCGATATCAGCATCAAAGCCTTGGGTTTCGTACAGATCTAGATGGAAGATCACTTCCGACTCGTCGTAGGGCGCACGACCCAGCAGGTGCTTATAGTTCAGCTCGATCACACGGGTCTGGAAGTTGCCGTAAAGAAACTTCTGCTTGTAGAGGTCAGACTTGGCAACAGCGCGGACAAATTCACGGACGCTGATGTTGCCGTCGCGGAGGAGCGATTCGGCGCTGGTGAGGCGCTCGGACTTCATCAGGTAGTCGTTGCCCAACACCTGCCGATAGACGGCGCGGATGACGTTTTCGACATCCTCTTTGGTGTAGTTGGGGCGGAGTTCTACCCGAGGCGCTCCGTCAAACGGAGATGTTCCCAAACGGGATGCTGCTGCGGTAACTGGCACGGTCGATCTCTCCTTCGTGTTTGCGAATGGCTTGGAAGCGGTTGGCGCTTGAAGCTGACCCCAAACCCCAACCACTAGAAACCGGAACTCAAACGGGTAGCGGGTGATTCTTGAGGCTACCCTAAACCCTAAACGGCGCTGATGCTAAGCACTCGGCCGCCAGCGCGATTGATCTGCTGGAGGCGTGTGGAAAGCTGGTCGTAAGAAACGAGCAGGTCGCGATTGCTGAGCCGCAGCGGGGCCCGGCCGCTGGACGCAGACTGGGTATAGCGGACTCGATAGAGCTGGTCGCGATCGCCCGCTGCTGCCCCCACTAGGCTGGCTCCGACTCCAGCAAACTCGCTGACGCGACCCGTTGAAGGCGGCTGAATCGGCATGGGCAGGTTGCGAGCCACTTCCTGCGTCAGCCGGGGGCGATTTTTGCCATACTGAGCGCGATCGCTGTTGGCATAGCCCCGATACAGCCGAAACATGCGCGTAAAGCCGACGGTCTTTTGCCCCCGCTGCGAGTTGAACCCGCGATAGGACGGCACGACCGAATCGCCAAAGCTTTCCTGATATTCTGCCGAGTCGAGGTAGGAGTTGATCTCTGCCTCGTAGCCCTGCTGGTTATACAGGTCAACGTGGAAGGCGATTTCTGACTCATCGTAGGGGGCGCGACCCAACAGATGCTTGTAGTTCAGCTCGATAAATCGAACCTGGGGATTGGAATAGAAAAACTTTTCCTTATATAGCTCAGACTGGGCGATCGCCCGCACAAAGTCGCGGACACTGATCTGTCCTTGACGCAGGAGCGATTCCGCACTGGTCAGACGCTCACTCGCCATCAGATGATCATTTCCCAGCACTTGACGATAGGCCGCCCAAATCACAGCCTGCACATCGTCTTCTGTCCAGCTTGGGCGCAGCTCCACGCGATCGCTCGGCGAAAACGCAGTGATGCCCAATCGATCTGCTGCAACCAGACTGCTCATCTCAAGTTCCTCCTGCTAAAGATGACACTCGGCGATGAAAAGCCCTTGTGACCAGAGGATGCCTGACGTTTAGCGTCCAGCGCAGAGAATCAACCCGACAAAGCTGGAACCAAACAGCGAGAACGAAAGCTCAAACACTTCAAAAAGCTGAACTCCAACGTCCCCAACCCCCTGCGCCCCCAGACTGCTCTGCTCCTGCCACAAGCGCGCCGACATAAAACACAGATCTTCAATTCTTCAATACACAGATATCAGATATAACAATGCCCGGAAAGGTAAACCCCTGCCAGTTGTGAACCAGCAATTGCTTACCGTTCCGGGCAAGCACAATCAACTAGCTCAGGGCGATTAGCTCAGGGCGTTGATTGCGTAGTCGATGTAGGTGTTGGCTTCGTTGGCAGCCTGACCCGTTAGACCGTGGTTTGCCTTGATGTACTTCAGAGCTTCCACATACCAGCTCGGAGACAGATCGAAGGTGCGGTTGATTTCATCCAGACCAGCGATCAGGTACTCATCTAGAGGGCCGGTGCCACCTGCGACCAACGAGTAGGTGATGATCCGCAGGTAGTAGCCGATGTCACGAGCGCACTTGGACTTACCGCGAGCATCGGAAGCGAAGTTTGAGCCCTGCATCTGAGTGGTGTAAGGGAACTTCTGATACACGGCGTTTGCAGCACCGTCGATCAGCTGCTGAGCATTGTTGGTCAGCACACGAGCAGCTTCCATGCTGGCAGCGGCACGCTCGAAGCGACCGTTAACAGCTTGCAGCTCAGTGTTGCTGAGGAAACGGCCTTGGGTATCTGCTGCGGCGATCGCTTCAGTAATCGGGGTCTTCATAGTCGAGATATCTCCCTAAAAAACCTAAAGTTGTCCTTGAGTATTTTGAAAACCATCGGCAAAATGCCGAAAACCTGGTCTAGAGCGTCAGCCTGCCTCAGGCAGCACCGCACTCGTCACCAAAGCTAAATTACGCAACCGCAGCAGCAGCGCGATCAAAGTAGCTAGCCACTTCAGATACCAGCGCCGAGCAGTCACCCTTGGTGATGCCGTTGGGATCGTTGATGATGGCGATCGCGGCATCCTTCATTTTCTGAACGCCAGCAGCCACAGAACCACCAGGCACACCCAGCGCTTGATAGGTTTCGCGCAAGCCGTTCAGGCAGCGGTCATCTAGCACGCTGGAGTCACCTGCCAGGGTTGCGTAGGTCACATAGCGTAGGATGATTTCCATGTCGCGCAGGCAAGCAGCCATCCGACGGTTGGTGTAAGCATTTCCACCGGGTTGGATCAGCTGGGGCTGCTCTTCAAACAGAGAGCGAGCAGCGTTAGCAACGATGGTGGAAGCGTTGCTGGTCATGCGGTTAACGGCATCCAGACGCTTGCTGCCTTCTTTGACCACGTTGCTCAGAGCGTCGAGTTGGGCGTTGCTCAGAAACTCTCCCTTCGTGTCAGCCTGGGAAACGACTTTAGCGAAAGCATCTAACATGGACTCAATCTCCTAATCGTTTTGGTTGAGTTCGGTCTTAAAAACTGGATGAAAGGTAGCCCAGTCTTCACTGTTGCCGATGGGTAGCAGTGCTGGTTTAACACAGCAACACATACAGCCTGGAATGGCTTCCACAGACATAAGAGAGTAGCTTAGCTGCCGGACTCATCTTCCTGAGCGCAAGGCGCTTCTCATAGAGCCTCTCATAAATCTGAGAAAAACTTCACAGTCAGATGAGAAGGTCTAAAACCTTACAAACCAGCGAGTAATCGTACTCTGTCTGTGGTCTGTACCCTTCCGAATCTCTTTATACAATGCGGTTAACCCATTTACTTGTTACAAGTTATTAAGTTGTGTAGAGCCACTCAGATATTCCCGCCAAACCTTTGCGTACAAAGCTTTTTGGCGTATTTTTGCAAAGGATTTTCGGCATATTTGTTTACATTCTTGCCGCGATGAACTCCTCATAGAAGCGGGATTTTGGATTTTAGATTATCTTAAGAATTCTGGAAACCTTTGCCTGAACGAAAGTATAAATACTCTCTGAGAGCGGCTTGAAGTCCACTCATAATTTTAAGAAATGTAAACAAAGCCTTCGCTAATTTGAGATTTGTCACACAAACCGCTGTCGCAAAACGCGCAAAAGCGTCGAGAAAGAATCTGGCAGCGGGGCGATCGCCTCAATCTCTTTCTCAGAAATCGGGTGTTGCAGCCGCAGTTTCCACGCATGGAGCGCCTGCCCCGGCAAATTCACGCCGACCGATTTGCCGCCGCTATACACCGGGTCGCCCACCACTGGATGTCCGATATGGGCGCTGTGGACGCGGATCTGGTGGGTGCGCCCCGTTTCCAGGTTAAACTGCATCAGGGTGTAGTTGCCCAGGCGTTCGACGACCCGCCAGTGCGTGATGGCCCGCCGCCCGCCGCGCTCTTCTGGCACGATCGCCATCTTTTTGCGATCGCCCGCATGACGACCAATCGGCGCGTCTACCGTGCCCGACACTGCCCTGGGCGCACCGTAGACCACCGCCAGATAGGTGCGGCGGGCGGTTTTGGTTTTGAACTGGGCTTGCAAGTGCTGATGGGCGGTGTCAGTTTTAGCGATCGCCAGCGCCCCGCTCGTATCTTTATCCAGCCGATGCACGATGCCCGGCCGCTGCACGCCGCCGATGCCCGCCAAATCGGGACAGTGGGCTAGCAGCGCGTTCACGAGGGTTCCCGTGGCGTGGCCTGGCGCAGGATGCACCACCAGCCCCACGGGCTTGTTCACAATAATCAGGTGCGCGTCTTCAAACAGAATATCGAGGGGAATGGCCTCAGCTTGCAGCGCCAGCGGCTCGGCCGGCGGAATGGACACGGTGAGGCGATCGCCCGACTGCACTTCTGCCTTTTTAGATGCACAGATCCGACCATTGACCCGCACCTGTCCCTGCTCGATCAGCCTTTGCAGGCGGGCGCGGGAGAGGTCAGGCAAGTGCGCCGCCAAGTAGCGATCGAGGCGATCGCCAGCGCCCAGTCCAGGTTTCACTACCAGCTCCAGATCGGCCGCTGAACCTGCTGACGGCGCTGGCTCTAGCTCGTCGAAGTCTTCGTCGTCAAAATCGCTTGTGTAATCGCTCAGGGGGTTATCCAAAGTGTCCACACGGCTTGTCTCTGTAACGGCTGTGTATCTTACTCAGCACTTGGATCGACGCCGTCCTCCGGAAACACCCACTTGGGCGGCTCCATCGCTTTGCGGCGCCGCGCCTCCTCTGCCATTTCCAGCATTTTGTCAAGCGAGGTGGTTTCGATAAACTGCGAGGCCTGGCTGCGATATTCTTGGTTGGGACACTGGTCGCCCAACACGCAGCCGTTTTTGCAGGCTTCGGCACAGTTGATTTCAGTGGGGGTCATAGGTGTTCTCCTCCTGATTAGGACTTCTGCCTCTCCTCAGTCTAACCCTCGCGATCCAGCGGCTTGACCATCCAGATCGACTGTGGCGCAAAGCCCAGCGATTCGTACAATCGCCGTGCAGGCTGGTTTTGGCAAAAGACGTGTAGCCCGATCTGGCGATCGCCCCTTTCTCTTGCCCAGTCCTCCGCCTGCCGCATCAGGGCAGTGCCGATTCCCCGGCGGCGATGCTCCGGCGCGACATAGAGCAAGAAAATGTGGGCATGGCGATCGCCCCGCACCTGATCTACCGCGCTGCCCATCCACAGACAAGCAATTGGATCGGGAATTCGCAAGCCTGTGTCGGCACGAGAACGCACCCACCACAGCGGCGTGTCAGCAGAGAAATATTGCTCGACCGTGGTTGCGAGATGCTCGAACCCTGCGCCAGGAAACAGTTCGCAGTAGGTGCGCTGCATAAACTTCACCAGCAGCGCTCGATCTAGCCCTGCGCTGCGGTAGATGAGATATCCAGGGCACAGTTGAGCGGTGTCAATCACAGATCGAGAGGGCACAGATGGAGGGGGCACAGGACAGCAGGGCGAATGGATGCGCTAGCTGGCAGGGGCGATCGCCGCGTCGTCGGGCAGCCCGTAGATCAATACGTCTAGCGGCGAAGCAGCCTCCAGGGCGGTGAGGTTTTCAGAACTGCCCAGCCCCACCTGCTCCACATCTTCAATCGGAGCAGGCGCAGCCATGTCTTCGGGCAAAAAGATGCGGGCACTCACCGCCACCAGCGCCACCACGAATATCAGCACCACCAGCAGCGGCGCAATGTATTGACGAAAAATAGACATTTACCTGCTCTTACCTCCATTCCCTATCGCTGCTTAATGTGTCGTAGTTAGATAAAAAACAAAGCACTTCTGCTTGAAGGGCGGACTAGCCCAAAAAAACGGGAGCATCATAACCGCATAGCCACAAACCTATTGGCTGCAAAAATGTCCAAGTCAACCCTAGCTTCATTAGCCTCAAAAATGCTGTACCAAGGCCAAGCCTAACTTCCAGACTGGCAGTTGAAAGGTCTGAGGCTGTAAGACTTCAAACAAAGCTAAAACTGCTAGCTGCCTAAGGTGAAGCTTCGGATTAACCTTTTAAGAAGTCTTAGGCATGATATCGCCCCACCGGAACAGCAACCAGTAAGCCAACACACAGACAATCAAGAAAGACAATAAAGCAAACCTCGCATCAAGAGTAGAAGACTTAAAGAGAGAAAATGTTGGAAATACAGCATCGGGGTAGCCTGCAACACAGAAAGCAAACAAGTTAATCGCTGCGTGAATACCCAGCGCTAGATTCAGGCTACTGCTTCTCAGAGTCACTAACGTCAAAAATACACCAGAAGCAAACCAGTTCAATGCTGCCAGCCAGAATTGACCTTCAGCTTCTGGATTAGAAAGATGGGGTAGTGTAAACAGAATGCCATTTGCCAAACTCAACAGCAGCCAGTTCTGTGTCAGCCGTCCTAAGCCCTGCAGAAGGTAGCCTCGAAAAAAAACTTCTTCAGCACTAGTCTGGATTGGAATCAGTACGAGACCGACCAAAAAAATTGGCAGGGTATCCATGAAGCTGGGATTAAGGCTATATCGCCCAGGGTAAATCAATGACTCAACTATTGAAACGATAGCCCCCAGCAAGAAAAACAAAACGAACCCACGCCACGCTTGTAACCAGCTAATTCTTCCACGTGACCCTATAAGCGTTCCAATTGGGCGCTGATGGAGCAGCCGTACGGCAATCAGCGTGCTAACCAGCAGTAGAGAAAAGGGCAGCAGCATAAGCGCTAGCCCCAGGGGAGACTTTGACTGAATACGCCCAAGGAATATTGGCAGATAAAAAATTGCGCTGCCAACTATCCAAACAAAAATCGTGAGCAGTATACCAACCAAATAGCGCCAAGATGCATTCCGACCTTGATCAGCAAGCTGGAGATATGAGCTTCTTCCAGAAAAGCCAAGTGTATTCTTGAACAACTCACACCTCTTTGGAACCTAGAGTCTACTTTGCAGCTTTGCTTTTTCCAAGGCAGCCAACACAAGTGATTTCTGGTAAGCCCTCTTGGAACCCGCAATCTACTTTACAGCCTAACAGGTTTGCAACTTAACAGTCTGTCCCATGCTAGATCTCAAATGACGGCTGGGGAATCTGCATCGCCCGTGCTAGCTCAGCCGCCACCAGCGGCCGCGAAAACTCCGGCGGCGGCAGTTGTCCATTTCGCAGCATTTCGCGCACCTTCGTCCCTGACAGATGAATCCGCTCCTCTGGCCTGCTGGGACTGGTTTTGGTGGTTGCCATCTGGTTGGTGCGGGTGCAGTAGAAGGCGTGTTCAAACTTCAGCGGCGTAATGCCCAGCGCCAGCGGGTCAAACTCGTCGAAAATATACTGCGCGTCGTAGGTGCCGTAATAGTCGCCCACGCCCGCATGGTCGCGCCCCACGATGAAGTGCGTGCAGCCATAGTTTTTCCGCACCAGCGCATGAAAGATTGCCTCTCTGGGCCCGGCATAGCGCATCGCCGCTGGGTTGATCGCCAAAATCACGCGATCTTTTGGAAAATAGTTTTCCAGCATAATTTCGTAGCAGTTCATCCGCACGTCTGCCGGAATGTCGTCTTCCTTGGTCGCGCCCACCAGCGGATGCAGAAACAGTCCGTCTACGATCTCCATCGCGCACTTAATGATGTATTCGTGGGCCCGGTGGATGGGGTTGCGTGTTTGAAAGCCGACGATGGTTTTCCAGCCCTTGTCACGAAACAGCGCCCGCGACTCAACTGGGTCGATTTGGTACGTCGGAAAGCGCGGATGAGCATCGCGCTGGAGCAGCCACACAGGCCCCGCCAAGTTCACCGGCCCCTGTCGGTAAACCACCTTCACGCCGGGATGCTTTTCTTCGTTGGTGCGATAGACGTGCAGCGCTTCGTGAACCTTGTCGTAGGTATACTTTTGCGTCAGTTGCAGCACACCCACAAACCGCCCCAGAGCGTCATCCAGCCGCACCAGCATTCCTTCTTTCAGCGGCTCAGCTTCTTCTTCCGTCACCGACAGCGTAATCGGGATCGACCACGGCAGCCCGTTGGCCAAGTGCATCTCATCTACCACGCGCTGATAGTCCGCCTGCTCCATGAAGCCCGTCAGGGGGCTAAAGCCGCCGATCGCGATTAGCTCTAAATCTGACACAGCCCGCTCGTCGAGCCGGAGCCGGGGCAAAAAGTCGGCCTTGTCCAAAAACTCTTGCCGCTGCTCTGGTGTGCAGATTCGGTTAATCAGCGTCCCGCCGTGGGCAGGGGCCGGATCGGGGAAGTGAGTCATGACTGCTTTAGGTTTTGTTTAGATTTGCTGCTAGCCTTCATCCTAGCAGCAGGGGCGATCGCATTTGAATTACCCGCTAGAAGGTCGCCCAATTCCCCACCGCCCATCCCCTGAGCCTCTAGCTAAATCCTCTTTATAAAGTCTTGGTGAATCGATAAGCCCAAGTGCCTGCTGCTGGACTTGGTTGCTCAACGAGTGTGCCATATTGGAGGTGCCTAATTTTTGATTGAGCTTTTTCGGGTTCTTCTTTTTCGA
>Ga0308414_1002978_pt1 | contig 10890 bp, 10 predicted proteins | sample HotsprSampleOS50_FD_205667 | JGI IMG/M metagenome (GOLD analysis project Ga0308414, IMG submission 205667) | Hot spring phototrophic mat microbial communities from Octopus Spring, Yellowstone National Park, Wyoming, United States - 20090730_OS50 ... | reverse complement strand
GCCCGGGCGGTACCCTGGCCGGTGTCCTCTTCGACCGCGATTTCGAGGGCGGCCCTCCCTTTGGCGGGCACGCCGATGAGTACAGAGCGCTCTTTGAGCCCTTGTTTTGGGTTAAAACCCTCGAATCTTGCTACAATTCTATACCGCCACGGGCGGGCTCAGAGGTGTTTTTTATTTTGAAAAAACGGCCATAGGCCACTCCGGCCTCAGTCCCATTTCTCCGCCAAAACCTGTAGGGCATACGCCTTCAGTTGATTCTTTTTAAAGGCCTCCCAAGCCGAGGCCTCGCGCGAGCTCTCTATCATTTGCTTGAAATGGCGGAACGGCTTTCGGCTGTGCAAGGCCTCGAGCAAGCGCTCTCGCAAGTGGGCATCGCCTACCTGACGCGTAAAATCCTCCATAATACCAAAAGAAACCTTCGGCGACAGAGAGCCTATTTCTACAAATTGTGCCCCCTCCGCCTCTAAGCGGTCCCTTATCGCCGCGTACTCGTCGAGGGCTTCCAACTCACCCCAGCGCGCCGGGTCGGGATAGCTCAGCACCTCAAACGTGCTTCGATGTACGAACACAACAAAGCCTTCGTCCAGTAAATCGGCAATTTCGATGAGCAAGGAGTCGTCCATATTCTTTCTAAGCCGTATGGCCGCAAAATAAACGTCTTTACCCTGAACCGATGCCGTCCGGAGTTGTTTCACGAGCTGAAATGAGTAAAACATTATTGTAACACAACCTTGGCACCTTAACCTAAGCCTATGTATCCTGTAGAATTGGTAACACCTATGGCGCGCGACCTGACCGATGCCGGTTTTGAGGCGCTGACCACGCCCGAAGAGGTCGCTCGCGCGCTAGAAAATCCATCCGGTACCGTTTTGTTGGTTATCAATAGCGTGTGCGGCTGTGCTGCTGCCAACGCCCGACCGGGGGCCAAAATGTCGCTTCAACACGGTAAGCGTCCCGACCGCCTGTTGACGGTCTTTGCCGGCGTAGACAAGGAGGCCACCGCGAAGGCCCGCGAATATTTGGCGCCGTATCCGCCTTCTTCGCCGAGTATCGCTCTGTTTAAAAACGGCAAGCTGGTTCACTTTTTAGAGCGCCGCCACATCGAAGGTCGCTCGGCATACCTGATTGCGGAAAACCTAAAGATGGCTTACGATACCTACTGTTAGGCGCGGGCGGCTATCGACTATGAAGGTATGTGGGAAACCGGTAGGCGCGCTCTTTTTTTCTGCAAAAGAGCGCGCCGGCTTTTTTAATCGCTTGAAAACCGTATAAATAAAAAAAAACCGCGATGCTCGTTTGCACCGCGGCGGTTTCCCGTATAATCTCATGAAAAGTCGCAAATCTCTGGTCAACAACTCTCGCGCATTCTCGGTAGCGCTCTCTCTTTGTCATTGACAGTACAAAAGTGCTGCGGGCGAAATCACCTAAAAAGAACAAAAAAAAGGGTTTGTTGAAGAAAAAGCATAAGCGCGTAGGCCCAAATGATGAACTATACCGCGATATCGAGGCTCTTTTTTGCCTATAAGTCGGCTAAAAAGGCCTTTATATGTACGGTTTTGTTGAAAAAAAGGATGTAGTGGATTGATTTTTTTTGCAAAAAAAGCTCGATGCTTGACTTCCAAACCATCTGGATTCGCCATAGTACGCATCTTTGCTGACGCATGGAGCCGTCGGACGAGCTGTTGGTATTGAAAGAGATAAGGTGAAGGGTTTGCTTTGCCGAGGGTGAAACATCGACATCCGAGAATGCCGCCTTTCAGTAGAAGAAGAGAGTGCTGCTTATCGGCCCTAACGGCAAAGAAACGCTCGGATTTTTTTTTCAATAGCAACGGCGGAGTCCTTCTGAAGGTGTTCGGCTCAGGAGGTTAGGGAGCATTTATTTTTTTGCCATTTGCCATGGATAAGGTGTTTGCTCTATCTTTCGTGGCTGTGCTGGGAGCAGGGTCGTATTTCGCTTTCCGAAAAGGGAACTACTGCCTTGGATTGTTTCTGCTTTTTCTGTCGAGCTTCGCGTTGCGGTTTTGGGTAGCTACGCTCGACCCGTTTTTGCACGATTGGGATGAGCGGTTTCATGCAGTTGTGGCTAAAAACATGATGGCTCGCCCGTTCAAGCCTATGCTACACGTTGACCCGGTTATTTCGTCTTATGACTTTACGGCATGGTGTTGCAATCATGTGTGGCTGCATAAGCAGCCGCTTTTTTTGTGGCAAATGGCGCTGAGCCTTAGAATTTTCGGCGTGAGCGAATGGGCGCTGAGGCTTCCAAGCGTATTGATGAGCGCACTGTTGGTTTTCCCAATATTTAATATCGGGCAGCGGCTCTTCGACGAAAAGACGGGCTACATCGCTGCATTCTCATGGGCATTTGGGTATTACGGCATCGAGCTGTCGGCCGGCACCATTGGCATGGACCACAATGATGTCGCCTTTTGCTTCTATGTTACCTTGAGCATTTGGGCATTTGTCGAGTACATACACCGCCAAACGCTTCGCTTGGCGCTGCTGGTCGGCTTGTTCGCTGCGTGTGCCGTTCTTTGCAAATGGTTGGCAGGGACTCTGGTATTCGTGGGTTTCGGGGCGTTTTTATTGCAACAAAAGTTCGCAGCCAAAACCTTGCGGGATTTCGGGTTGGCCCTATTCACTACGCTGGCCCTGGCGCTGCCTTGGCAGGTGTACACTTTTTGGAAATTCCCTCGAGAGGCGCGGTATGAGATGGCGTACAATGCCAGACATATTTTTGAAACGGTAGAAGGCCACGGCGGCAGTATGTTGTACTATTGGGAAAAATTACCTTTTCATTTCGCTCCGGGCTTTGGCCTCGTCTTGTTGCTGGCTCTGTTGTTGTTGGTGTCAAAAATGGCCGATAAGCCGCAACGGGCATATCTATTGATGTTCGCTACACTGCCCTATCTTTTCTTTTCGGTGGCTGCCCAAACCAAATTGCCCTCTTATGTCTTTTTAGTCTCGCCTTTGGTATTTTTGTTGGTGGCTCCCCTGTTTTCCGGGATTTATGTCGCGTTAGGCAGTGGGGCGATTTGGAAGCAAGTCGTTTTGCAAAGCGCGATGATGTTAGCCTTGGCCGTTTATTTCGTCCGTTTCCACGAAATAGAATCGGTGCACATCAAAGGCGAACCAACGCCGTATTTGCACATTGAAGGCCGCGAAGCCAAATTGCACAACACCAACGTTTATAGGAAATTGAATGATCTGGTGCCTGCCGGATATGTCGTGTTCAACACCAAGTCATATGAGGATACGGAGGCGATGTTCTATTCCGACCGATTGGTTTTCCATTGGTGGTTCGGCGAAAAAGACTACGCCGAGGCCAAGGCTGCCGGCTATAAGTTCGCTGCCTTTGCTGATTTTAATGAACAGGTGTTACCGAAGTACATACGGCAAGACAAAGAACTGCTGTTGATTCGAGAGACCCTGAAGTAAATCCAGCGGGACTTCTTCTCAATAGTTTATCTTGGATTGGTAAGTTTTTACAGCATTTCGTAAATAATCGGCATCGCCCAAAGTTTGACACTACTTATTAAAAAATATGACCAAAAACGAATTGATTAAAAAATTAGAAAACGTTGAAAAAAAAGCATCGGCGTCCAAGTTTAAAAGAATGCTGATGGGCCCTTTTGAATACATTAACGCTATTTTATTTCGGGAAATTTTCTACAGGATAAATAAAAGAGAAAGGGAAGTAATATCAGAAACGTTTTTTGGTGTAAAAATGCACTTGCTACTTCCATCAAGTACAGACATCTACATAACAGGAGGTAAATCACATAAGTCGGAAACGAGACTTGCTAAGTTTATGATAAATAATTTAGAATCAGGCGACACATTCGCTGACGTAGGTGCGCACTATGGATATTTTACCTTGCTTGCCTCGGTGTTAGTAGGTGATAAGGGGAAGGTATATTCCTTTGAAGCATCTCCAACAAACTATAAAGTCCACAGTAAAAATACTTTGAAAAGAACCAATATCCACAGTTTTAATCTCGCTGTTTCCGATGAAGCCTCGGAACTAAAATTTTATGAATTCCCGAACCTGTATTCGGAATATAACACCTTATATGTCGGCCAATTATCAAACGAAAATTGGTTTTCCGAGTATAAGCCAAGAGAAATTAATGTTAAAAGTGTTATTCTGGATGCTTTATTACATGATACGAAATTATACCCAAAAATCATAAAAATAGATGTAGAAGGCGCTGAGCTGGGGGTAATTAATGGGTTGAGGAACTATCTATCGAAAAATTCTCCGTTTTTAGTGATGGAGTATTTATCAAAAGAAAGAGGAAATGAAGGACATAAAAGGGCTGAAAATATATTGCGTTCCTTGGGTTATTTATCTTTCGTAATAGACAAGTCGGGGAATCGTAAAAAACTTGATTCCATTCCAGAATATTTAGATGATGAAGAATTAGAATCAGATAATATAGTATTCAGTCGTTCTCGGTTTGTAAAAATTTAGCAGATGTTTCTGTTTTTTTCGGTATTTCACCGAGCGTCGGTGCCTTTCACCCAAAAAAAGGAATGATTGACGAGTTGGTAGTGTTTAGCTTGGACTGATAAGTTTTTAGTTAAAAAGTTTATTTTCAGAATTTTGTAGATAATCGGCATCGCCCAAAGTTAAAAATGCTCGATGGCGCTTGCCCAGAGGCTATCCTATGACACTTAGTAAGGCTGTGCTACCATCCCCGCATCGGTAGGGAGATTGCCGTACCTTTGCGCGGCGACAAGGCGTTTTCGGATTAAAAGATGTGTCCTCGAGTGATGTTTATCCTCTTGATTTGCCCGTTCTGCACGAGGGTTGGGGCGTTTCGTTGGCTACTGCCTTTGGTGGTTGTGGGCTGCTGTTCTTTTTCGGCCTCTTCTCAAAACACGTTTCAAGGCCAGGCGAGGCGGGTCCCAGAGGAAGAGGTGAACCGCCAAAGCAGCTTTGTAGAAGCAGAGCGAGAGCGTTTGCTGGGTCATTACGACAAGTCGGCCCAGAAGTACAAGCAGTTTATCGACAAATACGGCGACGAGCCGGCCGCTTGGTATGGGTTGGCGCGTGCATTGCAGGCAAAGGGCGATGCTCAAGGCGCTTTAGATGCGGCGGCCAAGGCCGTCGGTCTGGATGCGGCGAACGAGTGGTATAAGATTTTGTTGGCCGACATCTACGAAAGCCTCGGACAGTCCGCCGACGCGGTGAAGGTGTATTCGGCGCTGTGTAAGCAGTCTCCTCAGAACATTCGCTTTTTGGATAAATTGGCGCATCTGCAGGTATTGGCCGGTCAACCCAAAGAGGCTCTGAAGACCTTGGAACAGTTGGAAAAAATCACCGGTGTGACCGAAGCCACTGCCGATAAGAAACACTTAATCTATTTGGGCCTGGGCGATGTGAAGAAGGCCGTGGGTGAGCTGCAAAAACTGGTCAACGCTTATCCCGCCCGCGTCATTTATCGGCACCGCATTGCGCAGGTGTACGAGTCGGTGGGAGACAAGGCGGCGGCGCGAAAAGTGTACGAGGAGATTCTCCGCATCGCCCCTAACGATGAGGCCGCCAAGCTGGCACTGCTGGCAGAACGGCGGGGTAGCAGCGGGTCGGTGCTGTCGGAACTGCGGACGCTCAAGCCCATTGTTGAAGATCCCAAGGTCTCTATAGACGGCAAGGTGAAGCAAGTGCTCCCTTATTTCAAGCAGATGGAGCAGGGTATGCCGGCTGAAGCCATTGCTCTCCTGTTGGAGCTGGGTGATGTGTTGGTCAAGGTACACCCGGATGAGGCCAAGGCCTGGAGCTTATCGGGCGACCTGTACTATCACGCCGATCGCTACGACGAGGCACTGGAGCGGTATCGGCGGTGTCTTGAGTTAGGTCCGCGCATCTTTTCTGTGTGGGCCAATACGCTGGAGATTCTTTATTTGCAGCGCCGTTTTGATGAACTGCTTCGCTTTTCGGAAAGGGCTATGGATGACTTTCCTAACCAACCGGTGGCCTACTATTATTACGGTGTGGCTGCTTTGGAGCAGGGGCGGCCGGAAGAAGCGCTGCCTCAGTTAGAGCAAGCCGGCATAATGGTCGTCAACAATCCGGCCTTATCGCTCGACATTGCCGACCAAGTTGGGCGGGCCCTTCTGATGAAGAAAGACTACGGCGCCGCCCGGCGGCACTACGAGGCCCTCTTAAAACAAGGAGGAGAGCAGCATCCCGGCATCTTGGAGCACTACGGCGATGTCCTCTACCAATCGGGGCAACAGCAGCAGGCCGTAGAATTCTGGCAGCGGGCAGCCCGGCTATTGCCTTCGCCGCGCTTGGAACAAAAGATTAGAGAGCGCCGCCTCTAAATCCGGATGGGGCGCTGAGTTCGGGACGTATGGAAACGACCGTTATCGTCAAGACTTTCCACGGGTTAGAGCATGTTCTGGCCGATGAATTAAGGGCGATAGGAGCGAAGGAAGTGCGGGTGTTAAAACGAGCCGTTTCTTGCAAGGGCGACTTAGTGCTGGTCTATCGGGCTAATTACGAGTTGCGCACGGCCTTGCGCGTGCTTATTCCTATTCATGCTTTTGAGGCCGCTAACGAGCGAGCCTACTATCGCGCCGTGCGCGAGGTGGAGTGGAACCAATATCTCGACCCTTCGGGCACGTTGGCCGTGGACGCGGTGCTGTCGGGCGGTATTTTTCGGCATTCGCATTATATGGCTTTACTGACCAAGGATGCTATCGTGGATTATTACCGCGATCGTTATGCCCGTCGCCCCGATGTCAATACGGAGGCGCCGCATCTGCGGGTGCATGTGCGCCTGCACGGTTCTCGGTGTACCCTTCTTTTGGACAGTAGCGGCGACAGCCTGCATAAGCGCGGTTATCGCCGCGACACGGTGGAGGCTCCACTCAACGAGGTGCTGGCAGCAGGAATGATTCTTCTCTCCGGCTGGAACGACACCGGCCCGTTTGTCGATCCCATGTGCGGCAGCGGAACTCTCGTTATCGAGGCGGCCCTCCTGGCCGCCGGCCTTCCTCCTCAAATCAAGCGCCCTTCTTTTGGATTCTTCCGTTGGCGCAACTTCGACCGCAAGCTCTGGGAGCGCATCAAATCTGCCGCCGACGCGCGCGCCCGAAAACCAATGTTCCCTATTTACGCCTCCGACAAAGATGCTCGCGCCCACAATGCAACGGCAATCAACTTACTCTCTGCCGGGATAGAGGAGTGGGTTAAGCTGCAAAAAACGCCCTTTGAGAAACTCATCCCGCCCACACCGGCCGGTGTGCTTATGACCAATCCCCCCTATGACGAGCGTCTCCGCACCGAAGACATCGCCCATTTCTACAAAGCCATAGGCGATCACCTTAAAAAACACTGGACGGGCTGGACGGCTTGGATCATCTCCTCCAATAAAGATGCGCTCAAGCATCTTGGCTTACACGCAGAGCAAAAAATTACACTCTACAACGGCCCACTTGAGTGCGCTTTTCAGAAATTTCCTCTCTACGTCGGTAGTAAGATAAGCTAATGGCTCTCTCTCATCCTTCCTTCTACCCAAGTGCCTGAGCGGAAGCTACCGTTTTTAAACTTAATGCGTCCCCGGCCGTGCATCTGGTCGTTGTGCCATTCGCCCTCGTACACCTCGCCGGAGGAGAAAAAGTATTTCCCACGGCCCTCGCGGATGTCTTCGACGAAGTCGCCCTCGTAGACGTCGCGGTTCAGATAAAAGTGCCGTCCCTGACCATGCCGCTTATTCCCTTTCCAATGTCCTATGTAGTAGCCCTTGTCCTTGTAAAAGCCAATGCCAAAGCCGGCGGGCTCGCCCTGAACCAACTTTCCAAAAAACAAGATTTCGATACCTTTTGGAGATAAGAAGGTCAAGGTGTCTAAGTCTGTATTCCTTATTTGGATGAAAGCTTCTTCCAGTTCTTCCTTTAAGCATTCATATCGTTCGGTAAATGCCTGCAGTAACAAGCTAAGCGAGTCTTCCTGTATTTGCTTTACCCGTTGCTGCTCATCTGCCTGACTCGCCCACTTTTCCCACGCTTGCAGAAGTTTCGCTTGACGCATATTTTCTTCCTTTAGTAGAGCGACCTCCTGAGCAGACCTCACCAACAGGCTTCGCACTCGAATGAGCAAGGTGCTGTCGGCGGCTTCCGGGTTAGACTTAGCTGCAGTACCTCGGAGCATGTCCTCAATACCCGCTTTTAAAACGTGATATCTGGCAGCGTACGCTGCTGCTGCCGACAAACTATCTTGGAGGTTCGCAACGGTTGATTTCGCCTCTGCTAATTGCTCTTGAGCGATCCAAGCCTTGTGGGAGCAATTCTTAGTTTGAAGGTATCCGTAGGCAATCGCTCCAAACAAGGCAATTCCGAGGGCTATGGTGTGATAATGCTTTTGCATGCGCCGTATAGTCGGTTAATATCCTAAGTTAATTGGGGGTATTTTGTGGTCAATCTTCCTAAGGTCTATTCCTACCAGAATGTTAAGGCGGATGATGTGTGAGGTTCGATACTCAAAGCCTGTCGCTTTTTGCCCTATCGTCCACATGTGTCCGGCGAAAAGGGTGATATGATGGCTTAGAATGTAACCGAGGCCGTTGTACGTGCGAAAATCTTCGAAGGGGTTGTATGCGACTGTGCTGCCGGACTGCAAAAATATCTCAGCACTGGGGGAGAAGAATAGCGTACCTTCTTCGATTTTGGGTTTATTAATGGGGATATAGGCAAAAAGTTTATATCGATATCGATCGGTGTATTCGTAAGGAGCCCCTATGCGATTACTACGCCGCCAGCGGTGTTCAAATCGAAATTGGTGAAACAGTTTGAAGCGGCCCATGGCTGGCATGATAAACAACCACTGGTGCCAAATGCGCGGTTCGAGGGTAACCTCTTCAAAGTTTTCGTTACCCGGCTGAGGAGAAAAATTAAACACTAAAGTAGGACCGATGACGGCTTCGAAGTATTCGTTAAAGAGGATGTTAATCCCTGCTCTATTGTAGAGTTGGCGTGTGCGCCCGATAAAGCTGGTCACCTGCTCCGACCGATTGCGAACGCGGTAGTGATGCTCTCCGTAATAGCCCACTCTTCTGGAAAGCCTTACCTTCAGATACAGTCCGTTCCAAATACCGGTTTCTTCCAGCTGGACGATAGCTTGCGTTTGTGGATAAGCCTCAAGCGCGCACAGGCCCAGAACGCCTGTCACCAGCCAAACATAAAAAGATTTCATACCGCAATTTTAACTCATTGCGGCAGGGTTACGAGCATGAAGATGTGCCTATTCCAATTTTGGCCTCTCTTGGGTTTGCTTTACGTAAGCGTTTTGTTTTTTCAAGACATGGCTTCTACGGCCTTTAAATAAAAAAAATGGAGCAGCCTCCTTCCTGGAGACTGCCCTGCTTTTTTTCGCCGATAGCGAAGGAGGTGTTACTGCTTGGTAAACACCAAGGTGAACGGAGTGGGCTCCAGCAAGTTGCCTTGGGCGTCCTTGCAGCCGCCGTTGGTGGCGTAGTCCATCAGCGTCAGCTCGAAGGAAGCGTCGCTGTCAAAAGAGAAGGGCGTTGTTCCGTTTTGTCTAATGCTGATTTTACCTTGCCCACAAGTTTTGGCCGTGGTGATGTTACTGACGCGAATCTCACCACAGGCAAAGGTGAGGGTAATGTTGGTGTTTGTAGAGCCTAAATGTTTCAGCGTTAGCGTGCGCACACTCGAAGAGGTGGCTTTCAGTTCGGCAGTGCCCGGGTTAGCGCCAAACGGAGCCCCCAGCTTACTGGTGGGAGGCTCTTTGTAGGTGACGGTATACTTGCCGGTGTACAGATTACCCAGAGGGCAAGTGAGGAATATAGAGAAGTCGAAAAAGCCCTTCAAAGCACCCGGGATATCGGGGGTAGTGTTTTTAGAACTAAACTCTCGATTGTCCTTCGTGGTAACCGTTGTCCGGAAATGGAAACGGTCGCCGTAGGCCATGTCGGCGTCCGTTAGCCCTAAGAAGTTGGCTATTTCTCGGTACGGTACAGACACGGTCAGACCCAGATTGCCGGTAGACTGAGGAGTGAAGTTGGCGGGCGTGAAGGTTTTCCACAGTTTTTCTGCCTTCGTAGAGGTTCCACCGGTGTTGTCGCTGAAGCGGACGTAGATTTTGTATTCGGCTATTTCGTTACCACCGCTGACATCCTTGAAATCCACCGTGTATTCGTACTTCGCGTTGTCCAGATCGCGTATGCTGTATTCTGCCGTGGTTTGAGAGAGGATGCGCGGAAAGGCGCCTTTCTCCAATTTTTCCGGAATGGCAATGGGCGAGAGGTCTTCATCCGCACAAGAAACAGGCCCTATCATGCCGAGTAATAATAGAAAGCGAGCTATTTTTTTCATGATGATACTCGTTTTTAAGAAAATTTGAAGAATGGGTAAGTTGAACAACGGCTATCAAGGCAGCCTCACAGCAGAGGAAGACCCTATAGGACTTTTAAAAGAAATGTTTTCTACAGGGCCTTCTATTCCCGCTTACGTTAATTCAGGCAACCTGCTCCGTTTTTGTCCCAGAAGACTGGTTGATTCAAGTCGGGTTTTTGTCTGGCGTTAGCGTTTCGGTTGACGTGATCGCTTGGGTAGACGAAGGAGCGCGGGAACGGTTCTTGTATCCCGTTTACATTGGGCTGTAGACGCGTGGGCAGACATGTTCTGCGCATGGTGTTGTATGCTTCTAGCGCGTTGCCCCATAGGGCGATCAGGTACTCCTTGACGATGATGTCTAATCTCTCGGTGTTGCTGGTAGCGGCATCGTACCTGCCGAGGATGACATTAACGTATTGGTCGATGTCGGGCTGCTTAGGAATAAGGGCTTCGGCAAGGATCGGATTGCCGTTGGCGTCGGTGCCGATCTGGCGGCTGAAATCGCCTTTGGGCACGAAGCTGAGC
>Ga0308414_1002977_pt1 | contig 10893 bp, 4 predicted proteins | sample HotsprSampleOS50_FD_205667 | JGI IMG/M metagenome (GOLD analysis project Ga0308414, IMG submission 205667) | Hot spring phototrophic mat microbial communities from Octopus Spring, Yellowstone National Park, Wyoming, United States - 20090730_OS50 ... | reverse complement strand
TAAGACTTGGCTTTCGCCACATTCAAAGCCTTTTTGGGCAGGGTCTTTATCCCATCGCCACCCTAAGGCAAGTGTTTCCTCAAGCAAATAGTCTTCGAAGTTAGTAATGGCAACTTTAAGTCTTTCATCGCCAAAAATGGTGAGGCGGATACGGTCAGTGACGTTAAGCCCCTTCTCCTTGCGCAGGTTCTGGATGCCGCGTACAAGGTCGCGTACTATGCCTTCCTGGATCAGTTCCTCGGTAAGTTGTGGATCAAGAGCGACGGTTAGTTTTCCTTCATTGGCCACACGTAATCCCTCTTTTTCTAAGCGCTGGATATTGAGATTCTCCTGATTGATTTCAATTGTGCGGCCACCTACCTCAAGCCTTAGGCTTTGGCCTGACAGGATTGCCTTAATTGACTCCAGAGGTAGATTGGTTATCTTGGGCACAGCAAGTTGTAGATCTTTTCCAAGAATTTTACCCAGGACTTTATAGTTAGGTTTAACAGCATAGCTTACCAGTTCCTCTTCGTTGTCTCTAAAAATTACTTTTTTAACATTTAACTCTTCCCGCAGAATCTCTTCCAGTTCTTTAAGGATCGCAAGCTCTTCCTGATCTTTACTTACCAGGTGCAGGGCAGCCAGAGGCTGGCGATTTTTTAGATTATAGGCAGAACGCAGGGCTCGGCCTAAACGAACGGTCTTGCGTACAATTGCCATCTTTTGCTCAAGGAATAGATCTCGTTTTGCATGGCAGGTTTGGGGCCAGTCACAGAGGTGCACTGAATCAGGCATGCCCGGTGTCTTGAGATTTTGATAGATGGCTTCGGTGATAAAGGGAATAAAGGGTGCAGCCAATAGCGAGAGCCTGAGCAATACAGCATAAAGGGTTTGATAAGCCTCAAGCTTATCAGTATTATTCTCACTACGCCAAAAGCGCCGACGGCTGCGGCGGATATACCAGTTGTTCAGTAAATCGATAAAGTCGACAAAAGGCTCTAAGGCCTTTTGAATATCATAGCGGTCAAGTTCTTTCGTCATGTTGTCGGTAAGTCTTTCGACTTCGGATAAGATCCAGCGGTCTAAGGCAGAGGAAGGATTAATCGGTTCATGCTGGGGAGTGATCTTATCAATATTGGCATAAGTGACAAAAAAACTATAGGCATTCCAGAGTGGAATAAGAATATTTTTTAAAACATCCTTAACTCCCTCATCGGAATAGCGTAGGTCTTCTGCTTTAAGAACTGCAGAGTTCAGGAGGAAAAAGCGCAGGGCATCTGCGCCGTAGGTGCTCATAACCTCATTCGGATCGGTATAGTTTCTCTCGGATTTCGACATTTTTTTCCCGTGGGCATCTAGGACTAGCCCATTGACGACAACATTTTTAAAGGCGGGGCGGTTAAACAGAGCAGCGGATAGCACTGTCAGGGTATAAAACCATCCCCGTGTCTGATCCAAGGCCTCAGCAATAAAATCAGCGGGAAAGTGGCTTTCAAAATATTCTTTGTGTTCAAAGGGATAGTGATTCTGGGCGTAGGGCATAGCTCCGGACTCAAACCAGCAGTCAAGGACCTCTGGGATACGCTTCATGGTCCCTCCACAACTACAGGCCCAGGTTAGCTCATCGACAAAGTGTTTATGGAGATCAGTTAAGGTCTTGCCTGCTTTCTGGGATAGTTCTGCACGCGAGCCGATACACTCTATAGCCCCACACTTACTACAGCGCCAGAGGGGAATGGGGTTACCCCAATAGCGATTGCGTGAGATGGCCCACTCGCGGGCCCCCTCAAGCCATTTGCCAAAACGACCGTGCTTTAGGTGCTCTGGCATCCAATAGATCATTTCATTGGCCGCTAGCATCTTGTCTTTGATGCCCTGAATGTTGACAAACCAGGAAGAGATGGCGCGATAGATCAAGGGCGATTTGCATCTCCAGCAGTGGGGATAGGGGTGGAGATAGGTATCCCTTTTTACCAGCTTGCGCTCTTCCTTTAAGTCACGGATGATATCTTTGTCAGCATCTTTGACAAAGCGTCCCTCGTAATTAGGCACTTCTTTGGTGAAACGGCATTCGTCATCAATAGGGCAAACAGGAGGGATACCTGTGCCCTTTAACACATTGTAGTCATCCTCACCAAAGCCCGGTGCGATGTGCACAACACCAGTACCGTCTTCAGTTGTCACAAAATCACCTAAGACTGTCTTAAAGGCCCCCTTTGCCTTAAGATCCTTAAAATAAGGAAACAAAGGCCGATAGGAAAGCCCGCTCAGCTCCTTGCCTTTATAGAGCTTTACAATCTCATATTCTGCTTCACTCTTGTAATAAGCAGAAAGCCTATCCCGAGCAAGAATATAAAAATCGGAGTCATCCTTTACCTTGGCATACACTATCTCAGGGCCTAAAGCCAAGGCCAGATTAGAAGGCAGGGTCCAGGGCGTAGTAGTCCATGCTAAGATATAGGAATTAGTTTCATCTTCTAGGGCAAACCTCACAGTAATCGCAGGATCCTGTACCTCTTGATAGCCGCCCAGGTTGAGTTCAAAATTAGAGAGGGCAGTGGAACAGCGTGGGCAGTAGGGAAGAATATAGAAGCCTTCATAGATCAGTTTTTTCTGCCAGAGCTCCTTAACCACCCACCAGATTGATTCCATATAGTCAGGATCCATAGTCTTATAGTCGTGGTCAAAGTCAACCCAGCGACCAAGTCGAGTAACAGTCTGGCGCCATTCCTTGGTATAGCGCAGGACAATGGAGCGGCAGGCCTCATTAAAACGGGCGACACCATATTCCTCAATCTGGCGCTTGCCCGAGATCTTTAATTCTTTTTCCATTTCGTATTCAACGGGTAGGCCATGGCAGTCCCAACCAAAGCGGCGTTCAACCTTTTTCCCGCGCATAGTTTGATAGCGTGGAATCACATCTTTGACAGTACCAGGTACAAAGTGGCCAAAGTGAGGAAGCCCGGTGGCAAACGGAGGTCCGTCGTAAAAGACAAACTCCTCACATCCTTCGCGCTGGGCAATAGACTTTTTAAAAGTATCGTGCTCAGTCCAAAAGCGCAGAATTTCTTCTTCCAGCTTAGGAAAATCAGCCTTGGCGTCTACCGGTTTGTACAAAGCAGAGTCCTCCTCTTTTAAATCTTATAAAGATTAGGCCTGGTTGGGCTGTTTTTAAGGAAAATATTTTGCAGCCTAATTTTATTATAGACAAAAATTGACTTTTGGTGAAGGGTGCCTGAGCATAAGTCTAGTGCCTTTGACCCCAAAAATAAAAGAAATAGCTTGTAATATTCTCTGCCTCGCGGCCTAGGTAGATCCGAGAGTTGGTGTGGCAGACCAGAAAGGATTCGCTAAGGGATAATTGTGGATAGAGGAGGGCCAGGATGCGCAGGCCTTTATTATTATCTGAAAAGAGATGCCTAAACTTGGAAAGGCTAGGACAGGCTAGGAAGCGGGCCGTAGCAGTATCCCTTGCTTTAGTAAGCTCTGGCCCTGCGCGGTGAGAAAAATCTATGGATAAAAGAAGAAAGTAATCTTTGTTTTGGGTGAGGAGTTGAGCTAGGACCGAGGCAAGTTGATCAATGGGGGATAGATGATGACTCTCCTCAACTAAGGCCAAAGGGGCAATTTGGGCCTTGGGAAAGTATTTTTTGATAAATGGTAAAAGGCTTGCAATGCCGTGCTCATATTGGAAGGTAGAAGGATCCTCAGTCAAAGACAGGGCCTGACAGATAAGAGAGACACAGGCCTTGTCACACGCCACCAAGGACGTGCCTAGCTGCCAGTCCTCGCTTGAAATGGCAATAGGCCCTAAGCGACCCTGTGGATAGTGGAGAGGGCTTAATATAATAAATGTAGTTACTTTACGCAGGCTTTTTAAACTGGCAAAATAGTGGTCTATGATGTTAGCTACAAGGAGATGATGGCTTACGGCCCCTACCCTAGGAAAGAGATTGGAGGGTGGGGAATTAAATACTACTCCTGCGGGGAGGGGCTGTTCCTTGGCTGTGAGGAGATTAGCAAGTTGTTTCTTGCTAAATAAAAAACTAGTAGAGTGGACTTTAGACGAGGTTGTCTCCTCGGCTCTGCCGCAGGCAAGGAACAAAGGGATAATTACTATTGACAGCAAATATCTTTGGCCCATGCGGGTAGATAGATATCAAGGGCTTGAGGATTGGCACTGCCATAAACTATTTTTTTCCATTCCTCATCGGTTAAGCGATTTGCCTGCGGCTGCTCAAACTCATAATAGCTATAGGTATAGCCAATGGCAATGCGTTTGCCTCCCTGGCCGTCATTCAGGGCGACATAGATGCGGTAGGGGATCCCTGTGGCTACCTCGAGGACCTTTTGGTTTTTAGCATCGGTGTGGACATCGGCAACTAAAGCCATTTTGAATTGATCATCGTCCTCAGCATAAGAACTACTATCAGAGTCAGCTGGTAGAACAATTCTTGCGAGTTCGAAGATGACCACAGTAATAAAATTATTTTGTTCGGGGCTAATAGGTTGGTTTAAGGCCTCCTTTTCCACAATAGCTATGAGTTTTTCAACTATAATGATAAACTCTTTGTATTTATCTAAATAATCGTCTTCCCATAACTTATTGCGATCGAGAACTTCAAAGCTGTCTTTTAACAAGGCCTCAAGCCAATAGAAAAAGCCTAGGTTGGGCTCCACATAGTGGATGGGCCGGGGCAGTGGATCAAGGTCAAAGGAGATTTTATCAAAACCTAAGCCTCCCATTTCTGCAGCAGCATAAGTTTGTTTTGAATAGAGGATGGTATCGTGGCGGAGTTCAGCCCAGGCCGCCTGGGAGGTGAGCAGGGCCTTCTGCTCCCATTTAGGGGTTTGGGTAAAATAAAAGCCCTGTCCCTGGCCAAAGTTGGTAAGCTCCTGGACAAGCTTGAGGTAGCTGCTGTAGAAGGTCATGCGCCAGTCTTCTGGTCCTAGGCCCTCAAGATAAACCCTTAGAAAATTAAAGTTCTGTTTAAAACCGACTACGTTGTTAAAATCATCTTGCAAGAGGATACGTGCAGTCTCGTTGCCTAAGACAGCCATAACATCTAGGCCCTTGACCATTGTGCGCTTATTAACATTAGATCCCGAGAGCTTGTCAAAGATAAAGGAGTCAAGGCAGAAGCGCTGGCCAAAGAGGCGAAAACCTCTGGCAGGGGGCTGCCCTATTTCCTTGTTATCGCGGGGGTCAAAGGCAATGTCGGGGTTGCTGTGGATGAGGGAAGGGCGCAGGAGAGGTGCAGCCTCGCGGATAAACTTTTCTAGATTTTCCCGCTTGGCAAGCCAGGTCTCAAGCTGGTTGAGATCAACCTTAGTTAAGACTGGATCTAAATCATAAAAATTGAGGTCATCTGATTCTCCAATTAGATAGCTTATGACATTATACAAAAAGGCCCATTTGTTGAAGATCTTTTTATTTTCTTTGGTTATTTTAGCAAGAATTAAAATCTGGGAAACTTGCGCAACCGATTTATCAAAACGAGTGGTTGTGACTTCAGCCCCATTTTTATTCTGTAAAAGATTTAAATCGCTCTCGTCAAAATAAAAGTGAATAAGCCCCAACCACATCATAGCCCTGAAATAGGCTTTCAATTCAGGCGAACGGGTATAATGGCCACGGGGTTTAAACATGCTATAATCTTGATAGCCATGGTAAAGAGGGGATATTTCTACGCTCTCTGCTTGATAAATGAGGCTCAGCTCCGCTTTGACAGCCTCAGAGAATTGGGGGTCATAGCGAAAATCATTATCTAAATCTTTTGCCTCTAAATTAAATTTTTCTTCAAAAAAAACCATCTGATATTGCTGCTTCAGACGGATTTGGCTATCTTTAAGGCCAGGTTGCAGTAAGGCCTTGGCGACAAGAAAATAGCTCTTTAGGTTTTGGACAGCCTCAAGCATTACCTGTGACGAAGACTTAAGTTGGCTTTCCAGGTTTGTAAGCTCAGCCAGATAGTCATTTACAAGGGAGGCGAGGATGAAGAGAAAGCTCTTTTCTTCCAGATTTTGAAGAAGCTTATCGAAAAAGAGATGGAGGCTATGGATTAAAAGATCACAGGTTAGATAAATAGTAGCTGTTTCATCATAAGTTATGCCTTGATAAAGGGCAAGTAGATCATCTGGAGAATAAGGGCTTAGGATATATTCGTTTTGCTTGACTCTTTCAAAGGCAAGCTTGTCTTTGATAAGACAGGCCTTTATTTTTTCACTTAGCCTACGGTTTCCAACATTGTCATAGAATTTTGTCTCTCTTTGTGATTTGCGGTAGTAATAGGCCTTGTTAATCAATGATTCTCTGGTTTTAGAACGGAAATCGGAAAAAAAACCTAGGAGATAGGCGCCAAAGATAATCCCCTCCTTGCCATTATAGATAGTGCGGTACCAGTAGTTATAGTGATTGTTAAATAAGAAGAGGTCCTCATCTTCTTTATTGCCAGAGCTATATTTTTTAAGGAGAGGAACAACCGTCCCCTTGGGCAACGAGGGATAACTTTTTATTTTCTAGGATTGATAGATTGGTTATCCCTTTGGCAAGAATATCTTCATAGAGAAAGACATTGTCTTTGGCCACCACGGCAATCTCATGCCCCTGCCAGGCATCGTAGTTGAGGCTTACAAACTCAATCTCATCGCTTAGGTAGCTGGCTGGCATTTTGTAAACAGGCCTTTTTATTGTTCGTGGAGGAAGGCTAAAATCTAGATTGAACTCTCCAAAGGTAAAATGAAAGTCCTCCTCACTATCTTCAGTCTCAGACACTGCTTGGCTATTGGTCTCCAAAGAGGCAAAAGTGACTTCACTTCGAGGAGGCCAAATCACTTGTTCAAGGGCATTTTGCTCGCTGCTAGTTCTTACAAGCAAACAAAAAAGTAGAATAAAGGAACACCCTAAGATAGGCTTTAGTGGGCGCCATTTAACTAATCTTTTAATTGACCCTAACAATCTCATTTTTCTTTCCTCTTTTTATTTTTTTATTAAATTATTATAAACTCTATTGAAATAATTTTCAATATAGATAGACAAGGGGTTTTAAGATTTAGATTTGTTTAGGTAAGAGAAACCCTTAACTAAGGGCGTTTTGATCTTTAGGTTGGGTCTTGAGCTGTCGTGGAAAAAGAGGCTGCTTGGATTTATTGTTTTAGCCGAAAATATGAGCAAGATGCAGGAAGCTAGGTTTAATCTCTTCAATTACCACCAAAGAAAGGGCGGTCTCTTCACCATTGAGTTCAAGGATATAGGCCTGGCCCTCTTTTTGACAGCCCTTTGTGGAGGGATTTTTTTTATTCCAATTTTAATTGATGGTATCAGTCTAGAGCGCTTGGCTGAGCTCCTTGTGCATGCGGACAGCCAGACCCTCACGGATGTATTTGGGAATGCCTTTGGTGGCATGATGGTAGGCTTTATGGCCTTATTGATTACGGTGGTAGCCTTTGTCGTACAAATGGCTGCAACTCGCTATACAGCAAGGATTGTAGATCTCTTCATTAAAAATCGGCTTAATCTCTTTTATATGACCTTAAGTTCTGTAACCACGGTCTTCGTTATTTTGGTACTCTATGTAGGAGATGCTGGAAAAACTGTGCCTTCTTTTAGTGTGGGGCTTGCTGTTGTCCTTGTAAGTGGACTGCTCTTGAGTATTTTCCCTTACTTTATCTTCATCTTTAATTTTATTAAACCGAGCAATATTATCTATACAATTGAAAAAGAGACCTTTCTCACTGTGCAGCAGGCCCAGCGGCGGGCCGGACAGAGAAAAGCCGCCAGGGATTTATCTCGTTACCAGAGCGCTTGGCTTGCGGGCATCAATCAGCTGACAGATATAACTCTAAACTGTATTCAGAACAAGGATCAGATCCTGGCTATCGAATGTCTCCGTTCCCTGCGCTATTTATTGCTGAACTATCTCAAATATCAGGCAAGCTGTGAGCTTAGCCCAACTTGGCTTAGACCAACACAAGTAGTTAAAATGGATGTGGCTTTTATAACCCTGGCTGAACAACATAAGAATGGTACCTTTGAATTTCCCCATTGGCCTGAAGACAAGATTTTTAAACAGTTTGAACTTGTCTTTCGACTTTCTTTGAATAATGATCGTGTCATCTGTAATTATCTAGCCAATTCTCTCTATGTAATTGGCAGTCTGGCCTTAGATCTTCACAATGCCTCGATCTGTAAAAGGGTTGTGATGTTCTTCAATACCTTTTTAAGGGCTACGATCAATACTGAAGATATTCGCACCTGTTTTAATACGCTTAATCAGTATCGCAAGCTGGCAGAGGCCTTTGTTGCGGCTGGAGAGGGAGCTGTCGCTGCTGAAATAGCTTTTTATTTTAAGTACTATGGGTTATTAGCCTATTCCCAAAAAAATATGGAGTTTATTTTAGAAACAGCGGCCCATGATCTCTGTGATATCTGTAAAAAGGCCTTTGAGCTTAAACTTTCTAATCAGGAAAAAATACTCGATCTCTTTTTGACGGTTGATCTCCAAGTTGAGGGGGAAAAGCATATTTCGCTGCGTGGCATTCGGCTGGCCCAGATTAGACTTGCGACAAGCTATTTAGCAAGCCAGACCCGTGAAGGACTTTATTATGCCCGTAAGATCTATGTGGATCTCCTAGAAGAACTGAAAAGACCCCAAGGTTATGAGAGGATCTTTATGCTCATCCGTGAGTTGAAGACCTCAAAAAAAGAGTACTGGGAGATCAATGACCGTGAATACAATTTTAATTATCTCTTGCCAGTGGAAAAGAAACAGCTCAATCTCTTTTTACAGTGGTTCCAGATACGTCTGATAATTCTCTTTGCCTATGAACAGAGGATGGGGCATAATCTTGCTGTGGCCGAGTCCTATCTTGAGGAGTTAAAGGCTGTCGAAAAACTTTTGCCAACCGAAGAGGAAATTCTGGGACCAGAAATTATTTCAGTCTTAGGTGATATGTATGCTGATACTAAGAATAGCTATATCAACAACATTCTTGCCTTAAAAGATTATCTTATGGATGATGAGAATCTCTTAAAGGAGCTAGAGGCCCAAACGGATCTGGCAGAAGGCCTGAAAGCGCTTGATCCTTTTGAATTAAAAGAGGGCCTTAAGTTGTTTTTCGCACGTTTTGAGAAAATGTAAGATATGATTAATAATCAACATTGATTGAATAATCACTCTTGCAAATCTATTTTTAATTTATCGTATATAAAAGCTTGATATAAAAAGTATAACTTAGTAGATTATTAACAAAAGCCAAGGGAAAGGCTCTTAATCAGTTTCATTCTAAATATTAGGAAAGGAGAATGAAAATGATTTCAGCCGTAATCATGTTTGCAACTATTTGTTGTCTTTTTTTTCTGTATCTTTCCTGGCGCAATAAAAAAACCTTAGTGGCCTATACCTTTTCGCCTCAACCTCTAGAGACACCCTTTGTTTCAGTAATTATTCCAGCGCGCAATGAAGAAAAAAACATTGCCGCTTGCCTAGACACTCTGCTTAGTCAGGACTACCCTAATTATGAGATCCTCGTGATCGATGACAATTCAACTGACAGGACCTGGGAAATAATTAGCCTTTACCAGAAAAAAGATCCGCGGGTGCATGCTTTTAAGGGACAGCCCTTGCCCGAAGGCTGGGTGGGAAAACAATATGCCTGCCAGCAACTTATCGAAAAGGCAAGTGGCGATTACCTCCTCTTCACCGATGCCGATACCCGCCATTCTCCACAAAGTATCTCGTGGGCTGTAACCAATATCTTAAAACACCAGGCTGATTTTATGTCGGGCTATCTCAATCAGCTAATAGGGAGCTTGGGAGAAGCCCTCGTGGTCCCGGCAATGTATCTTATGACCACGATCTTACTGCCTTTATGGAAGGTGCCAGAAAAGAATCATCAGCTTTTCTCCTTTGCTATTGGCCAGTTTATGATCTGCAAACGCAGCTCTGTGCTTGCAATTGGTGGCTATCAGTCTTTTAAGGATTCCCTGGTCGAGGATATGTCCTTAGCGCGCAAAATGAAAGAGCATGGCTTTAAGACGGTGTTTGTCGACGGCAAGGACTATATTAGCTGTCGGATGTACCACTCCTTTCGTGAGGCCTTTCGTGGTTATGTTAAATGCCTCTTTGGCACCCTCAACCAGAGCTTTATATTAATCCTGGGACTGATTCTCTTTCTCTTTGCCGTAATTGAATTACCCTTTTTACATCTAGCTCATCAACTCTACACCGGAGGTGACCAGCTCCTTATAGCCCTTGTCCCGGTTGGACTCTTTAGCGGGTTGTGGTTTTTGGTTTTAAGGGACAGGAAGGTTCCGCCGCTTTTAACCCTGACTTATCCTCTGCTCTTTTTTATGATTATGGTTTTGGGATTTAGTTCAGCCTTGACGACAGGTCTTTTGAGTGGTGTGGATTGGAAAGGGCGGCGGGTAAAGTGTCGACCGCACCCAAGGCCTAGGACGGCTAGGCGGCCAGTTTTTAAGAGACCTCTTAAACGGATCAATGGTCAGAATATCTATCCCCTGCAAGGTCTTACAGCGCGTTTTACCTTCTGGCTCACCTTCGCAATAGTAATTCTCTTTGATCTTCTTTTCTTACACTTAAGGGTGAAAGGTCGTAAAAATCTGCGCTATGCCAAAGATGGGGCACTTCTAGTATCTAATCACTCGCTCTACCTGGATCCAGCAATTATTGCCCATGCCATTGCTCCCCGCCGTACATTTTTTACTGCGCTTGCCGAAACCTTTAATATGCCCTTCGTTGGCCCTTACATCAGACTGTTGGGGGCCTTTCCTGTCTCTGACAAATTGCCCTTCCGCTGTTTGATAGAGATTACCCGCGAACTTTTGGCCCAGAAAAGGCTTGTGCACTTTTTCCCTGAGGGGAACCTGCTGCGCTTAAACAGGGATCTCCA
>Ga0308414_1002972_pt1 | contig 10905 bp, 6 predicted proteins | sample HotsprSampleOS50_FD_205667 | JGI IMG/M metagenome (GOLD analysis project Ga0308414, IMG submission 205667) | Hot spring phototrophic mat microbial communities from Octopus Spring, Yellowstone National Park, Wyoming, United States - 20090730_OS50 ... | reverse complement strand
GATCGGCCGAGGCGATCAAACTTGCATACTGCTCGAACACCTCGTCTTCATCCACCCAAATCTGTTCCAGGCTTTCGGCGCTTAGGCAATACAGCCCGTTCCAGCAGCCGAACAAGCGACCGCCGACAACCACCGGCGTGTTCGTGTCGGGAGCAAGGTCTTCATGTTGGGCGAGGGGCGCGGGCTTGATCGCGCCGCCTGGCCCGAAGCTGTAGATCCGGGTGCCGTTGTTCTCCGAGGTCAGCAGGAGCTGTTCGCCCAAACGTACCGGCGTGGGCACATGGAAGTCGCCCTTGTGTTTCGGGGGCAGCGTCCACAACCGGCGACCATTTTGGGGATCGAGCCCGAAGGCGGCCAAGCTGTCGAACCCGACAATCTGATCGACCCCACCGAAACGTCCGAAAATGAACGAAGCGTAGGCCGCCGCCGCGCCGGGCGCTTTCCAAACCAATTCGCCCGTGTCGGCGTCGAGGGCAACGACCGCCGCGCCCGGCGCTCCGGGATTGACAATCAGCTTGTTGTCCGCGATCAACGGCGAGGCGCACATGCCCCAAGTCGGCAGTTTTGCGCCGAATTGCTTGACCACATTGGTCTTCCAGAGCACGCGGCCGTCTTCGAGCGAAAGGCAATGCACGTCGCCCATCGCGCCCAGGGTATAAACCTTGTCGCCATGCACCAACGGAGTCGCCCTGGGCGAGTTGCCGTAGTCGAGTTTTCCCGGGGCCGGATACGCCAGCTCCCACACCGGCTTGCCGCTGACTGCATCGAGGCAGCGAAATACATCGTTCGTGTCGAGGGCGTCGCGATCGGGGACGATCACATACCGATCAGTGGCGGCAATGCCGCCCAAGCCCGTGCCGCCCAACGGCGTGCGCCAAAGCCAAACAGGCTCGGCGGGAAGCACGTCGGGCAGCCAGGGCGTGGTTCCGTCGCGATTCGGCCCGCGCCAGCCCGGCCACGATTCCGCCCCGTCGGCCTCCTTGTTGAGAGAAGACCTCTTCCCGGCCGGCGACGATTCCGCCGCCGGTTTCTGAGGGCTGCCGTCGCTCGCGCTTGTTTTCGAGGGCGGTTCGGGCACTTTGACAAAACCGTTGAGCGACTCGATGGCCGTCAGCACGTCGGCATCGCGTAATTCCAGCAGCGCCTTGGCCATCTGACCGGCGAGTGCCGCGTCGGCCGCTTCGGTCGCGAAAACGGTGATGAAGGGGACGGGCGCCGTCTTGCCGACCACGCGAAGCGCCCCTTTCTCGATGGTGCCGCACCCTTCGAGCGTGGCCACGGCGTAACTGCTGATGACGGCCGCCGCCGGGCCGGGGCTTTCCAAAGCCGCAATGGCCGAATCGGTGCAGCCGTTGCGAACCTCGGGACGGGCAGGCACGTCGAGCCTGGCCGCTTTCATCGCCAACAAGGCAGCCCCGTGCTTTTCCACCGAATCCTCGGGCCCGAAATAGATCGTATAGCCTTTCAGATCGGCCAGCGTCTTGGCCGGGTCGGCCTGCCGAACGCAGAACAGGCCATACACGTTCGTGTCGCCCGTCTTGTCGCTCAGCAGGCACAGCGGGACGATCTTCAACCGCTGCTCCGCGGCATCGAACCGCACGACCGATTGCTTGCCGATGATGAAATGCAGGCCGTCGCGGGCAGCCTCGGCCGAGACCAGTCGAGCCAGGTCTTCGCCATAGACCACGCGAACGCGACGATCCAGCCTTTTCTCCAAGTAGGCGGCCAATCGACCGTAGTCGCGCTGCGCGTAGCCTTTCACGCAATCGCAGGAAAGCGGCGCGGCCAGCGGGTCCATCACGGCCAAGGTGATCGTTCCCGCCGGCCAGGGCGATTCAGGCGCGTCTGCCGCTTTGGCGGTCGCTACAACGCCACTCGCCGCAACGGCGAACGCCGCGAAAAGCAGCAACGCGCCCATCGAACGCCACAAGTCTGTTCGCATCGATCCCCCCTATTACGGCTGCGGCTTTGCTTTGTCGGCCTTGGCCGACAACACGCAAATCCGGTTCTTGCCCAGGTCCATCACATAGCAGCGATTGCCGTCGGGGCTGAGATCGACCGCCACATTCTTGCAGCCGCCCTCCACGGCGGCCGTTCCGACCAAACCGAGCAGTTGGCCCTCGGGAGTGTAGCGTTTCAGCCGGCCCAGCGAGGCCTCCGAGGTAATCAACTCTCCGGCTGGGTTGAACCGCAGATTCATCGGGTTGCAGCAACTGCCGAAACCTTCGATCCCCCCACGCTGCGATTCGCCCCAAACGGCCGACTGTTTGCCGTCGCGATCGAACACCACAACGCGCTTCCGCGCGTTCTCGGCGACGAACACATGCTCGCCGCGCGCCTGAATGTCCATTTGTCCGCAGCACCCGCGGAGCCCCTCGGCGATCAGTCGGCCTTCGCCGAACGATCGATCGGTTCGCCAAATGGCAAATCCGAATCCTTGCGCCATCGGGCAGGCGATAAATACGTCTTTTTCGCCGACCGCGACCGCACTGATCGAACGTTGACGCATCTGCGCCGCCCGCGCTTGCAGGGCCTTCGTTCGCGGCGTCGTGGACGCCTCGTTCAACTCCGCCGACCGCTTCGAGAGCTCGCGCACCAGTTCTGCGTATTCCTTTTGCAGTTGCCCTCGCTTTTCGGCATCGCCTGCCGCGGCGCGCAACTCGGCCATCTTTGCGGCCAGTGCCTTTTGGGCGCGATCGCGGGCGTCCTTCGCGGTCGCCAAACGTTCGGCCCGGGCCTTCTGCTCTTCGTCGCTCAGGGGCTTTTCGGGTGGGGGAATCTCGGGCAGCGGCGGCAGCTTCTGCACGTGCGGCGAATCGGCCGAGCGAACCAACTTGCCCTCGAAATCGTATTGCGACAGCCGCCCTTCGCCCGCAACGATCAAACCGCCTTCCACCGCGGCCTGGGCTTGCGGAGTGAAGTCGAGCGACCACGATTTCTGCGGTTTGCCCTCGGCATCGAAAACTCGGATTTCCGCCGAAGCGGCGCCGCGGGTGGGCGCGGACAAGCCGTTGGCCTCCTCCGGCGTCATCGGCGAAACGAATCGGCCGCACGCGGCATAGAGCCGTCCATCGCCGCCGATACAAAACGTGTTCAACTGAGTGGGCCGCTCGCCGCCAAAATCGATGACGGCCGTTTGTTCGTGCGTCGGCACGGTGCGCTTGTCGGCGAAGACGTGAATCGAATGTTCACCCGTGTTGAGCAGGTAGATCTCGCTTTCGTCCGGGCTGGCGGCCACGGTAACGCGAACGCAGCCCGACGAGTACTCGGGCAAGGCCACCACCCCCAACAGCTTGCCCGAGGCGTCGAAATGCTTGACGACCACCGGAGGCCCCGACTCGGCCGTGAAGATCGTACCGTCGCGGGTGATTCGCACGTTCTTCGGCTCGCAACAACCGCCGAAGCCTTCGGCCTTCTTTCGATCGCGTTTGCCGAACTTGAGCAACTCCTTCCCGTCGCGGTCGTAGCACTTCACCTTGTGCTCCCCGTTGACGGGAATCCAAAGCCGGTCGCCGGCCGCTTGAATGTCCATCTGCCCGCAGCATCCCCGAAGGTCTTTCACAATCAATTGCGGGTTCTTCAGGTCGTGATCCATGCGCCAGACGGAGTACCCGAAGCCCTCGGGCGTTCCGCCGCAGACGAACACGTCGGCATCGCTGGCGGTCAGACCGGTAACAACGCCGGCCTGATACTTCTGGTAGGCGGCCATTGCTGCCTCTTTCTCGGTCGATGATTTCTCGGCGGAGCCGCCGAGCCCGAAGGCACGGAGCAACGCATTTCCAATTCTGGCCGATTTCTTTTCCTTCGCGTTGCCCTCGGCGTCGTCCTTGCCTTCTTCTTTCTCTTTTTCCGCCTTTGCCTTTTCCGCCTTTTCGTGCTCAGCCTTCTGCTTTGCCGCCTCGGCCTCGCGGAAGGCAACGACGCCGGGGGTATCGACCATCGCCAGCACCTTGCCTTCGGCCGATAGCTTGGCAATGCGTCCGTCGCCGCCGACAAAGATCGTTCCATCCGGCGCAACGCACACGGCCGAAGGCATCACGTCGAGTTTCCACGAAGCAACTCGATTACCGTCGGGCACAGAATCCGCAGCCACGCCTTGAACGCCCGTTGCGAAGGAAGGACCGTGTGCGACTCGTCAGGCTCCTCGATCGGCTGATAGCAGCCGGCCAACAGCCGCCCTTGGCCGTCGACGCAGAAGGTGAGCAACGTTTCGCCCGCATCGGGATCGCAAGGCCGAATCACCCGGACCGTTTCGTGCGACGGCTTCCAGGCCGGATCGTTCTTCAGTGCCGCCAACTCCTTGCGCCGCTCTTCCTCCATGCGGCGGATCAACTCTTCGATCTGCTTCTGTTCAGCCTCTATTTCCTCGGCCGGTTCTTTGTTGGTCGCTTGGGGCGGCGCGCCCCATGGCCCCGGGAAGGGCCGTCCTGCCGACTCGCGAGCCGTATCGGCTGCTGGTGTCTCCGCGGTAGCGGCCGGCCCGGCTGCCGCAGGTGCCTGCGCATCGGAGCCGGCGCCCGGCCGCGAGGTTTCCCCAGCGATTCCGCAATGGTTGGTCGTCAACAACACGATCCACGCCGCAATCGCGACGGCGGCGATTCGGCGCAACCAAGTTGCTGCCGACGATTGGAAGCGGCTCCCGCAGGGCGTTCGCGCAGCCACACGTTTCGCTTCAGCCATGCTGTCGATCCCTTCTCGACCGAGGTTGTATCGGAACCCGTTTCTCTGTCCACTCGACCACTGAACAAAAACCGCGAACAACAGAAATCGTTTCAAGTGCAGGCCGCGCGCGATCTGCCGCTAGAACAACCTGCCGGCCGCAAGACCTGTATGGCACGAAGACTCTGTATAGGGCGAAGAACCTTCGCGACAAAACGGACTTGTGCGACACGATCGGCGTGCGCGGCAAAACGGACTGCCGACGGCCGATCGCTGACGGGCACTGCACGTCGCCGACAGGCGCGGCACGCACCTGAATGTACCCGCGCCTTCCCGCCCCGGCAAGCAGAAAGCGCCGCCCGCGTTGAAGAACGCAGCTCCGGCAAGAGACTCGGCGAAAACGGAACAGGCTTTGCGATTCCTTCGCACTGCCCGACGGAGTTTTTCGGCCGCTTGCGAGGAATTTCACTCGATGGCCTTGCTTGCGCCGCAGTGCATGCAGTTGGGCATCAGCGAGTGCCGCACCTTTCCGCAGGCCGAGCACGGTTCGAATACTCGCGTGCCGCACGCCGGGCAGGTGTAACACTCCTCCGGCTCGGGGGCGCCGCCCGAAGCGACCACCTTGTTCACGGTGCGGCGCGTCCAAAAGAGATACCGTCGCGGGCCGGTGCGAATAGGATACTCGCACGCCGGGCAAAGGAACCGTTCATAGGCTTCGCGGTATTGCCGCAACAACCAGCTTGCCTTCGGATGGGCGATCAGGCGGATCAGGGAGATCAATATCCGGCCGACGACGAGCAACAGCCCGACGATCAAAATGTATTTGAAATACCGCGATGGGAAATACTCGTGGACGACCAAGCCCACCTTGACCAACGCGGCGGCACCGACAGCCAGATAAACGGGGAAGTAGATGCTGCCGCGCTGACGCACCAACAATACGCCCGCCGCCGCCAGCAGCGGCGTGAGCAGGCCGAGCTGGTAGGCCGCCAAACGCAATCGGTGCGATTCCCATTGGCGTTCGAATTCGGCGCGGGCGGGCATTCGTTGCCGGGCCAGCTCGTCGTCGGTTTGCTTGCGCTGGTTCTCCAGCGATTGCTTGCGTTCGAGCAGGTCGGCCGAGCTTTGGCTCAGCTCTTGATACTTCTGCTGGTTGTCTTGAAACAACTGTAGGCATTTGCCTAAGTTGGCTTGGTCGGCCTCGTTGAAGGCCGCGCCCTTCTGCACGCTCAACCGCTGAAGCTCCAACAACTGGTTGATCGTTTGCTGCAAGTTGCGGGTGCTGTCGCTGAGCAATTGCTGCCGCTCGCGGGATTGGGTCAATTGTCGATCGAGCTGCGCAATCTGTTTTTCGAGCTGTTCCCGCTGTTCGATGAGTTTCGGATCGACCAATTCCCGCTCGATGGCGGCATAGTCGGGACCGGGCAGCGATTCGATGTCTTCGACCAAGAAGCCCAACAGCCAGAACACCAAAACGCCCAACGCGAACGTGAGCAAGTGAATCCCCAGGCGGTGAATCCAACGGCCTTTGGTCTTCGGTGCGGTGTTCATGGCGTTCGTGCTTTCCTTGAAAGATTCGTTCGTGTTCTTTGGGGCGGCTCCCGTTCCGCGCGCACCCAAAGTTCAGAGATCCTCAAAGCCCGCACAGCAGGGCGGTCTCGGTTGGCCTTGATAGGGCGGGCCTCGCTTGGTTCGGGCTCAATGAAGCCGCCGAAAACGGAACGCGGTCCACGTTCGGACAACACGCAATACAGCCGCTGCGCTGTGCTTGCGGCCCCCTTCCGACGGGAGCTCGCCCATTTTCGCGAGTTTCCGCCTGAAGAGTCCACCCGTGATTATTCGGTTTCGGAGGCGTAATCTTGGCGGCCGCGTCTGCCGGTTGCGAAAAACGCCCACGCTAGGGCCGCCGACCCCGAGGCCATCAAGCCGGTTGCCAGGGCGAAGGCCGCTGTGGGCGAAACGAGCGACCAAATCCATCCGACCAAACCGCTGGAAACGAGCTTGCCCAGTCCGTTGACGGCCCCGAGCGAACCGTATCCGACGCCGCGAATCGACTCGGGCAACATCGCAGCGGCAGCGGCCGGCTCCAATGCCTCTTGAAACGCCGCATACGCACCCGACAGAACGAACAAGCCGGCAAATACCGCCAAGTGATTGCAGCCCAAAGCGAACACTAAAGCGGTGCCGCCGCCGGTTGCCGCCCCCAGGACGTAGCCGGTCAGCAGGGAACGGCGGAGCCCCCAGCGGTCGCCCAAGAAGCCGATGGGCAAAGAGACGAGCGTTTGCACCGCGTTCCGCAGCACGTAGAACCAAGCGGCCCATTGCGCGGCGACCAACAGGCTGCTCGCCGGGCTCATCAGGTTGGTGACGGCCAAGATGAGCAGCGCCGGCGAGAAGTCGCCGAAGGCGAACAGCGCAACCGCGGCCAAGTAGCGCCGGTACGATTTCGGCAACCGACGCAACGCCGCGGCGAACTCGTACTTGCTCTTTGCCGCCAACCCACGGTCTTCGACCAGCAGAGCGAAACTCAATGCCGACAGCACGCCCGGGATTACCGCCAGCCAGAGAACCTGGCGGAACCGGTGCTCTGTTTCGGCCGATGCGCCGCCAGCCGGGGGGGAGTTCGCTGTGGCAACGGCGGAGGTTACGTCGGCGGCATCCGCGTTGAGAGGCTGCGCGGCCGCCTCGGGTGTTGGTGGTGACGGCAACTCAGCGGGCGCGCCGATCGACCAACTGAGCCCGCCCAGCGCCAAGGCCGCCAGCGCGGGGCCGAGTACGGCGCCGAGGCTGTCGGCGGCGCGATGGAGCCCGAATGCCCTCCCACGATACTCCGGCCCAACGGCGCCGGCCAAGATGGCGTCGCGCATCGGGCCGCGAATTCCCTTGCCGAACCACCCGAGCAGCCGCCCGATCAAGATCATCGGCCAAGCCGCGGCCAAGGCGATCAGGGCTCCGCCCAGGGGCGTCAGCGCATAGCCCAGCACGGCCAGGGGCTTGCGCCCCCCCAACCGATCGCCGAGGTATCCGACCGCCAGCTTGGTGAAGCTGTTCAGCCCATCGGCCAACCCTTCGATGCTGCCGACCAAAGCCGGCGGCGCGCCGAGCAGGGCCAAAAAGGCGGGCAAAACGGCCTGCGCGGTCTCGTAACAGAGGTCGCCCAAGCCGCTGGCCAAACCGGTTCCCAACACAGTGCGGTTCAACCAGCCCGAGCGAGAACGCATTGAACGACTCATCTGCTTTTTCGACAGCGGTCGAAGCAACGCGCCCGCTTCCGCTGACGGTGTGCGCGGCTGCTACTTCGGGGCGATCGTGCAAACCATCCGTCGCCCTTGGTGCGAGGGCGGGGCTTCGATTTTGCAAAGCGGTTCCAGCAGTGAGAGAACATGGTCCATCACTTTGCGGCCTTCTTCGATGTGCGCTAATTCTCGCCCGCGAAACACCACGGTGATGATCACCTTGCATTTGTGTTCCAGAAAGCCGCGCGCGTGATTGACCTTGGTTTGCAGATCATGCTCGCCCGTCTTCGGCCGCAGCCGAATCTCTTTGATTTTCGCGTGTTGCGATTGGGTTTTGTGCTGCCGTTTCCGCTGCTGATATTTGAATTTGCCGTAGTCCATGATCCGGCAAACGGGTGGGCGCTCGTTCGGCGCGACTTCGACGAGGTCGAGGCCGACCTCGCGGGCTCGCTTCAGTGCTTCCTCGGGCGTCATCACGCCCAACTGCTCGCCGGTGTCCGAAATCACTCGGATCGGCGAAATGCGAATCTGCTCATTGATCCGCTGCTTGTTGACTTCCGGCTTCTTCGGGTCCGGCTTGATCGGTTTTGACGGCATTCCTCTCCCTACGACTGGTAATGAACCATTTGCGGCGTCCGAAGCGCCGCCGTACTCCACCCTCAACAACAACGCAACATCGCACCGGAGTATACCTGCGCGGCGGGCAGTCTGCCTCCGCTGCCGCGCGAATCGCATCGCAACTCGCCTGACAATATGCGCGAAGCGGCCGTTGCGGTCAACGGATCTCGCGCGATGCGATTTCGCTTTGCAGCCGCTCGATCGCCGCCTCCAATCCGACGACGCCCAAATCGCCCTGCCGCCGGTGCCGAACGGCGACGGCCTGCGCCTCGGCCTCGCGTCCGCCGCAGACGAACATGTACGGCACCTGCTGGAGCTGCGCGTCGCGGATCTTTGCGCTGATCTTCTCTGCTCGGTAATCGCCGGCAACGCGGATACCCGCCGATAACAGCCGCTGCTCCACCTGTCGGCCGTACTGTTCGAACTTCTCGGAGACGGGCATCACCCGCACCTGTTCCGGCGCCAGCCATAGCGGGAAGGCCCCGGCGAAATGCTCGATCAGCATCCCCGCGAACCGCTCCAGCGATCCGAACGGCGCTCGATGGATCATCACCGGCTGATGCAATTGGTTATCGGGTCCGACGTAGGTCAGGTTGAATCTCTCCGCACTGGGCAGGTTATAATCCAATTGCACGGTGCCCAACTGCCATGGGCGGCCGATGCAGTCTTTCACGATGAAGTCGGCCTTCGGGCCGTAGAACGCCGCCTCGCCCATCGCGATTTCCAGGTTGGGCAAGTTCATCGATTCGCAAACGTCCCTTAGGGCGGCTTCGGCCCGTTGCCACACCTCGGGCCGACCGACGTATTTGTCGCTCGTCGGGTCGCGGAAGCTCAACCGTACGCGGTAGTCGGTCATCCCCAGTGTTTGCAGCACGAATTGCGTCATTTCCACGCAGCCGCGGAACTCGTCGGCCACCTGATCCTCGGTGCAAAACAGGTGGGCGTCGTCCTGAGTGAATCCGCGCACACGGGTCATTCCCGTCAATTCGCCGGTTTGCTCGAAACGATAGACGGTGCCGAACTCGGCCAGCCGCAGCGGAAGGTCGCGATAGCTCCGCGGCTTCGATTGATAGATCTTGATGTGGTGCGGGCAATTCATCGGCTTGAGCAGGTATTTCTCCTGCTCGCTGCCTTTGGCGTCGCCGCCGTCGCGTTCCGTCATGTCGATCGGCGGGAACTGGCTTTCCTTGTAGTAGGGATAGTGGCCCGAGGTCTGATACAGTTCGATCCGTCCAATGTGCGGGGTGTACACCGGCTGGTAGCCGCTTTGCATCAACACGCCGTACAGGAAGTTTTCCAGCTCGCGGCGAATAATCGCCCCTTTGGGAAGCCAGAGTATCAGCCCGGAGCCCACCATCGGATCGACGGTGAACAATTCCAACTGGCGGCCCAGCACGCGATGGTCGCGCCGTTTGGCTTCTTCCAGTCGCTTGAGGTATGCTTCTTGATCGGCCGGGGTGAACCATGCGGTGCCGTAAAGCCGCTGCAACTGCTGCCGCGAGGCGTCGCCCTTCCAGAACGCTCCCGAAACCGACATCAACTTGAACGCGCCGATCGCCTTGGGGCGGGCGATGTGCGGGCCGCGACAGAGATCGATGAACTCGCCCTGGCGGTAGAACGACACGCGTTCGTGCTCGGCCAGCCCTTCGCGGAGATGCTCCACCTTGAGCGTTTGCCCCAGATCGGCGCAGAGACGAATCGCGTCGTCGCGCGGCAGTTCGAATCGCTCAAAAGGCTCGTCGGCGGCGATGATCTTCGCCATTTCGGCCTCGATCACCGGAAAGTCTTCTTCCGACAAGGAACGCGGCAATTCGAAATCGTAGTAAAACCCGTTCTCCACGGTCGGCCCGAAGGCCAATTGCACCCCCTCGTACAAACGCATCACCGCCCGAGCCATGATATGCGCGCACGAATGCCGCAGCACGTCCAGCGATTCGGCGTCTTTGGCCGTGAGGATCCGCAAGGTGATTTCGCCTTCGGTCGGCAAGGCCGCATTGGCGCTGACGATCTGGCCGTTTACGGCTGCCGCCATGGTGGCCTGCGCCAAACGGGGCCCGATCTCGGCGGCAATGTCCAGGGGGGTAACCAGACGATCGTACTGTTTGCGACTCCCGTCCGGCAAAACAACAGTCAACATCGTGGAACCTCAAACGGGCATGAGAATTGCCGCCGCCTCGCTGATCAAGCGAGACCGGGCCGCCTTCGGGGCGTTTTGGTACGGTTCAGTACCTCGAGCTGGGCGAAATGGGCCTTCCGTTCAGGAAACCGCCCATATTCGACCACGCGAAGCGTTGGAGCGTATTTGACGGGCACACGGAAAAAACCGAGCCGACGCCGCCAAAACGACGCCCCGCGGACCAACCGCGGATTTTCGAATTCGTTGTCGCAAGGC
>Ga0308414_1002971_pt1 | contig 10907 bp, 10 predicted proteins | sample HotsprSampleOS50_FD_205667 | JGI IMG/M metagenome (GOLD analysis project Ga0308414, IMG submission 205667) | Hot spring phototrophic mat microbial communities from Octopus Spring, Yellowstone National Park, Wyoming, United States - 20090730_OS50 ... | reverse complement strand
TCAATAGTGCCTTCAACGGCAAAATTCTCCCAAATACCGAGTTCAACGACATCTACATACAGCCAGCCGCGGGTGACGCGGGCACGGCTCTGGGCGTGTGCTACTACATCTATCATGAGGTGCTCGGCCAGCCCCGCACCTTTGTCCTCAACCACGCTTACACCGGGCCTCAATTCAGCGATGTAGTCATACGCGCCGCGCTCGACCAGCACGGCCTCAGCTACCAAGAACTCCAACCTGACGAAATGGCTGAAGCCGCCGCTCAGATCATCGCACAGGGCGGCGTGCTGGGCTGGTTTCAAGGCCGCATGGAGTGGGGGCCGCGTGCGCTTGGAAACCGCAGCATCCTTGCCGACTCTCGACGACACGATATGAAGGACATCCTCAACGCTCGCATCAAACATCGCGAGCCGTTCCGTCCATTCGCGCCATCTGTGCTGTTGGAGGCAACTGCTGACTACTTCGACCAGTCATACCCTGATCCGTTCATGATCAAGGTATACAACGTTCTACCTCACAAACGAGCTGAAGTGCCTGCTGTCACCCACGTTGACGGAACTGGCCGCCTTCAGACCGTCGATCGTGCTGCTAATCCACAGTACTGGCAGCTTATCCACACCTTTGGCCAGCTCACAGGTACGCCAGTCGTCCTCAACACCTCCTTCAACGAGAACGAACCCATCGTTTGTACACCGCAGCAGGCCATTGACTGTTTCCTAAGAACCAGGATGGATGCGCTGGGGATAGGAAGCTATCTGGTAACAAAAGAGTAGGTTCCACGACGAGATGTTGTGTAACCATCACAACTCTCCTAACTTAAGCGGCTGGGGGTGTCTGCAAGCAGGTTTGGCGCTTGCTGGTCACGGCGCGATGCATCCCAGCACATATCCCCATTAGCTGTCTTCACCCCATCGGCAGCAAGCGCACCACAGCGCGCAGACTATTTGCCGCCTCCGTGTCTTACTCTGCTTAGGACTACGAAGTGAGCGAGCACCCTGCGTATAATGAGCGCAGACTCGTCTTAAACTGTCGATTGTCATGATGTGGTCAACCTATGGAGCATGATTCGTCAGAACCTCGAAAAAACGGGGGCAAGCCAGGACGTCGATGGCCCAAATCAGCGGAGGCTCTCGGATATCTTGAGACACGCATCCTCTCGGCGCAAGCAGAAGATACTCATCCACCCCACGACTCGGTTTATCACAACTTACGGCGGATGATCCTCTACAGCGAGCTTCGGCCTGGTGAGTGGCTGCGTCAAGTGGAGTTGGCTCGGCAGTTCGGCGTCAGCCGCACCCCGATTCGTGAGGCCATGCGTTCGCTTCAGCAGGAAGGACTGATCCAGATCGTGCCCAATCATGGAGCACAAGTGACGCCGCTTTCCGTGGAAGAGTTTGAGGAATTGTACGCCCTTCGCATTGGCATTGAAGGTCTGGCCGCACGCTTGGCTACCCAGCAGGCCAAGCCGCAGGAGATCGAGCGTCTCAAAACGAAACTTGAAGAGATCACGGCCAGCTCAACACACAAACCCCTTCAGACATATCTTCAAGAAGAGTGGCAGTTTCGCCTGCAGCTTTACCGCATTACTCAGCGTGAAAAACTGCTGGCGCGCGTGATCTATCTGCGTGAGCACGCCGAGCGCTACCTGAGGCTGGCTTACTCGGCAGAAGGCCGTGTTGCAGAGTCTCTCAGCTTTCATCAGCGTTTGTTTGAGGCTGTCCAAGCGCGCGATGCGCTGAAGGCTGAGGCCATCAATCAAGATGCGCTGCGCTGGACGCTGCATCATGTGACTCCGATTTTGAGTGCATTGGTGAAGCCCACGCCTTAACAGCGCGCGGCACGCGGTTGTTGTATTTAGACGGGCAGAGTGACCACTTTTCGCCCAGGCTTGAGCGCAACGGGCACTTTCTCACCTATGACTGCGCGCGCGTGATGGTATAAGCGCAGTGCTTTGCCGTCGGGCAGGCGGCAAGTGATGGCATAAATGCCTCCTGAGTACTCGCAGCTGACCACGGGAAGCTCTGCCCCGTGCGCCGCGACCTCTAGATCAACCGGCCGCAGAGCCAGAGTCACTGAGGCTGTATCACCAGGCAGCAACGTGACCAGGCCAGGTATGATCTCAACCTGCTGTGCGTCCAGGCGCTGCGCCTGCACGACTGCAGCACCGCTCACGAACTCCGCCACAAAGCGGCTGGCTGGGGCATCCCACAATTGCTCTGGTGTGTCGAACTGCTCCAACTGACCTGCTCGCAGCACCGCCACACGATCGGCCAGCGCCAACGCCTCCGATTGATCGTGAGTCACGAAGAGCGTCGTCACGCCGCTGCTCCGCAGGAGCTCCTCCAAATCGCTGCGGATTGCTTGACGCAGCTGCGGATCCAGAGCGGCAAGGGGTTCATCGAGCAGCAGCAGCTGCGGGTCAACCGCTAGAGCGCGGGCTACAGCCACACGCTGGCGCTGTCCACCGGATAAAGAGCTGATGCTGCGGTGTGCCAGCTCGCTGATGCGGCACAACTCCAGCATCTCCTGCAGCCGTGCCGCTCGTTTGGATTTGGACGCCTTCTGCATCCGCAAGCCGAACAGGATGTTCTCGGCAACATTCAAGTGATCGAACAGGGCGTAGCTTTGCGGCACCCACCCCACGCGCCGCATGTGCGGCGGCACGTGTCGAGTGTCGCTGCCATCAATCAGCACGCGCCCCTGCTGCGGCATCAGCAGCCCAGCCACTAAGCGCAGTAGGGTGCTTTTGCCACAGCCAGAGGGGCCAACGATGACCACCAGTTCACCAGGCTCAACATCGAGCGTAATGTTTTGTACAACCAGTTGCTGATGATAGGCGAACGTGACTTCCTCAAGCCCCAAAGATGCCCGTGTCATGCTTGACCCCGCAGACGGCTTCCGCCCAGGCGCTCGATCAAAACGGCCGCCGGAATGACAAGCAGAAGAAACCAAACCGTGGCAGCAGCCGCAACTTCTAGACGTCCGGTGATGTAGCCGGAGTACAGCTCAACCGGCAGCGGTTTCTGGTTCGGAGTGAAGAGAAAAAAGGACACGTTAAACTCTCCCATCGACAGTGTGAAGACCATAACAGCGGCTGCCGTCAACGTGCGCCGCAGCTGAGGCAGCGTGACAAACAGCAGACGCTGCAGGCTGTTGGCGCCTAACGTCTCCGCTGCGGTTTCTTGTTCGCGCAGTTTGGCATCTGCCAGCGTCGGCGTGAGACTGCCAATAACAAAAGGGAGCGTGTAGAGGATGTGCCCCACGATCAACAACCATCCCCCCGCTTTGAGTGTGGGATATGCCAAGATCAACCCCAATCCAACTGCAATCCCCGGCACTGCTACCGGCAGAATGGTCAAGCTCAGCAAAAGTTGTCGACCGCGAAAATTTCGCCGTGCAAGCACCCACGACGCAGGCAGGCCAATCAGAAAGTCAATCAGCAGCACAATCAACGCCAGCTGAACGCTGAAGCTGACGATAGGCGCAATGCGCTCCCAGGCTTCTATCAGCCATCTCAACGTGAAGCCGCCAACCCAGGGTCCGCGCTGCCAATTGGGGCTAGTGCTGACCGCCAGCAGCACCGGCAGCGGCCCCAGCACCAAGACGGCTGCTGACCAAGCAAAAAACCGACCGATGCGGCTGATAGGGTCAGATGCTGTCATGTTTGGCTGTCCTGAGGTATGCGCTGCCCACCCAGACGTCCTACCCCAACGAGGCTGAGCGTTGTCACGAAAGCCAGCAGCAAGCTGAGGGCGGAGGCACGTTCTGGCTCGAAGTTCTCTGTGAAGGCTGCCGCAATCTCCAATGGCACCACTCGAAACCCTCGGCTGAGCGTTGCTGCCGTGCCGAATGCGCCGAAAGCCGTCGCCAGGCTCAAGCTTGCGGCGTTCAGGAGGGCTGGCCGCAGCGTCGGCAGGATGACATGCGTGTACAAGCGCCACGAGGATGCACCCAGCGTGCGCGCCGCGTCTAGGACGTCGTTAGAGATGCCGGCCGCTGCACCTCGCAGGACTAAAACAACGCGCGGGATTTGAAAGTAGAAGTAACCCAAGAGCAGACCCCAGAACGTGTAGGCGAAGCTCAGCTGACGCTGGCCCGTCAGGCTCTCGAAAAGCTGAGGCACAACGCCCGTCCGCCCGAAGACTAAGATCACGAAAAAGCCTATCACAATACCAGGCAGACTAAGCGGAATGGTGAGAGCCACAGCCAACCAGCTTTCGCGCCTGCCGCGCTCGATGTACAGAGCAGTAGGCGTACACACGAGCAGCGCCAGCGCTGTTGAGGCCACAGCCAGCAGAGCTGTGTTGGCAAATGCAGTCAAGTAGCGCGGATTGGTCAAGCTTTCAACGTAGATGTTAAGCGTTATTTGTCCGTCTATGTTCACGCTGCGCACCCACAACACAGCCATCGGCGTCAACAAGAAGGCCGCCAGCAGGATGAGCAGCGGCAGGATGAGCGAGAAGTTGGCCCAGCGTCTCATGCGCAGATCCTTGAACAGTTTTAGAAACGGGCATCTGCCTGAGTGTCTGATTGAAAGTGCGGGGTGAGGTAAGCCTCATCCCCGCCTCCGCAGATCTCTGGAGCCGTGTCTGTCTGCTTATAGGCGAACTCAGCGGACAACCTCAGCCGTCCACAGCTCAAGGTAGGCCTGGCGCACTGCGTTCATCTCGGCGTAGTCCACATACCGAACCCGCTCGTATTCCTCTGCGGGCAGCATCGCCTCGGTGATAGCTTCACTCACCTCCACCTTGCGCACAGGTCGCAGATAGCTTTCAGCAAACAGCTGCTGGCCTTCGTCTGAGAGGACAAAGTCGATCAGTGCCTTGCCTGCGGCTGGGTTGGGGCCGTTCTTAACCAGCGAGATGACATATGGGATGGCCAGTGAGCCTTCGCAGGGAATCACCACCTCAATGGGGGCTTCATCGATGTTGGCCAGCTTATAGCCGTTGAAGTCAGCGTCAATCAGGATCGGGATTTCGCCCTGCTGCACCATGGCCGTCGCGGTTTGGGCGGGCAAGCTCAGACCATTCTCCCACAGCGCGCGGAAGTACTCGATGCCAGGTTCAAAGTTTTCGAAGTCACCGCCCAGAGCCAAGTTGGCAGCCGTGATGACCGAATAGCCGATAGCTGCCTGTGTTGGGTCAAGGAAGCCTACTTTGCCCTCATACTGGGGCTCAAGCAGATCTTCCCAGCACTGCGGCACCGGCGTATCGCCCAGCTCATCGGTGTTAACCAGAAAAGCCACTGCACCCTGATGAATGGTCATCCACAAGCCGTCTTCATCGCGCAGATCCTCCGGAATCTCGTCAAAACCCTCAGGCTTGTAGGCGGTAACCAGACCTTTTTCGGCGGCCTGTATCCCAAAGACGATGCCGTAGTAGGCGACATCCGCTAGAGGCGAGGCGGCCTCAGCTTCCAGCGCCGCCAGTGTCTGCCCGGAGTTTTTGGGGTCAGAAGGGGCGGCAATTCCCGTCTTTGCCGTAAAGGCTTTGAGCACAGCCCCCCAGTTAGCCCAATTCTCCGGCGTGTTGTAGGAGATGACCGTTCCTGACGCCTGTTCCTGACCCTGCACGATGCTCGTCGAGAAAGCCACCAAGAACACAAACGACGCGATCAGCACGACACGATGCATAGGAGTGCTCCTAAAACGACTGCATTGGACGATCACAATAAGTGTATACACTTATCTATAACCACTGAAGAAATCCGCTTTAAGGAAAATCAGTGGTTTGTTAATTTTCGTCAACGAACTCGGCGCAACAGACGAGTAACTTATCCTAAAATTTATCGCCGAATTAACAGCCACAGCGTCGTATGTCTCTTTTGACCTGTCAGTCCTGAGTTAGATTTCTCCACCCTCTGCCCCACTTTGCTGCAAAACACATCAAACTCTCACTGCAAAAATACATTAAAAAAACGCCCTTGGAATGGGCGTTTGTGAACACTATGGGCAGTAGGGTAGGGAGCCTAGTGCCTCTTGGGATATATTATGAACCCTTCAGCTGATCCACTAGGCGTGCCCATTCAGCAGCCTGCTCCTGAGCATAGGCAAGCCACTTATTTCGATCTTTTTTCTTTGCAAATCCTGCTAGCACTGCAGCCCGCGCCCCAATCTGAGATTGGCGGAGGCTTTCTAGTTTGTCTGTCTTAGGCTTCATTGCCTGTACTTGATCGAGCAGTGTGTCTACGCTGGTGCCGCTGTTGAGCATCGCCACCACTTGGCGAAGTTGAATCTTTGAGAGCTTACGAACCTCTGCCTGTTCTAGCAGATACGTCTGCCACTCTGGGGAAAGACCGCGCACTTCGATGTGGTGACTCAGAGACAAATTTTCACGCCGGCGTGAAATCTCGACATTGCGCGCCACACTGGCCCAGTTCTGAAGAGTTCCCACAGGCACCTTCAGCACCTCGCTGGCCTGCTGATAGATAGCATCGATCTCACCCCAGCGCTGCGCCGTTGCATACACCAGCATGTCACCCACAACCCAAGCAAATGCCTGCTTGATAGCTCTGAGCTGGCTCATCACAATGCCCCAGTCATCCATGCTGAGGTCGTTGACCACAGCGCCGACACGGGTAAATTGGATTGTGTTGTTGCTGAGGGCAACCGTCAGCGCTCCGGCATCTTGTTTAGCCCGTATTTCTGCCAGTTCCTGCGCTAGGCGTGCGTTCTGAGCACGGAGCTCCTCCAGCTCTTGTTGAGTGCGCTTGCGCGATGCTCCGCCGAAGATGAACTCATCAGCCACTTCAACAGGATCAGTTATGTCGTTGCCTGTGGCTGTCATCCAATCCTTATTAACCTTAGGTCTGGTGGGCATGGCTCATTACCTCTTCAATCAAAACATGGGCGTCGTAAGAAGCAGTACCAGGTGTGGGCAGCTCAAGCGCAAAGATTGTGCGACGATAGGACGCACACTGTGTCCAGCGAATACGCTCAGCGATAGGGCGCATGAGCAGCCCGCCTTCTGAGTGAAGGCCGTACTTCTCAACAAGAATGGTGTAGTTTTCGGTGTGTTCCGTTGTGCTCAGCCGAGTAGCTACAGGGATAATGCCCCAAACCTCCAGCGGAGGCATTCCCCAGGCCTTGCGAATCTTATCGGCCTGGACACGGTAGCTGATGGATCGAGTCAGCCCACCAATGCTCCACGCTTCTAACCGTGTTGGATAGAGCACAACGTCTGACCCTAAGTAGATTTGAGTGTGCAGCATCGTCGGAACGGGAGAGTTATCAACGATCACATAATCAACGATGTTTGCTTCACTCAAATCAAGCATGCGCTGCAAAAAACCCTCAATCTTTTCAGTCGTCATAATAATATTGCGCGTCTCTAGGTTACCCCCTAACAGATACAGTGTGCCGAAGCCGCTTGTGTCCTCGTCGGGCATAGCGTAGCACTCCTTCTGGACGCGGCGCACTGTCTGCCTACCAAACTCGACGTCGCGAGCCATCAAATCATAAAAACCCGGATACGGGTCAACAGCAAAAGCCTGTGTGGCGTTGGCTTGTGGGTCTGCATCGATCAGCATTACAGAGTAACCGCGGCGAGCGATGCCCGCGGCGAGAGTCGTGGCAATTGTAGTTTTTCCTACGCCACCCTTTTCATTGAACAGGCTGATGACTTTAGTCATTTTGGAAGTGCCCCTGTGTTGGTTGATTGACATCTAGCTTACACTGCTTCAGCAGTTTGTGGAAAGATTTGTTTGCAACTGCCCGATGACGATGACCACATCTGTTGTGTGAGGCTCAGCACCTTTAGCAAAATTACAACGAGTAGAGGATATATAATAGAAATATATGTTATTATATATCATAACTTTATTAATAATCAAGCACTATATAAGCTCACTCTGGTAGCTGGGCGTCTGTCAGGCAGCCTTGGGCAACAAGTGAAAAAATCACCACTGGATGGCAATCTTTTCTGGGGACAATACGGGGATGACAGCCCCGGAAGCTGCTGCAGTGACGAGCTGACTGGATTTTTGACGGGATTGTCTAAAAACCAACAGATACGAAATCGCGGACATGAGCCGGATAACGCGGATGGGCGCGTTTGTACAGCTGGCGCCGATTCCAGGCATACACGAACAGGCGCACCGCCGCCCGCAGGGCGTCGATAGACCGCGAAAAGCAGCGCGACGCCCGCCCCAGCCGCGCCAAATCGTGGCGCGGTTCGGCGTTGTCGCCTTCCACAGCGTAGGTCTGACTTTTGTCTGCCACTGCCTGATGCTGCCCCGCATACACCCACGATAAGTACAAATGAAAGGCATCGCTGAAATAGGTTGCTGCCCACACACTCGTATCCAGCAGTGTCTGCAGCGCCTCGGTCGTGCGCGCCCACACCACGGCCACCCCGACGATACAGCGCGTCGCGCGGTCAACCGCTGTCATCAGGTAGGCTGGCTTTTTTTTCTCCACAAACGTGAACAGCTCATCCAATTCGATGGTCTCGACCTGACTGGGGACAGGCGCAGCGGGTAGCTGCGCGGCATGAGCGTTGATCCAGTTGGCGACGTTTTGGTGATTGACCCCCAGCGTGCGGGCAATCCGGCGGATGTTCATCCCGTCGACGTACAGTTTGACGGCTTTCAGCCGCGTCGCCTCAGTGTACCCATTGGGTTTAGGCTCAGGCGTGTAGGTGCGCCGACAGTGCTGGCAGCGCCAGCGCTGCGAGCCAGAAGGATTGAAGCCGTTTTTGACTTGACGGTCGGTGCGGTGGCAGTAAGGACAGGTGTTACCTCGTGAGCTTTCGGGCATTGGTGACTGCGGCAGCGCGGTTCATCGCCGCGTGTCTGCTGCTTGATTTTATCCCCTCTGTTGACATTTAGACACTCCCATAGCATAAGCATTAAGCAAGACGTAAAAATTTCACCCTTTAACGCTGCCTAGGGTTAGGCCGCTTACGATATATTTCTGCGCAAAGATAGCGAAGATTAACATCGGAAGAATCGCCAAAATGGAAGCTGCGGCCATCTCTCCCCAGCGCACGGCAGCGTATCCGCGGAAGCTCGCTACAGCGACAGTGATAGTACCCGCATTAGAGAAAGACAGCGCCAGCGCGATTGTCAGCTCGTTCCAGATCCAAATCGCTGTAAGGATAGCAGTGGCAGCAATGCCCGGCCGAGTCACAGGGATGTAAATGCGCCATAAGATGCCCCAATACGTGCAGCCGTCCACACGTGCACTGTCATCTAACTCTCGCGGAACTTCTTGGAAGAAACTGCGCAGCATCCAGATTGCGAACGGAAGTGAGTGAACTTGATACACCAGTGCTAACCCGATGTGCGTGTCGTAAAGACCTATCTGCTGATAAAGCGCATACATTGGGATCACATATAAAAATTCGGGCAGCATGTAAGCCAACAGAAGCCACCCAGCAAACAGCTCACGCCCGCGAAAACGAAACCGATTTAACGCATAAGCGCACAAGATCGCCAGCACGATGGCTATCGCTACACCCAACGCAGTCACAATCACCGTGTTGGCGAAAGCTGTTCGATACGCAACGTTGTTGAAAACTTTTTCGAAATTGTCCCAAATAGGTGTGAAGATCCAATGGGGCGGAATAGCAAACGCTTCGCGCTGCGTTTTTAGCGCGATGTTCAGGATCCAATAGATCGGGAACAATGTTAAGAGAATCGCCACTAACGCCACTAGATAAGAGGCCGTTAGCTCAAGTGTCCTGCGCTTCCTCATGCATCCTCTGATCGGTTCAAACGCATGTACAGAAAACACAGCGCCATGATGATCACGCTGAAGATCACCATATATGTCATCCCGCGGCTCATCTGCTGGTAGCTGAAGGCTGTGCGATAAGTGAGTGTCTGCATTACATCTGCAAGGCCGCTGCTAGTTGCTCCGAAGACAATGTCAAACACTTTGAGGGTATCAATCGTGCGAAAAATGATTACAGTGAACAACACTGGTGACAACAGCGGTAGCTTGATCTGCCAGAATACCTGCCATGCGCCAGCTCCATCCACCTGAGCGGCTTCAATTGGATCCCGCGGCAAGCTCTGCAGGCCAGCAAGCAGGATAATGAAGCCAAAAGCCGTCTGCCACCACACATCAATGCCGATGAGAGTGGTCAACACTGTGGTGCTTGAGCCTAGAAAAGTGCTAGGCGGCAAGCCGATCAAGGACAACAAATAATTCACGATGCCTAGCAGAGGGTCAAGCATCACCCGTGACATGATTGCTACGATCACTCCGGAAACCATCAACGGCGTCAGAAGTAAGGTACGAATCAAACTCACACCGAAGCGCAGATGGTTCACAACAACCGCAAGGCCGAGACCCAGGATTACTTCGAGCGTGGTTGCGCCAATAGCAAAAGCGAACGTCTGCCCCATGACACTCCAGAACTCAGCGCTCTGAAAAGCATCTATATAATTCCTTAGACCAACGAAGTTAAAGCGATTTCCCCAATTCCAGTTGAAGAAGCTCATGACAAGGCTGTAAATCACTGGGTAAATCGTTGTCACTGTGAGGACGATCAGCGCAGGCAGCATTAACCACACTGCGGGTGAAGGTGTGAAGAAAGAGGGGCGGCTTGGCCGCCCATCTCGTTTGAATTTGCTGATCATCTAACGACTAGATGTAACTAACTCAAGGATGCGGTCTTGCGCCCGCTGTGCTGCTTCAGCAGGGTCTGCACCTGCATAGACCTCTTGAATGACGTCAACGATTGCCAGCGCATACTCCGACCAATTCTCACGGAAGACCACCGTTGTCTGGCTAGTCTCCATTACCTCTTGGACAGTAGCGACGTATTCAGGGTTGAGAGTGTCAGTGTAAGCGGAGTTCTCCCATGTGCTCATGCGCGCTGCACCGCCGTGCAGCGCTGCGATCAGAGGTTCGACTTGTTTGCTTGTCATCCATTGAATAAAGTACCAAGCAGCATCTGGGT
>Ga0308414_1002969_pt1 | contig 10907 bp, 8 predicted proteins | sample HotsprSampleOS50_FD_205667 | JGI IMG/M metagenome (GOLD analysis project Ga0308414, IMG submission 205667) | Hot spring phototrophic mat microbial communities from Octopus Spring, Yellowstone National Park, Wyoming, United States - 20090730_OS50 ... | reverse complement strand
GCCGTTTCCACCACCCCCATCGGGGTGATCTCAATGTAAGGCATGCCGAATTCCTGCTGCAGATAGCGAGCTGTCATCGGCCCCAGCTCCCGGTAGGGCACCACATTAAACCAAGCCCGCCCCAGGTGTTTGAGATCGTGGACACTGGCCCCTTGCGGGATCACCAGGTTGAGCTGGATCCCCAGATCCCGCAGCAGCACCTTCAGCTCCCGCAGATCATGGGCATTGTGAAACCCTAGGGTGGAAATGCCAAGGATGTTACAGGAAGGCCGCTCCGTCTTTTGGGGCAGGCCGTCTAACTCCCCGCTTTTGCGAGCTTTGGTGATATAGAACTCCACAATCTGCTGCAGGGTGCGATCCGCTGCCTGCAATTCGTTAACCCGGTAGTGGTTGACATCTGCCAGCACTACGTCGCAGCGACTGGCCAACTGGGCCTGCCGGACAAAGTGATGCAGATCTTCCTGCAAAATGCTAGAGGTGCAGGTGGGGGTGACGACGATCAGATCCGGCTGCTCCTCGCCGTCTTTGCGGACGATGTTGCGAATCACCTTTTCGTCGGATCCCCGCGCCAACACCTGCCGGTCAACGACGCTGGTGGTTACCGGAGTAAAATCCCGCTCTCGCTCCAACATGGAACGCATCACGTTGAAATAGTCGTCTCCCAGAGGAGCGTGCATGATGCTGTGAACGTTTTTGAAGGAGCTGGCCACCCGCAGCGTGCCGATATGGGCAGGGCCAGCGTACATCCAATAGGCCAATTTCATGGGCAGCCTCTCAAGAAAGCCAGAGACAAAATCAAGGATCCCAACCCACCGCCGGATGTGCACCCGCTGGGAATCTCTCCTGGCATTGTAGAACGCTCAGCAGCCGGCATCCCTTGGCTGTTATCCTCCGTAACTCCCAACCGAGACGCTCCCAAGCCAAACTCGATCAAAAGAAAAACAACCCTGCCAAGGCAAGTGTGATTACGGGGATCCCCCTACTCCGCCCAAAGGGCTTGTTCCATCCTAGAAATAGGAGCGATGGATACCCATCTGGCTCCAGAGCCCAAGCTGAGGAACTTCAGGGATCCTGACAGGGAATCGGCTGGTGGACAAGAGCAGAGGAGTTTTTGTATTTTTCGTTACATGTTAACTTTTGGAGACAAAACATGTAGCTCTACAACGTTGAGCAGAGATTCTTGTTTACAGAAGCAAGCTTTCCGTTGGAGAAGGCAGACTAACAGAGGGAAGAGAGATGGCTAATGTTTCCCTGAATACAAGCTCGACACAGAGAATTGTCGATGGCTAGTAATTTTGCGCGCCGTAACCGACCAAAGGCTGCTGCTTCTTCAAAGGTTGAGGTGAAAGCTTATGGGTTCCACAACGATTTCTTGGCAACGTGCTCGCAAAGCTCCTCAGGAGCTGCCTGGTTCCATGACTTCTGTGCTTTTCAAGTCCACGGGTCGCCTGCGCGACTGGTTGCAGGCTCCGTTGCGTCCCATTCAATCGGCTATGGATAACTTTAGCATCCGCGATCCACGCTTGGCCCATTTCCTTTGCCAGTGGATCCCGGCCCGCTGCCCCTTTGAGCGAGATGTGGTGCTGTTTGGCCATAAGGTGATGCACATTCCGCCCATGTGTAAGCTCAACCCCCTCTACGACCAGGTGGCAGGGCTGCGCTTCCGGGCCTTGTCGTTTTTGGCGGAGCGAGGAGAAGACATTAGCCGTTACCTGTAAGGCAGCTTTTTCCACTAAATCTTTTTTCAAGGGATCCCTGGCCATCCAAAGCCTGCTGCCAAACTCCGGAGCGGATCCCATTAGAAGCGGGTCTCAAACTCGATGGAAATGACATTGTTGCCCTCGAGGTCGGTGCTGGCGCGGGTGAGGGTTTGCTCGTTGAGGCGGTAGCGGGCGCTGTAGCGGGTGGGCTGAAAGGGATCCGTTAGGTTGCGCTGCACCGAGATGGAAGTGGCTGGCCCCAGATCGCGGGCCACCTCCAGCGCTAGCCCTATCGAGGAGCGGTTGGCAGCGCGGGTATCGACCTGGGGGACGGGGCTAATGCGCACCTCGTCTAGGCCCAGGGTGTCCCGCAGCGTGTCCAGCACATCGTTGAGCAAGGCAGTTCCGGCCAGGCCGGCCACTCCCGCTTCGGGGTTGAGGCGGGCCAGAGCTGTGCCTCCCAGGAGGGCGACGATCTCTTCGGGGGAGCGGCTGGGGCTGCTGGAAAGGGCCAGAACCCCGTTGCGGGGATCCGCCTCAGCCAGCTGGCTGGCCCGCCCGTTGACCGTGGCGAAAATCTCGATGCTCTGCTGGGATCCCGGCAGGTTGCGGTTGGTGTCGAAGGGGGAGAGCTCTTGGGGAAAGCGATAGACCTCGATGGCCTGGGTCATCAAGCGCAGGTTCAGGAAGGGATCGAAGGGGTTGTCTAGGTCAAAAGTGGCGGTATTGGAGCGGGAGCGATCCAGGCGAAAGTTGGCAAGGGGCAGGTTGATGCGGCCTCGCTCTAGGGCAATGGTGCCCGCTGGGCGCAGATCCTGGGGAGTGCCAAACAGGCGCAAGGTGCCGGCAGCATTGAATTCAAACAGATTGGGACGCTGCACGCGGATCCCTGGCCCCAAGACCAGCTCCAGTCCGTTGAGCCGCGGCTGCCAGAAGGGATCCGGCGAAGTCGAGCCGGCGGCAGCTGTTGCGGCCTCAGGTTCTGCCCGGCGGGGGCTGACATCCACGATCCCTTGAGAAACCTCCAGCCGCCCCTCGAGCAAAGGTTGCAGAAGCAGCCCTCTGACAGCCACCTCGCCGTCCAGATGGCCAGTGTAGAGGTTGGGCAGGTTGAGCTGGATCCCTTGGAGTTGCAGAGTTAAGGGTGGCGAGGTTTCGTCCATCTGCAGGGCACCGCGAGAGTTGACGGGCAAAAAGCCTTCAGCCAAAAGGGATCCACCCCCCAACTGTCCCCGCAGCTCCTGGACTTGCAGCTGATTGAGGTTAAAGGCGATCTGGCCTGTGAGGTCGGTAATGGGCTCCGGCAGGGCTGCCAGCTTGAGGATCCCCGAGTTGACGCTCAAGTTCCCCTGCAGGCTGGGCTCTCGCAAGGTGCCGCGGATGGCCAGCTCCAGTTGGCTTTGGCCGCCTTCCCAGCGCACCTGGTCGGTGAAGAGGTTGATCAGGCGCAGACCGCCATGCTTGGCTTGCAGGGTGAGGTCGATCTGGTCGGATTCGGCCCGCACCTCGGCAAAGGGCAGGGTGTAGGGCACCAGGCCAAAGAGGCGAATGGGTTCGTCACCATTGGCCAGCAGGGCGCCGTCCAGGCGCAGCTGCCCCCGCTGGTAGTCAAATTGTCCTCCCACCTCCCGCAGCGGCACCTGGTTGATCTGGGCGTTGACCACTGTCAGGGATCCGCGGGCATGGGGATCCCGCAGGTTGCCGGCCAGCTCCACGTCCAGGTTGAGATCCCCCTGCAGCTCCAGCTCCTCTGGCAGGAAGCGGTCCAGCAAAGCCAGAGGCAATCCTTGGATTTGCAAGGATCCCGACTGTTCCTCTAGGCCCAGCTTGCCCACAAAAAGGGCTTGACGTTCGCCACTGCGCAACCGCAGCGGCTCCAACACCACTGCATCTCCAGCCAGGCTGCCCCTGGCAGTAAGGCTTTCGATGCCAAACTCCTCTGCCTGCCAATTCTGGCCCTCAAGGTAAAAGCTGACGCTAGGCCGGTTGAGGCTGCCGACCAGGCTAACGCTGGCTTGGAATTCCCCTCGCAGACTTGTGGGCGGCGGGAAAGTGCTCCGCACCGCTGACGCGAACAGCGGATCCATGCGGCTGGCCAAGGTCTCCAGGTGGACGGCCAAGATCTGGGCATAGTACTCCAGCTGCTCCAGGAGAGGATGGTTGGGCAAACCAACCGGGTCGGTCTTTAACGCCGAGGCAGGGCCCAAGGGGGGCCGCCGGAAGCCGCGAGTGGTGATGTCTTGCCACTGCCGCCACTTAAAGGCAGAGACGATGTCTTCCAGGCGGCCCTGGCGGGTGCTGATCTCTAGGTTAATTTGAGGAACGGAAACCTCTGGAGTAGACTCCAAACCGCCCTGGAGGGGATCCGCCGGCAGCTCCAGGGTGCCGCTAGCGGTGTAGGTGCTCTCAAACAAATCCAGTTGGGCTTGAGCAATGGTCAGCCGGGGAGAGCCGGAGTCGCCCGCAGTCTGGTAGTCGAAATCCACCGAAAAGCCCCGTACTTCGATCCCTCCCAACTGCAGATCCGCCACCGCAGCCCGTCCTTGGGCGGCGCCGCTTGCCAGGTCAACTGCCACCTCCCCCTCGAGGGTTCCCTGCAGACTGGCCCACGGCCCGGCAGCCACCCCCCCCAGCAAAGCCAGAGGCAACTGGTTCACTGCCACCTGGAGCTCCTCTTGCCGGCGTTGGCCGCGAATTTCCGCCTCGCCCCGCTGCACCTGAAACTGCAAAGGCTGAAACTGGGGATCCAACTGCAGCGCCAGTCGATCCCGCTTCCCCCGCAGATCCACTTCCGTCCCCTGAACAGACCCCTGAAAGGGCCCGGCCAAGTCTTCAAAGGCCACATCTCCCACCTGCAAGCCCCGCAACTGCGCCTTGCCAGTCACCTGCAAGGTGTCCAGAGGTCCGCGGATCTGGCCGGATCCCTGCAGCACTCCTTTCACCAGCGGCGGCAGGCCGGGTACTTCTGCCAGCGTAATCCCGTCGGTGGTAAAGCTCAGATCCAGGGATCCCACCTGCAGCGTCTGGGGATCCAAGGGGATCTGCCCTTCGACCCTGGCCAGGCGAGTGCCACCTGCCAACACCTCCGCCTCCTGGATATGCAGTCCGGATCCCTCCCAAGTCACCTGGCCGCGGATGCCCTCAACCCACTGCCGTCCCCTCGCTCCCAAAGGCTGCAACAAAGCCAGCGACCCTTGCGCCCGCAACGCCCCCAGGAAGCCCACTTCTGCTGCCGCCGCCCTGTCCAGCTGCGCCGTCAGCTCGCCAGAGAGGGATCCCGACCATTGGGGGTTGAAAAAGGCCAGCGGCACCTCCTGAGGAGCCAACTGCGTCTGGAGCTGTCCCCCCGCCCACCGCCCCGCCACCGCCACCCGGCCTCCGCCCACGTCCAGCACCGCCTGCGGCACCTGCACCACCCAGTCCCGACCCTCCGGCAAAACCTGCAGCTGCCCTCTTCCGGCAATCTCTCCCCCAAGACTTTCCCAGCTGGCCTCCGCCCGCGGTTGGGATCCCGTCAGCGCCACCTGCACTTGAGCGGAAACCGGCCCCACCCAAGGAAGAGCGCCCCGGCGGGGCAGGTTGAGGCCGTAAAGGGCCAGCACCTGCTCCACGTCGGCTCCGCTGACTTGAAGATCGAACTGGCCTGCCAAGCCGGCAGCCCATTGCAGCTGGCCGGAGCCTTGGATGCGACCCCCTGCAGTCTTGAGGTCAATTGCTTCCAAGGCCAAGGTTTGATCCGCAAAGCGGAAGCCAAAGGCATACTCCGACACCGGCAGGCGATCCACCTGCCCCGGCGAAAGCCCCCGCAACTGTCCCCGGATCTGCGGCTGATCCAAGGCTCCAGTGACCGCTACGGATCCCCCTACCACCCCCTCCACCGCCACCGGCAGGCCAAAGGCAAACGTCTCTTGGATCTGCTGCAGGCGGGCCGGCGCTACTTCCGCCTGCAAACCAAACCCCTGTCCTTGCTCCCAGACCACCGGGCCTTTTAGCTCGGCAAAGGAAAGCTGACCAAAGCGACCGCTCACCCCCTCCAGCTCCAACCCCTGCAAGGTAAAGCGAACGGAGCCCTTCACCTCTTCAAAAGGATGGGGCAACCTCTCCAGATCCAGCCGAGCCTGTTGAACCTGGGCCTGCCCCGTCAACTCCAGCGGTTGATCCCGCCGCCAGAGCACCTGGAGATCCAAGCCAGTTTCCCCCTGCACCTCCGCAAAAGGGGCCGCCGGCACCACACTGGGCAAGAGATCCAAAGGCAGACGAGCCGCAGAAAGCGTCACCGAACCGGAAGCCTGGGCAAAATCCGCCACCCCCCTGAGCTGCAGGGGGTACCCCCCCTCCCCCTCCCGAGGGAGCAACCGTGCCGTCGCCTGGAAACTGGCCCGCCCCCCGAAAAGATCCTCCTCTCCTGGCGGGGCATTGTGAGTCAGCCACACCTGCACCTGGCCCTGCAGCCGATCAAACTGGCGTCGCTCCCCCACCAAAGGGATGGCCGTCAGGGATCCCTGGCGCAAACGGATGTTCAGCCCATGCAAGGGCAGGGATCCCTCCCCTTCGGGCAGTTGAAACTGCACATCCGCCCAGCCGCGATCCAGCGTTTCCATCAGCAGCAGTTGCGGCTGGTTTAGGGTAACATTCAGCACCCACTGACCCGTCTGCAGCCAAGTCCAGAAATCAGGGCTGAGGTCGATGGAGCCGATACTGGCCAGATGTTCAACGCGGCTTTCTCCCAAGCTCACCTGCCAGGGGGCCAGAAACCTCACCTCCCCCAATTCCACGCGCCGGCGCATCGCTTGCGAGAGGGTTGCTTCCACCTGCGGCAGCACGTGATCTTGAAGGTAGATCCCTGTTCCCCAGGCGGCACCAAAGGCGGCAGCCGTCAAGCCCAAACCCACCCCAGCTAGAGTGATGGGGGAAAGGTTGAATCGTTGCTGCTGCATCTTTGGATCTTGGTGATCCTCTCCCAACCGCCCACCCCTTAAAAACCTGACAGGCTCCCAAAAGCCATTCGTGCACTGCGGGCCGACCTTGCCGGCACAGTTGCCCCCATCCTACCCAAGGACTCCTGGCTTGCCACGAGGGAACAGAAAGAAGAGATCCCTGCTCCCAGGCGTAATTCCCCCGAAGACCCCGCGGAAAAATACCGTCTCCCGCGGAGAACGGGGATGCTAAGCTATCTCCACACCCGAGATTGAACCCACCCTGGGGCCTCTCTCAGGTGTTCCCTTCTGTCGAGATGGTTGAAAGGAGAAGAGCCATTCCGGAACCCCTATCTCTGACGGTCAGCTTGCGCGGCAGCCGCGAGGCGCTGGAAAACTGCCAGGTCTTTCACCTGACTGGCCTTCTGGATGCCTTTTCCGAGCCGGTCTTTGTTAAGGTGGTCACCAAATACCTGGAAGAGGGATCCCCTAACCTGATCCTGGATTTGACAGGGATCGACTTCATCGACAGCTCTGGCGTCGGCGCCCTGGTGCAATTGGCCAAGCTGGTGCAGGGCCGCGCAGGTATCTTTCAGGTGGTGAGCAACCCCCGCATTACCCAAACGGTGAAACTGGTGCGCCTGGAGAAGTTCCTATCTTTGCGCAACTCCTTGCAGGAAGCCTTGGATCGCCTGAAGGAAGGAAGTACGGGCAGTACAGAGACCGCCTGATACGTAATAAGTATGGGTCTGGGAACCTTTTGGGGGATCAGTGCTGGAGCAGGGGATCCCGACTGGATCACGGTCAAAGCAGCCCGCATCCTCAGCACGGTCAACTGGGTGGCCTGTCCCCAAAATGCCGCCGGCCAGCCGGGCTTGGCCTACCAAATTGTGCGCCCTTGGCTGCGACCGGAACAAACCCTCTTGCCGCTTCGCCTGCCCTTTGTCACCCAGCCGGAAGTCCTGCAAGCTGCCTGGCGAGTGGCTGCCCAGCAACTAGCCCCACTCCTAGAAAGGGGAGAAGATGTCGCCTTCATCTGTGAGGGAGACGTGGGCCTCTACAGCACCTTCGCCTACGTGGCCCAAGCCCTGCGGCAGCGGATCCCCGCCTTGCCCATCCAGGCCATACCGGGGGTGTGCTCTCCCTTAGCCGCTGCTGCTGCCCTGGGATCCCCCTTGGTGCTCGGCTCCGAGAAATTGGCGATTTTACCGGCTCTGTTTGCCCTCTCGGAACTGGAGCAGGCTTGTGCCTGGGCTGAGGTAGTCGTCCTCATGAAAGTGGCCTCTGTCTACCCTCAGGTTTGGCAGTGGCTGGCCGAAAGAGGTTGGCTGCAACAGGCCAGCTTAGTGGTCTGGGCCGGCTGGCCTCAGCAAACCCTCTTCCCCACCCTGGAAGGACTGGCCGACTACCGGCCCCCCTACTTTTCCCTCTTGATCCTGCGTTCTCGGCCCCGAAATCAAGATTCTCTTAACCTGGAAAACGAGCTACAGCTGGAATGAGTTTTCTAGGATAGGGAATGAGTTCCTTCCGGCGATTAAGCCCGAAGCAGGGGTTGGTCGTTGTTTTTTTGCGTTTATTTCTGTTTAGCTCAAGGCTCGCGCCGAGCCAGCTTGTTTCCCCAAAAAATCAGGTGTCCTGTGACGGAAAGAGGCTGAGGAATCCGAATCCAGAATGCTGGGATCCCTCATTGACCTGAACCAAAAAGAGATGAAAAGACCAAGTTAAAGGAATGATCCAGCCTGTTAAGAATGGTTGCCGCCCTTGGTGGAGAGATCGGCTATAGGTTAGATTATGGATGTAGTGATTCAGGCGAGGAGGATAATATCTCATCCCCATCCCAAACGCGAGGCACCGCTTCTCGATTGAATCAAATCCAAAATTCAAGTCCAAAATTCTCTGTCGGTCAACGCTTTGATCCAAGCTTCCGATCCGTTGCTTCGGCAGACTCTCCTGAGAAGTGGTTGTCTCGCTCAGCAGAGCACCTGGTACCTACGACAGGTTTTCCTCAAAGCAGAACAAGGGAGTTAGGCAGATAGCAGTTGGGCTTGCTGCACAAGCCACTGGGAAAGTGAGAGAGCGCTCTAGGTGTTCCTCAAATAATCCTCAAATAAAAGTGGTTTTGCCAGATCAACAAGCTCAGCCGGCTATTTTGAGTCTCCATTCATGAGCGAGTCAGGGTGGGAAAATCGGTGATCAGGTTCAGGTGCTCTCAACCTGCAAGCTCTGCGAGTCGGAACCAGCGCTCAGTGGGACAAGGACTGCGGGCTTTAGCAATTCGAGGTTCTCTCAGTTCATAGTTTCACTCTCACTTTCAGGAGGTTGCTATGTTTACCTTTCTCTCAAAGATTGCTAGAGCAATTATCCGCATATTTGCTCCTGCCAAGTCCGATCTGGTGGAAGTGGGTTACCAGCCCATCACGGATGATATCTATCGCATCAACGGCTCAGCCTGCCATTTTAGCGATCTGGAGATCTCATCGTAAACCTCAGAGTCGGATTCTGGTGTCGGAGCGGCCACTGGCGCTGGCCTAGAAATTGGAAAGGAAATTGGAAAGCTACAAGTTAAGACAACTGAATAAGTCTTAGTTAAGTCTTGGATGCGGTTAGTCCGCGTCGGCAGGGGTGGTTTTCCTCCCTGTGGCCAAGTTCTACCGGTTCAGTGGTGGCTCCCCGTGGGGGTCACCACTTATTGTTTTGTTGTTTGCAAGTTGTTTGGGAAAATAAGGAGAATGCTTGCGGTTGCCCTATCTCAACCTGTGTTGCCTTCCCCCGTAGTTTACCCAGCTACATCGAATGATCTGGATCCCTTGGCCGAAGTTCTAGCCCAGGTTTTTCATCCCCCCTCAGGTCTGCAACGCTGGATCTACCCAATTCGCAAGCTGGGCATTCGCGAAGAGTTGCGCCTCAGGCTGGCCGCAAGGGATCCCCACTACTGCTGTCTGGCAGCTGCGGTGGGATCCGAAGTGGTGGGCACTGCCGAGATCTCTTTGCGGGTCACAGCCCACGGGAAGTATCCCTACCTCTCCAACTTGGCGGTGCTGCCCGGCTGGCGGCGGCGAGGAATTGCTCGTCTGCTTTTGCTCAGTGCTGAAGGGGTGGCGAAAGGGTGGGGCTACCGCTGTTTGCATCTGCACGTATTGGAAGACAATCTCCCCGCGCGGCAACTGTACGCTCAACTGCGCTATACCCCCATCGAACGCACCTCTCAACTCTGGCGATGGTTGGGGATCCCTCCGCAGCTTTTGCTCTGCAAGTGGTTACCTTGAATTGGCAAAGGAATTGGCAAAGCGGCAACATTGAGCTGGCAGAGTGGAGATGCTTCCCACCCCGCTGGCTTGCTTCTGCGCAGTGAGGCGAGTTCCTGGACTCATATAAAGTTATGTAAACTAGAGATGGGTTCTAGAGAGGTCTCGGAGGGGCAGTGAGGGAATTGGGCAGGGTTTTCATGGGATTGGTTGTGGGCCTGCTTGTGGGCTTTGGGATGACTCAGCCTGCCTGGGCCCAGTGGGGAACTACTCCTCTCCCGCCAATAGGTTCTCCGGCACCGGAGTTCGCATTGCCAGATCAAGCCGGGCAAATACGGCGGCTGGCGGATTTTCGGGGGGAGTGGGTGGTGTTGTATTTTTACCCCCGCGACTTCACTTCCGGCTGTACGATTGAGGCCCGCCGCTTTCAGCAAGATTTGCCCAAGTTCCGGGCCATGGGGGCACAGGTTGTGGGCGTGAGCGCTGACTCGGTGGACTCCCACAGGCGCTTTTGCTCGGCAGAGGGGCTACAGTTTCCTTTGCTGTCGGATCCCGACGGCACGGTCAGTCGAGCCTACGGATCCTGGATGGGCGATGTTGCCCTGCGCAATACGTTCTTGATCGACCCGGAGGGGATTTTGCGAGAAATCGACCCAATCGTGAACCCCAGCCGCCACAGTGCTGAGGTTCTGGCCCAGTTGCAGCAGCTTATCAGGAACTAGCCCTCTAGCTTTCCGGGCCAAAAGTCTGCTCAAACTCGTGGAGCAACTCGTCGATCTCCTCCAGCGCTTGGTTGACATCCACGCGCAAGCTGCCCAAGTCTGGCTTTTCCAACAGCTTGGCTACCGCTGGCCGGCGTTCGCGGATTAGCTTGATGCGCTCTTTCAAGGCGGCAATTTCGGCGGCGTCCATAGCTTCAGAGACCTAATTGACTCTCCTAGCTTATCGCTTCCGCTGGGGGAGTGTCGCCTGCTGGGATCCCTTTCTGAACCACCGAGAGCCAATCATAATAGAGCTGCGCAACCTGGCACTCAACCCCGCTTCAG
>Ga0308414_1002965_pt1 | contig 10913 bp, 8 predicted proteins | sample HotsprSampleOS50_FD_205667 | JGI IMG/M metagenome (GOLD analysis project Ga0308414, IMG submission 205667) | Hot spring phototrophic mat microbial communities from Octopus Spring, Yellowstone National Park, Wyoming, United States - 20090730_OS50 ... | reverse complement strand
GTCGCCGCACCTGGTCGCCGACAACGGCGCGGTCCACGCCGAGCTGATCGAATTGTTTGGAGAAATCTTCGCGGGGCGGTATCGCTTCCCGCTGCCGGGTTTGGCGTAAGAAGCCGTTCAGGCAGGCGGCCGGCAGGCCTCAGCGAGGCCGCGTTTTCAGCACAAACTCGAACTCCATCTCATCGCGGGTGCCGATGGCGCCAAAGGCCGCGGAGGGAGGCGTCAATCCAAACTGCGTCATCGGAAAGATCGCGTATCCTTCCAGCACAAGCCCCTCTTCGGAGGCTTCCCGGAGAACCAAAGCTACCTCCACCGGGCGGGTGACGCCGCGAACCGTGAGCGCGCCCGAGACGCGAATCCGGTTGCCGGCCGCTTCCACCGCCGACGAGGCGAAGCGCAACACCGGGTGCCGGGCAACGTCGAGCATCTGCTGCTCGGTGTATTCCTTGATTTTCGCCCGGTCCTTGTTGCTGACCCAGTCGTCCTCCACCACCAGCGCGCGGGCGTCGATTTCCAGTTCAACCGACGAATCCGCGGGACGATCGCCGTCGAAACGCACGACACCTTGGAACCGGGGAAAGGAGAAGATGTGTTTCCTGCCGCTAAACAACCCGGTTTTCACCACTTTCAACCGCAGAGAGGCGCCTGGGGCGGGGACAATCTCGTGTTCGACGCGCGTGGGTACGGTTACGGGCATGTCGCCTTCCGATTCAGAGCGGCCGCAATTAGCGGCCCCATCGCAGGACGGCGCCGCCGGAAACCGCTACGTTGTGCCGCCTGCTACTGATAGGGATGTTGAAGGCGGGACTGCCGGTGTAAAAGTCGCGGGCGTCAATGCGGATTGCCAGCCAGCGGCGGACGCGCACGTCGACGCCGCCGCCCCACATTAGCGCCAGCCGGTGGGCATGCCGCGGCGCTTCGTTCGGCCGGCCGTCCAGCCGTTCGGTGCTCTGCTCGTACCAGGCCCAGCCGCCCCCAAACGTGACATAGGGAGAGGCCTTGGCTTGCGGGGCGACCTTGACCCGCAGTCCCGGGGTGACGTACAGCGACGCCACGTCGCGGGTGGTGCGCGGGTTATTCGAGGAAACCTCCCGGAGAGGGCTGGCCAGCATCGTCAGGTCGCCGAAAAGCGCGGCGCCCGCGCCGCCGGCGATGCGGCGGCCGTATTGGATCTGGAGCACGGCGCCCCCGCCCAGGGTCAGTGGGGGTAATTCCTGGCGGGCCAAACGGCCCACGGTGAAACCGAGTTCGTGCGGCTGCGCGGGCAGCGCCAAGCCATTCAACAACAGCGCCGCGGCCAGCCGGACGACGGACCGGAGGGCGGGGCGGGGACGAAGCAAGTAGGTCATTCGAGTCATTTGGGCGGCGCGGCGGGGGCGATTCCCGCGGCTTGTTCAAAAGCGTGCGCAACGGCCAGCAAGCGCGCGTCGGCCAACGGCGCGCCGGCCAATTGCAGACCGATGGGCAACCCAGCGCGGGTGAAGCCGCACGGGACGGAGATGGCGGGGATGCCGAAGATGTTAAAGGGGATCGTATTGCGCAAGTAGACCAGGTCCGGTTTCGCCAAGCCCAGGGGAAACGCCGGACCCGGAGCGGTCGGCGTGGCAAGCACGTCGACGCCTGGAAAGACGCCGCAGACCTCCAGGCGCAGCCGCTTCAACTCGCGCAGCGCCCGGGCGTAATCCCCCATCGAGATGCCGCTCCCCTCGCGCACCTCGCGCAGGGTATGCGGGTGGTATTGGCCGGCATGCTGCGGCAGCATCGGTTCGTGCCACGCAAAGGCTTCGGCGCGCAGGACCGGCAGCGGCGGGATGGCGGGCAACTCGACGTCGCGGACGTGCGCGCCCAGCCGCTCAAAAACGGCCATCGCGCGTGCAAACGCCGCTTCGACTTCGCTGTCCAGGCGGTCGAAAAACAGTTTTCGGGGCACGCCGATGCGGAATTTTGCCGGAGGGCTGGCCAGCGCCGCGGCGAACCCTCCGCCCGGGACGGGCAGGCTGTCCGGATCGTCCGGGTCCGGCCCGGCGATCACGTCCATCACCAGCGCCGCGTCACGCACCGTGCGCGCCAGCGGGCCCGCGTGATCCATTGACCACGCCAGCGGCAGCACGCCGCGCAAGCTCACCCGTCCGTAGCTGGGTTTCAGCCCGACCACGCCGCAAAATGACGCGGGCAACCGGATCGAGCCGCCCGTGTCCGATCCGAGCGCGGCGAAACACATGCCCGCCGCCACGGCCACCGCCGAGCCCCCCGACGAACCGCCCGGGGTCAGCGCGGGATTCCAGGGGTTGCGGCAGGGGCCGAAGTGGCTGGTCTCGGAGGTGAAGTTGTAGGCGAACTCGTCCATGTTGAGCTTGCCCAGCAGGACGGCGCCCGCCGCGCGCAGGCGGCGGACCACCTCGGCGTCCCGCCCGGGGATGCGGTTGGCGAACACCGCGCTGGCGGCGGTGGTGCGGACACCGGCGGTGTCGAACAGATCTTTAACCGCGACGGGAATGCCGTGCAGGGGACCGCGCCAGGGCCCGGCCGCCAGCGCCCGGGCCTGCTCGCGGGCCAGATCCGCGGTGAGCGTAATGAACGCATTGAGCTTCGGGTTCGCCGCGGCGATGCGCGCCAGGCAGGCTTCGGTCAGCTCGAGGGGCGAGACGCGCCGGCGGCGCACGGCCTCGGCCGCCTCGGCCAGGGTCCAACCGGCGAAGTCGCGCGCCGGAGCGCCGGCCGCCGCGGCGGCGGCGAGACTTTGCGTGAGAAAGCTGCGGCGGGTCGGCTCAGGCATCGCTGCGGGGCCCTCTTCGTCATGGTACGCCCGCGGCGGCGACGGCAGGGCGAGACAGGGCCATGCCGAGGTTTGCTTCCCCGTCAAGGAGTCGTCCAGCATGCGCCCCTCCCGGAGCGGCGGACAATGGAGAAGTATGGCGCGGCTCTCCGATCTCAAACTGGCCTACTGGCTGCTGATGGAAACTTACCCGTATCGCCGCGTGGATTGGCGGCCGGGAACGCGTCTCGGCAAGCCGCTGTCGGAGGCGCGCATTGCCGTCGTGACCACCGCCGGCTACTACCTGCCCGGGCAGCCGCCCTTCGACCATGCCATCCGCGGCGGGGATTGCAGCTTTCGGGTAATTCCAGCCGAGACCGATCCGCGCAGCCTGCAAATCGGGCACAAGAGCGACGCCTTCGACGCCTCGGGGATTCAGGCGGATCGCAATCTCGCGCTGCCGCTGGACCGTTTGCGCGAACTGACGGCCGCCGGAATTGTGGGCGCCATGGCTGCCGAGCATTTCAGTTTCATGGGGTCGATCACCGCACCGGGGCGGCTGATTCGCGAAACCGCGCCTGCCGCCGCCGAGCGGCTCCGCGCCGCCAGCGTGGATGGCGTTCTGCTGACGCCCGTCTGACCGATGTGCCATCAGTCGGTCGGGCTGATTCAAAGCGTGATCGAGCGCGCCGGCATCCCCACCGTGTCGGTCAGCAATCTTCCGGAGGTCACCCGCCGCGTGGATCCGCCCCGGGTGTTGCTGGTGGACCGTCCGCTCGGCTATCCGCTCGGCGCGCCCCACGATGCGGCGCTGCAAACTCGCATCCTGACCGCTGCCCTGGCGTTGCTGTCCGGTCCGCTGGAGCGAACGGAACTCTTCAAGGAGTGAGGGAGAGGGCTCGTGCGGGCGCCAGGCTTGCGGGTGATGAGTGCGCTGTTGCTCGGCGGGTTGACTGGCGAGGCGGCCGCGCTGGACCATAGCGCCTGGGACCAGTTGCTGAAACAGTACGTCACTGCGGAGGCGCGCGTCGATTATCGCGGCTGGAAGGCATCGGGCCTGCCGAAGCTGGACGCGTACTTATCCGCGCTGGCCGCGCCCTGGCCCGCGGAGATGACCGCCGGGGCGCGGAAAGCAGCCCTGATTAACGCCTACAACGCGCTCACCGTCCGCTGGATCATCGAACACTACCCGGTGGCCAGTATCCAGGCCACCAGGCAGCCGTTCACCGCCGCGCGCCATTGTTTAAATGGCGAAATGCTTTCCCTGGACCAGATCGAGGCGCGGCTGCGGGACCTGGGCGACCCGCGCATCCATGCCGCGGTGATCTGCGCCGCGCGCAGTTGTCCGCCGCTGCGCAGCGAAGCCTACGTGGCGGAGCGGTTGGACGAGCAACTGGACGACAACACGCGCCGCTGGCTGGCCAACGGCGCGCTCAACGAATTCGACCCGGTGGCAAAACGGGCGCGAGTCAGTCCGATCTTTCAGTGGTATGCGGCAGACTTCGGCAGCGAAGCGATGCGGCGCGCTTTCCTGCGCCGGTACGCCCCCGGCGGGCGCGGCGAGTTTCTCGCCGATCCCGCCACGCGCGTGGAGTATCAGAGCTACGACTGGGGCCTGAACGAGGCGGCGGCTACGGCGGCGCCGTATCCCGTGTGGAGACTGTACCTGGACTTCGTCCGCAACCACCGTTACTTCCACTCCGGCGCCCTGCTGCTGGCGGGCGCCCTAGTGGGGTGGGTGGCGTATCGGAGACGGCGGCGGACGCGCCGACCGGATTGATCGACGCTCGCCTTCTTCCGCGGTCTCCGGCTCAGCCGGCGCGGGCGGCAACGAAGCCGGCCTCCGGGGGATTCGCCGCCCGCTCCCTTTATCGCCACCGCGGGCGGTTCGTCAGAACGAAAGCCGCAGACCCAACTGAATCTGGCGGTTCGGTCCCGCGGTGGACGTGATGCGTCCCGCCGCCGGGTTGCCCACGGCCGCATTCGGCGGATCGAACTGCGGCGTGTTGAACAGGTTGAAGATTTCGCCGCGGAATTGCAGCCGCCAGCGTTCGCTCCAGGAGAAGTCCTTGAACAGGGACCAATCGAAGTTCACGCGGCCCGGAGCGCGCAGAATGTTGCGCCCCGAGTTGCCGAAGGTGAACTGCGCCGGCACCGCCCAGGGGGCGTTGGGCGTGTTCAACGCCGTGTCGAACCACAGGAACGGATCGGGATTCGGGAGCTTGCCCGAGCCGACGCGGTTGGGCCGGCTGCCGCCTGCGTTCGACACCGAAGTGTTCAGCGTGGGGGTGAACGGCAGGCCCGTTTGCGAGGTGAAGATGAAATTCATGTCCCACCCGCCAAACGCCGTATCCATCGCGCGCGAGCCTGAGGTCCACCTGCGCCCCTTGCCGAACGGCAGCGCCCAATTGGCCGAAGTGGTGAAGCGGTGGCGGATGTCAAAGCCCGAGTCACCGCGGTCACACTGCCGGCAACGCCGGTCCTGCGGAAGCGGTCCGTTGTCGCCACCGCCAAACGCGTTCGCCACGTCGTCAATCGAATGCGACCAGGTGTAGGCGGAGACAAAGCCGATACCCTTAAAGCGGCGTTCGAGCGACGCTTGCAGCGAGTTATAGTTGCTCTTGCCGTCGTAGGTCAGGTAATTCACGTCCGTTACGTTCGGCGCCACGCCGAACAGCGGGCGGCGCGGATTGTTCGCGCCGGGGCCGGGAACCGGTTGGTTGAAGTTCCAGTTCTGGTCCAAACGGCGGCCGACGTTGCCGACAAATCCGATTTTGGCCACCAGTTCTTTGGGCAATTGCTGCTGGAGTTGGAGGTTGTACTGCTGGACGTAGGCGGACCGCATATCGGGGTTCACCGCCAGCATCGCGCCGAGCGGGTTGTTCGCCACCACGTTAAAGTCGAGCACGGGAATCGGGTCGAAGCCTTGGGCGACGCGCCGCGGCGCCGGGCTGAACTGGTTGACGTCGGGCGTCACAATGGGGCCGAACGGCAACTGCCGGTGGCGCCGCATGTACACGCTTTCGCTATTGGGCGGGTTGTAGAAAACGCCGTAGCCGCCGCGCAGCACCGTCCCGGAAGTCAACTGGTAGGCGAAGCCCACGCGGGGACCGAAGTTATTGCGGTCCGCCCGGACGCCGGTGGATGCATCGGTGTTGAAGCCCGCGATCAGCAGCTTGGCGGTGGTTACATCGAAGTTGGTGATGCGGTTGCCAACCTCGGTGAGCGGGGTGTCCAACTCATAGCGCAAGCCGAGGTTCAGCGTCAGTTTGTTGGTGACCTTCCAGTCGTCCTGAAGATAGGTGGCGTACTCGGTATAGCGGAAGCCCGGGAAGACCAGCGTAAAGTCCTGCTCAATCAAGCTGGGCGTGCCCAACAGGAACGCCGCCATGGCGTCGCCGGTAGTGGCGACGTTGTTCGGATCGTCCGAGAATGTGCGGCCAAAGTTGAAGCGCCCGTTGCCGCGATTGGTCTGGAACTGCGTGATCTGGCGGCGGCGCGCCTCAAATCCGAACTTCACCGAGTGCCTGCCCTGGAGTTTGGTGAAGTCCACTCTCGGGTTGAAGGTGTTCTGGATGCGCAGGATGGGCAACGAGCGGGTCTGTCCGATCCCGAAGTAACCGGCGGGGCTGATGATCGGGATGCCATCCGACTGCGGACCCTGATTCGAACGGGGGACGCCGAGTTTCTCGCCCAGTTTCGCGCCGGGCGCGGCGCCTTCCTGGCGAAAGTCCAGGTTGAAACGATTGAAGCCCATCTTGGCTTCCATGATCAACGTAGGCGTAAAGGTGCGCACCCAGGAGAGCACAGCGTTGTACGCCTTCAGCGCCGAATCGCCGGCGAAGGTGTCCTCGTTGCCCAGTCCGACCGGCTGATCGAGTCCGGGGACGCGGGCGTTGGGGAAGGTCGACGGGCGGGTGGTCACCGTGTCCTGCCGGGAGAAACGCCCAAAGACCTGGTTCTTCTCATTCCAGTTCCAGTCGATGCGGCCGTCGCCCTGGTCCCACCGCTGCACGTCCTTCAGAATCGCGGTGTAGTTGTTCACCAAAGCGGTGCTTTGCGGTTGCGGATACGCCTGGATCAGCCGCTGCGTGATCGGGTCCCAGCGCGAAGCGGGAATGACGTCGCCTGGGAACCGGTCGCGCGTGTAGCCGGAAGCGGTTTGTCCGGGCGTCGCCCGCGTGGTGGCGGGGTCGTAAATCGGGCGCACCGCGGAGAAATTGCCCTGCCGCATCGCCGGCAGGGGCACCGTCCCCACCGAGGGGCGCTCCTGACGCCGGCGGAACCCTTCATAGTTGGTGAAGAAGAAGAGCTTGTTGGCGATAATCTTACCGCCGGCGCTGGCGCCAAACTGGTTCTGCCGGAACGCCGGCTTGTTGAAGTTGGCCGGAGCGAAGTAGTTCCGGGCGTCCAGACGGTCGTTGCGGAGAAACTCATAGGCCGAGCCATGCCATTCGTTCGAACCCGACTTTGTAATCACGTTCACCGTGGCGCCCGAGTTGCGGCCCTGGTCGGCGGCGAACATGTTGGTTTGAATCTTGAACTCGCGCACCGCCTCCACCGAGGGGCGGAGGGTGATCGAGAGCGTGAGCCGTTCGTTATTGTCGACGCCGTCCATCAAGAAGTTATTCGAGTTCTCCCGGTTTCCGTTGGAGAAAAGCTCCGACCCGGGCCGAAGATCGTCCGGGCGCGTTCCACTCATGATCGTGCCGCGGCTGCCAAAGCCGACGCCAACCACGCCGGGTCCGAGAATGGCCAACTGTACGAAATTGCGTCCATTCAGCGGCAAATCCTCGATCGCCTTCTGTTCGATCACCTGTCCGATGGACGAGGTGTCCGACTCCATCAACGGCGCCGCGCCGGTTACCTCCACCGTTTCGCTCACCGAACCCAGGTCCAGCGCCACGTCGACGCGCGCCACCTGGTTCACCTCCAAGCGCACGTTTTCCCGTTTCACCTGGCGGAAACCCTGTTTGGAAATGATCAGCGTATACGTGCTCGGAGGGAGAAACGGCACGGTATAGTCGCCAGTTTCGCTCGTCGTCACCTTGCGTTCGAAGTTGGTGGCGGCGTTCACCACCGTGACTTCGGCGGCGGGCACGGCGGCGCCGGTGTTATCGGTGACGGTTCCCGTGATTTGGCCGGTCGCCTGGGCGAACACGGCCGCCGAGAAGACGAACAGACACAACAAACTTTTGCGGACAGGGCAAAACCTCATAAACTAACCTCTTAGTTAGCGGTTTCCGCCGGAACTCCCCTTTTTTCTTCCGGCCTCTGGAAATTTTTATACCCCCGCCCGGCCGCTCGCGTCAACCTGCGCATGATTATTTCGGGAGGGAAGACTGCCCGGCGCCCTTCGATCCGGCGCAGCATGGGCCCGAAAAACCGCCGCGCCAAGCGCCCCAAGCCGCATCAGCCGGGAGCACCGCGCCGGTCTTGCAGGGACCTGATGCGGGAGGCGGGGGCGCGCTGTCGCCCCAACCTCGGCTCGTCTGGCTGTGGCGCAGTACGAGGCCAGATCTACTGGAATTGAACCCACCGCGGAGCCCCGGGGGTGGTTAGGGACCGTGATTGACGGGAGTCCGGCCGATTGCTTCGCCGCATCCGGTGTGCATAGCCGGTCAGGTCGTCTCCCGAACAGTATTCCGAATTTCATCGACAAGCGGACCGGCTATCAGGTCTGTTGCGGCGGCGGTCAGCCAGACCAGAATTCGGCGAGACCGTACCAACATCTCGGCCCTGTGGAAGAGGCGGCGTCGTTGCCGTAGTGACTCCCCCTGTTGCCGTCGAACACGGGTATACGAGGCAGCACACCACCAGCGGGGCGTCCGCCAGGTTTGCATAGGCGAGGATTTGCAGCAGGTCCTGACGGTGTTCCTCGTGAAGGATGTCTTCTTTGGCAGACCAGCGGCCGTACCGAAGTTTCTCCCAATGCCGTTTGTACTTGGCATGCAGGACCAGAGTGCATCCCTCCAATTCGAAGACCAAATCGGGCACCAGGGACTTTTGGGACCCGAGATAAGGAGGCTCCCACGCCAGCGGTGAGACCGTCTCGCGTTTCCTTCCGGACCGCAAGCGGCCACCTGTGCGAATCGCGACCGCACGTAGTACGGTCTCTACCCACGCTTCGAAGAGGAGTTCCATGGGCACCGTCCACGGAATCCCCTCCAAGTCGCTCAAGCCGGCGAGCCCCCTTTCTTCCACGGTCCAGTCGATGGCTTGAAGGCCCCGAAAAGCAAGTCGCTTCGCAACGGCCTGCGAAGCCAGGCCTCGATGTCACGCGGCGATGGACGGCACGCTGGCGCCGCCCGCACCTTGCACAGCAGGGATTCAGCGAGCCCAATCAACTTGTGTACGAAGGCCCCCTGCTCCCGCTGCGTTTCCAGGGACTGGAGTGACCGATACATCAAGCAGTTCCAGCAACGGGCGATTCTGGGTGATGAATCGATGGGCAAGTCGCGCTGCCTGCGATTGAGAGTCCAATGCCCCTTTGATCCCGAAGAACTGAATGGCAGACTTCTCGATCGAGCTGTGGTCCTCCAACTCGAAGCAGACGTCCTTTGACAGCTTCCGGCCAACCAGCGGACTACGGCCAGAGCGCGGATGGTGATATCGGCCACGCGAACTCGATCTTGACGTCACAGACTGTCGAGCCATTGAAGGTAACATCGAATGCTCTCGGCAAAGCCTGTTTCGTAGCCTTGCGCCAAATATTCCGTCAGCAAGCGGAGCCAGACTGGTCCGCAAGTTGATTGTCGCGGCCGCTTCGTCTTCGGCCAGGAAATAGGAGTGCCCCGGAACCAGCGACAGCGCATCCTCGGAGGCATGCTCGATGAAGATCGAGAGCAGATCCCGAAAGGCCTTTTGCGTAAGCTGACATCTGCGTTCTTCCACAACCGGCATACTTGGCCAGAGCGATACGAACGCGAACCGGCGCCGCACGGCCACATCGACAACGGCAATGCTGCGGTCTGCGCTGTTCATGGTTCCCAGGATGTGCAGGTTCGGTGGAAGGAAGAACGTCCGACGAAAAGGTTCGCCGAAGTCGTACGGCAGGTCGATCTTGCGTTCGAATCCAGGTTGGAGCGCAAGCAGGTAAATCGCCTCACCGAGAATCTTGCTCAGGTCGGCGCGATTGATCTCATCGATATGGAGCAGGTATTTCTTCGACGGGTTGTTCAGGGCCGCGGCGGCTGATTCCATCAAGAACCCGGGAGCTGGTGCGAACCGGAATCCCAAGGAGCCGTCACCAGCCACCGGGGCGGGGCCGCCGATGAAGTTCTCGTACGTGGTGTTTGGGTGAAACTGAATCGAGCGGCCCACACAGGCGTACTCGTCATGGAGAATCCTGCCTGCCATGAGCGTCTTACCAGTACCGGGCGGGCCCCAACGATGCTGAACCTCGGCCGAGCCTCGGGGCGCAGTGTGGTAGACTCATGAATATAAACTTTACATATTTCAAATATACAAAGGATAGCAACTCCTGTGCCACTCCGGTTTTATCTGTTGTTGGGATTGTTCTGTCTGACGATGCCGCCCGCGCCATCGGGCGAGGAGCGACCTTTCGGGCTGCCGCAAAGGGTGAAATGGACTTCCTCCAAGGTGCAGGGGTCGCCCGAGCCCCCTTCCCCTTATCTGCTGACGCGGGCGTTTGCCGAGTTGCAGTTTCAGGATCCAGTCTTCATTGCCCAGGAACCAAATTCGGCTCGTCTGCTGGTGGCGCAGTACGGGGGCCAGATCTACAGTTTCCTGCCGGAGAACCCGGCGGGGAGCAAGGCGCTGTTTCTCGACATGGGGCGGGGCATCTCGGCTTTTTCCTTTCACCCGAAATACGCCGAGAACGGCTACGTTTTCGTCTTTAGCCACATTGACCCGAACCAAGACGCCAAGGGACAGCTTAGCCGGGTCTCGCGCTTTGAAGTGGACCGCGCCCAGCAGCCGCCGCGCGTGAAGGACGGCTCCGAGCGGATCATCATCGAGTGGCCGGCCGGGGGGCACAACGGTGGCGAGGCGATTTTCGGCCCCGACGGTTACCTCTACATTTCTACCGGCGACAGCACGGGCGGATCCGATCCGAAGGCGACCGGCCAAGGGGTGGACGATTTGCTCTCCGTGATGATGCGGCTGGACGTCGACCGGCCGGATGCGGGCCGCGCGT
>Ga0308414_1002964_pt1 | contig 10919 bp, 10 predicted proteins | sample HotsprSampleOS50_FD_205667 | JGI IMG/M metagenome (GOLD analysis project Ga0308414, IMG submission 205667) | Hot spring phototrophic mat microbial communities from Octopus Spring, Yellowstone National Park, Wyoming, United States - 20090730_OS50 ... | reverse complement strand
GCCCGGACGGAAGGAATCAGATCCCGCCGCCCGCCCGGACGCGGGATGCGATCGGCGCCAGGCGGCGCGGGCATCGGCGCTGCGGATCTGCTCGTAGGCATCCGCAACCGACTTGAAGATCTCCTCCGCGCCCCGGTCGCCCGGATTGCGGTCCGGATGCCAACGCTTGGCCAGGGCGCGGTAGGCCAACTTGATTGTCTCGTCGTCCGCGTCCTCCCCGATCCCCAGGATCTCGAAAGGCGACCGCGCGCTCATGCCGCCCACCGCGTCAGCGCCCGAGCCCACTCGCCTCCCGCCACCGCCAGCGCCAGGCCGACCAGCAGCAGCGCCAGGCCGACAGACGCCTCCAGCGCCGCCATCCCCCATGCCCGCAACCCAGGTCTGGCCGGCGCTGGCCCCTCAGGGAAAGGCGGCCAGGACGCCTCCGGCAGGCCCCGCGTCAGCCGGCGCGCCAGCGAGAGCGCCTCGCCCAGGCGCTCCTCGCCCACCACGCCCCGTGCCGGACGGCCCTGGGGCCAGCGGAAGCCAGCCGGCGCCACCAGGATCGCCGACGCCTCCACCCCGCCCGCGGACGAAAGCGCCTCGCGCCAGACCTCGACCTCGGAGCGCCCGTGCGCCACCACCCGCGGCGACCCGTCGGCGCGCGCCACCACCCAGTCCGCCCCGCGATCCTCGAGCAGGCCCGCGGCGTCGATGAAGACCACGCCGAGGCGACGGCCGTCCAGATCCGCCACGCAGGCCTCCGCCCCGAGGCGCCCCGGCAGGATCTGCGGGAAGGCGTCCTGCGGCCACGGCGCCACCCGCACGCCCCAGGCCTCCGACAGGGCCCGGATCCGCGGCGTCATGCCGCCGCCGGCGGGACGGCGGCGGAGACGCGCGGCCGCGCCGGCCAGCAGCGCCAGGCCAGGCGCCAGCAGCAGCGCCACAAGCAGGAGAGAGAGGATCTCGACCGGGATCATGGCCGAGAAGATGGGAGCGCCGACCGCGCCTCAGCGCGGGATCGCCTGCCCCGACCAGAAGATTCCCAATGTCCCGAAGGGAGTGCTCCGGCCTGCCACCCAGACTTCGGCGACGGAGAGGCGTGCGCCGACGGGCAGATCCAGCGGCGTCGGCCCCGACAGGATCCCGCCTGAGACCGTCCAACGGGGCGGGCCCGCCGCAAGGTCGCCCGCGTCCGCCCGGAAGGCCTCGCTCCAGCCCGACGGGCCGCGCTCGAAGACGGCCACCGTGCCGCGCCAGGATCCTTCGGGCCGCCCCAAGGTGGCGCGCACGCCGCTCCAGAGCGCGGGCACCACCGCGGGCAGGCTCTCGCCCGCCACCGCGGCCGCGGCCAAGGCGGAGGCTGCGTAGTCCGCCGCCCGGGGCACCGGGGCGCGGTCAAGCTGGGCCAGGCCCACCGCCACCATCCCCGCCAGCACCAGGGCGACAAGGGGCAGCATCAGCCCCATCTCGAGGAGCGCCGCGCCGCGTCGGCCCCGAAGACGCCTCATGGCAGCGCCGCCCCGGCGACCGAACGGAACCCCAGCCTGCGGAGGAGTGCGATGCGCATCGTGCCTCATGGCAGCGCCGCCCCGGCGACCGAACGGAAGGTCGCCGTCGGACCGGCCACCAGGCGTACGCCGGGCGTCAGCCAGCCCCACGCACAGGTCGCATCCAGACGAACCACCCGCGTCCCCGGCCCCATCGGCGCCCCCGGAGCCTCGAAGTCGGCCTCGCCCACCGTCGGCCACCCCCGGACCAAGACGCTCACGCAGCCCCGCATGAAGCCCGGAGTCGCCGCCACAGCCTGGGCGCGGGCGACGGACTCCGACGCTCCCGAGGCCAGCGCCGCCGCCCCCGCATCCGCCGCCCGCTGGACACCTTGCGCGGCAAGAAGGGCCATTCCCACGTCCAGAACGCCAAGAAGCACGACCGCAGAAACCCCAACCGCGAGGGAACCCTCGACCGCCGGACCGCCCCGGCGACGGCGCAGCAGACGGAATATGGACGGACCAAACACGGGCTCTCCTCCGCCGGGGATGTAGGGCCGACCCCCCTTAGCCGCCCATACCCTCCAGGCGAAAGACTGCCGGACGAGAGAGGTTCGGGTCGGAAACGCGCAGCTCCCCCGGGTGGACACCTGCCCCCCGTGGCACAAAACGCACCGTCACCGTGCAGGCCTGGCGCGTCATCAGGAGGCTGCCGCAGGTGCTGCTCGCAAAAGACCAGCCCTCGCCCTGGATCTGGATCTGCCCGATCTGCGTCGTCCCTGGCGGCACCGCACCGGCCACCGAGAAGGGCTCCATTGTCGCGGCCTGGCCGACATTGCGGATCGTCAACGTCCGTTCCGCCATCTGCCCAGGCGCCGCCTGGAGCCTCGCCTCGCCTTCCAACGCAAACTGAGGCGAGACGAAACCGAAGGTGCGCATGATCTCCACGACGGCCGGCCCCATCACCGTCAACATCAGCGCAGGGAGAATGAAGAGGACAACGGGAATCTGGATCAAGATCGGGATCTTGCCCGCCCGTCTCTCCGCATCCAGCAGGCGTTCGCGGCGGGCCTCCTGGGCAAGCTGCCTCAGGCTCTCGCTGATGGGAGAGCCCATCCGCTCAGACTGCGCCAGGATCGCGCAGAATGCCCGCACGATCGCCACATCGTGCCTACGGACCATGTTCTCGAACGCCTTCACGCGCTCCGGCATCACCTGAAGCTCCCGCTCCAACACCGAGAGCTCCTCGGCGGTCGTTGGATGGCGCCGGCGCATCTGCTCGACGATCTTCTGCAGGGCTCCGTCGAAGGCAACACCCGAATCGGTGTAGACGACGAGGAGATCAATGGCGTCTGGCATCTCCCGGTAGAGGCTCAGTCGCCGATCGGCAATGCGCTTGTTGAGCCACCAGCGCGGCAGCATGAATCCGCCGAGCGCTCCGCAGGCCATGTAGATGAGAAGGCCATCGCCGCTCTCCCCCTGCCACTGGGCCGCCCCCATCCCCAGCGCCATCCCCACCACCGGGGAGGCGGCGGTGGCCACGAGCCACCACGCCAGCGCGCGCTCGCGGTAGAATCCGGCAGACGCCAGCCGCAGGCGCAGCTGCGCCAAGCGGTCGCCCTCCAGGCGAAAGACCCTCTGGACCGTACCAGCCAAGATGTCAATGATCGAGCGCCGGGTCTCATAGATCTCCTCGATGCGCTGCCGAGCCCGCCGGCGCTCACGCTCGCGCGACGCCCTCGCCGCCGCGTTGCGCGCCTCGATGGCATCGTATCGCCGCTGGATCTCCACCTGCTGGAGGGTCCGCTCGAAAAGGAGATAGATCGAGACGAAGATCGCCAAAAGGCCCAAGGTGGCCGCGATCGTGCCCGCCGACACCTCGCCGCCGCGCATGTACAAGCCAACGCCCAACACCGACGCGAAGGCGCCCACGAAGACGACGGGGGTCAGGAGGCGCGGATCCATCTCAGACCCTCAACTGCACAAGGCGCCACGCGACGGCTACGCCGACCGCGACGAGCCCAAAGATGGCGTAGAAGATGATCCGCCCGATGTCGCTGGTGAAGAGCGGATCCATGTATCCCTTCTGCATGAACAGCAGGTAGAGGAAAAGACCGATCGGCAAGCAGGCCAGGAAGCCGACGCTCATCCGCCCCTCCGCCGTCATCGCCGCGACCTTCTGACGCAGCTGGTGGCGGGATCGGATCGTCTCCGACAGGCCACGCAGCACGTCCACCAGGCCACCGCCAGACTGCAGCTGGGCCACACAGGCGGCAACGAGAAAGTCGAACTCCGCCATATCGACCTCCAGGGAAACGGTGCGCATCGCCTCGGGCAGCGGCACCCCCACGTCCACCAGCTTCGGGATCAATGCCAGGTCCTCGGCCAGAGGGCCCCGAAATGCTTCCGACGCCTCCCGCAGCGCCACCTCGATCGACTGGCCAACGATGACGGCCCGGGTCACGAAGTCGATGACCTCCGGCATCTGCCTCAGGATCCGGTTCTGCCGCCGCCTCGCGAAGAAGGGCAGTACCACGGTATTCGCCGCCAAATGCGCGATGAACAGCATGAAGACAGGCATGCCCCAGTCCGGAACCGCCGCGAACGGACCCACGCCCGTCAGCAACAGCGAGGCGGAAAAAGTGAAGAGCATCAGCAGCAGAACATACAGGCGGATGTTCACCGCACCGCCCGCACGCCGGAGACGGATCTGCGTCTGCCGGACGGAGGGGAAGAAGCGCAGGATCGCCCCTTCCACGCGGTCGTCGTCGCGCACAAGCCGCAGCTCCGGAGCCGGGGACAGCATCGACGGGCCGCCCGCGACGCGCTGGATCCGCCGCTCCATCCCATACTGGCGCAGGCCGGCGACAGTGTAGGCCACCGCGCCCACCAGCACCACCAGCGCCAGGACGATGGCCAGACCGTAGAAGGAGAACAGTTGCCGGAGAAGGAGATCGAACATCTCAGCCTCCCTGCGCGAAGATCCGTCGCGCCTCGGCCTCGAGACCAGCGCGACGGAGCTTGTCGCGCGAACGCAGCTGGGCGTTGGCGCAGACAAACTCCCCCTTGATCTGCCCGCCACGCTGTTCCAGAACATCGAAGTGGAAAAGGTCCTGGGTCGAGATGACGTCGCCCTCGATCCCCGTAACCTCAACGATATTGACCACCCGGCGGGCGCCGTCAATCATCCGCTCCACCTGAACGATGACGTCGATGGCAGAGGCGATCTGATGGCGGATCGCGCGCAGCGGCAGCTCGAAGCCCGCCATCAGGATCATGTTCTCAAGGCGCGCCAGCGCGTCGCGCGGCGTATTGGCATGCAGCGTCGTCAAGGATCCCTCGTGGCCCGTGTTCATCGCCTGGAGCAAGTCGAACGCCTCGCCCTGGCGCACCTCCCCCAGGATGATGCGGTCGGGGCGCATGCGCAGCGCGTTGGCCACCAGGCGCCGCTGGTCGATGTGCTCGCCCTGCTGGTCCCCCATCCGCGGCCGCGTCTCGAGACGACGGACAAAGGGCTGCTGCAGGCGCAGCTCCGCCGCATCCTCGATCGTCACCACCTGCTCGTGCGGCAAAATGTGGCGAGAGATGGCGTTGAGCAACGTGGTCTTGCCACTGCCGGTTCCTCCAGAAATCACAATGTTCAGACGGGCCTCCGAGGCGATCCTGAGAAAGTCCTTCATCCGATCCGAGATGGATCCGTAGCGCACCATCGTGTCGAGCGTGATCTCCTGCTTGGAGAACTTGCGGATCGAGATCATCGTCCCGTCGATGGCGACGGGCGGGATGACGATATTGACGCGCGAGCCGTCGGGGAGGCGGGCGTCGACCAGCGGGTTCGCCTCATCCAGGCGGCGGTTGACATAGCGCGCAATCCGCGCCGCGATCCCGCGCAGATGCGCCTCGTCGCGGAAGCGCACCGGCACCAGCGCCATCTTGCCCTTCTTCTCGACCACCACCTTCTCGTGGCCGAAGACGAGGATGTCGGTGATGGCATCATCCCGCATCAGCGACTCGAGCGGGCCCACGCCCAGCATGTCGTCCGCGATGGAGAAGGCCAACGCACGCTGCTCGGACGCGTTGATCTGCAGCCTGCGATCCCGCACGATCGCGCCGATGAGGTCGTCCAGCTGAAGCACCAGCTGGTCGTGCTCCATCTTGCCGGCGGCCTCGATGTTGATGCGCTCGCTCACCACCTGCTGGATCTCGGCCTGCATCTGCGGCGAAAGCGAGGTCTGGCGCGCGTCGAGCTCCGCCTCGCCCGGCGTCTTCGGCGCCCCCGAGGGGGCGGCCATCGGCAGGCCGCCGCCACGGCGCACGCCCAGCTGCAGGCGGGAGGGGAAGGTCATCTCTGCCTCGGCTCCTTGGAAGGGACCTCCGCCCAATCGGCGGAGAAGGACATCTCAATGGCGGGAAAGTGGGCGCTCAGCCCCCCTTCAACAACCGAGAGAGGAACCCGCCCTCCGGACGGCGGAAGGTTGGCAACTCCTCCTCGACCTGACGGAAGGCCCGGCCGAGCGGTCCCCGGATCTCGCCCACCGTCCGCTTCTCCATCATCGCTTGGCCCGGGGTGCGAGGATCGAAGGGCAGCTCGATCACGCGGCTGCGCAGACGCCGCTCGAACTGCTCCTTGCGCACCGCGCCAGCCCGGGCTTCCCCCATACGATTCAGGACGCAGACGAGCTTGCCCGGATAGTTGCGCCCCGCCAGCCAGTCGGACAATGCCCCCGCGTCGCGCAGGCCGAGCAGCGTCGGCGTCGTCACCAGGAAGACGGTCCCCGCGCAGAAGAGCGCCTCGATCTCCACCTGCGGCCGCGCCGGCAGGTCTAGGATTACCAGGTCCATTCCCTGCTGCGCCTGGCGCACGATGGCCGAGACCGCCTCGGCAGTGAAGACCTTCGCGCTGCCCATGTCGGCCATCGAGAGCAGGAAGAGCCCCTTGCCCGCCTGCACGATGGAGCGATCGAGGAAGACGCTGTCGATGCGATCGGGCGCCTCGAGCATCTGCTGCATCGCCGGCGTCTGGTCCACGTCGAATATCACATGCTGAGCGCCCTCGACGACGTCGAGATCGACCAGCAGTGTCCGCCGCCGGTGCTCCTCCGCCGCCACCTTCGCCGCGGCCGCCGCCATGGTCGAGGAGCCCATGCCGCCGCGCGCCCCGATGAAGGCCACGCAGCGCCCCGGATCCACCTGCCCTGTCGTCCGCTGGCTCGCCAGCCTGGCCACCGACTCGTAGAGCCCGTCGGCGTCCACCGGGGCGGGGAGATATTCCGAGGCACCGGCCTCGATCATCCGGCGATATTCCGCGACACAGTCTTTCATGCCAAGGAGGATCAGGCTCGTCTCGCCCTGCGGCGCCACCCGCGACAGAGTCGCGACGGCGCCAGCGACATCCTCCACGCCCGAGACGTCGAGGACCAGAAAGGCCGGGACCACGCGCCAGGACGGCGCCTGCTCAATCGCGGCCCGGATCCCGCCCGGACGGATCTCGCCCACCAGGACCCCGCGCTCCAAGACCGGAGCCAACGGCTCCGCCGGGATCTGGTCGAGGTAGATCAGGATGCTCTCTCGGCGCACAGGCTTCGCTCCTCAGCGAACGATCGCGGGCGGGCCCCGCCACGGGCCGCCGCCTTGGGGGGCGCCCGGACCGGCGGGCAGCGCCGGGATCGGTGGGGCGCCCGGACCAGCGGGCTGCGCCTGAGTCTGGGGGGCGACCGGCTCCGAGGCAGGGCGCTCAGGCGCCTCGTCGGCATCGGTCAGGCCGCGGTAGCACACGTCCGGGGTTGTGCAGAGCACCGGCGTCCCCGCTTCAGACGGCAGCGGCGCCCGGCTCGGCACCACTGTGACCAAGGCGCCTTGGCGCCGCAGGCTCGCGATCCGCGCCGCCGTCTGGGCGTCCGTCATTATCCACATCAGCAGGCCCTCGGAACCGGCCTCGTCGCCCGAATGCACCGAGAGGCGGGCGCCTCGGATCACCCGGCGATGCTCCTCGATGCCGCGCGCCCGCATGGCGGAGCGGGCCGGGCTCAGGAAGACATCGACCGGACCGTCGTAGCCGGCCACCGCCTGCACCTCGCTGTCGGCCCGGCGGCCAATGCCGATGCGGGCCGCCTCGGGCGTCACCGACAGACGTTGCAGGATCTCGGCCGCAGACGCCGTCGGCACGGACCCGTCCGCCGGCAGCGGCTCGGGCGGCGGCGGCGGCGCAGGGGCGGCGGGCGTCTGAGCCGGACTCTCGGACGGGGGCGTCACAAGACGGGTTGCCGGATCCTCGAAGGTCAGCGCAGAGAAGACCAGCGGCTGCTGCGCCCCCACCGCCTGGCGCAACCACGCAGGCGGCAGGCGACCGATGATCGTCTCCGGACGGTCGCCCACGCGGCCCGTAACCGCACCCGGCGGGATCACCGCCGTCTCCCGGAAGGCCGTACGGAAGCGCGCCGGATCCAGGCGCTCGCCCTCGGCGAGGGGCGCTTGGGCCACCAGGATCAGCTGGCCCCGCGTGCCCTGGAGCAGCTCGAAGGCGGAGAGGTTCTGGAACTGGATCGGCTCGCCGTTGGCGATCTGCTGCGGCGAGGCACGGCCGGCGACGAGGTTCAGCACCGCCGGCTGGGGAGCGTCGGAGATGTCGATGATCGCCCCCGGCGGCGCCGGACGTCCCCGCTCCAGTGTTCGCAGGCCCAGCGCGTCGCGCGGGATCACCGTGAAGGCCGCGATGTCTCGTGTCGCCACGACATAGCGCGCCGGCGGGCCTGAGATTGCCCGCTCGATGCGGTCGATGTTGAAGAACAGAAACGCGCCGGCGCCCACCGCCACCAGCAGTGCGAAGACCAGCAGGACCAGACGACGCATCAGCCCGTCTCCTCAGCCGAACATGCCGGTGCCGGCCTGCAACCACAACGCCCAGGCCGCCCCCGCCGCGATTGCAGGACCATAGGGAAAGCTGAGCTGTCCCCCCGCCCGAAACCATGGCAGCGCCCGGAACACCCGCTCGCGCAACGCCGGGACGAAGCGCAGCCCGATGAGCAGCAGGGACGCCAGGCCGCCCACGATGGCGAAGGCCAGCACGAAGTCCAGCACGAAGGCCGCGCCCGCCCACAGCGCACAGGCACCGGCCAGCTTCACGTCACCTGCGCCCATGCCGCGCATCAGCCACATCACGAACAGCGCCGCGAAGACAACCAGCGCCGCACCCAGATCGCGCAGGGCCACCACCGCCATCTCGGCGTCCGTGCCGCGCCAGCCGAAGGGCGCCTCCAGCGCGAGGCCCTTGGCCGCCGCCAAGACCAGGATCGCCAGCACCGTCCAATTGCGGATGATCATCCGCGTCATGTCCGTCCAGGACGCATAGGCGAGCAGGCCGACCAGGCCTCCTGACAGGACCGCAGCGATCGTCATCGTCACCGGCTCCTCCCCAGCACCGCCGGCGCCTGGATCGGCGCAGGCTCCGCCGCGCGCGCGGCCGGGGCGGCAGGGGCGGCGGGGGCGCCCTCCCCCTCTTCCTGGTCCGCCGGCACGGCGCGGGGCAATGGCCGGTCGCGCGTCGGCCGCGGCAGCGTCTCGTTGGCGTCCGTGTCTCCAAAAACGCCCTCGCGGCTCTGGAACGGCGGGCCGTCGGCGCGCGGACGCGCCGGAACCGAGAGATCGCGTGCAGCCCGCTCCAGCGCCCGCGGATCGCGGGGGATGATCAGCGGGCCGGTCTCGGTCCGCAGGTTCTGCCCAACGCCCGGCGCCACCCGGATCTCGTCGCGCGCCATCGGCGGCTCGCCGCGCGGACGGAAGCGCACCAGGCGGGGGCGCATCATGATGATCGTCTCGTAGCGCTCGAAGGTCGACTGGTCCGCGAAGGGCACCGTCGTGCGGTAGAGCCGCCGGTCGGCGTCCTCGTTCTTCGTCCGGATCAGGCCGCCCAGCACCAGCAGGTCGCCTGGACGGCTGTCAAGCATTGTTCGCAAGGTGCGGTTGGTCGTGTAGGGCAGGCGCAAGGTCGTCCCCCCGCCCGCTCCATCACCCTGTCGGCCAGTCCCCAGAAGCCTGTCGACCAGATTCGTCCCGCTCGTGCCCTCAGGGCCGCCCGGACCCGATCCCCCACCTTGTTGCGGGATATTCTGCCCATCCGGCGCGCGCCGCCCAGGGCCGGAACTCGTCGAGAAGCTCTCGAAGCGCACGAGCTCCTCGATGTTGAGGTCGATCTTGGTGTTGATGATGCCGTCGTTGTGCGCGCCCGACACCCGTAGGATCAGGCCCGTCTCCAGCGTCTCGTCCTCGACGTTCTGGTTGGTCGCGACGTTGATGGAGCCCGTCGTGGTGTTGCTGACGCGGGCGATGTACTGCCGGCGCTCGCCGATGCGGATCTCCGCCGATCCGCCCGACATCATCGTCATCGTCGGACGCGCCACCGCCTCGTTCTGCGAGTCCTCGCTCATGAGCTGGATGACCGCATTGGCGATCAGGCCGTTCGCCGAGGAGATGATGCCAAACGCCAGGCCGGCGGGCGCCGTCGGACCCACCGCGCCCGTCAGCACGCCCATCGCCGCGGCCGAGGCGCCCTGCGCCGCCGTCAGCGGCTGCGCACCCACCACGTAGTCGCTCACGCGGCGGCCCAGACGCTCCCACCAGATCCCCGCGCCCTCGCCACGACGCAGCAGGCGCTCGAAGACCCAGACGTCGTAGATCAGCATGTCGCGGCCCATCTCGAAGGTCCGCAGGAACTGCTGCGCCATCCGGTAGGTGCGGTAGTCGACCGTCATCGTGATCGTGCCCGTGATCTCGTCGACGAAAACCTCCTGGGCGCCGAGATTGCGGAAGGCGTCGGAGATGGTCAGCAGGCTTCCCTCGACGCGCGGCACCCGGACCGTGAAGCGCCGGACGCTGTCGAAGCTCAGCATGCCGTTGCGATATTCGTAGAACAGGCCCGCGCGGCGCGAGATGATCTCGAGCATCTCCTGCAGCGAGCGCCGCGACTGATCGCGCACCGTGATGAGCCGCTGCTCCGCCTCGGCGTCGCGCGTCACCCCCAGGCGCAGGCCCGCGCCGAGCGCGTCGATCACCGCCGAGACCGGCACGCCATCGGCCATCACCGGGCCGACCATGACGTTCGGAAGCCGCTCGCCCCGGTCGTAGTCCATCGTCCAGAAGGCGTTGGGCTCCGTCTCCAGCGTGATCACCGCCGGCGCGCCCAAGTCATTGACTGCCTCCGACCGGGGCGGAACCTGCGGATCGACCTGCGCCGGATTCATCGGGCGGCCCTGGCAGGCCGCCAGCGCCATCAGGAGCGCCGTCCCCAGCAGGCCCGTCCTGGCCAAACGCCAGGACCGGCGCGGCATGGCGCTCCCCTTTTCGTCACGCACGCTCATGAAACCTCCTGGCGACGGCAAGATCCCCGCACGGGCCGCAGGGCCGGGGAAGACTATGAACCTTGGACCGCCCGGTCAACAGGAAAGACAGACGCGT
>Ga0308414_1002963_pt1 | contig 10919 bp, 7 predicted proteins | sample HotsprSampleOS50_FD_205667 | JGI IMG/M metagenome (GOLD analysis project Ga0308414, IMG submission 205667) | Hot spring phototrophic mat microbial communities from Octopus Spring, Yellowstone National Park, Wyoming, United States - 20090730_OS50 ... | reverse complement strand
TGTCTTACGAGGAGCAGGCGCGGCGCTTTCTGGCTGTTACTGGCCCGTCTGATCCGCGCTACAACGATTTGCTGCGAGTGTTGTTCCTGACCGGGCAGAACACTGAGTTTGATCTGATGTGGAACACGTTGTTCTCGCAGAACGAACTGGATGGCAGCGGCAACTACATCGGCACTGTGCGAACGTTTCTGCAGTGTGTTTCAGAAGTCAGTCCGTATGACCAGCGCGTGCTGGTGGCGGGGCACATACCGGTGAAAAACGGCTATGAGCTGGTTGGGCCGCAGAAGCTGCGCGTTGCCAGCTTCACACACGCTATGCCGCGCCGCGCTGCCCGCTATTTGATGCTCGACTGCAGCAAGTCGATAAGCAGCGCCGCAGACCTTGTGCCACACCTGCGTCCAGTGTTCACTGAGAACTCGCTGGACGTGCCCTCCATGTCTACATCAGCTGCGATGTGACGAAGTCTTGGCGGCCGCGCACGAAGTCGTCAATCGGCAGCGGCGCGCGCCCGGCCAGCTGGAGCACATGCGGGTAGAAAAGGCCGCTGCCCGTCCCTACTGCAATACGCCCCTCATGTTCGACAACCAAGCCAGGCGCGACTTCACCCGGCCCCACTGCGCCGCTGTGAAACTTGAGCTGGTGGCCGTTCCACAGCGCGTAAGCGCCAGGCCAAGGGTTGAAGGCGCGCACCAGGCGCTCGATGGCTGTCGCTGACTGCCGCCAGTCAATGTGACCTTCCTCTTTCCTGATCATTGGCGCGTAGGTGCTGCGCGAGTCATCCTGCGGCTGCGGTGTGATTGAGCCGTCGAGATAGCTTGGCAGCGTGGCGATGAGCAGAGTGGCCCCCAGCTTAGAGAGCTTGTCGTGCAGCGACTGGCCGGTTTCGTCTGGCGCAATGGGCAGCGCGCGCTGCGACAGTATCGGGCCGGTGTCAAGGCCGGCATCCATGAGCATGATGGTGATGCCCGTTTCGCGGTCGCCGGCGCGGATGGCCGCCTGGATAGGGGCCGCGCCGCGCCAGCGCGGCAGCAGCGAGGCGTGAACGTTGATCGCGCCGCGCGTAGGGATGTCGAGCACCGCCTGCGGCAGAATTTGGCCAAAAGCGGCCACGACGAACAGCTCAGGCGCCAGCGCGCGCAGCGCTTCGACCGCCTCAGGCCGGCGCACGCGCTCCGGCTGAAGCACTGGAACGCCCAGATGCTGCGCCACAATCTTAACAGGTGGTGGCTGGAGCTGGCGGTTTCGGCCGGCTGGCCGATCCGGCTGGGTGACAACCGCGGCCACCTCGTGATGGCGGACAAGCTGTTCGAGGACCGGCACGGCGAAGTCCGGCGTGCCCATAAAGACGATTCGGGCCATAGTCTCCTCTGGAGCGGCTTGTGCCAACCCCGGCGGCATGCTAGTATCAGCGCTGAGCGCCCTAATTGTAGACCGTGTGTTCGTATATGTCCACGCCTGATCGTTTGTGGCGGCTGCGCCGCCAACCGCCATCCGCAAAGCATCTGCGCGCTTACAAGGGCATGAGTCCAGTGCTGGCCCAGGTGCTGTACAACCGAGGCTTTGACGAGCCGGCTGCGGCTGCTCGCTTTCTGTGTGCGAAGGAGATTGACAGCAACCCGTTTACTATGAAAGGCGTCAGCGAAGCGGTGACGCGGATACGACGCGCAGTGCAGGGCAGGGAGAAGATCGTTGTTTACGGCGATTTTGACGCCGACGGTGTGACCTCAACCGTGCTGATGGTGCAGGTGCTCAAGGCTTTGGGGGCGAATGTCGAACCATACATCCCACACCGCGTTGACGAAGGCTACGGCCTGAACAGTGAGGCTCTGGAGAAGCTGGCGGCTGGCGGCGCGAGCGTCGTCGTGACGGTAGACTGCGGCATCCGATCGGTGAAAGAAGTTGAGCACGGTAAGCGCTTCGGTCTCGACATGATCGTGACCGATCACCACTCTGTCCAGCGCGAACCGGCAGACGGCGGCAGAGACATCGTGCCTGCAGCGGTGGCAGTCATCAACCCCAAACAAACGGGGTGTAAGTATGGCCAAAAGCACGGCAGTATGCTGGCCGGTGTAGGCGTGGCCTACCGCCTGGCCGATGCCCTGCTGCGCGCTGCCAGCCATGACAGAAAAAAACCGTCCATACAGCTTGACACGCTGCTGGATTTGGTCGCTATTGGCACGGTGGCTGACCTCGCTCCCTTGAGCGAAATCGAGAATCGCGCGCTGGTGCGGATGGGGCTGGACGCGCTCAATCGGGCGGAAAGGCCGGGCGTTCAGGCGCTGCTGGAGGTATCGGGCGTCAAGCCAGGGCAGGTTACGGCTATGACGATTGGTTTTGTGCTGGGGCCGCGCGTTAATGCAGCAGGGCGGCTGGACAGCGCTATGCTGGCCTATGATCTGCTGGCCGCGCCGGATTACGAAACGGCACTGCCGCTGGCGCAGCAGCTTCAGCAGTTGAACGTTCAGCGGCAGGACCTGACGCGCGCTGCGCAAGAGACGATCCGCAGCCAGCTTGAAGCTGACGGTGTCGCCGATGCGCCGCTGATCTTCGCCCAGGGTGAGTTCCAGCCCGGCATCGTGGGCCTGGTGGCGGGGCGGCTGGTCGAGGAGTTCTATCGTCCGGCGGTGGTGCTGGAGAAGGGCGAAACCGAGAGCCGGGCGTCGTGCCGCAGCATTCCAGAGTTTGACATCACGGCGGCGCTGGACCTGATTGGTGACCGGTTGGAACGGTACGGCGGGCATGCACAGGCGGCGGGCCTGACAGTTAAAAACGCCAATGTCGAGGAGCTGAGACAGCACCTTGAGGAACGGGCGGCGCTGGTTTTCCAGGGCGCGCCGCCGCAGCGCACTCTGGAATACGATGCTGAGGTTGATCTGGCGGCCCTCAGCGAAGCGCTGTGGGATGAACTCCAGCAGCTTGAGCCGACCGGCCACGGCAACGAAAAGCCGGTGCTGGTCTCGCGCGCGGTGCGCCTGCTGGACAGGCGCACAGTGGGCACAGACGGCATGCACCTCAAGCTCAGAGTGGCGCGTTCCGGCCAGCCGCCGCTGGACGCTATCGCGTTCCGGCTGGGCGAGCGGGCCGACGCCCTGCCCGATATGGTTGATATCGCCTATCAGCTCGACATGAACGAGTGGAACGGCAGCCGTTACCTTCAGCTTGTGGTTCAGGACATCAAGCCGGCGGGCGCAGGATGAAGGTTGGACGGTGGCTGTTGGCCGTGGCGCTGTGCCTGCTGGCGCTGACTCCGGCGCAGGCGCAGCGGCGGGTGAACCCGTTCGGCGTGGTCGAGGGCTTCTGGTTCCCAGACGCGACGTGCGCGCTGGGCGTAGGCTGGGAGCGCATCATCTTTGATTGGGCGCAGCACCAGCCAACCGGCCCTGACGACTGGCACACGCTCAACGTAGACGACCGCTGGCTGAAAGCGGCCAGCCAGTGCGATCGCGAAGTCGTAGCGCTGCTCAAGCACACGCCGGCGTGGGCCACCGACGGCTTGGCGGGGGCAGGGGTTCCGCGCGGGCTTGACCTACCGGTAGATGACCCCGCCAACGTGTGGGCGGGCTTCGTGCGGCGCGCCGCCGAATACTACGCCAGCCGGGGGGTGTATCACTTTATCGTGTGGAACGAGCCAGACATCTCGCCAGAGACCTACGGCTTCGAATTTGAAGGTGGGCTGGAGGATTACTACCGACTGCTCAAAACGGCGTATTTGGCGGCAAGGCAGGGCAACCCGGCAGCGGTGATTCACCTAGCGGGGACGACATACTGGCACGACGTGAACGAGGGTCAGCGGCTGTACATGGATCGGCTGCTGGAACGCATCACGCAGGACCCGGACGCCGCCGCCAGCGGCCATTACTTCGATGTCTTCAGCCTACACATTTACTTCCGAACCGATACAATCTACGACATTGTGCGCGAGGCGCGCGCGCTGCTCAACCGCTACGGCCTGACTGACAAGCGCATCTGGATTAACGAGACTAACGCCGCGCCCACCGACGACCCGCAGTGGCCGGTGGTGCGGCCGGTGTACCAGCTTGACTTAGAGCAGCAGGCGGCCTTTTTGGTGCAGGCGGCGGCATTAGGGCTGGCAGCAGGGGCGGAACGGATCGCAGTGTACAAACTGTACGATCAGGCGCTTCCCCCTGGCGGCGAGTCGTTCGGCATTCTCAGCCCAGCGGACCAGCAGCCGCGCCCAGCGTACCGCGCCTGGCAGACAGTGACGCGCTATCTAGGTGACGCTGTTGGCGCTCAGCGCGCCCGCACGGCGCGGGCTAACGCCGTGCGTTTGACCCACCGTGATGGACGCCAGACGCTGCTGGCGTGGGCGCGCGGTGAGGCAGGCGCTGTGGTCGAAATTGGCGCGACGGGCGAAAAAGCGTACCTGATGGACCAGTATGGAAACACACGCCTGCTGCGTCCAGATAATGGCGCTTACCGTTTGCGTCTAGATGGTGCGCGCTGCAATCCGGTTGACGGCTGCGCAGTGGGCGGCCCGGCAGCGATTTTGATCCAGCCTGAGGGCGCGGCGGCAGTCCGCGACGTGAGCGAGTCAGCAGCAGTCACGATGCAGTTCGAGTAGAGACAGGTGTAAAGGCATGGCAGAGAACCAATCTCCGCGCGAGATCAAGTTTTCCTACGGCGGCCAGGCGGTGATCGAGGGCGTGATGATGCGCGGGGCGCACATGGCAGCGGTCGCTGTGCGCGACCCGAAGGGCCAGATCGTCGTGCACGAAACGCCGCTGAACCGCACGCTGTACCGCGGGCGCATCATCAAGACGCCGTTCGTGCGCGGGGTGATTGGATTGTGGGATGCGCTGGGCCTGGGCACACGGGCGTTGATGTGGTCAGCCGATGTGGCCGTGGGCGAGGAAGAGAAGGTGGATTTCAACGGCCCGATCGGGTGGGTTACAATCGCCTTCTCGCTGGCGCTGGGGATTGGCTTGTTCTTTCTGCTGCCGACAACGGCGGCCACAGGCATCGGCAATCTATTGGGGCTGACGCCGGAAGGCTCTGCGCCGATCGGGTTCAGCGCTTTTCTGGTGAACCTGATCGAGGGCGTGATCCAGGTGTCGCTGCTGGTCGCATATATCTGGGCTATTGGACGCATACCGGACGTGAAGCGGCTCTTTGGCTATCATGGGGCCGAGCACAAGACGATCAATGCCTACGAAGCCGGCGCTGAACTCACGCCGGAGGTGGTGCAGCGCTTCCCGATTGAGCACCCGCGCTGCGGCACAGCGTTTCTGCTGACGGTGGCGTTTGTGAGCGTGCTGGTGTTCTCGCTGTTGGGCCGTCCGCCGTTCGCGCTGCTGATCCTGTCGCGCGTGCTGCTGATTCCGGTCATAGCCGGGATCGCTTACGAGACGATTCAGTTCTCGGCGCGACACATGAAAAACCCGCTGGTGCGGACGCTGATCAAGCCGAACCTGGCGCTGCAGCACCTCACCACGCGCCAGCCGGACCCGCACATGCTGGAAGTGGCGATCGTCGCGTTTAAGCGGGTGCTGGTATCGGAGAACCTGCTGGCCGAGGATGAGGCGCTGATCCCCGAGCCGCGGCCGGAAGCGGTGTCGCCGACGTTCGCCGCAGGCGATTGACGCGCGCTGCCGACCTCAATCAGCCGCGGCCATGCGCTTAAGCTCGTAGAGGTGTGTCAGGGCCTCCAGCGGGCTGAGGCTGTCCACTTCGAGTTTGCGCAGCGCGACCAACGCCGGGTGCGGCGTGTTATCGAAGAAGCTGAGCTGCATTGGTTTGGGGGGCGGGCGCAGCTGAAAGTCGCTGCCCTGCTGTTCAAGCTGCGCCAGCAGCTCGCGGGCGCGATCCACCACAGGGCGCGGCATGCCGGCGAGCTGCGCCACGTGGATGCCGTAGCTGCGGTCCGCGCCGCCTGGAACAATCCGGTGCAGGAAAACAACGTCGTCGCCTTCCTCGGTAACAGCCGCATTGAAGTTGCGCGCGCGCGGCAGGATGTTGGGCAGCTCAGTCAGCTCGTGATAATGGGTGGCGAACAGCGTGCGGCAGTTGAGGCGCGGATTGTTGTGGATGTATTCGATGACGGCGCGGGCGATCGCCATGCCGTCGTAAGTCGAAGTGCCGCGGCCCACTTCGTCCAGGATGAGCAGGCTGCGCTCGGTGCTGCCGGAGAGAATGCGCGCCGTTTCCGTCATCTCGACCATGAACGTGCTCTGGCCAGCGTGGATTTCGTCCTGGGCGCCGATGCGGGCGAAGATGCGGTCCACCAGCCCGATGATTGCTTCGTCTGCGGGCACAAAGCTGCCGATCTGCGCCATGAGCGCGATGAGCGCGACCTGCCGGATGTACGTTGACTTGCCGGACATGTTCGGCCCGGTGATGATATGAACGCGAGCGGCGGTGTCGAAGTGCGTGTCGTTGGGCACGTAGCGCGCGCCGCTTTCCAACAGCTTCTCAACAACAGGATGCCGCCCCGCGCGAATGATCAGCACGTTGTCCTCGGTGAGTGTGGGCCGCGCGTACCCCTCGCGGACAGCGACTTCGGCCAGCGACAGGAAGGCATCAAGGTGGGCGATCATGCGGGCAGTCTTGATGAGGCGCTGTCCGTCGCGGGACAGGTCGCGGCACAGCGCGTCAAACAGGCGGCGTTCAACCTCCAGAATCTGCTCCTCAGCGTTGAGCACCAGCGTTTCATACTCTTTCAGCTCCGGCGTGATGTAGCGCTCGCCGTTGACGAGTGTCTGCTTGCGGATGTAGTCCGCCGGGACGTTGTGCTGCTGCGCCTTACTCACCTCGATGTAGTAGCCGAAAACCTTGTTATAGCCCACTTTAAGCGCGTTGATGCCGGTGCGCCTGCGCTCCGCTGGCTCTAGGTTGGCGATCCACTCACGCGCGTCGCGCGTAGTGGCCAACAGGTCGTCTAACTCTTGTGCATAGCCTGGGCGGATCACGCCGGTTGCGTTGAGCGCGGCGGGGGGATCGTCAGCAATAGCGCGCCCGATGTGCTCGTAGACCTCTGTGCACGGGTCTAGGCCGTCAGCCAGCGCGCGCAGGGCGGGCAGCGGTTCAATCAACGCCCGGATGGTAGGCAGGGCAGCCAGGCTGTCGCGCAGCGCCAGCAAGTCACGCGGCCCGGCGCGGTTGATGAGCAGCCGATTGGTCAGGCGTTCAACATCGCTGATCGCGCGCAGCTGGCGGCGCAGTTCCTCGCGCCGGACGGCGTCGCCAGTCAGCGCTTCGACGGCGTCCAGGCGCGCGTTCAGCCGGCTCAGCTCGAGCAGCGGCTGGCTGATCCAGGCGCGCAGGAGGCGCGCGCCCATCGCTGTTACCGTGCGATCGAGCACACTGAGCAGGCTCCCCTGCGCCTTTTGGTCGCGCAGCGTTTCGGTGAGTTCCAGGTTGCGGCGTGTGAATGGGTCCAGCACCATGAAACTGGCAGTAGAGTAGGTGCGCAGCGACATGATCTGCCCCAGGCTGCCGCGCTGCGTCTCGCGCAGGTAGTGGAGGATGGCTCCGGCAGCGCCCACGCCAAACGGCAGGTCGCGCAGGCCAAAGCCGTCGAGCGTGCGCACACGAAAGTGGCTGGTCAGGGTCTGTTCTGCAGCGCTGCGCTCAAAGCGCCAGTCGGCCAGAGGCGTGAGGTGGATTCCGCTGGGCAGCGACACGCCGCGCTCTGCCCAGGACTGCGGCATAAGCACTTCGCGGGGCGCTAGCCGCGCCAGTTCCTCTAGGACCAACACAGCGGCGTTTTCGCCCTCAAGCTGGGTGGCAGCAAACTCGCCGGTAGTCACATCCACGTAGGCCAGCCCGGCGCGATCCCACTGGCCGGTTTGCGCATCGCCTACCGGCAGCAGCGCCAGCAGATAGCTGGCCTGTTTTTCAGCCAGCAGCTCCGGCTCAATGACGGTTCCCGGCGTGATGACGCGGGTCACCTGCCGCTCGACCGGGCCGCGTCCGTCAACTTCGCCTACCTGATCGCACACGGCGACGTGATAGCCCCGCTCGATGAGGCGGGCAACGTAGTTTTCCAGCGCGTGATGCGGCACGCCCGCCATCGGCACACGGGTGGTTTTGCTCACGGGCCGGCTGGTGAGCGTGATGTCCAGCTCGCGCGCGGCGATTTCGGCGTCGTCGTCAAATGTCTCGTAGAAATCGCCCAGGCGAAAAAAAAGGATGCAGTCCGGATATTGGCGCTTGATGTCCAGGTACTGCTGGCGCAGCGGCGAGACCTCAGCCATCGGGTGATTCCTGTACAGTGTGCTGGCAAATCAGAAACAGCGGTCATTGTTATTGTAGCAGCGGGCCGGTGGCGGTTCAACGGCTTGCCAGGGGCCTGCGCTCCGGGGAGTGTGGGCGAAAGAAGCTGCGGGGCAGCTTGTTTGTGCTGCCCCGCTGTTTGCACTATGTTGTTGTGATGACGTTTGCGTCAGCCGCCGATCCGCACCGAAGCGTCAGCCAGCTCGGTGTTGGCGAACTCGTTCAGCTCTGCCAGGATGTCCGCAATCGGGCGGGTGTCGGCGTCAGTGATGATGGCCGTCAGCACGCGGCTGATCTCTTCGCGCACCGGATCGTAGCCCGGAACGGACGGTTCAGCCTTGGTGAAGGGCAGCAGATCGAAAGCTGTCTTGTAAGTCGGGTTCTCTGCGAAGTAGTCGGTCAGGCTCTCGGCGCTGCTAATGCGCACGGGGAAGTAGTTGCTGGCTACTGCCCATTCTGCCTGCACTTCAGGCGACGTGTAATACTTGACGAACAGCCAAGCGGCCAGCTCGCCCTCGCGGGTGGTGACGGGGATGCTCACGCTAGCGCCGTACAGATTCTGCACTGGCTCCGGCGTGGTGTGGGGGATAGCGGCAACGCTCCAGTTGAAGTTAGCGCCAGTCTCGACCGCGGTGCGGTAGAAGGGCAGGCCAGAGCTTGAGCCAACGGTAAACAAGGTCACGCCGTTGCCGAAGTTGGCTTGGTCGCCAAAGCGCTCGAAGATCTCGCCAGCGCAGCCCTCTTCGAACAGGCTGTCGAGGAAGCTGATCGCCGCGATCGCGCCCTCGCTGTTAAGGGTGTACTGGTTAGCCTCGTAGTCGAAAATATCGCCGCCAAACGCAAACGTCCAGCTCGCAAAGCGGGATGCGTCGGTGCTGAGCTGGTAGCCGATGGGCGCGACGTCGCTGGTGGCGCCGCTGAAGGGGTTGCTCACAGCGGCGCAGGCGGCCTCGCGGAACTGCTCCGGCGTGGTGGGCGGGCCGTCGAAGCTGATGGCACCGGCGGCGCGCAGCTCAGCCAGCCAGTCGGCGTTGTAGTACATGACTTCCATCGAACGATTGGGCGGGAAGCCCAGGCGCACGCCGTCGTACTGCGGGAACACATCGGCGTTGAAGAAGGCCTCGAAGAAGTCCGCCTTCTCCTCTTCGGTCAGGCCCCAGGTCGGGCTGTTGACGAACAGGTTCATGTCCACCAAGCCGTCGTTGAGGAAGTAGGTGGCGGCCTGGTTGCCGTAAGCGACGACTAACTGCGGCAGATCGCCAGTCCCGCTGGCCAGGTTGGTGGTCACACGGTTGTAGATGTCGTTGTAGCTGCCCTGATTAATGGCAGTGACAGTGATGCCGAATTCGTTGGTCGCGTTGAAGTTCTCGACGATGCGCTGAAGCTGCTCTTCGCGCGCGCCGCTGTGCTGGTGCCAGAACACGACGGTCTGACCGCTGGGGTCAACGTTGGCATAAGGGTCGTCCTGGGCTAGCGCGGGGGCGGCAAGGCTCATGACAGCAAAGGCTAGAATCAGAACTAGACTGACACGTTTGAGCATGTTTGTTTAACCTCTCCTATACTGTGGATACGTTGTAACTTGCGGTTTTACCCGAGGCTATAGGCCTCGTTTAAGCACGGCTGCTGCAGCCGAGACTTAACACATCAATCGGGACTCAACCTTTCAACCCTGTAGTGGCAATACCCTCGGTGAACGACTTCTGTGTCAGGAAATAAAGAACGAGGATCGGCAGAATTGTGATCAACGCCCCGGCCATCAGCAGGTGTGTCTGCGTGCCGGCCTCGTCGGAAAAACGGTACAAACCTACAGCGATCGGCCGCCAGCGGTCGTCATTGGTCACGATCAGCGGCCACAGGAAGGCGTTCCAGGACGCGATGAAGGTGAGCAGGCCCACAGTGAAAACCGGGGCGCGGCTGATCGGCAGCACGATCTGGAGCAGGAAACGCAGGTGGCCTGCGCCGTCAATGCGCGCGGCGTCGTACAGCTCGTGCGGAATTTGGGCGAAGAACTGGCGCAGCAGAAAGATGCTGAAGGCGCTGCCCATGAACGGCACAGTCAGCGCTGGCAGTGTGTCAATCCACGAGTTGCCCAGCTGCCAGCTCAGGAAAGGGAACTCTGGCAGCGTGCGGGGCAGCGGGAAAATCTGACCGCCGACGATCAGGTAGTTGGGAATAAGCGTGACGGCTTCAGGGATCATCAACGTGACCAGAAGCAGCGTGAAAACAAGCCCGCGCCCGACGAACTTGATGCGGGCGAAAGCATAGGCGGCGCTGATCGAGACGACCAGCAGGCCAGCAATGGTAACGGCGGTGATGATGCAGCTGTTGAGAAAGTAGACGCTGAACCGCGCCTGGTTCCACGCTTGGACGTAGTTTTCCCACTGAGGTGAGGCTGGCACGAGGCGGCGCACCTGCGTTTCGCCCAGCGTCATCAGCGAGTTGCTGATCATCCACAGGAACGGCACCATGGCGATCACGGCTGCTGCCGACAGGGCCGTGTAAAGCAGCAGGCGGCTGAGGCGGCGTCCCCAGGGTGATTTCTCAGGCCGCGTTGTCTCGGCAGAAGCCACAGGGCGCACGAGCGCCGTGTTCTTTGCCAGCGTGTCTTCAGCCATAGAACACTCGCTTTTCGAACAGGCTGCGCTGAATGAGCGTCAGCACCAGCACGATTCCCATAAGCACAATCG
>Ga0308414_1002958_pt1 | contig 10934 bp, 7 predicted proteins | sample HotsprSampleOS50_FD_205667 | JGI IMG/M metagenome (GOLD analysis project Ga0308414, IMG submission 205667) | Hot spring phototrophic mat microbial communities from Octopus Spring, Yellowstone National Park, Wyoming, United States - 20090730_OS50 ... | reverse complement strand
GGCCTGCTCAAACTCGCCGCCATGGCAGATGACCACGTCGTAGCCGTCGCGTGCGAAGTAGTCGATGCGGCTGGCGAACTCGCTGGAGGAGACCCTGCTGACGAAGCTGGTGTGGGCGCCGAGCTGATCGGCGATCATGTCCAGGGCCTGGCGCGCCATCTGGTTCCAGCCCCGGTCGTTCTCGGAGCCGGGGAGGATGAGGGCCACGCGAAAGCCGCTCGATGTCGAGACTTCGCGCCGGCCGCAGCCGACCGTCAATGCGCCAGTAAGTGCCGCGGTGAGAATCAGAAGCGTCAGTCGCATTCGTTGGTCCTCGTGAAGAAGCGCCAATGGGCGCCGCATGCGTCTGTCGACATGTGCCCGTGCTACTGGTTCGTGCTGCCGTACATGAGCGAGAGGATTTCCGCGCGGCTGGCGGGGTTGTCCTTGAACACTCCGCGCAGGGCGCTGGTGACCATGGTGCTGCCCGGCTTGCGGGCGCCGCGGATGGTCATGCAGGTGTGCGTGGCCTCGATTACACAGGCGGCGCCGAGCGGATTCAGCTCCTCCATCAGGGCATCGGTGATCTGGGTGGTCAGCCGCTCCTGCACCTGCGGCCGGCGGGCATAGCCCTCGACCAGCCGCGCCAGCTTGCTGAGGCCCACGACCTTGCCGTCGGGCAGGTAGGCGACGTGTGCCCGCCCCGTGAAGGGCAGCAGGTGGTGCTCGCACAGCGAGTGAAACTCGATGTCGCGCAGGAGAACGACTTCGTCGTAGCGCTCCTGAAACACGGTGCGCAGATGACGGCGCGGGTCTTCGTGCATTCCGGCCATCAGCTCGGCGTAAGCGCGGGCCACGCGGTGGGGCGTGAGGCGCAGCCCCTCGCGGTCGGGGTCCTCGCCAATCGCGAGCAGGATTTCGCGGACGGCGGCCTCGATGCGCGGAAAGTCGACGCCGGCCGCCTCGGAGACGTCGATCTGGTCGTCGTCTTCCGTGCAGACGACGGGCGTTGGGTGGAGTATGGCGCCAAGAGGGGGGTTGGGCATGTTCATCCTCGGTTCAGGCTGGATTATAGCCGCGGGGGGCGCATGTCGCATCGGCGGCGGCACCGGGGCGATGCAACCGGGGGCGTGACACTTTCTGCGGCGGTCCGGAATCGCGCCGGCGCGCTACGTAGCAGGGGGGCACAGGCAAGATGCGCACGATACCCGTGCTGCGCGTTGCTACGGTTGCTACGCGAGCTGCGGACAACCCCCCGGCTGGTCGTAGCACGGGCGTCCTCGCCCGTGCCCAACGGCGTCGTGCTCCCAATCCGTAGCTGGTTGTCCAGCATGCCGACCATCCGCCACGCACGGGCGCGCCGGCAGAATGTGCCCCGCACTTTTCCTTTTTGTCCCGGCTCCTTACCCTGTGCCCATGACCAGGCCCAAACCGGCGCTGATGGGCACAGACCGGCGCCGCTGCGTGGTCTTGAGGCACCAACCATGTCCGACTATCTCCAGTTCGCCTGCCCCCACTGCGGGCAGATGTATCGGCTGACCGTCGAACGGGCGGCCGCCGACGCCGGGCAGATGTTCATCTGCCGAACCTGCCGGGGGCATTTCACGCTGCCCGACTTTGCCGCCAATCCGCCGGCCGCCGAGGATGACGGCGACGCGGCCGACCTGGCCGAACTGGCGGCCGGACTGTCCTCGGACCCGATGGCCGGCGCCGGCGCCGTCCAGGCGCCTCACGCAGTGCAGGCGAAGCCCGACGGATCGGCCGCGCCGCTACCGCCCGCGGCCGAGGCGGCCCAGGCCGGGCCTGCGGCCCAGGCCCAGCCGGCCTTGCCACTGGAGTATCAGCCCCACACCGGCCGCTCGTGGCGACTGGCCGATGTGCTGGCCTTTCGGGTGCTCGTTACCGTGCCCGTTGTGCGCGTGGTGTTCTGGATCGCGGCCGCGCTGGTGAGCCTGCCGGGCATCAGCGTGATGGCGTCGGCGTTTACGAGCGTGCCGGGCGGGGTGTATCTCGGCCGGTTGTACGTACAGTCGTGGGCGGTGAACGTGGCGCTGTTCGCGGTCGGGCTGGGGTGGATGGTCGTGGGCGTGGTCGTGGTGCGGGTCATCTGCGAGCTGCTGATCGTCGTCTTCCGCATCCACGAGACCCTGCGCGAGGTCCGCGCTGCCCTGCGGGCCGGCGCCCTCAGAGAGGAAAAGGCCCGATGAGCGAGCACTGGGACCAGCTCGCACAACGCGCGGGCCGGCCATTGGACGCGCCTAAACGCCGGCTTCTGGAGCGATTCCTCGATCTGCTTCTGGCCGCCAACCGCACGATGAACCTCACACGCATCACCGACCGCGCCGCCGCGGAGACCGGCCATGTTGCCGATGCCCTGACGCTCCTGCCGTGGCTGCCGGCGGGGGAGCATCGCCTGGCCGACGTGGGCAGCGGCGGCGGCGTGCCGGGCATCCCGCTGGCCATCGTCCGGCCGGATGCCAGCGTGTTTCTCATCGAATCGACGCGGAAGAAGGCGGCGTTTCTCGAGTCGGCGGCGGGTGAGCTGGGGTTGAGGAACGTGACGGTGCTGGCGGAGCGCGCCGAGCACGTGGGACGCGGGCCGCTGCGCGAGTCGTTCGATGTGGCCGTGGCGCGGGCGGTGGGAACGATGGATGTGCTGGCACAATGGTGTCTGCCGCTGGTGAAGGTTGGCGGATGCGTGCTGGCCATGAAGGGTCCGCGGGCGCCACAGGAGCTTCCGGCGGCCCGGCGCATCATTCAGAAGCTGGGCGGCGGCCAACCCGCGATCCACCCGGCCGGGCTGGAGGGCTCGGAGCACGTGATCGTGCGGATCGGCAAGGTGAGAGGCGGGCGGGGGATTCGGTAGGCATTTGCGTCCGCGACGCGCGCGGCCGGCCAGGCGCCCGTCGTCACGTCGGCCACGTTGCTGTACTGCGACTCGGCCGATTCCGTGAACGCCTTCACGCGGAAATAGTAGCTGGAACTCGGCGCGAAGGGCCCGGGGAGGCTGTAGTACACAGTGTTGGCGTCCGTCCAGGCCACGGGCACCCAGTCGCCTTCGCCGTCGGGGGATTGCTCGATCTGGTAGCCGACCTCGATGTTCGAGTTGTCCGTCCAGGCGAGGTTGATCTCATGCCCCGACACCGCGGCGGCCGAAAGTCCCGTCGGCGCGGCCGGGGTGTTGCCGACGGTCACCTGCTTCGTGCCGGCGAAGTAGCCGATTCCATCGGCCTGCACCGCAAAGACGTGGATGACATACTCCCCCGCGGCCGGCGCGGCGTGGATGGACGGGCGGGGCGAGCATTCATGGACTCTGCGACGCAGGTGGGATAATCACTGACTCCTTCGGTATCGGGATGTCGAGCTTACGGACCATATCGCCCGAGCGGTATTCGGCGAATCCAGCCGGCGGTATGTAAATGGTGCCGATCGGTTCGCCAAAGGTCACAAGGCACACCCCATCCCAGGGCTTGCCCTCGCGCCAGATGCCCTCCGCCAGAAGTTCACCGTCCTCGGTCCAATACCGGGCTGGTCCGTGCTTCACACCGTCCTTGAACGCCTCCTCCCTGAGGCGCCCGCCGTTTCTGTACCAACTCCGGGCAGCCGTGATGCGCCCCCAGTCGTAATCCTCTTCGCTCCAGAGCTCGCCGCTGTAGTACCAGGAACGTTTCGTACCGACCAGCTTGTCGGCGCTGTACAGGGCTTCCCAGGCCTTGCGTCCTTCCCCAAACCAATGGATCCACCTCCCTGTCATCAGGTTAGAGCCGAACTGCCCCTCTGTCTTTCTCGCCCCTCCATAGAGGTACCACTCAGTAGACGGCCCGTCCATTTTGCCGTATGCATACCACGCCTCCCGCATAGGTTGTCCGTTATCATAATACCATACCTTCTTTCCATGCTCGACAGCTTCGCCCCTTCGAGTAATGTAGAACTCCCCGCGCCAAAAAAGCCGGCCGTCCGAACTCCTGGCTTCCCGCACCTCGATCTTTGTCTGCGGCGGTCCTCCAGACGACCAGCAGCCGGACAACAGGCATGCGCCGAGTAAGCCCAGCCACCACAACGGCACCACGCCGGTCGAGCGGCATCGCACCGACTGTGTTGACGGGGCTGCCAGACCAACGGCACGCAGGATGTCTTCTATGATATACATGATTCAAGTCTCCTCTTCATCGCGTGACTCAGCGAGGCTGACCAATGAGGCTCAGCACCTCGACGATGCGGTGAAGCGCGACGACATCGACCTCGGCAAGCTCCGCCTTGCCCGGGTCCTTGGAGGACGTCGCGTGAAGATCCCTGACGGTTGGATCGACCGTCTCGATGAAATCCATCCGCCCCCCAAAGATCTTCAGCCTGTCCGCGTTCTGTTGGACGATCATCCCCAGAGTTCGAAACCAGACCACATAATGCTCCTGCCGCAACACAAACTCCAGGGGCTTGAAGTTCCGCCCATCGTACGCCAACTGCGAGGTGTAGAACGCCCGCAGCGTCCGGTCGCGGTCGCTGAACACTGGATGGTCAAGGAACTCGGATCGTGCAACCAGCATCGTCCACTCGAGCTGCTTCCAGAGAGTCTCCGGGGAGGTGATACCGATGCCCGGCACCTTCAGATCCATTGCCAGCAAAGAGCCGGCTTCAGTGGCGATGACGTCGTTGAACGCGTCGATCCCAAACAGGTGGAAACCCTCGAACGACGCGATGTCGTAGGCCATAAAGAGGCTGAGCGCATCCGGCCTGGTGCCGCCGAACGCCCGGGCGATCCGGATCGCGTCGACAATCTCCTTCCAACGATCCACCTTGCTCGCTCCATACTTGAACGCCACCGCATCCCCGTACCTGGCGATTCTTGCTTGCGTGCCGGGATCCAACGCATTCAGGTAGCCATTGCTGCGCAGCCATTCCATGATGGCCCGAGCGCGATCATCCTTTGAAGGGTAGCGCGTATCGAAGATCGTGATCAGTTGGCCCACGACAAGGGACAGATCGCCCCAGCCCAGACCCGTGTTCAGGTGCAGGAACTGAGTCGCGTTCTGTCCCTGAACAGCACCGTCACCGACGGAATCAAACGACCCGAGCCAATGGCCGATCAGATGCTTGCTCGCGATGGCGCCAATCCCGTTCTCGATGGCGTTCACATACACGGAGTTTGGCGTGTTCGGCACGCCGATCGGGTTCCACCTTCGGTCGATCGCCGGATCAGCATGGGTCAAGTGTTGCGTCATCAGCAGCAAAGCCTCTCGCCGAACGTCATCATCAATGCTTGCCTTGCCTAGATTCACCCGTGCCATCTCGAGATATGCGAATAGCAGGACCGCGGGCGCTTCCCGAGGATCATCCGCCGGCGGGTACTGCGGGTCCGGATATGTGATGCCGGGGCCCGGACCGAATTCGCCGAGATCCTTGGCGTTGAAGCGGGCCTCGCGTCGCTCGTCCGCTATGGCCATCAACGTTTCATAGAAGAGGGTGCTGGCCACACCGTAGACGTTCGCGTTCCTCGACTTGGTTCCCTTGAACTCGGCCCACACGAAGCCCTCGGTCTTGCTGATGTGACCGGCGCCAAAACTGCTGCCAACCTTAAGGTTCCCGGTCGTTGTGAAGACGCCGGGGCCACCGCTGCCGGAGCTGAAGATTACCCCGTCTACCACGACCAGCGGGTGCTCGACGCCGAAGATCGTGACCATCAGCTTTGGATCCTGGGCCAGCGCCACCGGTCCGTTGATGCGGACCATCAGCGGCACGAACGTGCTGGGCTCGCTGGGAACCTGCTCGCTGATGGCGGTTATCGTCCAGGGCCCGTCCATCCAGGCCTCGGAATAGTCGACATAGCCCCGGTCCAGCGTGGTTGTCGAAAACACCGACGCGGTCTTGAAGATCAGCGATTCGGGTTCGGTCTCCTCCACGTCGATCTCAAACAAAGTCAACTCAAGCGCGGCGTTCGTCACACTCAGCACCACCTGATCGTAGACCGTCCCCGAGAGGTCGGCCATCGCGGCAAAGCTGACGATGAACCCCTCCGAGCTGAATACGAGCGTGTCGTTGCCCGTTTCGATCAGTGTGGCCGTCTCAAGCTGCACGGGCGTGTGCCAGAGCACCTTGCGGACCTCCACCGTAGCGACATCCGGCACCAGGGCGCTCGGCTCTCCGGCCAGAGTCAGGGTAGCCTCGTAGAATCGACTCACGTAAATGCTCGAGTAGGGAGCTGTCTCCTCGAAAACGACGAGAACGGGGTCTGGATATAGCTCCGAGACCGTCACGCTTCCGGTAAACCAGCCGCGGACGTGCCGCGACAACCCCAGATTGCTCGTATCCAGCAACTCGATCCACACCGAGCCGCTCGCGACAGTCGGAGGCGCCTCGAGTTGCAGTTCCAACCCGGCGCGCTCCGCGATGATGTCGGTGCTCGCCGTGAAGCTTCGCTTGGCGCGCACGCCGACGGCGGATGCGCCGGCGTACGCTATGTCTTCAAGGGTGGCGCCCGCCGACAGATCGACCTCGACCTTGAGGGGTTGACTCAGCCCGCGGTCCCACAGCAGCGTCGCCCAAGGGTCGGCCCCATCATCCGGTTCGCGCGCCGCCACCACCGTCGCCGCCACCTGTGTGAAACCGACGTTGCCTGTAGCAGGATCCTCGACCTCGACGCGGATGGGTGTGGCGCCATTAGTGATGTCGACTCCGTACACGGACGCCTCGAAGCGATACATTGCGGCGTAGGGGCGCAAGATGGAGGGGGCCTCGGGCTCCCGGCTCAGCCCGACCGTCCGCACCGGCTTGCCCGCGATCCAGATTACCGCCGCCGTGGGATCAGCGGCGTTCTCGGGGACGATATCCGCGAAAGCCGACGTGACATAACCCGCAACGGAAACGTTCGCAACCAGGGCCCCGAAGGTGTTCTCCCTGACATTGCTCACGGTTGCCTCATCGAATACGACCTGAGGCGTGGGATCACTTGTCGGCAACATCTCTCCCGGCCCAATCACATGCAGCACTTCATTCGCGGAACCGATCGCACCGCGACCACTTATTGAATCAACATCGCCTCGAAGCAGCTCCAGTTGAACTATCGTCACCCGCACCGCGTCGCTCGCCAGATACCCTCCCGGTCCCGGACCATCGGGGTCGAGGCTCACCGTGATCTGCTGGTCGCCCAAGTTGGTGCTGGGCGCGATGGCCTCCAGCCACAGCCGCTTGGTGTCGGCCGTCGGTCCGTCCGGCAATGCCGACCAGCTTAACTCCACGTCGCTCGGCACAAAGTCCCCGCCCGTGGCCAGCGACGCCTTGTCGCGGGCGGCCGAGCCGTCCTTCGTCCACAGACGCAGGGCGCCGGCCGCGGGAGTGTAGACGTACGGGTCCTCCGGCGTGCCCTCGCCGGTGCGGCCCACGTTGGCCGGGTCCGACGCGCTATAGGTCAACTTGACCTTGGCGACCGAGGGGTTCACCCCCTCCGGCAGCACCAGAATTACCGGCACGAACTGCTCCTCGGGCTCGTGCTCGGCCGTGTTGGGATCGTCAAACGCGGCGCGGTCGTCCTCGCTGGTAATCCCGTCCCAGTCAAACCCATCCGCGAAGTCGGGAATACCATCCCCATCGTCGTCGTTGTCGTTGACGGCCAGAATCTTCCCCGGCTTCGTCATGTCATCCTCGATCCTGTCCTCCTCCGGCGTACGATCTGGGTCATCGAATCCGTTCGTATTGTCGCTGTCGATGTCGATCAGGTCGGGCGTCTCGTGGATCGTGAGCGTCGCTTCGGCCCAGAAGCCCAGGCGGTAGCCGTCGGCCGCCCCGGCCGTCAGCGTCAGCACGATCCGCTCGTCCAGCTCGCTGACGTTGTCGGCGATCGCCCGCACGATCACGTCCACCGAGTCTCGCTTCGCCGGGATCGTCACCACGCCATTCTCGATCACCTGCCCGTCCGGCCCGATCAGCTCGTAGTCCACGCCGGCGGTGGCCTCGCCGGCCAGCGTGAAGCGCACCGCCGTCTCGTAGTTGGGATACCAGTCGTCCCGCGTGAAGCGGAAGGCCCCGAAGTCCCCCGGCGTCTCCGACAGCGCCGACATCAGCGCCGTCACGCTCACAAGCGGCCGGGCCATGGACACTGGGTCGCTATACAGTGGCCCGCCGGGGCCCTCCTCGCGAACCTTGTACCAGTTGACCTCGTTGGTGGGCGCCGTGGCGTCGAGGTAGCTGGTGGTCTTGGGCCCGACCCAGCCCACGACGTCGTAGTCTCCATACTCGCTGGAGCAGCGCAGAATGCTGAAGCCCGTCTCCACGCTCGAGGACTCCGACCAGCGCAGTCGGCCAGGTACCGGCCCGCAATTACCGCGTTTTCCCATCGTGATGCTCCACAGGTGGTACAGCGGGCTGTTGCAGCGGTTCGTCGATGACCTTAAGCGCCTCATCGAGGGAAATCTCAAACGGTGGCCCCGATTGCTCCAGGTGCGGGACCGCGGGCGCGCCGCCCGCCTTGGCCAGCAACTCGTCAAAGCGGGTGCGCGTAATCCGCTCGGCCTCGGCGTAACGGGACAGCTTTTCATCGAACCGGTATATGCGGTACTCCCGCCATTTCACCTTTCTGTCAAAGTCGCGCACGGTGCGGTCAACCAGGATGTCGGTGGCGCCGTCGGCGTCGGTATCCAGGAAGTACAAGGTGCTGTACCACCAGGGGCGCTCTGGACAGTCATATGTCAGGAGTTCTTTCGGCTCCTCTTCGAGCGTCCAGATGCGAGTGCTTCCGCGTTGGTACGGGCGACGCCCATATTGCGTCATAACTGCCGCCCAGGCGCCCTGGCGAACGCGAATCATTACCCCATCGTCCCCTCCTCTGATAATGCGGTCCTTCCCGCGCAGCAGGCGCGGACCAGCGACGTCCCGCCCATAGTCATCAATCAGGGCGACATGATCGTCTTGCATCTGCCCGCTGCCGCTCCAAATGCCCAATCTGTAGCCCACGAGCCACACGACCTCATGGTCAGCTCCGAAGTTAGTTGCGCGGCTGTACCACAGAAGTGAGTACTCCGGCCGGAACTGCGCGTCTTCCTGCACGCGATCGTTGATGGCCGCTGTGGCATTTGGATAGTTCCGAGACATAAACATTCGCACCGCGTCTGGAATCGATACATGCGGTACCGGGTCAGGCAGACGCGCCTCGCCCATGGCCACAGCGGTGGCGAGCCCGGTGAGAGCGAGCAGTGTCCACAGAAATGACTTGCGCAGCATTCGGATCTCCTTGCGACCGATAAACGTGCCGCCTGACCAACTAACTAACTAACTAACTAATAGCCGTTCTGATTCTTGATGGCCACAACTTCATTCACGTACTGCAGATATTCCGGTTTGACGTTCGGACGGCTGATGAACTGCCCTTTCTCATAGACGTACTCCCTTCCGCCATTGTACTCGCGAACGGCCTCTTTGATCACGATCTCAGCGGGTATCGCGTTGAGGGGGAGGCGCGAAATGTTCTTGAGATGCTGAATGGCGAATGTCAGCTTCTCAGAGATGAATCGATTCCACCCCATGCGCACGTTGTTCTCCCATCGGGAGATCTGACTGAGATTGTGGTTGCCGGTAATCTGGGCGATGCCCCATCCATTGTCGTAGGTCACGAAGGGAAAGCCATAGCGGGCGAGCCAACGCTGTCGCGGGCGGTCCCGGACCCCGACATCGCGCTGGAAGCCGATGTCAATCCCGGCGCTCTCCGGATTGCGCTCAAACTGGTCCCACGCCAGGTGGTTGGTGTATGGGCCGGGGGCGGCCTCGTGGTGGAGAATGGCTTTGTACCACCCCCTGACGTCAAACGTGATCCCCTCGATTGTCGGATTATCCAGAGTGTCGATGAACGCGAGGATGCGATCGCGGCCTGGGTTGGTGCCCAGGATCTTGAACTGAATCAGGTTCGACTCCAGGATAGGACTGTTGGGATTTCTGCTGTCGGTCGCTCGGAAGAACAACTCGTAGTCCCCGACAGGTAAGCCCGGATAGTTGGTGATCACGTGGTTCAAGTCCAAGTCCACAAATAACCCGTTGACGGTGTTGAGGCTGTGCCACTGGTCGATTCGGAACGTGACGCCGGCTCCCCAGGGAACGTTCCCAGCGGTGAACCGGTACCGCAGGAACCACTCGGTCCGTAACCACTCCTCCAGCGGTGGAGCCCTGAAGTAGCAGTATTGCCCAACCATGAAGCGGATATGGGGCAGTACGTCGTCGCCATCGACCACGAACGCAAAACGTCGGTCGGGCTGCGTCGGATTGAAGACTGGCTCGCCCGCAGGGACCGCCTCGGTCATTGCTGACGGGTTGGCGCCGGCCGGAGCGTGCTCCTGCAAAGGGTCACCGGGACCAATGGGGCTATCCTCAGCAGGCGCGATATATATCTGCAGACGACTGACACGCGATTCCTGAGGCACCGTACCCCGGGCGGGGTCGATCCAACCCGGCAAGGTTCCCACCTGGTCGGGGTCCAGGAGCCGTGTGCCCAGCGGCAGGAGCGTTTGGAGGAACGCGGCGTCGAATTGTACGCCCGTATCGTCATATAAGAGAACGGGATAGGAACTCACCCGGCCGCCGGCAGCAGCGGTCAGCGACAGCTTGGTCTCCATATCGGCATGGCCGTTCGTGTAGGTCATGAACCTGACGAAACCACAGAAAAGGCTGGACGGGCCGTCCACCGCGATCTTGAACAGGAGCCGGTCCAGATTCACCTCGGCATCGACGACGTCAATCAGCGGCGAGAGGGCGCCGTTGATTCCACCATCATAGGCGGTTGTGGGCAGGTACCCGTCTGCCTGAAGGCGCCAATCGACGTAGGAGGCGAGGCGGTTCGACTCCGTCTTGGGCAGAAGATTGGATACAATCTCGCGGTCAAAGATCAACTGCCCATACGGATCGCGCACGGGCCGATTATGGACGTCGAGGCGGACCCCGACGTAACGGACCCGGTATGCCGTCGCACGCACCGCGTC
>Ga0308414_1002957_pt1 | contig 10934 bp, 8 predicted proteins | sample HotsprSampleOS50_FD_205667 | JGI IMG/M metagenome (GOLD analysis project Ga0308414, IMG submission 205667) | Hot spring phototrophic mat microbial communities from Octopus Spring, Yellowstone National Park, Wyoming, United States - 20090730_OS50 ... | reverse complement strand
TGTTTCGAGCATAGCAGAAGTCTTGATAAGAATTTCTTTTTGGTTATAAATTTCTTAAATCAACTATTTGGTAATCGCTCTTTTGAACCTATTTTATCAATTACACAATTTTAGGTACGTTATCTTTATTTTTGTATGTAAAGATTATGAAGAAAAAAGTTAATTCAATTTTGTTTTTAATTTTATTATCAGGACTTTCTATCCTCTTCCCGCAAGAGAAATCTACTGAATTATATTTGGGATTAAATTTTATCAATAACATTAATAACAATACATTTGATAAGTTCTGGAGTAAGTCCCCTGCCTTTGGGTTAAATTTGAGTGCTAAAGAAGATATCGGAGAATTTGGATTCGGATTTAATTTGGCAAAGTTTAATAAGAAAATTGCATCTACGGAAAACTTCTACGGAGTTGATTTTTATTTTTTATATAAATACCAAATAGAAATATTCAATGATTTTAATCTCGTTGCAAAAATTAATACTGGACTTTTTGAATTCAGATTTACAGAACTTGATTTGAGTTCAACTAATGATGCCGGTGAAGTCGAAAGGGAATTTTTTATAAAATATTTACTTGGATTTTCATATTCATTTAGCCAAAACTGGCAAGCTGAAATTCTTTCTTCATTTCAAAAAATTTATACAAGAAAAACTATTGATTTTATTAATCTTGAAATGGGATTAAAATACAAATTCAATTCTCCCGATTGGTTAGAGGAGTTTTTTAATTGAATTCTCCAAAAAAAATAATTCTTCTGATCATTCTTTTTCAAAGCTATTGTTTTTCTCAAATCAAATCTTATGAAGTAATCACTCGGGATGAACTTAAATTTATTTCCATCGTAAAGCTGTCTGATATTTTTCAATTACTACCTAATCTCGAGCTTTATTCAATAGATGGTTACAGGTTCAGACCTAATCCAGGAAGGGATTTAACAAATTCTAAAAACGATATCCACATTTTTATCAATGGTACAAAAGTTTTTTACGGATTATCCGAGATTTTTAATATAAATCACTTACCGATACACCCTGAACAAATTGATTCAATAATAGCAATTTCGGGATCGGCGTTTTATAAAAATGAATATCTTCAAGGAATTGTCTTAGACTTCATTCTAAAAGAAAACACAGATGATTATAAATTTGTTTTTACACATTCGTCTGGAAACGAGATTGGGGATCCCGGACCTTATACTTACACTGAATTTGCTACTGAAAATGTTGATCAGGTAGGACCAAATACTCAAGCCCTTTTTGGTTACAGAAAAAATGATTTTTCATTTAATTTAAATTACCTTGATAGAGTTTTTCCAGCTACTGACACCAAAATACTTGCACGCTCTCCACAGTTTACTTTTGAAAATTTTCAGGTGAGATTTTTTGGTGCATCATTAGATATTTCTGCAAAATCTTCTTTAGGAAATCATTATGCTTTCGCTTCTTTCACTAAAACGGGAAAAGCAATAACAGGATTTATTTATGGTTCGGATTTATTTTTTATGGAGAATATAAGCAAAGAAATTCCTGTCGAGACATCATCTTTCTCTTGGAATTCTTCAAATAAATTTCGATTGAAGAATAGTCTAAATTTAGATTTTGATTTCAATGCCGGATTTAATTCGTTTGCTAACTCTAAATATATATCCCTGCCTGAGTTTAATAATCTTGAAAAATGGTTCGTTTCAAAATTACAGTTTAATCAATCTTTTGAAAGGTTAAGTTTAAGCTCGGGGATAAAATATCTTTATAATGATATTAAGGATAGAATCTATAATCCTCAAATTACCCATCATCATTTTTCATTTAATTCAAAAATAACTTTGAGACCAACAAGTAATCTCAATCAAATTTTATCATTAAGTCTTGATAAAATTTCTAAACCGACAATCTATCGTCTGCAATTTTATAATCAATACGATTTCAATAGTTCTCAAATAAATTTTAGTTTTTTTTCTGGTTTAAAAAACAATCTGTTTAGTTACATCTTAATACCTTTAGAGACTGAAACACCTTATAATTTTCTCAATCTACCTAAACTTCAACAAATTAAATTTGGTTATCAACATAAGCCAACTAAAAACTGTCTTTTTAATATTGAATTTGAGTATGAAAGAGAAACCAATTTGCATATTCGCTTAGGCTCTTTCAGACATTATAATGTTGTTAATATTTTGCTCAGAAAAGATGTATTAGAAGAAAAAGGATTCAACCTAACAAAAGGTAAAATAACTTTTAGCTTTGAAGATAAATTTACTGATAAGTTATCTCACAGATTTATTTATAATCTTACAAAAACATTTTCAACCAATTTTTTAGTCTCAGAATTTTACAGAAGAGTTCCGCCGTATATATTTAATTACTCAATAAATTTTTCGCCCTCAAAAGATTTTACTTTATCTGCTAATATTTGCTATTCCGGTGAAACAGAATGGTATGAATATTTTATGATAAATGAATATCAAAATCCCATTAGAGAGCCAGAATACTCGCACAAAATAGAAAGGACTTTATTGCTGAATATTTCATTACAAAAAACATTTTGGAGGGATAGAGTTAGAATAAACGCCTCAATTTACAATTTATTGAATAACGAAATTCAATACCATCCTTTAGGCGGAGTTATGAACCTAATTTTTTATCTTAAGGGTGAGATTGTTATTTAAAATTAAAAAATCAGAGTTACTCCCTATTCACCAAATAAACACCAAACGTTATCACCAAACCGCTTATCAACATTGATAATGTTATCTCTTCGTTCAATAAAATCCTCGCACCTATAAACGTTATAAACGGCTCGATGTATAGGTATGCTCCCACTTTTACTGAACTCATCTCTTTTAATAAATAAGCCCAAATCACATAAGAAACTCCAGAACACAGCAATCCTAAAAACATTATGTTGAACCATCCTAAATAAGATAAATTTAATATTGACACTAAGTTTTGTTTGTTAATATTGAAAGGCAGAATTACTAAAAGCATTATTACAAAAAGATAAAAAATGGTCTTTATTGGCGAGAAATTTAAACTGATCTTTTTGTTGATTATCGAATAAACTCCCCACGTAAATGAACTTAACAAAACAAGCCAATCACCAATGTTTCTTATAAAATCAATTTTAAAAGGATTGCCTTTGCCAATTAAAAAAATTAATCCCGAAAAAGCAATCACTATTCCTGATACCTTACTTAAAGATAATTTCTCTTTGAAATAAAAATATCCTAAAATTGCCATAAAAATTGGAGCGGTACCAATTATCCAACCTGTGTTTGATGCCGATGTAAATTTTAATCCAGTTATTTGTATCCATAAATGAAAAACTGAGACAGTCGAAAGAACAAAAATTTTTTTAATATTCTCTTTGTCTATAACGAATGAAATTTTTTTGTAAATAATAATTGAAGAAAGAAGCACAATTGCAAGAAGTAATCTCATTACAATTATAGTTTCTGGTGAGATTTCAGTTAGAAGTTCTTTGGTGGCAATAAAGGATAAGCCCCAAAATATCACAGGCACAATCGGCAGAAAGATTTTAAGTTCTTTGTTTTTCAACTACTATTTTGATTTCTCTGTTTTGCGTGCAGATGAATAATTTTTTAAATCATAATTTATAAGTCTATCTGGCATAGGAAGTTTTACTATTTCAACACCAGCTTCAGTATAAAACTTAGTAGCGAGTGTATCGTGAAAATCTGAGAATACAACTACTCGTTTTATACCAGCAGCAATTAACGCCTTTGCACAAGTTGTGCAAGACATATTGGTTATATATGCAGTAGCCCCCTGAACATTTACGCCGTGTCGTGTTGCCTGAACTAAAGCATTTATTTCTGCATGATTAGTTCTTACGCAGTGATTATCAACTATCAAACAGCCGACATCTTCACAATGAGGCTGCCCCGGAAGTGAGCCATTATATCCTGTTGCTAATACAAATCTATCTTTTACCAATACACATCCGCAATGCATTCTCGGGCAGGTCGCACGCTCTGAGGCAAGCATTGCTAATTTGAGAAAGTATTCGTCCCAACTTGGTCTTTTATTGTTTGACATAAACTCCTTTAAGTTTTATTTTTTTCCAAAATTAAATCACTATAAGAAACTGATATAAAATCTTTCTCTGAAATTCCAAATAAGTTTAGATAATAATTACATTGTTCATATAATTTTTCTTTGCTAATCTGTCCTGACATATCAATTGCTTCAATTTCAACAAAAGCACCCAATGAATCAACTTTATCAATGTGAAATTTAACATTATCAATAAAATAAATTTCTCTCTGTTTTTTTACTTCAACTTTAATTCCCAAAGATTTCGCTAAAATCTCTTTCAAAGATGAGTTGGGTTCTGATTTAAATAAAATTACATCGGATTGTTTTAAACCAAGACTATCGTTACGTTCATAATAGATAAGATGATTTTCAATATTTCCTTCGCGTAATTTCAATCTGCCATAGTTAACATTAAAATAAGTATCCGTTTGGAAGTCAGTGCCTTTGAATTCTGCCCCAAGTGAAGTTAACTTTTCTCTGATTAGATTTTGATTTTCAGTTTTCGCTTTTATTTCAATAATCAGATGCTGCATATATTAGTCGATAATAATTCTTACATCAGGACTGTTCAATCTTTTCTTTGCCCATTCAAGTAATTTGATTTTATCCTTTTTAGAGATGACTGTTTTACTGTATAAAACAAGGATGTGCATTTTTAACGGAGAAGAAAGAGAGTCGTGGTAATACAACGATTCAGAATAAACTCCACCTTTAACCTGAGGATAAATAGTTTTTAATTCACCTAACAATTCCTGTCCAAACTTTTCTTTTTTAGCAATACTATCCAATTTGGCATCTCTTTGCGATATTGCCGAAGAAAGGTTATTTAGCTGTTCTTTCAATTTGAATCTTTCAAGAGTAAGATCGCTAACTTTATCAAGTCTCAATCCTTGCTCAATGGATATATCAGCATTTTCGAGGTTAAAATCTTTGGCTTTGCTGATAATGTTTTTCTTTTGTTCATCAGTCAGTGCAGAACCGCCATAGACTAAAACTATTTTCTGGTCTGAAGGAATTATTTCGTGTTTTAATAGAAAATTGCCTTCAACTACGCTTATGTTTGAAATATATTTGTTCGAATTCTGAATAAATTTTTCTTCTTTTACAAGATTATAACCGAAAAATATACTTGGTAATAGAACAAGAGTTATTATGATAGTAATTACTCTATTAATATTTTTTTTCTTTGCAGGATCAATTTCTCTTCTGATTGGAAATTTGAGTATTTGTGAAACCCAAACAGAAGCAAAAGCTATAAAAATTGAATTTATAGTAAAGAGATAAAAAGCGCCGAAAAAGAATTTAAACTGTCCGGTTGCAATTCCGTAGCCCGAAGTACATAGTGGGGGCATCAAAGCAGTTGCAATTGCAACTCCCGGTATAACATTACCTTTAAATCTTGAGCTTATTGCTACAATCCCAGCAAATCCACCAAACAAAGCAATAATCACATCATAAAAAGTTGGACTTGTTCTTGCAAGCAATTCCGACTGAGCAGTTGAAACGGGTGTTATGGCGAAATAAGTTGTTGAAGCAACAAGGCTCGCAATTATGGCAAAACTAAAATTCTTTATGGAGCTCTTGAATAGGTCGAAATCATAGGTCGCGATACTATATCCGATGCCGTTTATCGGACCCATAAGCGGACTTATAAGCATTGCGCCAATTATTACTGCAGTGGAGTTCATATTCAATCCCACTGATGCAATGATTATTGCAAAGATGAGAATCCACAGTTTTGTCCCTTTGAAAATTATTCCGTTTCTAATCTCTTCATAAACAATATCAGAATTTTCAAGTTCTGATTCGAGATTAAAAAATTTTATAATTTTCCGAATAAGGTTAGTTGAGTTCATAATAAAGCATTAAAGTTAAATTGTCAATTTGAATATAATTCAATCTAACCAAATTCCGAACAAAGTGAGATACATAATTTTATAAATATCTGTGTTGTCTATTTTGCCCTTCATCTTATTTGCATTCAAGCCGTGAGCTCGTGCAACAACTCCGCCGGTAACATCACCGTAACAAGACCAAGCAATTCCAAAAGGAAAGACTTTTCCATTTTTATCTGGTTTTGACATAAACGGCTCAGTTGCAGTACCATATCTACCATCTAATGGAGAGCCATTACTATCTTTTTCTGGTAAAACTTTCAATTGTTCGAAGTTATCTATTTCGTATCCTGCAACTTCAAGTCCTCCTGCTTCGCTATCAGATGCAGTTAATAAAGTAGTGTTTGGATTTTGGTTCATAAAATCCAAAACAACACCAATTGCATCATCAGCTCTGCTTAATGCTTCTAATTTCCCATTAGCATTATTTCTATTTCCAAAATTATCGGTTCCTTCTTCCTCAACTACTAAAAAGAATTGTCCTTTTGTAGATAAAAATTTCAATGCAAATTCAGTCATTTCGGCAAGAGAGGGAGCTATTTGATAATAATTAGGTAAATTTTTTTCCTTCAAAAATTCTTCTGTCTCATCGTTAAAAGTGTTTCGTGCAGCAAATACACCAAGAATCTTGTCCTCTTGATTATAATTCAAATTCATTAGTTCATCTTTTGTATAAACAACTTTGTAACCATTCTGAATTGCCCAATCAATCAGATTTAAGTTATCAGTTCTTTTTCCTTCAGAGGAATGTTTTCCTTTAACTCCCTTTGGAATAAGAAAATCTTCACCACCACTAAAAATTAAATCTGCACCAGATTGAATAACATCTTTTGCAATCTCCTGGTAGTTTGCCCTTCTAACGTTACTTGCTAAAAATACTGCCGTTCCTGGTTCTTCAATTGAGCCGGAGTTGATAATACCAACGGCTATTCCGTTTCTCATTGCTTCCTGCATAATGCTCATTCTTTTACCTGAGCGTGCAACAGGAATTTCTCCATCTATTAATCCAAAATCATCTACATCTGCTTTTACTCCATAAGCGTGAATAGTAGCTCCAGCATTTGATGAAGCTGTTGCTCGATTTCTGATATGTCCCTGATACAATCCTATATTTGAAAGTTTATCCCAATTCAAATCATTATCAGGACCGACCTTCAATAGTCTTAATGCATTCCAATCAGCTAATCCAGTTCCATCAGGATGAATAAAGACCACATTTCCTTTTTGATAAGTTTGTGCATTTAATGAAATAAATATTAGAAAAATAAAAATAGCTGTATTTTTCATTTTAGTTCCCTTTCCGTGTTAAATTACTTTTGAAATGCAAATTTATTAAAGGCAAGTTAAATCAGTATAAAACTAAATATCAATTTATTTTATTAAATCATTAAAACTCTTTCAAAAAGTTCTCTTATTATTTGAAAATCGAGTTGATTAGTTTTTAAGATATTGAGAAATTATCACTCCATCTGTGTTATCTGTGATTAGGGTAATTGCACGCTGATGACGCTGATTAGATTGATTTACACTGATTTTTAAGAAGCAAAAATTATTAATTCTATTTGTAGATTTATTAGTTTATTCTTTCAATGATATTGAATTGAACTTGAGATTTCAATTTGTGTTAATTCGTGTAATTCGTGGCTCTTATGTTTAACAGAGTTCAAATAAAAATATTTCTAACTTCATAAATGAATTATATAATTTAGTAGAATGTTATAAAATTAACTTTATGGAACAAAGAAATAACAAGAAAATAATCATTACTGGTGCAAGACAGCACAATCTGAAAAATTTAAGTTTAGAAATACCCAAGAACAAACTTGTTGTCTTTACAGGAGTTAGCGGAAGCGGTAAATCCTCTTTGGTGTTCGACACAATTTACGCTGAAGGACAGAGAAGATATGTTGAAAGTCTTTCTTCGTATGCAAGACAGTTTTTAGAAAGAATGAATAAACCTGATGTTGATTTCATTTCTGGTATTTCGCCCGCCGTTGCAATTGAACAAAAGGTTGGGGCAAAAACTTCACGCTCTACTGTTGGAACAACTACTGAGATTTATGATTATTTGAGACTTCTTTTTGCCCGAATCGGTAAAACTATTTGCTTTTCCTGTGGGAAAGAAGTAAAAAAGGCAACAACTTCAACAGTTATTGAATGGCTTAAAGAAAAACAAAATGGAACAAAGTATTATCTCGCTTTCCCAATGCACGACCACGAAGGTCATTCTATTAAAGAAGAATTAGAATTAATTAAACGACGAGGTTTTTTTAGAATCTATTCTGAAAATGCCTACCACGACTTAAATGAAAATAATTATCTGCCAAAATTAAAAAAAGACGTTTATATCATAATTGAAAGATTTAAACTCAATAAAGAAAATATTGATGAACTTGCTGATTCAATTGAAGTTACTTTTAAAGAAGGCGAAAATCATTTGACTTTAATTGATGCTGACTTAGGAGAAATAAAAGAATTTAATAAGTTTTACGAATGCTGTGGAATTAGATACGAAGAACCTGAGCCTCGATTTTTCTCCTTCAATAATCCTTTTGGTGCTTGTCCTGTATGTCAAGGATTCAGCAAAGTTATGGGAATTGATATGAATCTTGTAGTCCCTAATCCTAACCTGAGTATTATGGAAGGTGCTATTGCTCCATTCAAATCTGCAAAACATAGTGTTTATTTACGTGAGTTAATAAGAAACGCTAAAGAATTTGGTATTCCACTTAACATTCCTTTTAATAAATTAACTGAAAAACAAGTTGATTTGATAAGAAAAGGTTTTGGAAGTTTCATTGGAATTGATGGATTTTTTGAAGAGCTTGAAAAACACACTTATAAAATGCACATTAGAATTCTTTTAAGCAGATACAGAGGATACACTACGTGTCCTGCTTGTAAAGGAGCCAGATTAAGAAGAGAGGCTTTACAAGTAAAAGTAGCAGGCAAATCAATCTTTGATATTGTAAAGCTTCCTATTGAACAATCCCTGAAATTTTTTGAAGAGTTAGAGTTAAATGATTATGATTTTAAGATAGCAGAGCGAATTTTACAAGAGATTATTAAAAGATTAAGATTCTTAAATAATGTAGGATTAACTTATCTAACTCTTGATAGAATAAGTAATACTCTTTCTGGTGGTGAAACTCAGAGAATCAATCTTGCTACCTCATTAGGGTCAGCTTTAGTTGGGACACTTTATGTATTAGATGAACCAAGTATTGGATTACATCCGCGAGATAATTCAAGGTTAATCTCTTTATTAAAGAATTTGAGAGATATTGGAAATACAGTTTTAGTTGTTGAACACGATGAAGAAATGATTAAAAATGCAGACCTGATATTCGACTTAGGTCCTGAAGCTGGTGTTAAAGGCGGCGAAATCATAGCTTCGGGAACAGTTGAAGACATTATGAATAATCCAAAATCTCTTACCGGTAAATATTTATCAGGCAAATTAAAAATTCCTGTTCCGTCAATCAGAAATAAACTGCCAACAAAATCAATAAAAATTTTCGGAGCAAGAGAAAACAATCTCAAAAATATTGATGTCGAGTTCCCATTGAATAAATTTGTGGCGGTAACCGGAGTCAGCGGCTCCGGCAAAAGCACTTTAGTCCATAACATTCTTTATGCAGGATTAGCAAAATATTTTGGAATGGCTCCCGAAAATGTTGGTAAATATGATGACATAGTTGGAGCCGAATACATTGACGATGTAGTTATTGTTGATCAAAGTCCTATTGGAAGAAGCCCACGTTCAAATCCTGCCAGCTATATAAAAGTCTTTGAATTAATTAGAGAAGTTTTTGCTTCTACTCATCAGGCTAAAGCAAGAGGATATACTCCTGGATATTTTTCCTTTAATGTGCCCGGAGGAAGATGCGAAACCTGTCAAGGCGAAGGTTATATAATGGTTGAAATGCAATTCCTCGCAGACCTTTATTTAGAATGCGAAGATTGTAAAGGAACTCGCTTTAAAAAAGAAGTTCGGGAGATTACTTACAAAGGTAAAAACATAATTGACGTTCTTGATATGACAGTAAAAGAAGCAATAGAATTTTTTGAAGAAAAAGAAAAAATTGTTAAGCTGTTGAATCTTCTTTCTGCAGTAGGATTAGATTATATTAAACTGGGTCAGCCCTCGACTACTTTATCCGGTGGAGAAGCACAGAGGATTAAACTCGCATCTTATCTTACAGCACAACGTGAAAAAAAACAGATACTCTTTATATTTGACGAGCCTACAACAGGACTTCATTTCAATGATATTTCAAAACTTCTCAAAGCATTTGAAACTCTATTAGAAAGAAGAAATTCCTTAGTAATTATTGAACATAATCTTGATGTTATCAAATGTGCCGATCATATAATTGACTTAGGTCCGGAAGCCGGTGATAATGGAGGATATGTTGTTGCAACAGGAACACCGGAGGAAATAGCTAAAAACGAAAATTCCTGGACAGGGAAGTATCTAAAGAATTTTTTAAAATAGACACATCTATTCAAAATAAATATATTTTTTTAGCTAAAGCTTGTCTCTACTTCTAATTTTTTTTCAGTTCACTGAATTGAAGTGCAATAAATGATGATTAGATTTTTTTATCTATTGGGGGCTTTCTAAAAAGTTAAAAAATGTCAGTCTGAATATTATGACTTAGTCAAGCTTTTTTTAATAATTCTGGATTAATAGATTTATAGTTCTCTGTATAGGCAGTTCCAGAATTAATAACAGCACAAATTATTTTTAATAGTTTATTTTCAATGTTATTTATAATAAGTCTATTGTTTTTTCCTTCAGCTTGTTTACGAAGGAAGTATTTCTTAAAATTTTGATTATGTGTTCTTACAGATAATGCAGCAAGGTAAAGAAGTTTTCTGAGCTTAGCTGGACCACACATTCTTGATCTTGGTGGTTTGTGTAATGATGTTCCGCTAATCTGTTCATAGGGGCATATTCCTGTATAAGAAGCAATAT
>Ga0308414_1002952_pt1 | contig 10947 bp, 10 predicted proteins | sample HotsprSampleOS50_FD_205667 | JGI IMG/M metagenome (GOLD analysis project Ga0308414, IMG submission 205667) | Hot spring phototrophic mat microbial communities from Octopus Spring, Yellowstone National Park, Wyoming, United States - 20090730_OS50 ... | reverse complement strand
AAAGATTCTGATTGTAAATTTTGGTCAATTTGACTAAATTCTAAATTACTCGGAGTTGACATAAAACCAGACTCAAACCCTCTAAACCCACCAGAATTTTCTGTTTGTTTTTTTTGATCCTGTAAAAACTTATAAGCTACTAGAATTGAAACAATCTGTCCATTAGGAGCTATAACTAAAATATCATTATTCTCATCTCTCCCATAAAATTTGAATCCTGCTTTGGTAACTATTTGCAAAAGTTTTTTTGTTTGTTCTTCACTTAATTTTATATTTGACATACAATTTTTCAATAAGTCTATTTTCTTAGTTTATTTGTAGGTAGTGAATATATAACAACTAATTCTACTATTTTCATAATTACGCATTCCATTTTAGTTATAATTCTAAATTCATTCTATCTAAAATAGGTCAACATAATCATAAAAACTCTTATTTATATTTACGAGTATTATATTACAACTGTTAGGTAAGGATTTTATCGAATACTTATACACCAAAAGAACGAATTTGCCTCTCTATATCTCTTTTTTTTATAATTTCTCTTTTATCATATTTTTTCTTCCCTTTGCATACCCCTATTTTAATCTTAATAAACCCAGCAGAGTTTATAAAAACTTCTAATGGAATAACAGTTATTCCCCTTCTAGTTTTAATGAATTGTAGTATTTGTTTAATTTCATTTTTTTTTAACAGAAGCTTTCTGTATTTATCAATTTGTTGTGCTTCTTTAAACAACAAACTTTTATTCAAAGATACCTTAGAATTTACCAAAAATAGTTCTCCATTTAATTCCTTTACAAAAGCATTTGATATATCAATCTGATAGTTTTTTATACTTTTTACTTCCCAACCTTTTAGAGAAATTCCAGCTATATATTCAGAAATAATTTCATAATCGTAATAAGCCTTTTTATTTGAATATATTACTTTCATCTTAAAAATTTACTAGAATAATCCTGTTATCATCAAGAACATATATTTCACCACCATCATTAAGTTCATTTATAAATATGTCTTTAATATTAGAAAATATATTTTCCTGTCCTACATACTTAAACTGTTTGTTAAATACTAAGTCTTTTCTGCTATCTTCAGAAACTGTAAATAATATAATTCTTTTATTTAAAGAATCAGCAATGGCTAAGTATTTCTGAGATACATCAATCGAACTTGCTTGTTTTATATATTCCAAATCTTCAGATAAAAGATTTATAAAACTTTGAAGAGTAATTGAATTATCTCCACCACTTAAATACCTTTTAATGCCCTGTCCTTTAATTAATACATAAACTTCGTATGGGACTGATATATCTATAGCAGAAGTAAAATCTAAATCTGTCCTCCAATTAGGAGGATTAGTTGCTACATAGTTTGCCCCACCTGTTGCAAAACCATTTCCACTTGGTAATCTCCTATGGATATATGAATTAGGAGATGGTCTTAACTCATATATTGAACCATTTGTAAAAATATCTGCCGCAACCACTCCTATTGTGTCTCTTACTGGTACATTAAATCTTTGTACTTTATCATTATTATTTACGAAAATACGTGATATAGAAGCTGATTCATTATTATCATATATAATAATATCTCCGTTACTTGCAGTGACAGCTAATCTAGGATTTTTAAATGAATCATTCCCATCAAGCAAGATTTTACTTATATTCCCTACTTTATCTACACTTATTTTATAAACATTATTATTTTTTTCGTCTGTTACATAAACCAATCTCTGACCATTAGCTATTGTAAATGCTAAGCTAGTTAAATTAGCACCAGAAAATTGCCTTGAAACGTCAGAAATCAAACGAACATTTGAAGAGTTAATTTCTTCTAATTTTAGTGCTCTATTTCTCAGCTTTAGAAAATCTGAATTTATTGAATTGAGAGAACTTAAAGAAGATACTCCCATTTGTGCTTTGACATAGTCCACATCTTGAGTTATTTGAGAAATTATATCTCTACATCTTTTCGATGCACTATCTATTTTTTTTACAAGTTCTGATCTAAACTCTGGACTATTCATGTTTATAGAAAAAGAATCTTTTTCGAATTGTATAAACAATTGCTTCAATTCTGTAATTTGATTTTGAAATGTATCATGCTTTTCTTGTATTCTTCGGTTGTAATCGGCATTTTGAAAAGAAAAAAATAAATATACAAACAATAAAGCTATTCCTGCATATAAAAACCTTCTATTTCTTTTTCTAAAATCTACATACTTACTATGCTTACCTCTTTGTAAATTTATATTAATATTAGTTTTTGAAGAATGCTTTCTAAAACTAAGACCAAATTCTTCATTCAAAAATTTAAAAAATCTTTGAACAATAAATATAAATATATTGCTTAATCTACGAATTAGGTAAGCATAAGTTTTCTTATTCTCAGAAAATTTAGATATGGTGGATTTAATTTTAGATAATTGATTTTTGAATATAGATTTCTTTTCAGTACTATTTTTTTCTTCAATTTTCTTGAAAGAATTATCAAAATTACTTGTATACTCTACATCTCTATCATCATTTAATTCAGAATAATATTTATCATCTCCAAATTTTAAATTAGAATGATCTTTAGTATCATCTTCATTAGTAAGAACATGTTTGATTTCTGTGTCGTTATATGCAGACTTATTACTCAATTCTTCAGTAAGATTAACTTCTTCTAGTTTAAGTGTATCACCTTGATTGGACAAAGAAGAAAAGTCTACCCAGTTCAAATTTTCTGAACCTATCATAATCATAGCAGCACCAGGCTCATCTTTAATTTGTTTTAAGATATCTAAATTAAGCTCACTTGCAAAATTAATGAATATTTCAATATCATTTTGAATTAAAGCAGGTCCTGTGAGAATAACTATTCTGTCTTGTTCATTTAATTTAAGACTACCAGTTTTTGCAAATCCCATCATATTTATATCTATCAGCCCTTTTGAAATATCTACAAACTTATCATTTCTATATAAAAATATTTTACTCTCTCCAACAATGGAAGCGTACAATACTCCTAAACTAACTACCACAACTCCCATCTCCATGTCTATACCTTTCTCCATTAATTCAGAATCTCTAGATATAAAATCTTCTAACTTAGCTCTTAATTTCCATAGAGAGTCTTCTAATCTGGATATAAAATCTTCATATTTATCTGAATTATTTTGAAAAGAAGACTCCAATTCATTAAACAAAAGCTTACCTAATACTTCTAAATTTATATTAGCCTCTGAATACAATTTCATTACAGAATATATCTCATATGGAGGTAAAATATCATCAGAAATTGATTTTGAATTTACTCCACTTACTCCGCTCCAGCACTGATCGTTTTTTTGTGAAACTTTGTATACAAATTTATATTGCATGTTATATTAAATAACTAATTAACTATATATTTATTATTGTACTATCATAACTAAAATCAATACAACAATTAAAAGCAAAAAATATATAAATATAAATAAATCTAACAAATATACAGAAGGAGTCTTTATGATTCTATACATAGATAATACTCTCATAATTAAAAAAATCCCAAATATAAAATGAAAAAACATAAAAACAATGCTTATTAATCTAATAAAACTTATTACATTTTCATCTAATAAATTTATCATATATTTTGTTTATAACTGTGTTTCGCGATATTTACTAAATCTGCAATAATGTTTCTAACAGTTAACGGTTTAGGTACTTTCTCTAGCATTAAAATACTTTGTTCTGCACTTGTACGTGCCTTTATATTACCATAGTTAAAAATTAATCCTAAAAAGGATCTAGATTCCTCTTTAATATCTTGAACATTCATTAACGGTGTTTCCAATACTTTATACCCACCGAGAGGACTAAATTCAATATCTATTATTCGTTTATTAGTAACCAAAAAAATATCAAAATACCAGTCAATAAATTTATTAAAAGCATAGGTTAAAACTATGGAATAATATACAAAGAGAATTACTATCCAAACCCTATTTGGTATATCAAATATACCAATATCAAGTTGAATTAAGTTGATAAAGATTGGCAAAATGAAATAAACAATTAAAGGTATTATAAAATAAATACATAAATTTATAATCCAAGACAGATTTACTATCCAATGAGAACGAATAAGTACATACACTTTTTCATCTTTATCTAAAGAGGAAAAATAAAGATTTTTAGGCTTAGTAACTAAAGCTCCTAAGAATTCTCTCTTATTTTTTAAAATAAAATTTTTATTGTTTATTTGGTTCATCATCATATCTATAAAATTGGGTTAAGATAAATGCTTTTTTTATACAATTTGTAGGTAAATATACAAAACAAAATTTTCTAATATTTATGGTTACAAATAATTTTAAGTGAGCAATAGCTTTTTGTAAATTTAATCACTAATCACTAAGAATAAGTAATTTAGTCAAAAATCTTAAACATTAATCTAATAACGAAATTAAGTAAAATAATATAACATAAAAATAAATATACAGAATATTACAAGCTTTGGAAGAAAAACGTCTGGCTGTAAATATAATCAAATTGGCCATTATTAGAGTTTTTTATATTATTTATATAGACATATTCATTCCATATTGAACGAAACCAAAAGCCTCCTATAGATCTTTTTGTCCCATTTATACCCTCTATTATTACTCTTTTGACTCTAAGTGAAGGGTCTCTCTCAACATTAACAGTTTTTATACTTCCTATGTCAGATATAAGAGTTTTGATATACGGGACATAACTCTTCCCTGCAAATCTATTATCTGAAGATATTTCATTTAACATATTTTCAATAAAATTTAAATTATAGGTATTAGTTTTATAGGTAAAAGATTGCCATTCTGTTTTATAAGTATATTCTGTGTCGTTTACTGACCTTAAATATGGTATATGTGTTCCATCCCCACTAATAGATTGAAAAACTGTATCATTATTTGCAGTACCGAAACCTTGATTATTGTCTGATGAATAAACAGCTTCAATTGGACTCCCACTAAAAACAATAACTACACCTTTAGTTTCTTCTGCTGCCCATCTAGAGATATTCATATTTTTATAATGATTATTAAATACTTGACAGGAAATATTAGTGCATATGGGCCTCCCCGTTCTTAATACATAATTTATAGCATAAGTTCTATATGCTACAATCATAGCTTTAATTGCCTCTTCTGGCCAACAAGACCAAATATTTCCATTGGAAAGTGCATATTTATCTGGTCTTTCTGAAACCTGTTGTTGATTTCCACAAGCTTTAGCTGGAATCTCGTCTTGCCCTGTAACGTAATCTTCTATATTCATTTCACCAAAACCACTTACATTAATAATAAAATTCTCGTATCCCGTCACCAAATCTACACCTTTATAATAAAATTTAAGTATTTGTTCGTAGTTCCATCCTAAATCAGCCATGCCATAAGCTCCGAATTGACTTAAACCAACCCCATGACCCTGTTTTAAATCTCTCCCACGCCCAAATATACTAAAACTTGATCCTTCTTGTATCCTATCCCCCTGATAGCTACCATCTCCAAAAGTATTAGGATTAGACACTTGTTCTATCTGTCTTAAGCGCTCTTGTGCAATTCTTTGCTCTTCAGTTAACATAGAAATGTTTGACCTGATACCTTGAGCCAAATTATTCAAGTTGTTTATTTGAGTGTTGTTATTTTCTATTTGTGAATTTAATTGATTAAGTTTATAAAACAGATCTTCTAGTCTCTGATTTAGTATTGATCTCTGCTCTTTTAAAATATTCAATTCATTATAGGTTTTTGTTATATCACCTTCTAAATTATTAATTTCGTTTAATACATTAACTAACTTATTTTTATTAAAATTTTGAAACTCAGACTGATAAAAAGTAATGTATTTATAATCATGAATATTGTTTTCATTTAAAATAATATGGAAATCTTTATTAAAACTTCTCCAATCTATATAATCTACTTTTAAAGATTCTGTTCTTACAAAGAATAAACGCTCTTTTTCTAAATTTTTTAATTTTAGTTCTGTTTCAAGCAATATTGACTTACTTTGATTTATAGATAATTCTAGTTCTATTTTTTTTATTTCATTTTTTATATCTTGAATCGACAAGGTTAAATTGGAAGAAGATCGTTTTAAATTTTCTATTTCTATACTTTTCTTTTGTATTTCAGAAAGAACTTCTTTTAATTTATTTTCTTCCCTTAACTTTTCAGCTTCTATCTCACTAATTGTTCTAGTTGCTGAAACTTCAGAGACAATAAAGAACATACCTCCTGATAAAAAAGCTAAAAGAAATGCAAAAGCAAGTATAAGCTTTTTAGTATAAAAAAATCTATACATATTTTAATTTATTACTTCTAAAACAAAAAATTTATATAAAGGATAATTAGATTCTATTTCTTTTATTCTACCACTTATATCTTGATTTGTTGTTTTTAATAAAAATACCGGCAAATCAATAAAATGATACGATATATCTTTTAATTTCCTTAATTGACTACGCATTTTAGCAATATCATCTTCAGAAAATATATTTATAGCCCTAACTTCAAATTCTAAATTTTCTCTTTCCAGTTTAAACATACCTTCCTCTTTTTGCAACTTTAATAGCTCTTCTTGAGACAAGTTAGTAGTTAAGTTACTAGCCAAATAGTTTTCAAAAATAATTTTTTGTTTATATAAAATTTGAAGTAAAACTTTTTTATAAAATAATCCATTATCCCCGCTAGAATCTTTTAAAAGAGTATTTATAGTATTATCTAGACTTTTAATTTCATTGAAAATTGACTTAAACCAAAGAAATTTAATCATAATTTCATTTTCCTTATTACTAAAAGTTTTTATAAGCTTTTTATACGAATTTTCTATTTTTTCGTCTATTGTTTTTATTTTTCCGAAATCATAGGAACTTTTGTTTCTTTTTAAATTACTTAAGTTTAATAAAAATGGGATAAGTTCATATACAAGTATTGCAGCAGAAGTCAATAATAAAATAGGTAATTTCTGAAATAAAAAAAAAACCGACACACCTAGAGCAATTGTAAAAGCAGAAAGTATATGTGCAAAAATTCTCATAACTGCTTTCTCTTCAAGTACGTTTGTTTTGTCTTGAAAGTCTTGTTTTTGTATAGGTAATTGTTGTATATTTTTCAAAAATTGATTTATTTTTTTTATTCTACTTAGTTTTATTTGGGTTAATGTATCTTCTGAAATTTTAGTTTGCAAAGATCTAGATAAAATTTGAAGCTGATTAATATATTGTTGTTTTCTGCGATTTAACTGATCTAAATATTCCGTTTCTTTTTTGATCTCATCTATTTTATTATCTAACTCTTTAAACAATTTAGTTTTATTATTATCTTGAATACTTTGCGAACCCGAATTATATAACTTAATTTTATCTCTTAATTCTTCTATCTTATCTAAAATATTTCTATAAATTTTAACCTTTTCTAAATTCTGCTCAGAAAATTTTGCATTCTCCTTAGATTCCATTTCTTCAATTTTTTGATTAAGTTGATCTATTTCTTTTTCAGAAGGACAGATAAAATAATCCTGTAGTTTAAATTCATTAACTTCAGTTAGTTGAAAAAATATACTTTTAAAATTACTTAAATTCAAAGTAAATTTAAATTTAGATAAAAAATATTCATCTATAGTTTGATTTTGAGGCTCAGAATTTATCAAAGTCTTCATACCTCCATTCTTATCATATACTAACTGTATTAATTTTGGTTTTTCAGATAAATCTATTTTGTAAATTAAAATACTAAATATAACTTGATTCTCTATTTCCCCTATAGGCAGATTAGGTATATTTTTTAAAACATTGAACTCATTTAAAGTAAGTCTAACCAGATTATTTTCTGTTAAACACTTTTCATTTAAAAATAAATGTATTTTGTACATATTTTCTGTTTTATTAAACACTATATCTATTATATATGACTACATACTTAAAGTCATCAATAAAAAATTAACTAAATACACTTTTTATTTTAAACACTGAAAAATACATTTAACTACCTGTTAGAGAAATTATTAAAAACTACACATAAAAAATTTGTATAGTTACAATTTATTTGATTAAACAAAAATTTTCATATGAATGTAATCAAAATACATTATATAGATTATCAGAAAAATTTAATTTGGTAATGAGGGATTTGGAGGTGTAAATCCAAAAAATGCAAAAATTATAAGCAGTCCTATAAATCCTATAAACAACATACCAATACTTACAAATATATTTTGAATTACTTTACTTTGATCTTTAATGATGTCACTCTTTTCAGCGTTTAACAAAATTTGATAAACAGCTTTAATTATTCTAAATATTGCAAAAATAATTAAAATAACAAAAAACAAAGCAAAACCTAACCCTATAATATTAATAGTGTTAGGTGCACTAGAAACAGAATCCAACCAAAAAGGATCGACAATTTTTTCACACCCAAAAACTCCACAGATACTATTATTAACTTGAGTATAAAATTTCATTAACAGAAATATTAAAAAATATAATTACTAATCTTCACCAAAACAAATAGATCTAGCTTGTTCAATTATTATTGGCTGTTCTGTTGTTGAATTATCTTCTAAAGAAAATAATACCTGATAAAAAAACAGTTTTCTTTCCTCTGTGCTACTTGTGATACTCCCATCATCTTGAACATCCACTTTGCAAAAGCTGAACATTTCAGGCCATTGAAAAATATTTCCAAAACCAGCAAATATTCCAGCTAAACTTAAAATTAAAGGGAATAAAAAGAATATAGCTATGGAAATGAATAGTCTTCTGAGTCTCCCAAGTACTTTTTTTAAATCGTCAGTTTTCTCACTAGCATTAATTGCATCAAATATAATCTTTAATATCAAAAAAAACCAATAAACAGTTAAGGCTACAATAATAATTATTCCCAATGTAGATAACCACGAAATTAATGAAAAATTATTTATATTTAAGTAAGGCGTATTAAAAGTGGAAATTGTAATAGGAGTTATATTAATAGGCACTTTAATATTAAAATCATTATTTTGAGATCTAAACAAATATTCAAATAAAATATATTTATTCATATTTACTATATTAACACTATATAAATCTTTTCACACTTTTATAAAATTATTTATTTTCCACTACTATTTTAAGGCCATTTTGCTCTTCAAACAATTGTATATCAGTCAGACTACCTAAACCTAGTACTGTAAACACTAATTGTACAATTACAATAGAGCCAACAGCCAGCAAAAATCCAAAAACCAAATTTCTTAACTCTTTACTGATTTTTGAAAAATCCTCATCTTTTTCTGAACTTGGTAAAACAAATCCAGCTAAATATGCTCCTCGAAACAATGCATACAATCCAGCTATTGATATTATAGTAATAATAGCTAAATTTATTAACATTTCTATATTTGCTCTATTAGTTAAATCAATCCTATAAGTAGTTCCGAATAAGTTAAAACTTGAAAATCTACTTAAAGTTTCTGTGGGCAATATATTTGCGCTTTTACATACCAATATACAACATTCTTCTTTAGGATTTGGATTCAATATTCTTCTTGCCTGACAATTAGAATCAATAGTTACGCCTGCTTCACCACAATCTTTAGGTTCTAAATATGGATTATTTTTGCATGTTAACTTTTGCTCCTGCGCAGAAACAAGCTCAAATTCAACAAAAGTGAAAATAAAAAATAAATAATTAATAATTAATAAGCTCGAGTGCAATAATAATTTTGTAAACCCTTTCATAAATTTTTAAATATTCTAATTACCTTGTTAAGGTGTAGACAATAAACTAAAAGGATTATTTACACCTAGCAAATTGCTCACTAACTGAACTATAGTTGGAGCTAGCACCGCTACAGCAAAACCTATTATTCCAGCAGTAATAATTTTTCTAGCTTTTTTTATATTATCATCTTTATCTCCTGCTGTTAACCAAACCCAGGCTCCATACAAAATAACTCCTAAGAAAGTTATAATAAAAAGTGGACGGATTAAAGAAGTCCCTAAATTGATAATATCTTCTAAGCTATCGTACCTAGTTATATTTGGAATTCTTCCTATATTACCAACATTGTCAAGCCCCTGTTGAGCGGTCACTTTATTAATGACAGAAGATACAGCAAACATAAATAAAAGTAATTTTAATTTAATGCATTTAACTGACTTCATAATCTAGTTCTTTAAAAATTATCTTTTTACCTGATTTTAAAATATTTTTAATTATTAGTTCAGAAATTTTGTTTTCCACTAATTCTTGAATTTTTCGTTTAACAAACCTTGCTCCAAAGTCAGGGTTATAAGCTAAACTTGCAATCTTTTCTACTGTAACCTGATCCCATTCGAACAATATATCTTGATCTTTTAATATTTCTTTAATCTTAATCAAAAAATTATTAACAATACTACATACTTGTTGTACACTTAATTTTTTAAATAAAATTAATCCATCAAATCTATTAAGAAATTCTACTCTAAAGTGTTTAACTAATTCTTCTTGTAAAACTTTTTCTAAATTAGCGTAATCCCCATCTGATTCACATTTATAGTTAAGTATTATTTTAGCACCAATATTTGATGTTGCAACTATAATTGTATTTCTAAAATCTACTTTGTTTCCACCCGCATCGGTTAAGTAACCCTCATCTAACACCTGTAAAAATAAGTCCAATACCTTTGGATTTGCTTTTTCAATTTCATCTAACAATACTAAAGAGAATGGCTGCTTTTTTAAAGCTTCTACAAAAAAACCCCCAATCATATTTCCGTTTTGATCAATTTCTCCAATTAGTCTTTCTATATTTTGTTCTTCCTGAAACTCAGACATATCCAATCTTATCATTTTGTTTTCATCTCCATAATAAGCCCTAGCAATAGCCTTTGACAATTCTGTTTTTCCAACACCAGTAGGACCATAAAATAAAAATGAGGCTATAGGTTTGGTTACAGAACGTA
>Ga0308414_1002948_pt1 | contig 10956 bp, 12 predicted proteins | sample HotsprSampleOS50_FD_205667 | JGI IMG/M metagenome (GOLD analysis project Ga0308414, IMG submission 205667) | Hot spring phototrophic mat microbial communities from Octopus Spring, Yellowstone National Park, Wyoming, United States - 20090730_OS50 ... | reverse complement strand
CTCATACCAGTAGATGTGCCACCCAAACCGGTATACCCCGCTCTTCAACCGCCACAACGCCGGCAACCCCCACACACTGTCATACTGCGGCACATTATACCCCTCCTTCGCATACCACACCGGCGTCTCCCACACCATGTTCGTCACCTCCCGCAGATGCAACCGCGGCTGCATATCCCGGTAAAACAGCTTGCGTGCCTCATAATGCACCGGCATGCGCGTATAGTTCATCGAAAGCTCACACTCACTCACCACCACCAGCCCTGGTTCCACCATCTCCACCACATTCGTCGGGAATTGCGCCCTAATATCTCCCCGCCCATAAAATACATCCAGCGAATGCACCGTGTTCTCCCGCGCCTCCGGAAACCGCCAGTCCATCAGAAAATAAACCGTCCCTCCCTGCCCCGTCGCACTCGTCACATATTTGAACATCTCATCATACGCCACGGCAAAACGATGCCGTGCGATCCCTTCCGATAGCGGCCCCACCGCCAGTGTATACAATGCATGCACCACGGTCAGCCCGCCCAGAACTACCGCGCCACACCACGCCGCACCACGCCCCACTACACTCCGCAGCTCCCGCGCCACCACGCACAACCCATGCATCACCAGCCACACCGCCAACACCAGACCGCTGTCCGCAATCAACAAATACCGCGCGTCAAACACCTGCCACGGCACGTATACCGCTATCATCCCCAGCGCGATCACATAAAACACCAGCGCCCCCACAAGCGCTTTGCGCAGCGCACGCCGCGCCTCGCTGGCCATCCTCCCCCACCGCGCATACCATGCCAGCCACACCCACACCGGCAGCCCCAGCCACGCATACGGCGCTGAATCAATCAAGTACGTCCCAAAACGCTCCAGCGACCTCGCCAGCACGACCGCCGATAGCGCATATCCTCCCGATCCTCCCGCGTCGTAGGCCCGCTCAATCAGCAAAAACTTCACCACCACCGCACTAAACGCCAGCGTCGCCGCCGCCAACGCAGGCCACGCCCACGCGATTACCTCGTCGACGCCGATACGACTGTTCCACGCTATCAGCCCCGCCGCAATCATGCACACCACAAACGCCATCACGCCCACTTCCTTCACCCCAATCGCATACGCCGCAAAAATCACCCCAAGCCCGTTATACCACCACCACGCCCCCTTCCCCACCTCTTCCGCCCCCAACAGCCGCACCCACACATACACCAGCCCCATTACCCCAAACAGCATGTACGGCTCTGCTGTCATCGCATAGTAGTTGCCACAAAACGACGGTGTCATCAGACCTACGAGTGTTACCGACACGCTAATCCACGTCTGTACACCGCACCATCGCAGTATTTTGAACATGCACCATGCTGCAACCAGCAGCACCAGACCGCTCTGATACCAGAAGTAATACTGTACATTCACAGAAAAGAACGCGGGAACGATGCTTAAGAATTGGAGCGGCCTTGCTTGATTCCCGAATCCAAGCACATCGAATAACCGTGTCAGACTCCGCCATGTGTGCACGCGCGCCGACGTATAGACCACGCTCGAATCTAGTATGCCTGGACGCGCATCCGTCCATATCTGCGCCAAAATGGCGCCAAAGACGGCCAGTATGAAAAGCAGGGGCCAAACGCGCCCAAGAACAGAGGGAACTCTTGCTATCATCTACATCTCTCCTAAACTCGCTTCACTTGTCAGTGCAATGTATAAACTTACGGCTCACGCTTTTGGCCAACTGCATGTGCTTCAAGCACCTCCTCAATAACAAATGCATCCCGTTTTCGCACTTGCGCCAGTGTCCGCCACAAATACTCACCAATGACTCCCATCATTAGCATCTGAAGCCCTCCCATCACCAAAATGGTCACCATCAACGGCGACCACCCCGTTGGTGGTGTACCCAGCGTCAATTTAATTATTACAATCACGCCCGCATATAGGAACCCAACGAGCGCAAAGATAAGCCCGATCACGCTCATTGCTCGCAAAGGCGCATAGGAATAACTCATCACACCATCAAGCAAATAAGTGATTTTCTTGCCTGTCGTCCATCGACCGCCCACATAGTCTCGCTTGCCGACGGTATGCAATAATTTTTGGTTCAAAGCGCGTCCAGAGTATTTGCCCCTGTAGAAATGGATGCGCCTCACTGTTCCTCAACAGCACTGCCAACGTGCGCCTGCCTAAAAAACAAAGTCAACCCCCCCGCTGGCATATTTTGAAAACACAGCGCACGCATAAGGTAGTAGAATCCTCTCGAAGTCACCCTCCGCTCCCACGTTTCATCACGGCCTGCTCGCGCTGCAATCACTATTTCATACTTCTCCTCTTTGTGATAACGCAGCATATCGTTAATAATCGCCGGCGGATCCTGCCCGTCAGCAGACAGCATCACCACACAACGTCCCCGCGCTTGTTGCATGCCCGCAAGCAATGCACTAACCTGCCCGAAATTACGCCTGAATTTGATCGCCGTGAGCCCGTCCCTGTGCGCTTGGTGAAGATCACAAATCTCCCTCCATGATCCATCTTCTGAACCATCATCTACGAAGATCACTTCCCATTTCATACCGCTGTGCTGCGCAAACACCTGTTTGACCAGCGCGTCATAGGTGCAGCCTAGTGATCCTTCGTTGTAATAGACTGGTACGATAACTGACAAATCTACAGTACCTTCTGACGTCATATCCGCTCCATGCGCTATTTAATCTTTCCGCTTCTCCTACCAGCTAATCTCGCCACCGACATGATCTTCTTTATGCTACCCTCATCCACTGCCATATCCGTTGAAAGTTGCATCACACGGCTGCAGATGCGCTCGGTCTCGGCAATCGCGTGCCTGCCTGCGGAAAGAGCGTCCGGTACGGCTCCATTCGGTGACATCGAAGATAGAAGTACCGCCGTACGAGGATATTTTCTTTGTGCAAGACCTTCATCAGAGTGTCACGATCAAGGCCGTATAGGTTTTCATCAATCTCAGCAATCACATTCTGGTGATTTGTCATATCACATGGCAGAAAGCTCAACAATGTGATCTCCTCAATATCATCAATATGCTTTTGATACGTTGCATAATTTCTTTGATTCCTTTCAATGAATACATCAATACTTTCAAGCGATGTTAACCCCATCGCCGCGTATGCTTCACTCATTTTCCCGTTTGTTCCTATGTAAATCACATTATCATAGCCTGCGAAGACAAAATTCCTCATCAGCCGCATGCGTTCAGCGATCTGATCGTCATTCGCCACTACCGCTCCTCCCTCGAAGAAGTTGAAGAATTTGGTCGCGTGAAAACTGAATACTTCTGCGATTTCAAAGCCTCCTACTGCTTGTCCCCGATGACTGCATCGCAGTGCATGTGCCGCGTCACAGATCAGTGCCAGATCATTTGTGTTCGCTATTCTCTGCAAAACCCGGACGTCGCACACACTGCCCCACAGATGAACACCAATGATCCCGCTGGTCTGTGCCGTAATCAGGCTCGCCACCTTCGCTGGGTCGATGCAATGACTGTCTGGATCAACATCGCAAAAACACCGCTGTGATCTGTTGCCATTGAAGCGCATCTGCAGTCGCGATGAACGTGAATGATGGCACAATCACTTCACCTTTCAACCCCAACGCGCAAATAAGTATCTCGAGCCCCACTGTGGCATTGCATACAGCACACAATGCTTCACTTCCACAAGGGCTGCAATTGCATTCTCCAACTCCTGAACATAGACGCCGTTATTTGTCAGCCAGCGCCTCTTGAGGATGTCTTTCATCTTCTCATGAAATCGCCCCTCGACACCTATATTAAGTGTGCCTACACACAGCGGCGTCCCAAACAGCGGTTCTCCGCCAAACCATGCCAAGTCTTCGTACTTCTTCTTATTTTTCATGTGAGTTTTTATCTCTGCGAGATGTTTTCGATGCACCACATGGTATCATCCGCGTGGTGCTCCAGTTGACTTGCCCACTCGTTCCAGCCGAATTATGTTCAATTCCCTGGTCGTCGCCACCTTCCCTGCTCCCTTCTCGCTGCCGTCCTCTTCCGCCATACTCATGCGCTCCGTACCTCCTTCTCAAACCCGCAGCTTTCCGTCACTATACTCCGCGGCCGCGCCTTCACTTCATCGAAAATCCTGTCTATGTACTCCCCCAAAATGCCCAAACACAACAACTGCGTCCCCGATAAAAATAAAATCACCAAAATTAACGTCGTAAACCCTTTCACTTCCACTCTCCCCGCCAAAAACAACCCCAGATAAAACACAAACCCTGCTACTGCCATCCCTGCCATCACAAACCCCACCGCCGATACGCATTTCAACGGCACATGCGAGAACGACGTGATCGCATCCCACGCCAAACGCATATACGCTACATAACTAAACTTCGACTCCCCTTTCCACCGCCGCCCACGCTCATACGGCACGCCCGTTTGCTTAAACCCAATATACGACGTCAGACCCCGCAAATACGGATTCCGCTCCTGAAACCGCCGGCACAACAACTCCACCACCACCCGGTCCAATAACCGAAAATCTCCCGCCCCCGGCACCAAATTCACCGACGCTATCCTGTTCAATACCCTGTAAAACACCTTCCGCTGCACCTGCATCCACCATGACTCCTGCCGCTTTATCCGCACACCGTACACCACCTGATACCCCCTTTCCCACGCCTCCACCAGCCGCGGCAACACCTCCGGCGGATCCTCCCCGTCTGCGTCCATTTGTACCACGGCGTCCCCTCCTGCATTCATGTACCCCGTTAAAATATTCGCCTGATACCCAAAATTCCTGCTCAATCGTATCCCCTTTACCCGCCTGTCCTGTTCGCTTAACCGCTGTATCCGCGCATAGCTGTCATCCGTGCTGCAATTGTCCGAAAAAATTACTTCCATCTGATACCCGCTCAATTCCCGCGCAAATACCGCGCTCAGCTCCTCGTAGATCCTCTCAATATTCTCGCCCTCATTATACACCGGTATCACGACTGAAATCGTTTTCATCTCCCCCTCGCCTCCCGTAATAAATAGCTGCGATTCCACTCAATCGTCGCCTGCAAACCTTCCTCTAACGATGTTTGCGCCCGCCACCCTAGCAACGCCGCCGCCCGCGCGCCGCTCCCATAAAAATGCATCGTCTCCCCCGCGCGATACGGCAACGCTCCCACGCATACTCGCCCCTTGCTCCCGCATAACCCATAAATCTTCTCCACCACATCCGCCACGCGCACTTCCACCCCGTTCGCCAAATTGATCACCTGTCCCTCAATCCCTTCCGCTTCCCCCGCACGCTCCAAACCCCGCACAATATCGTCTACATAATTGAACTCCCGCGTCTGCTCCCCCGGCGTCATCGCAAAATCTTCTCCTCGCAACGCCGCCCGGATCGCCGCCGGTACCAGCATCTCCGACGTCTGCAACGGCCCATACGTCAAAAACGGCCGCACCACCACTACCGGCACCCCAAATATCCGCGCATACAACTCGCACAAATGCGTACAACATATCTTCCCCCACCCGTATGGCGACACCGCCACTTCCCGCTGCGCTTCATCAAACGGCACTCGCCCCGTCCCGTATTCCTCACATGTCCCTGTCACGATTATCCGCTGCACCTTCCCTCGCGCCGCTCGCAACACATTCTTCAATCCCATGATCTGCTCATCTATCACCCGCTCTATCAACTCCTCCTCCCGCCGCACATCCGTCACCGCCGCCAAATGGTACACGTGTGTAAATCCCCCGCTGCCAATCAACCGCGCACTCCCTCCCGCGTCCCGTACATCACTATTCACTCGCGCGCTCTTCACTCCAAGCTCATCGTGCCGCCACCACTTCGCCCCAGCTATGTCCAACGCCGTTACCCGCACCCCGCGCCGCTCCAACGCCGCGCACACATGGCTCCCGATAAACCCCGCCGCCCCCGTCACTAACGCGCTCTCTATCCTCATCCTTCCTTCTCTGCCCCACCCGCCATGTACTCTTCTATCTGCCGCTCGCACACCGCGCGCACATCCTCCCCGCGCTGATACGCCCGCGTCCACTCTAGGGTTTTCTCCAGCGCATCCGCCAGCCGCCACCGCGGCCGCCACTGCAACCGCTCCCGCGCCTTGCTCCAGTCTAATTTCAGATAATGCGCTTCATGCGGCCCCACGCCCTGCTCCTTCTCCATCTGCACCCCCCCGCCCCATCTCTTCACCAAATACTCCACCAACCATCCCACCGGCCGTGCATCTTCGTCGTACGGGCCAAAATTCCATGCCTCGCTAAATTCATCCCCGCGCTCATACAAACATTGCGCCAACACCAGATAGCCCGCCAGCGGCTCCAACACGTGCTGCCATGGCCGTATCGCCTCCGGATGCCGTATCACCAGCCGCCGCCCCCCCAGCAACGCCCTCATACAATCAGGTATCAGCCGGTCCTCCGCCCAGTCCCCTCCTCCAATCACATTCCCCGCCCGCGCCGTCGCTACTCCCGTCCCATGCTCCCCATACGCCGCCGGATTGAAAAATGAACATCGGTACGACGCCGTCACCAGCTCCGCACATGCCTTGCTGCTCGAATACGGATCATACCCGCCCAGCTCGTCATTCTCGCGATACCCCCAGCACCATTCCCGGTTGTGGTAACACTTGTCCGTAGTAATCACCACCACCGCCCGCACACCCCCGCACGCGCGCACCGCATCAAGCACATGCGCCGTCCCCAACACGTTCACCGCGATCGTCTCCGCCGGCCGTTCATACGAATCTCGCACCAACGGCTGCGCTGCCATGTGAATCACAACCTCCGGCCTGGCCGCGCACAACGCTTCCACCACCTTCGCACCGTCCCGCACATCCGCAACATGCGACCGCACCTCCCCGCCTATCCCGCTTATCTCATACAAACTCGGCTGCGTCGGCGGCGCCAGCGCATACCCCGTCACTTCCGCCCCAAGCTTCCTCAACCACACGCTCAACCACGCCCCCTTGAATCCCGTATGCCCCGTCACAAATACACGCCGCCCCTGCCAAAACGCCCGCTCTATCTTCCCTTCCTTCATCGTCCTCTGCTCCTCACTCTTCCCATACCTTCCACGGCGCGCGCCCGCTGTGCCACAACTCTTCCAGCAGCTTTAAATCGCGCAACGTGTCCATGCACTGCCAAAACCCCGTGTGATGATACATCATCAATTCACCATCCCGCGCCAGCCGCTCCATCGGCCCCCGTTCAAACACACATCCGTCATCCTCGCTGACATACTCAAACACCCGCTGGTCAAACACAAAAAACCCGCCATTAATGCATCCGCTGCCAGTTTGCGCTTTCTCCACAAACTCCACCACGCGCCCGCTCTCCACCCGCATATCACCAAACCGCGACGGCGGATACACTCCCGTCACCGTTGCAATCTTCCCATGCTGCCGGTGATATTCTACTAGTTCATCCACATTCACATCCGCTACTCCGTCCCCATACGTCATCATAAACAACGGCGTATCAATGTAGCGCTTCACGCGCGCCAGCCGCGCTCCCGTCATCGCCTGCACGCCCGTATCTGCCAGCGTCACTGTCCACGCTTCGCTACACGCCCCATGCACCGTCACATCCCGCGGCCGCCCGCTCCCCAGCCGCACCGTAAAATCCGTGTTCAACAGCTCAAATTCGAGAAAATACTCTTTGATCACATGCCCCTTATACCCCAAGCACACCACAAAATCCCGATGCCCATAACTCGCATATATTTTCATAATATGCCAAATGACCGGCCGTTCCCCAATCGCTATCATTGGTTTCGGTTTAAACTCCGTTTCCTCGCGTATCCGCGTCCCCTGCCCCCCCGCCAAAATCACTACTTTCATATCACACTCCTTCATAAATTACCAAAACCACAACATCTTCTCCCCGCTCGGAGCCCCCGCTGGGAGCCCCGGCATCCCAGCCGGCAGCTCTCCCACACACCACCCTGCCCCCATTTATCATTCATCATCGGTCATTGGTCATTTGTCATTCATGCACAACTTCTGACTCCGTACCTCTTCACCCCGCTGTGGCGGCGCAAATTCTGCACTCTGATTTCTTCTTCGTCCCTTCGTGCCTTCGTGGCCCCCCACATCGTAATTCCATTTTCCGCCTTCACTTCTGACTTCATCATTCTTTATTCTTCATTCTGACTTCTCCCTGGAGACTTGGTGGTTAACTTCCCCCAAATCGTAAATCGTAAATTCCCATTCGCTCTTCGCCATTCGCTCTTCGCCCCTCCTCCCTACTCCCACGCATCAATCCGTATCCTCCACGCCTCCACCCCATACCTGTTCCGCAACTCCTCACTAAACGCCTTCAACATCCCCGGCGGCCCCGACAAATAAAACACCGCCTCTTCCGGCCGCGCCGCCGCCCCATACACATCCTCACACCGCAAACGCCCCTCCCGTATCCCTTCTCCGCACACGCCCTCCTCCGCAAAATACATCACCTGCAACCGCTCATTCCCTCGCCGCCACCCCTCAATCCGCTCCCGGTACACCAGCAGCTCCGCCCTGCGCGCCCCATATAACACATGCACCGCCGCTCCGCTCATCCCTCCCCTCATCCCCTCACTCATCCCCTCTAAATACGCCGTAAACGCCGTTATCCCCGTCCCGCCCGCCACCAGCACCGTCTCCCGCCCATCTTCCACTACAAATTCCCCGTATGGCAGCTTAATCCACACCGTCTTCCCCTCCGCCGCCTCCGCCTCCAGCCGCCGTGTAAACTGCCCCACCACCGAATACGTTATCCGCACCACCCCGCTCCCCGGCGCCGATGCAATCGAAAACGCCCGCGATTCCGGCCAGTGCCGCGATGGATCATACCCGTCCAGCGCCAAATGCAAAAACTGCCCCGCCTTGTACCGCGGCACCCGCCGCTCCGGCTCAAGCTCCAGCGAATACACCCCGCCCCCGTGCCGCTCCAGCCGCCGTATCAGTGCCGCCGTCTTGATCGCCGTTGCCATCGCTGCCAGCCCTAATGCGCCCGCATAAACTCTGTAAACTTCTCCAGCATATACCCCCGTTGCGCCGCCCGTATCCCCGGATACACCCCAACAAAAAACGTGTTGTTCGTTATCACATCCGTGTTCGTCAAATCACCCACCACCCGGTGCCGGATGCCTTCATACGCCGGATGCCGCAGCAAATTCCCGCAAAACAAATTACGCGTCTCCACCTGCCGCTCCTCCAAATACCGCGTTAATTCATTGCGCGTAAATCCCGCATCCTCCCGCACCGTGATCGGAAACCCAAACCACGCCGGATCACTCCCCCGCGTCGCCCGCGGCAGCAGCAGCCGCTCTTCATACTCTTTCAGCCCCGCCGCCAGCTCCCGAAAATTCTCCTTGCGCGCCGCTATAAAACCCTCCAGCCGCTCAAGCTGCGCACAACCAATCGCCGCCTGCATGTCCGTCACTTTCAAATTATACCCTATATGCGAGTAGACATATTTGTGGTCATACCCATACGGCAGCGTGCCAAACTGCTGCCCAAAACGCTTGCCACACGTGTTCGATTCCCCGCCCGTGCAGTAGCAGTCCCGCCCCCAGTCCCGCAACGACCGCACAATCCGCGCCAGCTCTTCGTCATTCGTCAACACCGCGCCGCCTTCCCCCATCGTTATGTGATGTGCCGGATAAAATGAACACGTCGCCACATGCCCGAAACTCCCCGTCAGCTGCCCGTTGTACCGGCTCCCCAGCGCATCGCAATTATCTTCCACCACCCACAACTCATGCGCACGCGCCAACGCGCACACTGCCTCAAGATCAAACGGATTCCCCAGCGTGTGCGCCATCATGATCGCCCGCGTCTGCGGGCCTATCGCCGCTGCCACCCGCTCCGGTATCGCCACATACTCCCCCAAACTCACATCCACAAACACCGGCACCAGCCCGTTTTGAATCGTAGGATTCACCGTCGTCGGAAAACCTGCCGCTACTGTTATCACTTCATCGCCCGGCTTCAGCCGCCGCTCCCCTAATTTCGGCGACGTCAACGCTGTCAGCGCCACTAAATTCGCCGATGAACCTGAATTTACCAACACACAGTCCGATACCCCCACATACTCCGCCAGCCGGTTCTCGAACTCCTCCGCATACCGGCTCGCCGTCAGCCAAAAATCTAAACTTGCATCTACCAGATTCACCATCTCTTCCACTCCATACACCCGCCCCGCATAATGCACCGGCGCCGCCTCGGCATGTTCTTGCGCATATTCCCGCGCCGCGCCCAGCTGCCGCACTAACTTCAGTATCTCAACGCGCAATTCCTGTTCATTCATGCTTCATTCCATGAGTTCGTTGACGTGTATTATACCATTCTCTTCCCACCCACACAAGCACTGCCATCCTTTCATCCACCCCATCCCTGCAAGCCCCGCTGAAAGCGCCAGCATCCCTGCCCCCATCACTCCCACACACCCCACGCCTGCCCCCCCCTCCCACTTTTCCCCTGGCATCACCGACATCCTGTCGCTATCATCCCCCGCACTCCCCCGCTCGCCACCTACCCACGCACACCACCCTGCCCCCATGTATCATTCATCATCGCTCATCGCTCATTTATCATTCCTGCAGAACTTCTAACTTCCTACTCCTTCACCACGCTGTGGCCGGGCAAGGTCTGCGCTCTGCCTTCTCCTTCGTGCCTTCGTGCCTTCGTGGTTCATTCTGCTTAAATCCCCATTCGCTATTCGCTAATCGTCCCTCCCCTTCGCGTCTTGGAGCCTTGGTGGTTAACTCCCCCAAATCGTAAATCGTAAATCGTAAATCGTAAATCGTAAATCGTAAATCGTATGTCCTCCCTCTACCCCCTCCCTCCTACTTCCCAAACCGCAGCCGCAGCAACGTAAACAAATACGACACCATAAACGCAACCAAGTTCCGTTTCGTCTTCCCATGCAGCCGCTTCTTAAACGAAAACGGCACCTCCGTAATCCGCAAA
>Ga0308414_1002946_pt1 | contig 10960 bp, 6 predicted proteins | sample HotsprSampleOS50_FD_205667 | JGI IMG/M metagenome (GOLD analysis project Ga0308414, IMG submission 205667) | Hot spring phototrophic mat microbial communities from Octopus Spring, Yellowstone National Park, Wyoming, United States - 20090730_OS50 ... | reverse complement strand
CGCAAACTGGCCAACTGGCTCGTCTTTTACAACGCCGAGCGCCCCCACCATTCCCTCAGTCAGCAATCTCCGTTATCATTCCTCCTGGAACATCAACCCGAGTGCCAAAGGTACTGGACCCATACACCCCCTTTCAGACGTGGATCTTTCCAGATGATTGGACCACGGTGGTGGCCCGTCTTGAGGAGGCGCGAGACAACGCCGGGTCGGTCCGCTTTGCAGCGCGGTTACGCTGTGCCAACGGCCAGTTCGTAGCACTGGCTTGGTCGGCGATCGTGGTTGGGGATGCTGGTGCGGTGGTCCTCTCGGCCCATGAGGTGGCGATGGCGCTTTCCAGCGACGCGCGGCTGGCGCCGGAGGTGCTCGACCGGCTCACTGGTCTGCCCAACCTGGCGCTCTTTCTCGACCGGGTGGAGCATGCGCTTGAGCGGCTGCGCCGTAACCCGCAGGCGCGCTTTGCCGTAGTTAGCCTGGGGTTGGACCGTTTCCACCTGATCAACCACCGTTTCGGCTATTGGGCGGGCGATCTGCTGCTTACCGAGGTGGCCCGTCGGCTGCGCAGCAATATCCGTCCTACCGATATGGTCTCACGGGTGGGAGGCGATGAGTTTTGTGTCTTGCTCGAAGATATCCGGGATGCGTCGTCGCCGCTGCGGGTAGTGCAGCGGTGGCGGGAGCGGATCGCTACCCCCTTTCCGATTGGTGGCGTCCAGGTCACCTGGGGGTTTTCGTGTGGGGTAGCGGTGGCGGCTGGCGAGAGGGCAGCTGCATCGACCAGCGAGGCCCTTCTTTCCGAGGCGCAACTGGCAATGCGTCAGGCCAAACGCGATGGTGGCGCAGGGACGGTGATCTCCGATCCTACCCTCCACTGGCAGGTGCAGCAGCGGCTGGAGCTGGAAGAGGCGTTGCGCGAAGGGGTGACACAGCAGGCGTTCGAACCCTATTTTCAACCGCTGGTCGATCTGCGCAACCGGCGGATCGTTGGGTTTGAAGTGCTGGTGCGCTGGCTCCACCCTCAGCGCGGGATCGTTGCGCCTGGCGAATTCATCGGCTTGGCCGAAAGCACCGGCTTGATCGATCCGATCGGGCGGCTGACCATCGATCGGGCGTTGGCCCACTTTAGCCAATGGTTGAGGCAGAGCGCAAACCCGTCGCTGACCCTGGCGATCAACGTTTCGCCACGGCAACTAGCGGTGGCCGGGTTCGACGGCTGGCTCCTGGAGACAATAGCCAACCACGGTGTTCCCCCGCAGGCAGTGGAGGTAGAGATCACCGAAACGGTGGTGCTCGACGAGCGGGAGGAGACGCTGGCTGCGCTCAAGCGGCTGGCGGCAGCCGGGGTGCACCTGATGCTCGACGATTTCGGTACTGGCTATTCGTCGCTCTCGTGCCTGCACCGCCTGCCGGTTCATGCGATCAAGATCGACCGCAGCTTTATCGCCACGCTGCATGAGGGGCGAGGGGGCGATTTCGTGCGCGGGGTGGTGGCACTGGCCCGGTCGCTCGATCTGGGGGTGATTTGCGAAGGGATCGAGACCGAGCAGCAGCATGACTGGCTGCGCACCCTGGGGGCCCACCGCGGCCAGGGGTATCTCTACTCCCGACCCGTGGCCGCCGACCAGGCGTTAGCGATGTGGTTGTGCTCCCGCTAATCGGTTGGCCCATTGGGTGAGCGGCGGCTGCGGGCAGGCGGTCTTGAGCAGGGTGTGATCAAGCGGCCCGTAGGGGGCGAGTGCCGAGACGGCGATAAGAAGAAGCAGCGCACCAGCCAGCAGCAGCAACTGGTTCAAATGCCAGCGGTAGGGTGTGTCAGAGAGCCTATCCTGTTGGGCACGGCGGATCAGCCGCCAACCGGCGGTTGCAGCAAGAAGGAGCGCCACGCCGACGATCCGGCTCATCGTCGGGGTGAGCGACCAGCCGCAGCCAGGCTGTAACTGATCGGGCATCGTGAAGGGGGGTGCCCAGAGAGCAAGGGTGCTGCCAACCACCAGGGTCACAAGCCAGCAGGCGGCAAGGAAGGGGCGCATGGCTCATGCGGGAAAGAGGGGCGGTTGCTCGGCGATGGCGCTGGGCAGGCCAAAGTGGCGGACGATCGCCGGCGAGGCGATGCGACCGCGCGGGGTGCGCTGCAGGTACCCCTGCTGGATCAGGTAAGGTTCGATCACCTCTTCAATGGTGTCGGGGGCTTCACCGATCGCCGCGGCGAGGTTCTCTAACCCCACTGGGCCGCCGGCAAACCGTTCGATGAGGGCAGTCAGTAGTTTGCGGTCCATCAGATCAAGCCCGAGCGGGTCGACGTCAAGTAGCGTCAGCGCCTCTTTGGCCACGGTTTCGTCGATCTGGCCGTTGGCCTTAACCTGGGCGTAGTCGCGCACGCGGCGCAGCAGCCGGTTGGCAATACGTGGGGTGCCGCGCGAACGGCAGGCGATTTCGCGTGCCCCCCGCTCGTCGATGGCCACGCCAAGGAGCCGCGCTGAGCGGGTCACGATCTGCTGGAGTTCTTCGGGGGTATAGAATTCGAGCCGGGCGACGATCCCAAAGCGGTCGCGCAGCGGGTTGGTGAGCATTCCGGCGCGGGTGGTGGCACCAACCAGCGTGAATGGGGCAAGGTCGAGCTTGATCGACCGCGCTGCTGGTCCTTCACCGATGACGATGTCGATCTGGTAGTCTTCCATCGCCGGGTAGAGAATCTCTTCAACCACCGGCGAGAGGCGGTGGATCTCGTCGATGAAGAGAATGTCACGTGGGGCGAGCGTGGTGAGAATCGCTGCAAGGTCGCCAGCCCGTTCAAGCACCGGGCCAGAGGTTTGGTGAAAGCCCACTCCCAGCTCTTCGGCGATGATGTGGGCAAGCGTCGTCTTGCCCAACCCAGGGGGGCCAAAGAGGAGCACGTGATCGAGTGCTTCGCTTCTTTGCCGGGCCGCTTCGATGAAGATGGCCAGCTGTTCGCGCGCTTTGGCCTGTCCCGTGTATTCGGCCAGGCGGCGCGGACGCAGCGCCCGTTCGAAGCGCTCTTCGCCAGCCAGTGGCTCAGCCAGAATCAAACGCTCGGCCATCGTTAATGGTCAGGTGGTGCTCAGTTCGTCGATTTCCTGGACCGTTGGCTGTTGTGGCCGCGGCGGCTGTGGTTCAGGGGCGGGAAGGCGGACCTGGTGTTCGGTGCTGAACTGGTAATCGCGAAAGACATGTTCGGCACTAAGGAGCTGGTAGGTGCCGTCCGGGTAGCGCCGGGTGGTGTCCTTGAGGCGATAGACGTAGTGACCGCAGGTCCACACCTTGAAGTTGCGCATATGGGTACAGAGGCAAGTCTTGTCCCAGACGTGAAGCTTTTCACCAGGCGGGGTGGTGGCTACAGCCAGGTCATAGGCGTCGATGTAGGCACAGTGGCCGTTGGCATCCAAAAGATACCCGTATGATTCGCAGTTGGGCCGGATGCCGCTTCCGATCGCCGGGCTGGACTTCAACATGCGCATCGGGTAGCCGGTGGGGGAGATGGTGTTGACCACCACGTCTTCTGGGTTGGCTTTGAAGTACTCCTGTTTGACGTCGTTGGGCAGACCGCACTCACGGGTGACGGTAAAGCGGGTGGCGACCTGGACGGCGGCTGCCCCCATCTCCAGGTATTCGACAGCATCGCTGCCGGTGAAGATGCCACCGGCGGGAATAACCGGGATGGCCAACTGCTGTTCGTGTAGGTAGGTGAGCACTTCGCTAGTGATGGCTTTGAGGTCGTATTGCGCCCAATCCAGGCCAAAACCGAGGTGACCGCCTGCTAGCGGTCCTTCGACGACAACATAGTCGGGCAGCCGCCCGGTGCGGGCGTTCTTCTTGAGAAAAAGCACGAGGGCGCGTAGCGACGAGACAATGATGCCGAGCTTGACGTCGCGAAAGCGGGGGTGTTCTTCGATGAGGGAGAAGGTGCCTAGGTGTAACCCAGCCGAGAGGGTGATACCATCGATGCCGGCATCGAGCGCCGCTTCGAGCCGAACCTTAAGGGTCTCTTTCGGAGACCCCATGGTCAGTTTCTCCATGCAGTTGATGAAGATGAGCCCTGGACCCTTTTTGCGGCTCATCGTCTGTTCGACGTGGAGCTTTTGCGCTTCGCGCACCATTCCCAGATCGAATTTCACCGCCGATTTGTCGCTATTGGATACGTTTGCTTTGTATTTTTTGAGCTTTTCCTTGGTGAATTGGGTATCGTAACGGCGGTCGGTGACGGTGGGGACCATCGCATCCGAGATGTGGCCGATGCCGCCCAGGCGGGCAAATTCCAGGGCGAGGTCGGTGTTGGAGATATCGACCCCCATGCCGCCAAGCATCAGCGGCACCAGTTCTTGGCCGTGGGCGCCAAAGCGCAGGCGAAAGTCGTCAAGGGGGCGGGTGGTAGGCGTCATCGGTCATTCTCCCTGGGGGGGTCAGCCTTTCCAGCTGCTTTTCAAGGGCACCGTCAGGTTGAAGACGGGCCGGTCGGGGCGGTGGTCGGTGCGGTCGGCAACGAAGTAGCCGTGGCGCTCAAATTGCAGCCGCGTCTCCGGTGCGACCAGCGCTGCCTCCGGTTCGGTATAGATTGTTCGCTGGGTCAATGAGTTCAGATTGAGGTCATCGAGAAAGTGGCGTGCTGTACCCTCTGCGGCAGGGGCGCCGGGGATCGGGGCGGTGAAGAGGCGATCAAAGAGGCGCACTTCGGCAGCCACGGCATGGTCGGCCGAGAGCCAGTGGATTGCCCCTTTAGGGCGGTAGGTGTCTGCCCCCGGCGTGCCGCTCTTTGAGTCGGGGTAGTATTCAGCGGTGACCTGGGTGATGCGTCCCGCGGCATCTTTGGTGTAGCCGGTGCACCGGATGACATAGGCGTAGCGCAGCCGGACTTCGCTTCCTGGGGCGAGGCGCTTGAATCCTTTGCTTGGAACCTCCATGAAGTCGTCGCGCTCGATCCATAGCCGGCCAGTAAACGGTACCAGCCGCGTGCCCCACTCTGGGCGTTGCGGATGGTTGGGGGCAACGCACCATTCAGTGTGGCCAGCGGGGAAGTTGGTGATCACCAGTTCGAGCGGGTCGAGGACGGCGATGCGCCGCAGGGCGATCTCGTTCAACGCGTCGCGCTGCGCTTCTTCAAAAACGGCATAGTCGATCCAGCTCTCTGCTTTGGCAACACCGATTCGTTCGGCAAAGAGGCGAAACCCATCCGGACAGTAGCCGCGGCGCCGGGCACCAGCTAGTGTGGGCATGCGGGGATCATCCCAGCCTGTAACGATCCCCTTTTCAACGAGCTCGATCAGTTTGCGTTTAGAAAGAACCGTATATTCGATGTTGAGGCGAGCAAATTCGATCTGCCGCGGCAGCGGCCGGGGAAAGAACCCCGCCTGAGCAAGCGCTTCAAGAAGCCAGTCGTAGAAGGGGCGTTGGTCTTCGAATTCGAGGGTACAGATCGAGTGGGTGATCCCTTCAATGGCATCTTCGATCGGGTGAGCAAAGGTGTAAGTAGGATAGAGGCACCACTCGGTGCCGGTTCGGTAGTGGGGGGTGTAACGGATGCGGTAGATGACCGGGTCGCGCAGGTTGATGTTGGGGTGGGCCATGTCGATCTTGGCTCGGACCACGTGGGCCCCTTCGGGGAATCGGCCGGCGCGCATCTCATAGAGCAGCTCGAGGTTTTCGTCTACCGGGCGGTTGCGGAAGGGGCTATCGACCCCTGGTTCTGTGAGCGTGCCGCGGCGCTGGCGGATCTCCTCGGGACTTTGCGAGTCGACGTACGCAAGCCCCCGTTTGATCAGCACTTCGGCGGCACGGAACATGGTTGGGAAATAGTCGGAGGCGTAGTAGCGGTGTTCTCCCCAGTCGTACCCCAGCCAGGCTACCGCCTCTTCGATCGAGCGGGCAAAGGCTTCGCTCTCTTTTTCTGGGTTGGTGTCGTCAAAGCGCAGGTGGCATCGCCCACCAAACTGTTTGGCAAGTTCAAAGTTGAGGATGATCGACTTGGCGTGCCCCAAATGCAGATAGCCATTAGGTTCCGGCGGAAAACGGGTGACAACGGTGCAATAACGGCCGGCGGCCAGGTCGGCTTCGATTTCGTGCAGGATGAAGTTAGCAGGAAGCGTCTCGTTCATGATCGGGCATTCGGCTAGGCCAACTTTATATTTTACACCGCCCCTCGTCTGCAGTAGGTGGCAGGCCAAATGCCGAACGCCACAGGGCGAGTTTTTCGGCAAAGGGGCGACTGGCATGGGCAGGCGAGGTCGATGGTGCTGGGTAGTGGCCAAGGCGCGCGCGCACCGCTTCCGGGAGGTTGGCCCAGTGGTGGCGGCGAAAAAGGCGGGAGGCCAGCGTGCCATTGGTGACGATGCGGGTAAGGGTAGAGTGGCTTGTGATTAGGGCATTGATGTCATTGATGACGATAGAATCGCGCGCGATCGCATCGTCACGGCTGCCGATGCGGCGGCATTGGCCAACGACATCCCAGAGCGCTACCCTGGCAGCCACCAACCGAGCAGCCCGTTCAGCATAGGGTAGGCTGGGGTCAAAGCCGAAGAGAGCGCCCATGATTGGCCAGAAGGCATTGCGCGGGTGGCTATAGTAACCCGCCGCAGCAAGCGAGGTTATGCTGGGGAACGAGCCGAGGATCAGCCACCGGGGAGCTGGACCAACGAGGGGGGGGAAAGCCTGTGCAGAGCGGTTCAGTTGGCCACAGCATCAGTTAGCGACTCGATCTGCCAGATGCGCGCAGTCCACCGTTCGATCTCCTCAGCGCTTGCTTGGTCGATCTTCGCCCGAATCGCTTCGGGAATTTCACCAAACCGGCTCTGGAGTAGGATCAGAAAGAGACGGCGAGCCTCTTGGCTTGTGCCTTCTTGCAGTCCCTGCTGCAGTCCCTGCTGCAGTCCCTGCTGCAGTCCCTGCTGCAGTCCCTGCTGCAGTCCCTGCTGCAGTCCCTGCTGCAGTCCCTGCTGCAGTCCCTGCTGCAGTCCCTGCTGTTTCCACTCTTCAACCCATTTTTCAACGGTTTCAGCTAGCATAGAGTGTACCTCCTCAAGGTCATAGACGTCTGGGATCGTTTCACTAAAACGGGGGGCGATTCGGTAGAGGACGACGCGCCGCAGCCAGATCGTGACATGGCGACGCAGTAGCGGGAAGGTCTCTGCCGGCAGCGCACGGCTAATAGCAGCAAGCGCCTCGCATAGCTCCTGCGGTGTTTTCGCCCGCTCAGTTTTGGCTATGTAAGTAAAAAGAGGGTTGTTTCCTGCTCCATGGGTTTCCGGTAACTGATGGATGTCGAGCAAAAAGTAGCGAAAACGGGGCAGATAGGGGGCAAAATAGCGAGCGCCGGCAGGAGCGATCAGCTCTTCGACCGTTTCAGGAGCATGCCACGGGCGGCTTCCTAAGTAGAGGACTACCGGGAAAACGGGGGGAATCGGCGCGTTTCTTTCGCTCTGGGCCAGCCGTTGGTACAATAGCGCAACATAGACAAGCATTCGTAAGGCCATGTGGCGATCGCGATAGCGTTGAATTTCGATCAGGATGGCAACCAGGCACCACCGATCCCGAAGCCGCAGCCGCCAAACGATGTCGCTACGCCGCTCACCGCCCTGCTCAAGCGGTGATACAGTCGGGTAGGGGGCAAGGGTTTGCCAGTCGACCTCTTTGACCCACGCTTCGTCAATGAATTCGCGCAGAAGACTCTCGACGATCTCGCGGTGCGAAAAGAGCAGCCGATAGCTTTCGTCGTCTGGATTCATCGCCATTTCCTCCATGCCCCATTCTAATCGAACTTCTAGGGAATCGCTAAGGCTGCCGCCAATACTTGCCCGCGATCGCGGCCGGGTGTTGGCACTGATGCGTCGGCTCTCCCAGGCCAGCAACGGTGAGGCCAGCAGCTTGCAGCAGCAACTGGCCAGCCTGATTGCGCGCTCCCACGCAGCTTACCAGGCGCGAATGGCGGTGCGGCCAGCCATCTCCTATCCGCCGGAGCTGCCGGTTAGCGAGCGGGCCGAAGAGATCGCTGCGCTCATTGCACACCACCGTGTGGTGGTGGTTTGTGGGGAGACGGGTTCTGGCAAAACGACCCAACTGCCCAAGATCTGTCTGGCAGCTGGCCGGGGCATCAGCGGCCAGATTGCCCATACTCAGCCGCGGCGGATTGCGGCGCGAACAACGGCAGCGCGGATCGCCGAAGAGTTGGGGGAGCCGCTTGGCCGAAGCGTCGGTTACCGTGTCCGTTTTCAAGAGGTGGCGAACCCGGAGGGGTTCATCACCCTGATGACCGATGGGATTCTGCTGAGCGAGACGCAGCGCGATCCTTGGCTTGCTGGGTACGACACGATCATCATCGACGAAGCGCACGAACGCAGCCTCAACATCGACTTTCTTCTTGGGTATCTGCGCCGGTTGCTGGAAAAACGCGATGACCTACATCTGGTGATCACCAGTGCCACACTTGAGGCAGAGCGCTTTGTCGACCACTTTTGCCCAGTGGCGGGCAAGGTGCCAGTGGTGGAAGTCAGCGGGCGGACCTATCCGGTACAGATCCGCTACCGGCCAATCGAAATGGCAGAAGAGAGCGAGGCGCCGCTCTATGAGGCGATTGTGGCCTGTCTGGCCGAGGCGTGGCGCGAAGGGGCGGGGGATGCCCTTATTTTTCTCCCCGGAGAGCGGGAGATCCGCGAGGTGCGGGCAGTGATCGAAGGCTCAGCCAGCCTCAAACACGAATTCGAGGTTCTTCCCCTCTTTGCCCGTCAGTCGCCTGCCGAGCAGGCGCGGGTCTTTCAGCGCAGTAACCGACTGCGTGTAATACTGGCTACCAACGTTGCCGAGACTTCACTTACCGTTCCCAACATCCGCTACGTAATCGATTCAGGGCTGGCGCGGATCAACCGCTACAACCCGCGCACCCGGGTGGAACAGCTGAAAATTGAACCAATCAGCCAGGCGGCCGCCAAACAGCGGGCCGGACGGTGCGGACGGGTGATGGCTGGGGTCTGTTTTCGGCTCTATAGCGAGGAGGAGTTTGCTGCCCGTCCGGTTCAGACTGACCCCAAGATCCTGCGCACCTCGCTTGCGGCGGTGGTGTTGCGTATGGCCGACCTTGGGTTGGGTGAGGTCGCATCTTTCCCGTTCCTTGACCCTCCGCCGCGCCGCGCAGTGGAGGGGGCCTACCAGGAGCTAATTGAGTTGGGGGCGATAGAGGGGCAGACGCGGCAACTCACCCCCGTGGGGAAGCTCTTGGCCCGGATGCCAATCGACCCGCATCTGGGGCGGCTGCTAGTAGCTGGGCATGAGCGCGGCTGTCTGCGCGAAATGCGCCTCTTGGCTGCTGCCCTCTCGGTGCCCGATCCGCGTTTGCGGCCTGCTGGGCAAGAGGCGCAGGCCGACCAGAAGCATGCCCTTTTTCGCGGCGGCGAGCGCGACGCCAAGTCGGAGTTTTGTTGGTTTCTCAACCTCTGGTCAGCCTGGCGCGAAGCCAGCCGCCACCTGAGCAGCAACAAGCAGCGCCAGTGGGCAAGCAGCCACTTCCTCTCCTGGCTGCGGCTACGCGAGTGGCACGAGGTGGCCGGGCAGCTCCACGCCTTGACTGGAGAGTTGGGCTGGGTGGAGAACGAAACGCCGGCCAGCTATGAGGCGATCCACACGGCACTTCTGACCGCACTCCCGCACGGAGTGGGGATGCGCGCGCGTGAGGAGAAACCAGAGCACCGCGGCAGCTACCTAGGAGCCAAGGGGGTCCGCTTCTGGCTTCATCCGCAAAGCGCTGCGGTGCGCCGCGCTGCCCCCCAATGGGTGCTGGCTGCTGAACGGGTGGAGACGACCCGTCTGTACGCGCGCACCGTAGCAGCGATCGACCCGCGGTGGATCGAAGCGGCGGTGCCGCATCTGATCGTGCGCGAAGTGGGTGAACCGCATTGGAATGGCCGCGCAGGCGAAGTGCGTGGGCTGGAGCGCGGTTCGCTCTTTGGTTTGCCGGTCTATTCGGGACGCTCGGTTGCGTACCGCCATATCGATCCGCTGCTCTGCCGTCAGCTCTTTATCCGCGAAGGGCTGGTGGCTGGCGACCTGCCGCCGCAGCGCATCGCCCGGATGCCCTTTTTGCAGCATAACCTCAAGCTTGTTGTTGAGCTGCGCGAGCTGGAGCAGCGGTTGCGCCGCCCCGATCTGGTCGATGAGACGCTCATTGCTGCCTTCTACGAACAGCGCATCCCCGCCGATGTTGTCGACCTGGCCAGTTTCGAAGCGTGGCGGCGGGAGATCGAGCGCCGCGAACCCAAGTGGCTCTTTCTAACCAAAGAGATGCTGCTAACCCACGACGCGGCCGGGGCGGTTACCGAACGGTTTCCTGACACTTTTGACCTCTTTGGCCAGCCGCTCCCCCTTAGCTATGTCCATGACCCTGCCGCGCGCGACGATGGGGTGACGCTGACGGTGCCACTTGCGCTGCTTAACCAGATTCCAGCGGCCCGTTGCGAGTGGCTGGTGCCAGGGATGCTGGAAGAGAAGGTGCTGCTTCTGATCAAGAGTCTGCCCAACAAGCAAAAACACCACTTGCAACCCCACGCCGAGCGTGCCCGCGCTTTTGTTGCGGCGGCTGGCGAGCATCCCGAGTGGTTCAAGGAGCCGCTCTTGGTGGTACTGTCCCGCTGGGTGGCAGAGCAGACCGGTTTGGCTACCCAGCCAGGGCACTTTCGCCTGGAGACGCTGCCGCCGCACGCCTTTATGAATTTCCGAGTGGTCGATAGTCATGGCCAAGTGGTGCGCGAAGGGCGGCAGCTCGATGCGCTGAAACGCGAGCTGGGTGGGAAGGCGCGCGGCGCTTTTGCAGAACTGGCGGCCCGTTGGCAGGCGCAGCACCAGGAGGCGAGCAGCGCGTCAATCGGCAAACCGCCTCGTATGCAAGGCGAACAGGCGTTGCCGGCACAACAGCGCTTTGCTTCGGAAAATAGGGCGCGCAACGGGGCCTTGCCTTTAATAGAGAAGA
>Ga0308414_1002945_pt1 | contig 10963 bp, 17 predicted proteins | sample HotsprSampleOS50_FD_205667 | JGI IMG/M metagenome (GOLD analysis project Ga0308414, IMG submission 205667) | Hot spring phototrophic mat microbial communities from Octopus Spring, Yellowstone National Park, Wyoming, United States - 20090730_OS50 ... | reverse complement strand
GAACACGGCGGGGATGCCGAGCTGCGTCAGCGCGGACTGGACGACGGCAATGAGCGCTTGAATAGCTTCTGGGGAGTCCATGTCACACTCCAAGACCAAGATAGAACCGGCAGATGAGCCAGCACACAAACAGCATCATTAGGGCCAACACAGCGTAAGCCAGCGCATCACGGCGGTTCATGCAAACGGATCCGGGCCAGTGCCGCCCACTACGATGCGCGTGACAGTTAGACGCTGTCTTCCAGTTTCGCGGTCTCTGAACTGGAAATAGATTTCCCAGTTATGGCTAAATGTCATTTGACCTGTCCACTCAATGTAGCCCGTGCCGTTCGCGTACTGCGTGCTGATCTGCGCCGCGGTCAGGCACGTGATACCAGCAATCCGCAAGCCGTCGCCCTCCTCGATTCCGTAGCCGGGCGAGATAGCCTGCATGTAGAAGCGGACAAACGTCACAGTAGCGGGCGGAAACATCCGGGTTGTCTGGCCAATCTGTGAACCATTTTGGAAGTAGTTATCAGTGCCTTGCATACCGACGCCAGCGGTCCATATGTTGAATGGACCAAGGCTCCAACCGTTTTGAGAAGTTGTCATGTCGTAATCGGCCAGCCAGGTGCAGTTTGGACACGGGCCACTTGACTGCTCGACACACTCGCTTGTCGGTACGGGATTGCGCAGGCCAAGGCGATATTTCTCGTTTGCCTTAACGTATCCCATGCCGTACAGCATTCTACGCATCAGCCAGCGGCCGGCGGTGTCTGCGGTAAATACGGCCATTAACCCAGGGCCAGTTGCCAGCTCGTAGTGCACTGGCAGCCACGACATATCGAGTTGGCTCAGGTTGTACAAATATTGGCGCTCAGCTGCCATGCTGGCCTGATTAAGGGTGGCGGCGATAGCAACTCGGCCTAGCTCGGCAGCCTGGTAGGCAATGTCATACAGCGCAAAGGCTGGGACGATACCGGTGAAAGGCTGTATCAACGCGCCAGCTAGCTCGCCCGCTTGCATGCCTACCTGCCACGTGTTCATAAAGTCGTCTGCCAGCGCGCGCATGTATTCCACGATTTCTGTAATACCGCCGCAGTGCTTTTCGGACGTGCTGGCCGTCTCCGGCTCAGCCGCTGGAGTTCCCGGCGCGCCGGGCGGCCCGGGCGGCCCGGGCGGCCCTGGCGGCCCGGCAGGCCCCGGCGGCCCTGGCACGCCCTGCAGGCCGCGCGGCCCCTGTGGGCCTTCTGGCCCGGCCGGCCCCGGCGGCCCAGCCGGCCCCGGCGGCCCAGCCGGCCCCTGGAAACAGGCCTGCGCGCCCACTGGCCAGCCAGCTACCGGCGTCCATATCTGGCCGTCGTAGGAGTATTCCAGGACACACTGGTTTAAGCGAAATTGTGCGGCCAACGTCTCCCCCACCTGGTCACAGTTGCCGTGATCCAGCGCGGCGAGCAGCCGCTCGATCTCCTGCCGCGCTCTGAAAACCTCATGCTCGCTGCCCAGCCAGGCGTCATCCTGGTTGAGGACTTCCAGCGCGCCGATCACGTGCGACGCCCATGACCTGTTAAGGCGCACACACGTGAACGGCGCATCGAAGACGCCGACGCCCGGCGCGGGGAGCGGCTCCCTGCGCGGGGCGAACAGCCGGCGCAGCAGGTCGAACGGCCAGCGGATCGGCGCCGGCTCAGTCTTAAACCCGCGCGCGCTGGGCATCTCAAACGCCCCCAGCGTAGATGATGAAATTGACCGCCAGCGACGGCCCGACGTTGTTGTGCGGCTGGCCGCCGCCGGTGGAGCCGGTCGCTGCGTAGGCAGCGCCAGCGCCGGCCATGGTGTAGGCCGGCGGCGCTGCCCCCTGGTAGAACTGCACAGTGCCGTTGTACCGGTCGCTGTGCGTGTGCGCCGGCAGCTCCTCTATCGTCAGTGTGTGGGTCTCCGCGCCGACCGGCGCGCCCAGCGCCCAGCCGCCGCCGGCCCCGATCGGGCTGCGCCGCCGCAGGTCGGGCAGGTTGAAGGTGGTCGCGCCGTCGCCGCTGCCGTAGGTTACCCCGATGACATTGAACAGCGCGGCATAGGCCGCGCGGCTCACCGCCTGGCCGTTGCACAGCAGCCAGCCGGCGGGCGCCTGCGCGCCGCCGTAGGCCGAGATAGCGCCAATAGGGACGCTCACAGGCCCCTCTCCAATCCCGGCCAGCAGCCGCTCGACCTCTTGCACAGCGCGGTCGCGCTCAACCTCGTCGCCGGCCCAGGCGTCTGGCTCCGTGAGAGCGTCCAGAAGCCCCACCACGTGGCCCAGCCAGTCGGCGTTGACGCGCAGCCAGACCAGCGGCGCGTCGAGGCTGCCGGCAGCCGGCGCAGATGGCCGGTCTGTGCGCGGGGCGAAGGTGGCAGCCAGAAACGGCCAAGCGTAGACATCGCTCATTTCTTCCGCCACTGGAACCGAGACAGAAACGCCGCGTCGGCCTCACGGCCGCGCTTGTCGCAGGTGTTGTAAGGATGGCCCAGCGCGCGCGCTCCACTGTAAAAGTTTATGAGCGCCTGCACCTCTTCCGAGAACAGCGCGTCAACTTGCCGCCACTTCATAACATAGTCGCGGAAGGTTAAACCTTCGTCGAAGGTATGCAGCCAGTGATGCCACTTGTTCCGGACGCCCCCGATCGGCGGCGGGTTGGTCTGCCACAGGTCCACTCTTGCCTTGGCCTCGACGTCCGAATTCAAGAACTCTGGCGGTTCTTCAAAGGGCCAACCTGGCGGCCCAAAATAAAGTTTTTCGTAGATGGACAAAGACGCGCCAACAATCACCCCGTTGATGCATTTATCCAGCGCTGCGATCACGGCTAAAGCGTGCTGCTCTGCTTCAGCAGTCGGAGCTGCCGGATTAAAGCAATAATTCATCTTGGTTTTTTTGGCGTGATCGCGGATCACGATAGTAACGCGCCAGGGGTGCATTTCACTTCCACTTCATCTCAGAGCCGCTGTAGATAAACGAGGGGGGCGTCAGTGGGTAACCTCTACTGTCAGTCGTTCTGTGCAAAAAACCGCGCTCGATTGGATTGTTCAGCAGCTCCAGCAGCGCCTGCACGTCTTGGTTGGCAGCGTCTATCGTTCTTCGGTCTAGTTCTCTATAGCGAGTTAGCTCTTCGTTCCAGCTCGGAACAGAGATGTTTACGCGGCTTAGCCCCCTCCAGGTAAAAACCATCTTGTTGGCCACTGTCGCTGACGGATTTGGTGTAGTGCGCAAGCCGGAAAGCACCAGCGGCAGCGTGACGGTGAAACCAGAAGCGATGCCACGCAGCAGCGGGCGGTTCTGGCCTTCCGAGCTTCGCCAGAGATGCCTGCACAATTCGAGTGTGTAATAGCGAACGTCGTTCAGCGTTGCCTCGCGTGGGTAAAAAAATTTAGTCCTGGCGCGCCTGTCTTTTGCGTCGCGCACCTCTAGCGCAATCTCCCAGGGTTTCAAGGCAGCCGCTCCAGTGGCAGTCCAGGACGATAGAATAGCCAGGGCCGCCCGACCGGTGTAAATACACCGATGCGCCCTTTTCTGGCCAGCGGGATGAGCTGCTCAAACGCCTCGGGGCTGAGGCGCTTTTCCAGCTCGTCCAGGGTGACGTAATCGTCGCCCAGCGCTGCCAGGACTTCCTGCAGGACTTCCGGCATCATCAGCGCGCCCTCCAGCCTTCGAGCAGGGTCGGATAAGCCACAACTGGAAAGCTGGCGCTGACCCGTGAGGCCTGGCCTTTCTTGTCCTTAACTGTCAGTGTGACCAGCCATGGTCTAGTCATCGTCCTTTGACTCCCGCGACCTGGAGAACTCTTCTGCTGCCGAATACAGGCGCGTGATGACCTCGCCGCGGGCGTCGCACGGCCGCACGTTCCAGCGCTGCGCTGTTTGGTACGGCCGTGTCATGAGGTTGACGAACGCCTCGACCTGGGCGGCGTCGGTGTCTATCTCGCCCCACCCTCCGACTAATTCCTCATCGAAGGTCGGAACCGTCACGGTCGTGTAGTAGTTGCCCGTGCCGGCGAGGAATTTGAAAACGCCCTTCTCCTCGACGTCGCTGCCCGGCAGCGGCGTGTACTGCCAGGTTGGCGGCGTCGGGATGCGCCGCGTCAGCGTGGCGCTCACGATCCGCCCCCGCGTCATCTCGTGGATCGTGTTTCCCAGCGCCTTAGCGTACTCAAACGGGTCATCGGCGCTGCTCTGGATGACGGCCGGCGCCTTCACGTTCACCGAGACAACCGACTCCTGCCCCTTGTTGTCCTCGATCGTGTAGCGGATCGTCCACGTGTGCGCCAGGTGCGCCCCCGACACCCCGACGAGTGTTTCCCGCCCGCCAGTCACCGTAAAAGGCCCGCGGACGCCTGTCCAGTACGACTCGTTGGGGTCTGGGTGGTTCGGATCAGGGCCGTCGTTGACGATGTCAACGCGCCTGATCTGATTCGGCGCGCCGCCCGTCATCTGCACCTGCACCGCTTCCCACAGGTTCGCCGCGGCATAGCTCTGCACGGTGGACATGGCCACGCCGTCGAGGAAGATGCGGATCAGGCTGCCCTTGGGCGACTTGAACACGTAGAAGTCCAGCACGTCGCCAATCACGTACAGCGTGGCCGCGCCGCCGGGGATGCCGCAGGCGGCTGCCGTGACGCCGGCGGCCACGCCCGCATAGAGCGTCCAGGGTTGGTTGCGCTTGGCAATGAAGTCGGTAGCCGCCATGATGGCGGCCTGCTGGATGCCGCCGGTCAGCGCCTGGCGCAGCTCGACCAGCAGCGGCCACTCGCCAGGCCCTGGATCGTAGATCATCGGCATGTGTCAAGCTCCCAGGCCCGGACCGGGCCGGGCCTCATGTGCGGGATGGGCGAGCGGCTCAGCCGCGGCTGGAGAGGAACTGCTCGCGCGCGAACTCCAGGGCGATGAGGTCCTCGCCGCGCTTGTCGCACGGCTGCACCGTGCCCGTGCCGCCGGCCGGCTCCAGGTTGACGCCGGACAGCATCGCCGTGTTGAAGGCTGCGACTGCCCCCGTCAGGTTGACGGTGCGCGTGCCGGCGAGGATGTTGGCCTCGTCGAAGGTGGGCAGCCGCAGACCTGAGTAGAACCCGTTGGCGGTGCGGTACTGGAAGCGCGCGCCTTCCTCGACGTCGCTGTTGGCGCCAGCCGTGGCGCGCAGGCCAGTCGGCAGGCTGACGTGGCGCACCAGGCCGATGCGGACGATGGCGCCGGCGATGATCGGGTTGATGAGCTTGGCGACCTCGCGGGCCATTACCTCGGCGTTGGCCAGCGTGGTGGCTGCCGGCAGGTTGATCTCCGTGGTTGAGGTCTTCCCCTTCCCATCCTGGATGCTGAACATCACTGTCCACGTCATGGCGGTTTACTCCTTGTCTGGGCGGCTGTAGCGCAGCTGGGCGGGCGTGTCGGGGCCGGTGGCGATCACTTCGGCGCGCAGGTCGCCGCGCTGGACGACGGCCGCGATCTCGCGCACGAGCGCGGCGTGGCCCTCGACCTCGAGGCGGCGCACCAGCTCCTCATGGGGGATGCCGCCTTCCGGAACCTGGGCGACGATGATGTCGCGCTGGGACTCGTAAGATAGACGGGGCATGTGCGACTCCTTGCTGCTGGGCGGACACGACGGTTGAACCGTCGTTCCCAGCGTAGCCGAGTCAAGCGGCGTGAGCGTTTAACAGACGGTGGGGATTCGGTTGCGCCGCGGTTTGAGGGGGTTATTGTGGATTGTTACCGCTGACTGTTACGAGTCGCCAAGCACGCGGCGCAGGGCGGCAGCGCGCTTGCGCCGCCGGTAGGCGATCATCTTACATGCGTCGCTGCAGTACTTCGCCTGCGACCACTCCAGGCGGAACTGCTGCTTGCCGCGCCCAACGGGCACGCGGCGCATCCTAACGATGGGCTTGCCGCATATTAAGCAGCGAGGAATGGGCGAACGGGCCACGCGAATCCTGGGGTGAGACTTAGGCGATGCTGAGCAGCCGGACGCTGGCCTCAGTTTAGCTCAAGTTTTCTAGGCAGGTCAAGTAATTCACTGCGTAGAACCGTATGCGAAAATGTCAGAGTCACGCCCAGGCTTCAGTCCTCAAACATGCTGCCGTGCGTCTGTCCCAAGTAGGCACAGTCGCTGAACTGCGCCGGCTGAAGCTGCTCAAAATCTCGCTGCATAACCTTCACATAGCGCCAGTCAACGTCAGTGAGTACCGTTGCATTGTCGGCCCAGATGGTCGCGGCCCGGTCCTTTGTAGTGATCGTGTCCAGTTCCTGGTCGCCGAACTGCTGGACGAAGGCGCTCAGAATAGACCGATACCACCGGATGGTCGTGGGCTTCAGACCGTCCGCGTAACAGGCTAACAAGAAGTCATCAAAAGCGGCTTGCACGTTCACACTGGCTCACTTTCTCGTTTTGCGTTTGCTTTCCGCCGGCGATACCAGGCGCGCCAGCGCGCGCGGGAGTCCGGCCAGCGGCGCGGCCGCCCGATGTTGGGCGGAACCACGCCGGTGGCCTGCCAGCCGAAATTGCCATTCCTCAGCTGCGGGCCGGCTCCGCTGGCGCTGTATCCTCGTCCGTCGCCGGCGGCTCCGTCACCAAAAAAGGGCGCGCCTTCTCCGCTTCTTTGGCGCGCCGGCGCTCCAGCTTCTCCTGGATCAGCGCCAGCGCAGCCGTCGCGCCGGCCTGGTCTACCGCTGCCGCGTGGGGGTCGCTGGCTGCCGTCTGCTGCATATTGCCCAGAATCTCAACGCAGCGGATCGCCACATACCGGCTCAGCCCCTGCGCCGACAGCACCGCCGCCGCCGCAAACAGCAGGCCCCCCGCCCACGTCATCATCATCCCCAGATTGCTCTCAGTCACGATGCTTATAATCGCCTCGTACCACGCCCCCGGCTGCTGCTCGATCACCGTCCGCATTGACCCGGCCAGCGCCAGCGCCAGAATGCTGAACGTCACCAGACCCAGCAGCCGCCGGTAGCGCTGCGCCGGCGACAGCTGCTGCTCCTGCCACGCATCCCCAATCCCCAGCCGGTACGCCATGTTTTGCAGCCAGATGCGCAGCGACCAGCGCAGCGCCCGCGCCTGTTCGTACCCTGCGCGGTGCTCAACGTAGTGCGTCTGAAACTCCAACACCAGATTGAGCATGACCAGCGCCGCCGCCGCGAACGACGCCAGTGCCGCATCCGCCTCAAACAGCATGATCCCGTGCACCACGCGCTGGTGCTCCACCACCAGCAGCAGCACCAGCACCAGCGGCACGCCCAGGTTGACGATCAGCGTCTGGGCGAACGTCAGCAGCGTCTCCCCAAGGCTGACGATCATCTGCAGTAGGCGCGGGTAGAACGCGTTCCAGCGGTCGGCAAACGTCCGCCCGGCCGGCGCGGCCGCTTCCAGCCGCTGGCGCTCTGCCGCCTGTATCTGGGCAATGCGCGCGCGGTCCGTTGGCGTCAGCAGGACGCCCTGCGCCGCTGCGTACTGTTCAGCCTGTTCCAGTGTCGTGATGTTCATTTCCCTCATGCTCCGTTTGATGCGCTGCGTTGTCAAAGAGTTGCGGTCTTGAACCTTTGTCAACAAAAGTGATTCGCTGATTCGGGTGATTCGGTGATTCGTTTGATGTTTTGGGTGTTTCGTTATTGCGCGAATCACGCGAATCACCCGAATCACCCGAATCACCCGAATCACCCGAATCACCTGCCGCCAGCGCTGACAAGCCCGCCGGCGTCAGCTCCCTGCGACCGTTAGTCCCCGCGCTGATGTATCCCTTCTTCGTCAGCCTGTAGATAATGCCAGCCACCGCACCGCGCGTGTCCTCAATCATGTCGGCTAGGTCGGCCAAGGACGCCCCCGGCTCGATGTTCAGCAGCTCCAACACTGCCCGCTGTTTGGTTGTCAGCGCGTCTGCCTGCACGCGGTCTGCCGGCTCCAACACCAGGCTGGTGACGGCATTCCCCTCGCCATCCTCCCCCAGCGAAACCGTCACCTCGCGCAAGTAGTACGGCTCAAACCGCTGCAAGTCTTTGGTTTTCTGACTCTCCACAACGATCAAATCGTCCGAGCGGCTGATCCGAATCACCGTGTCGCAGGCGGCGTAAAGCGCGTATGCGCCGCGCTCGCGCCGCCCCTCTTTGTTGGTGTGATGCACCAACAAAACCGCCGTCTCCAGATCGCGCGCTATCCGTTTGCAGGCTTCGATGATGACTTTCATGTCACGGTTGTTGTTCTCATCTGCCGCTCCTGAACACATCGCCAGCGTATCCACTACCACCAACCTCGGACTGTAGCGCGCTGACAGCCCCTTGAACACGGTCAGGTCTTCGCCTTGAAATAAATCTACCTGGCCTAGGACAAACGTCAGCCGGTCCAGCCGCCCGCCGCGGTGCTGGCTTAGGGCGCGCAGGCGCTGCGCTATGCCCGATTCCCCCTCAGCAGCGATGTAAACCACATTCATCTCCTGGCCAAGCCGGTATGCCAAGTCAAGCGCCCAGAACGACTTGCCAACGCCCGACTGACCATACACCATGCACAGCCCACGTTCAGGGATCACGCCGCGCAGCAGCCAGCGCACCGGCGGCATCTGGAGAACCTCTTGGGCGTTGAAGAAGGCGAAACCGCGCGCCTCGTGCGCCTCGAGCGGCAGCGGCGGCAGCCGCAGCAGCTCCTTGTAGCTGGCATCGGCATGCAGCATGCAAAAATCGGCCAAGTCGCCGCCTTCGCCCAGGCCAAGATCAACCGCCCGCGCCCGGAACCCCGCATCGCGCAGCTGCGTCTCAATCCCGCCAGCTGCGCGCCGACCGGCCTTGTCGCAGTCCATCGCGATGATTATCTCCGGCGTCTGCCCGCAGTCGAAGATAAACGCCTTCAGCTCGTCAAGCAGGTCGGCGGGGATAGCCTCTTTCTCCCCGCCGGTGACCGCAAATGCGCCTAAGGTGAAATACTGGCCGGCCAGCACGCTGATCTCCCCATTGCACAGCACAATAGACTCGCCGCGCTCGATGCAGCTGCGCAGGTGGGGATTGAGGCCGTACCAGCAGGCCTTGTACCCCTGCGGCGACTTGTACGGCGGTTTGCCGCCGTCCAGGAAGCGCCAGCGGCTGCCGGTGCGCGTCGGGAAGCGCAGTGCTGGCCGCCCGTCTTTCTCATCCATGACCCAATTGGCAGCTCTCAGCACCCGCGCGGGGATGCCATGCGCGCGGGCGTAATCTTCCAATCCGCTGTAAGCGCGCTTCGTGCTTGCCACCTGCGGGCGCTCAACAGCAATGCCCAGGCGGCGAGCCAGCTCGTACAGGCTGCCCGACTCGCCGCTGACGAAGTCGTGGAAGGCCCCACGCTCGGGGCCTTCGATTTTGAGCGAAAAACCGTGACTGTTCGAACCCGGGCGCAGCGGCGAGTTAGAGCGATACCGGCCGCTGCCTTCGTCCTTTAGGTCGTAGGCTGCCAAAGCCTTCAGGACTTGCTCAGCTGTGCTCATGCTGACACCATCCATCCGTGTCTGCGTCCGTGTCTGCGTCTTCGCTGGTGAATTCAATGCAGCCGTCCTCAAACGCCGCGCCGCAGTTTAAACAGCGCCACTCGTTGCACAGCGACAGCCCGTATTCGCCGCCGCCGTCGGAGATGCCGATGTACTCAGTTTCTTCAGAGTCGCAGTATGGGCAGATCATTGCACCGTCTCCACATCCGCTAGTCTCTTCTCCAGCACCCGAATCAACCGCAACATCTCTTCAAGCACATAAGCGTTTTCCGCCGACTTGCCATCCTTCCAACCGGTAGGATGCCCCACAGTAAACAACCTGATTCGCCACTGATACTCCGCCTGCGCCTTCGCCAGCAGCTCGCGCATCTTCGCCGGCGTCGGCAGCTCCGTCATCACGGCGACCTCATCCAAGGCGCTGACGTCCGGCAGGGAAGCCCGCACGGCTGCCAGACCTGCCGGTGTAAAGTTGTACAGCCTGGAGTGTGATATACTGGGGGTACTAATCTTGATCGTCCATTGCTGCTTGCCAGCACGTGACCCCGCGCTGGCTTTTTTCTTGCTCATAGTGCTTTCTCCTTGCGTTCCCGATCCACTAGCACAGTCCGCTGCTCCAGGCCCAACCGCAGCAGCCAATAGCTCAGGGTTGACTGGTCTACGCCAAGCGCGTCAGCAACTGCACGCTGCGTGCCATACCGGTTGAACAACTCCACCAGTACATCTTTGATGGGCCGTCCTTCTCTGATTTCTATCTCTTTCATGGCTTTTGTGATTTTCAATTTGTACTCCTATGGCATATACACCTTAATTTAGGGCACAGTGAATGCCGTTGATGAACGGCATATTTACCTTTAACGTTACCATATTTATGCCGCCGATGTCAACAAACATGCCATATATAATGATAACGAACTGGTTGTAAGGCTGGACTTATGTCAATACTTGGGCGGCGTATACAGGCACGGCGAATGCAGCTTCAATTGACACAAGAGCAGCTAGGTGAGTTGATCGGGAAAGACCAGAAGCAAGTCTGGCGTTACGAAAATGGTCGTGTCCAACCAACAGCAGAAGCCCTAGTTAAGATTGCCAAAGCGCTAGATACCACGCCCGACTACCTTTTGGGCGTGAGCGAATTTGTACGGCCTGTTGATGAAAGCATGTTAGACGACTTGGAACGCGAGGCATTGACTATCTTGCGTTCCCAGGATGAAGCGACTAGGCGGCGCATTGTAGATGTAATCCGAGTAATGGTGAACTAGTCGCCGCCGCTGCCTGGGCCTAGAGAGACGCTAAGCAGGTCTTCCGGCAGCGACATGCCGCCGCAGCGCCGCAGGTCGCGGGTGTACTGCCGGATCGTCTCCTGGTGGGCGCGCCGTTCCCAAAACCAGGCAAGAACGAACACGGCGGGGATGCCGAGCTGCGTCAGCGCGGACTGGACGACGGCAATGAGCGCTTGAATAGCTTCTGGGGAGTCCATGTCACACTCCAAGACCAAGATAGAACCGGCAGATGAGCCAGCACAC
>Ga0308414_1002940_pt1 | contig 10975 bp, 8 predicted proteins | sample HotsprSampleOS50_FD_205667 | JGI IMG/M metagenome (GOLD analysis project Ga0308414, IMG submission 205667) | Hot spring phototrophic mat microbial communities from Octopus Spring, Yellowstone National Park, Wyoming, United States - 20090730_OS50 ... | reverse complement strand
AGGCTCGGGCTCACCTTCGACGACGTCCTCCTCGTCCCGGCGGAATCCTCAATCCTTCCCTCCGAGGCCAATACGGCCACGCACGTCACCCGCGCGATCGCACTTGCCATTCCGATCCTGTCCTCGGCGATGGACACGGTGACCGAGGCCGAGATGGCGATCGTGATGGCCCAGGCGGGCGGCCTCGGCGTCCTGCACCGCAACATGGAGGTGGCCGAGCAGGTGGCCGCCGTCCGCCAGGTCAAGCGCTTCGAGAGCGGCATGGTGGTCAACCCCATCACCATGACGCCGGACCAGACGCTTGGCGAGGCGCTCGACCTCATGCGGAGGCACCGGATCTCGGGCATCCCGATCGTCGAGTCGGCGCCGGCCGGGCAGCCCGGGCGGCTGGTCGGCATCCTCACCAACCGCGACGTGCGCTTCGCCGAGAACCGCGGGCAGCCGGTGGCGGAACTGATGACGCGCGAGAATCTCGCAACCGTCCGCCCGGGGGTGACCGAGGAGGAGGCCAAGCGCCTGCTCCACCAGCGGCGGATCGAGAAGCTCCTCGTCGTTGACGACGACGGCCGGCTGATTGGCCTGATTACGGTCAAGGACATCGAGAAGGCCGTCACCTATCCGAACGCGACCAAGGACGCAGCCGGCCGCCTTCGGGTCGCGGCCGCCACCACGGTCGGCGCGCCCGGCCTTGCCCGCTCCGAGGCGCTGGTCGATGCCGAGTGCGATCTCCTGGTGGTCGATACCGCCCACGGCCATTCCCGCCGCGTCGCCGAGGCGGTCTCGGCGATCAAGAAGCGCTCGAACGCCGTGCAGGTTGTCGCGGGCAATGTGGCAACCGCCGAGGCGGCCCGGGCGCTCATCGATGCCGGGGCGGATGCTATCAAGGTCGGGATCGGCCCGGGCAGCATCTGCACCACCCGGGTGGTCGCGGGCGTCGGCGTGCCGCAGCTGACCGCCATCATGGACACGGTCGAGGAAGCCGACAAGGCGGGCGTGCCGGTGATCGCCGACGGCGGCATCCGCACCTCAGGCGACATCGCCAAGGCCCTGGCTGCGGGGGCGGCGTGCGTGATGGTCGGCTCGCTTCTCGCCGGCACGGAGGAGGCACCCGGCGAGACCTTCCTCTACCAGGGCCGGGCCTACAAGAGCTATCGCGGCATGGGCTCGCTCGGCGCCATGGCCCGCGGCTCGGCCGACCGCTATTTCCAGCAGGACATCAAGGACGAGCTGAAGCTGGTGCCGGAAGGGGTCGAGGGGCAGGTGCCCTACAAGGGGCCGGCCCGCGAGGTGCTGCACCAGCTGGTGGGCGGCGTGAAGGCAGCGATGGGCTATCTTGGCGCAGCGAGCCTTGCCGAATTGCGGGCGCGGGCCGAATTCATTCGCGTCACGCCCGCCGGGCTGCGGGAAAGCCATGTCCACGACGTCGTCATCACCCGCGAGGCGCCCAACTATCCGACGCGCTGAGGACGCATCGCCCGCCGGGCCGGGCGCGGGAGGGGCCGCATGAGGGCCGAGGCGAGGCTCCAGGCCGCGATCGAGATCCTCGACGAGGTGATCCGATCCGCCCGGGACGGCGGGGCGGCCGCGGATGTTATCCTCGCCCGCGCCATGCGCGCGCGCCGCTATGCCGGATCCCGCGACCGCGCTGCGATCCGCGAGACGGTCTTCTCCGCCATCCGGGCCTTCGGCGAGCCGCCGCCCTCTGGACGCGCCGCCATGGTCGGGCTTGCGCTCTCCGCCTCCCCCGGTCTCCAGCCGCTGTTCGACGGCGGCCCGCACGCGCCCCGGCCGATCGCCCCGGGCGAGCCGGCGCCCCGCCCGGAAGCCGTGCCCGGCTGGCTTGCCCCGCGCCTCGCCGAGAGCCTCGGCGAGGACTGGGACGCGGAGGTCGAGGCCCTCCTTGGCCGGGCGCCGGTCGACCTCCGGGTCAACCGGCTGAAGGCGAGCCCGGAGGCGCTCCTTGCCCGGCTTCCCGTGCCCGGGGGCCCGGTCGAGGGGCTGCCCCTGCCGCTTCCCGACGCGCTGCGGCTCTCCCGCCCCGCCGCGCTCGAGCGGCATCCGGCGCGTCTTGACGGCTGGTTCGAGGTCCAGGACGCCGCCAGCCAGTTCGCAGCCGCGGTCGCAGCGGCAAAACCCGGCGAGACGGTGGTCGACCTTTGCGCTGGCGCGGGCGGCAAGACCCTCGCGCTGGCCTCCGCCATGGGCGGAGAGGGGCGGATCATCGCCTGCGATGTCGACGGCAGGCGCCTTGCCGCCCTCGACCGGCGGCTTGCGCGTGCGGGTGCCGCAGGGATCGTCGAGGTGCGGCCGATCGCCCCCGACGATCCCGACCGGCTCTCCGACCTGCGCGGCCGCGCCGATCTCGTCTTCGTTGATGCCCCCTGTTCGGGAAGCGGCACCTGGCGGCGCAATCCGGAGCTTCGCTGGCGGCTCACGCCGGACCGGCTCCGGGCGCTTGTTGCACTCCAGGCCCGGCTCCTCGACGAGGCCGAGACCCTCGTCCGGCCAGGCGGGCGGGTCGTCTATGCGGTCTGCTCGGTCCTCGCCGAGGAGGGGCCGGCCCGGATCCGGACGACGCTCGGGCAGGAGCCGTGGCGGGGCCGCGCGGGTCCCGCCGACACCTGGCTCCTGACCCCGCACCGGCACGGGTGCGACGGCTTTTTTGTCGCGCGCGTGCCGCTTCGGTGATAAGCTTGGAGATCCTGATGAAAGGTCGACCGATGCGGGGGAACCGACGCCCGTGGCGGAAGGCGCCTCGCCTCCTCGCCCCCCTCCTTGCGCTTGGCCTTGCGCTTGCACCTTGGCCCGCGGCTGATGCGGCCAGACCGGCCGCGCGCGAGCAGGCGCTGCAGCGCGGCGCGGCCGACACCGCACTTGCGCCGCTCTCGGTCGAGCTCGTCCGCACCGGGGACGCGCATCTCGGCCGGGGCGCCTTCCAGCAGGCGATCGACGCCTATGAAAGCGCGCTTGCCGTCGACCCGCGCAACGTCCAAGCCTATCTTGGCATGGCGCGGGCCTTCGAGCGCCTGGGGCTTCCCGGCCGGGCCATCCGCTTCTACCGGGAGGCGCTTGCCATCAACCCCAACGACATCGCCGCGATCGAGGCGCAGGGCCACGCCTATCTCGCCCGCGGGGCGCGGGGGCGCGCGGAGGACAATCTGGAGCGCCTGCGCCGCCTGTGCGCTGCCCCCTGCCCGTCCGCCGACCGCCTCGCATCGGCGCTGGCGCGGGCCCCGGCGATGGCTGCCGCCCGGCCGGCGTCGGACCAGCCAGAGGCCGCCAAGCGGTGAGCGGCGCCGTCCCCTGTCACCGGGAGCCGCCCGAGGCCGAGGCGCTAAACGCCGCTGCCGGCTCGGTCCTGACCGCCCGCGGAGGCGCCTGGACGGAACTGCGCGCGCAGGTGTTTGCGATCCTCGCCGGCGCAGGCCAGCCGCTTTCGGCCTATGACGTGGCCGAGGCACTCTCCCGGGAGCGCGGCCGGCGGGTTGCGGCCAACAGTGTCTACCGAATCCTCGACCTCTTCGTCGCCCACGACCTCGCCCGGCGGGTCGAGAGCCGCAACGCCTACGTGGCCAATGTCCACCCCGAATGCCCGCACGACTGCATTTTCCTTGTCTGCGAGGCCTGCGGCCGGATCGCCCACCTCGACGACGACACGCTGGCCGCGCGCCTGCGCGCCCGCGCCGCGGCGGCGGGCTTCGTGCCCCGGCGGCCGGTCCTTGAACTGCTCGGCCGGTGCCGGGCCTGCGCTGGCTGAGGGAACGCGCCCCCGGCGCGACAGTTTCCGGCTTTTCGCCATGCGGGCCGGCGGCTAGGCAGAAGCGATGACGGACATGTCCCAGGGTCGCCCGGCGACACCCCTTCTCGACCGGGTCCGCTACCCCGCCGACCTGCGCCGGCTGCGGCCGGATCAGCTGCGCCAGCTGGCGGACGAGTTGCGCGCCGAGCTCATCGATGCGGTGAGCGTCACGGGAGGTCACCTCGGCGCCGGTCTCGGCGTCGTCGAACTCACGGTCGCCCTCCACTATGTGTTCAACACGCCCGATGACCGGCTGATCTGGGACGTGGGCCACCAGGCCTATCCGCACAAGATCATCACCGGCCGGCGGGACCGGATCCGGACGCTGCGGCAGGGCGGCGGCCTCTCCGGCTTCACCAAGCGCTCGGAGAGCATCTACGATCCCTTCGGCGCCGCCCACTCCTCGACCTCGATCTCGGCCGCGCTCGGCTTTGCCATCGCCAACAAGCTCGCCGGCCGGCCGGAGAAGGCGATCGCCGTGATCGGCGACGGGGCGATGTCGGCCGGGATGGCCTATGAGGCGATGAACAACGCGGAGGCCGCCGGCAACCGCCTGGTCGTCGTCCTCAACGACAACGACATGTCGATCGCGCCGCCGGTGGGCGCGCTGTCCGGCTATCTCGCGCGCATCTATTCCTCGAACACCTTCCTCGGCTTCCGCGATGCGGTGCGCCAGCTGGCCAAGAAGGCCCTGCCCGATCCCCTGAAGATGCCGGCCAAGAGGGCGGACGAATATTTCCGCACGCTTGCGACCGGGGGCACGCTGTTCGAAGAGCTCGGCTTCTATTACGTCGGGCCGATCGACGGCCACGACCTCGACGTCCTGGTGCCCGTGCTTGAGAACATCCGCGATGCGGAGGAAGGCCCCTGCCTCGTCCATGTGGTGACCAAGAAGGGCAAGGGCTATCCGCCGGCGGAAGCCTCAGCCGACAAGTATCACGGGGTGGTCAGGTTCGACGTCGTCACCGGCCGGCAGCACAAGGCGCGCGCGGCGGCGCCCAGCTACACGAGCGTCTTCGCGCGCGCGCTTGTGGCCGAGGCGCGGCGCGACGAGCGGATCATCGCCATCACGGCGGCCATGCCCTCCGGCACCGGAGTCGACAAGTTCCAGGAGGCCTTCCCCGACCGGGCCTTCGATGTCGGCATCGCGGAACAGCATGCCGTCACCTTCGCGGCCGGCCTTGCCGCCCAGGGCATGCGGCCGTTCTGCGCCATCTATTCGACCTTCCTCCAGCGCGCCTACGACCAGGTGGTCCATGACGTGGCGATCCAGAACCTCCCGGTGCGCTTTGCCATCGACCGGGCGGGCCTCGTCGGCGCGGACGGCCAGACCCACGCCGGCAGCTTCGACATCACCTATCTCGCCACACTTCCGAACTTCGTCGTGATGGCCGCCGCCGACGAGGCGGAGCTCGTCCACATGGTCCACACCGCAGCCCTCCACGACAGCGGGCCGATCGCCTTCCGCTACCCGCGCGGCGAGGGCGTCGGCGTGCCGCTTCCCGAGTCGCCGCAGCGGCTGGAGATCGGCAAGGGACGGCTGGTCCGCGCGGGCAAGACGGTTGCCATCCTTTCCCTCGGCGCCCGCCTTGCCGAGGCGCTCAAGGCCGCCGACGAGCTCGAAAGCCGTGGCCTGTCCACGAGCGTTGCCGACATGCGCTTTGCCAAGCCGCTCGATGTTGCCCTCATCCGTGAGCTGGCCGCCACCCACGAGGTGCTGGTGACGATCGAGGAGGGCGCGATCGGCGGCTTCGGCGCGCATGTCCTCACCCTCGCCTCGGACGAGGGCTGGCTGGACGATGGCCTGCGCATCCGCACCATGCGGCTTCCGGACCGGTTCCAGGACCATGACACGCCCGAGCGGCAGTATGCCGAGGCGGGGCTCGATGCCGCCGGCATCGTCCGGACGGTGCTGACGGCGCTGCGCCGCAACAGCGTGGAGGCTGAGGGCGCAAGGGCATGAGCGCAGCGCGCGCTCAGGGACGGCCCTTCCGCTTCGACCGCATGCCGACCCATGCCGAAATCCTCTGGCCGGCCCTTCTTGCCTTGCGAGAAACGGGCCGGTCAGCGACCATTGACGAACATGCCGCAGCTTTCCTCCGAATTTGCGACATGCCGGAGGAGGTCGCAGCCCTGCCGCACGGCGACAGCGGTCGGACCGAGCTCGAATACCGGCTGGCATGGGCAAGAACGAGCCGCACGCGCGCGGGCTTCCTTAAGAACAGCCAGCGCGGCGTCTGGAGCGTGACCGGGGCAGGGACAAAGGCCACCGAAGCGGACGTGCGGGCAGCCCTTGCCAGGCAGCGCCAGGAGGATGCCGCGGCCCGAACGCGGCATCGACCGGAGGGGGGAGCTGGCGAGGAAGACTGGAAGGACAGGCTGCTTGGAACCCTGCTCGCGCTTTCCCCGGATGCCTTCGAACGGCTGACCAAAAGGCTTCTGCGGGAGGCCGGCTTCACCCGGGTTGAGGTGACCGGGCGGACGGGCGACGGCGGCATCGACGGGACCGGGATCCTGCAGCTCAACCTGATCTCCTTTCCGGTCCTCTTCCAGTGCAAGCGCGTTCGGGGAAGCATCCCGGCGGCTCAGATCCGGGATTTCCGCGGCGCCATGATGGGGCGCTCGGACAAGGGGCTGTTCGTGACGACGGGAAGCTTCACCACAGAGGCACGGCGCGAGGCGACCCGCGACGGCGCGCCCCCGATCGAACTGATCGATGGGCCCGAGTTGTGCGAGCTGCTCCAACGGCATGGCCTTGGCGTGCGCGTGCGCACCGTCGAGGTGATCGAGCCGGATGGGGACTGGTTCCGCCAGATCTGAGGCCGTGCGCGGGCGGCCGTCTGCGGCAGGCCGCCCGGATCCCGCCGGCGGCCGGGCTCGATGCCGGCGGAGCGGGCGCGCATCCGGCGCGCCGCGGCGGGGCACCTCCTCGGCACCCGCGACCCGGCGCCCGCCGGCGGCCTAGGGCCGGCAATGGCGCGGGTGCGCGCCGACCAGCTTCTGGTCGCCCGCGGGCTGGCGGAGAGCCGCGCGCGGGCCCAGGCGCTGATCATGGCCGGGCTCGTGTTCGCAGGCGACCGGCCGGTCCGCAAATCCGGCGACATGCTGCCGGACGACGCGGCGCTGTCGGTGCGCGGCCGGGATCACCCCTGGGTATCGCGCGGCGGGGTGAAGCTGGCCCACGCGCTTGAGACCTTCGCGCTTGCCGCCGAGGGCCGGATCTGTCTCGACATCGGCGCCTCGACCGGCGGATTTACCGACGTGCTGCTCGCCCGCGGGGCCGCGCGCGTCTATGCCGTGGACGTGGGCGTCGGTCAGCTCGCCTGGAAGCTGCGCCGGGACCCGCGCGTGGTCGTGCTGGAGGGTGTGAACGCCCGGCATCTCACCCGCCGGCACGTGCCGGTGCCCCCCGACCTCATCGTCTGCGATGCGAGCTTCATCGGCCTCGCCAAGGTGCTCGAGGCGCCGCTCGGCCTGGCGGCACCGCGCGCGGCGCTGGTCGCGCTTGTCAAGCCGCAGTTCGAGGCGCGGCGCGAGGAGATCGGCAAGGGCGGCGTGGTCCGGGATGCTGCGGTGCAGCAACGGGTGTGCGAGGCGGCCGCCGCCTGGGTAGCCGGCCGCGGCTGGCGCGTCCTCGGGATCACGCGCTCGCCGATCACCGGGCCGGAAGGAAACGTCGAATATCTGCTTGCGGCCGAGTGGGCGGCAGAGGACCCAGAGCGGGCGCCGCCAGCCGACCATACGGCGGCCGATGGTGCGATCACGGCAGCGCAACCCCGGGCGGCAGCGAAGCCGGTGCCGCCCGGGTCTCAAGGCTGATGGTCGCCGCGCCGCGCGGGCCGCGGCCCGCCGGGCGTCAGCGGGCCTCCAGCACCTTCTTCATGTGCTCGGCGGACAGCGCCACCCGGTTGGAGATCGGCTGGGTCACTTCGCCGGCCACCTTCATCATCACCTCGGTCATGTGGCTCATGGCGGCAATCGAGGCGTCCACCTGCGCCTTCATGAAGTCGGTCTGATACTGGAACAGTTCGTTCGGGGTCTTGGCCGCCATCATCGCCTTCCAGGCCGCCGAGGTCGCCTCGAAGCGCGCCTTGGCCTGCTCGGCCAGTTCCTTGGCCAGCGTCTCGGCGCCGGCGGTCGCCGCCTTGGCGGAGGCGAGCATCGCTTCCATGTTGCCCTTGGTGAACTCGGTCATCTCCGCGACCGTCTTCGTGGCCTGTTCCATCATCTCGGTCGCCTTTTCGCCCATCTGGTCGAAGCTCGCCTGGCCCTGGGCGAAGGCGTCCTTGGTCGCCTTCTCGACGGTCTCGGCAGCCTGTTCGACGGTCTTGATCACGGTCTCAGCGTTCATGGTGCAGTCCTCTTTCAGTGACCCGGGCGCGACAGCGGGCGCAGCAGGGGGTTCGGCGGCGGGGTCCGGAACGGCGGGGGGATTCGCAACCGCCGCGGCCGCGGCGCCCGCCGGCACAGACACGGCCAGAGAGGCCGCACCTGCCGGGCCGGGTGCCACAAGCGGGGTGACCGTCGCCTTGGGCGGTGCAGCGCGCGCGGCCCGGGCGACGTCCGGCTTCGGGGCCGCAGCGCGCGGCCGCGCGGCCTCGCCCCCGGCACCCTTGCCCGGCCCTGACGTGGCAGTCGACATCGGCTCGTCTCCGGCGCATCGGGGCCGCCCCGATGCTGCACCGCACAATAAGCCCGGATCGGACCGATGGCAACCCCCGTCGCGCCCACGGGGGCGCCGGACCGCCGGCGCGCGGGTTCGGCCGCGCGCCCGACCCGTGCCTGCATCCCCGGGGCCCATGCGCAGCCTTCCGCCCCAGACCGCCGGGGCGACGCCGGCTCCTGCCGGAGACGGAGGACGGACCCCCCTCCGAGGCCGCGGGGCCGCGCGGGTCAATGCGCCGCCTCGGCCGCAGCGATCCCGGAGAGGGCCAGCTGCCGGTCGATCTCGGCGCGCAGCCGCTGGAGGCCCTCGGGGCTTCTCGCCTCCGCCCGGGCCACCAGCACGGCCTGGGTGTTCGAGGCGCGCAGGAGCCACCAGCCCTCGGGCGTCATCACCCGCGCGCCGTCCGTCGAATCGACCGCTGCGCCTTCCGCGGACAGCCGCGCCAGCACCTCCTCGATCACCTCGAACTTGCGCGCCTCCGGGCAGGGGAAACGCATCTCCGGCGTGTTGACGACGGCCGGCATCGAGTCGCGGAGGTCAGCGAGCGACCGGCCGAGCCGGCCGATCGCCTCGAGGAGGCGCAGGGCCGCATAGAGTGCGTCGTCGAAGCCGTACCAGCGATGCGCGAAGAAGATGTGCCCGCTCATCTCCCCGGCGAGCGGCGCGCCCGTCTCCTTCATCTTCGCCTTGATGAGCGAGTGGCCGGTCTTCCACATGAGCGGCCGGCCGCCAAGCGCGGCCACCCGGTCGAAGAGCGTCTGGCTTGCCTTGACGTCGGCGATGATCGTGGCGCCCGGCAGGTCGGCCAGCACCGGCTCGGCGAGGATCATCAGCAGCTGGTCGCCCCAGACGACCCGGCCCTGCCCGTCGACTGCGCCGATGCGGTCGCCGTCTCCGTCGAAGGCAAGGCCGAGGTCGAGGCCCGCACCCCTAACCAGCGCCTTCAGATCGGCGAGATTGGCCTCGACGGTCGGATCCGGGTGGTGGTGCGGGAAGCGGCCGTCGACGACGGTGTAAAGCGCCTCGTGCGCGCCGGGAAGCCGGGGCAGCAGCCGTTCGAGGATCTCCCCGGCCGCGCCGTTTCCGGCATCCCAGCCGACCCGAAGCGCAGGCAGCGCCACATCCTCAAGCAGCCGGGCGACGTAGCGGTCGCGGACATCCGCCTGCGCAAGCGCGCCTGCGCCTTCCTCCCAGTCGCCCGCGGCCGCCCAGGCGCCGAGCGTCCGGATATCCGCCCCCCACACCGGCCGGTCGCGCAGCGTCATCTTGAAGCCGTTGTAGGCGGGCGGGTTGTGGCTTCCGGTCACCATCAGCCCGCCGTCCGCGGGAAGCGCGTGGACGGCAAAATAGAGCATCGGCGTGGGGCCGAGCCCGATGTCGACCACCTCCGCGCCCGACGCCCGCAGCCCCTCGACGGCGGCTGCGGCAAGCTCCGGCGAGGACAGCCGGCCGTCGCGCCCGACGGCAACGCGCTGGCCGCCGGCGCGACGCACGAGGGTGCCGAAGCTTCGCCCCACGGCCCGCGCATCGTCCGGCCCTAGCGTCTCGCCGACGGTGCCGCGGATGTCATATTCCCGCAGCACCGTTGGATGCAGGCGGCGGCCAGCGGCGGAATCCCGTCCCATGCGCCCTCTCCCTCCTCAACCGTCCCGGCGGGCGGCCGCCGCCGGCCGGCGCGCGACGCCGGGCGGAAGCCGGTCCTGCCCGGCGTCGGTCCTCGGCGCCCACGCCCCTGTCCGGCCCGCATCGGGGTGGCTGGCTTCCGTTCGCCGGCTGCGGGCTGCGGCAGACGGGGCCGCGATCGCCCCTGCCCCCCGGCAGAGCGGTGCGGGACACAGCGGCCGCCGATGGGACGTCGCGGAGGGCGCGCTGCGGCTGCGGGGACCGCCGTCATCGTCATGCCGCCACCCCGCGCGGCTCGACAGCGCCCGCCGGCGGGGCGAGGGGAAGCTTCAGCCCCGCCACAAGGGCGCGCAGCTCGGCCCGCGCAGCGATATGGCTCACCCGCGCGCCCGGGAGGTGGGCAAGGTCGAGAAGCGTGAGACCGGAGGGAAAGAGCTCCCGGAAAATCACCCGTTCGGAAAGCCCCGGCACCACCCGGAAGCCGACCCGGCGGGCGAGCGCCTCGAGCGCGCCCCCGACCCGCCGGCGGTTGCGCGCCTCGAGCACGGACATGCGGTTGCGGACCACCACCCAGTCAAGCGCGCGGCCGTGCGTGCGGGCGCGCTTCTGCCGCTGCGTCCAGACCAGTTCCGCATAGAAGCCCGGATGGGTGACGGAATAGTCCTCCGGGTCCACCCGCCCGAGAAGGTCGAAATCGAGGAAACTGTCGTTGATGGGCGTGATCAGCGTGTCGGCGGCGGCCAGCATCTCGCGCCCGAGCGGGGAATCGCGCCCGGGCGTGTCGACGACCAGCGCCTGCAGGCCGGGATAGCGCGCAAGGAGGGCCTGCGGGGCGGGGCCTTCCGGGTCCACCACCAGCGAATCGGGCGTGGGAAGCGCCGCGCCCA
>Ga0308414_1002936_pt1 | contig 10985 bp, 10 predicted proteins | sample HotsprSampleOS50_FD_205667 | JGI IMG/M metagenome (GOLD analysis project Ga0308414, IMG submission 205667) | Hot spring phototrophic mat microbial communities from Octopus Spring, Yellowstone National Park, Wyoming, United States - 20090730_OS50 ... | reverse complement strand
CGACACCTACGCCGGCGCGCTGGCCGAGGCCGGCGACCTGCTGGCGCCGCTGGCCAGCGGCGCGATTTCGCGCGAGCGGATCGTCGCCGAGCTGGCCGAGCTGGTGCGCGGCGAAAAGCCCGGCCGCGGGGGCGCCGAGCAGATCACGCTGTTCAAGTCGGTCGGCACCGCGCTGGAGGATCTCGCCGCCGCGGCGATGGTGGTGCAGGGGCGGTGAGCGTGGCCGATCCGCGCGGCGCGGTCAGCCCTGCGGCGGCGCGGTGTCGATGAAGCTCTGCCGTGCGGCGAGCTTGGTGTAAAGCCTGTCGAGCGCCGGGTGGCGGTTGCGCCAGTCGATCTGCGGGAAGCGGAAGTCGAGATAGCCGAGCGCGCAGCCGACCGCGATGTCGGCCAGCGTGTAGGCGTTGTTGTGGCACCAGGCCTTGCCTTCGAGGCCGTTCGCCATCGCCGCCAGCGCCGCGTCGACCTTGCCGAGCTGGCGGTCGATCCACGGCTGCGACTGCTGCTGCGGCGGCCGCTGCGTCTGCTCCAGCCGCACCGCGACCGCCGCGTCGAGCAGGCCATCGGCGAGTGCTTCCCAGGTGCGCACCTCGACGCGCTCGCGGCCGCTCGCCGGGATCAGCTTCGCCACCGGCGTCACGGTGTCCAGATACTCGACGATCACCCGCGAGTCGAACACCGCGCCGCCGTCTTCCATGATCAGGCAGGGCACCTTGCCGAGCGGGTTGAACTGCTGGATCTTCGTGCCCGGCGACCAGACGTCTTCGAGTTCGAGCTGGCAGTCGATGCGCTTTTCCGCCATCACGATGCGGACCTTGCGCACGTACGGGCTGGTGAGGGAGCCGACGAGTCGCAGGCGATGGGGCACTTGGCGACGGTGATCGCGGTCGGAAGTCGAATCCAGTATATCAACGCATCTGCGCAGCGAAGGGATGCCAACGGGCGCGATGCACGCTTGCTTCGGCGCCGTGGCGCGGGTGCTATAACACCCGCGCTCAGGCTTGCCGAGGCCGCGTCGCGCTGGCGCGCGGCCTGCCAGTTTCGACTTCCGCCGTGACCGATGCCCTGCAACTGTCGGCGCTGACCGCGCTGTCGCCGCTCGACGGCCGCTATGGCCATCTGACGGCGCCGCTGCGCGAGGCTTTTTCCGAGTTCGCGTTCATGCGCGCGCGCGTCCGCGTCGAGGTCGAGTGGCTGCTGGCGCTGTCGCGTCTCGGCCTGGCCGAACTGCCGCCGCTGCCGCCAGCGGCGGTCGAGCGGCTGCGCGATCTGGCCGAGCGCTTCTCGCTGGCGGACTGCCAGCAGATCAAGGACACCGAGCGCGTCACCAACCACGACGTCAAGGCGGTGGAATACTGGATTCGCAGCCGCACCGCCGATGTGCCGGCAGTGGCCGCCGCAGCCGAGTTCATCCACTTCGCCTGCACCTCGGAGGACATCAACAACGTCGCCCACGCGCTGATGCTCGCCGACGGCCGCGCGCTGCTGCTGGCGCGGCTGCGCGGCATCCACGCGGCGCTGCGGGCGCTGGCGCACGCGCACGCCGAAGTGCCGATGCTGTCGCGCACGCACGGTCAGGCGGCGTCGCCGACCACCGTCGGCAAGGAGTTCGCCAACTTCGCGCTGCGGCTGGCACGGGCGATCGCGGCGATCGAGGCGGTGGCGCTGACGGCCAAGATGAACGGCGCGGTCGGCAACTACAATGCGCACCTGGCGGCCTACCCGGCCGTCGACTGGGAGCGGGTGGCGCGCGACGTGGTCGAGTCCTTCGGCCTGGCCTTCAACACGCACACCATCCAGATCGAGCCGCACGACGCGATGGCGCAGCTGTTCGACGCCATCGCCCGCGCCAACACGGTGCTGATCGACCTCGACCGCGACCTGTGGGGCTACATCGCGCTCGGCTACTTCCGGCAGAAGGTGAGGGCCGGCGAGATCGGCTCCTCGACGATGCCGCACAAGGTCAACCCGATCGACTTCGAGAACTCCGAGGGCAACCTGGGGCTGGCCAATGCGCTGCTGCGGCACCTCGCCGACAAGCTGCCGATCTCGCGCTGGCAGCGCGATCTCACGGACTCGACGGTGCTGCGCAACCTCGGCGTGGCCTTCGGCCACTGCCTGGTCGCCTACGATGCCTGCCAGCGCGGGCTCGGCAAGCTGGAGCTGAACCCCGAGCGGCTGGCGGCCGACCTGGACGATACCTGGGAGGTGCTCGCCGAGCCGGTGCAGACGGTGATGCGCCGCTACGGCGTGCCCGGCGCCTACGAAAGGCTCAAGGAACTGACGCGCGGCAGGGGCATCGAGCGCGAGGCGCTGCGCGAGTTCATCGCCGGCCTGCCGATCCCGGCCGAGGCGCGCCAGGCGCTGCTGGCGCTGACGCCGGCCACCTACGTCGGCAAGGCGGCCGAACTGGCGCGGCGCTGCTGATCGGCTCCGCCGCGCATGGAATACTTCGCGCGCCGGGGCTGTTTATCCACCGGCCGCTTCGCCAGGAGCGGCCTGTCCACCCCCTTCAGAGGAGCGCCATGACCAAGACCCTTGTCTGCCTTGCCGCCGCCGGCCTCGCCGCCGCCTCCTTCAGCGCCCAGGCGCAGTTCGCCAAGCCCGAGGACGCGGTCAAGTACCGCCAGTCGGCGTTTGCGCTGATGGGCGCGCACATGACCCGGATCAACAACCAACTGAAGTCCGGCAACCCCGACATGGCCGCCATCCAGTCCAGCGCAGCGCTGGTCGAGACGCTGTCGAGGCTGCCCTTCGAGGCCTTCGTTCCCGGCTCGGACATGGTCGCCAACACCAAGGCCAAGCCGGAGATCTGGAAGGACACGGCGCGGGTGAAGGAACTGAGCGACAAGATGGTCGCCGAAGTGGCGAAGCTGAACGCCACCGCCCGCGGCGGCGACGCCAAGGCGATCCAGGCGCAGGTCGGCGCGGTTGGACAGTCCTGCAAGGCCTGTCACGACGACTATCGCGCCAAGTAAGCGGCGATAGCTGATGGCGCCATCGGGCCGCGACCGCGGCCCGATGGCTTTTCGGCGGCTACAGCCGCACGACGTAGGCGACCAGCCCTGCCGCCACCAGCAGCAGTACCAGCGCCCGCAGCCGCATCGCCGCGTCGTCGCGCGTCGACGGCCCATGTTCGCCGCGCCGCCGCCCGGTGACCATCGGCGCGACGAGGCGGCGGCGGCGCACCAGTTCGTAGAAGGCGATCGCGGCCAGGTGCAGGCCGACCAGGCCGTACAGGACGAACTCGTTCCACTTGTGGATGCGCGTCATCAGGTCGCTGGTCGCGCCCGACACCATCTTCGCCAGCGGACCTTCGTTGAAGATCGCATCGTTGGCGAACAGTCCTGTGGCCGCCTGCACGAACAGGCAGGCCAGCATCGCCAGCACCGACAGGGCGCCGACGGGGTTGTGTCCCGGCCCGGCCGTCACCTGGCCGCGCAGGTAGCCGAGCACGGCGCGCGGTCCGCGGACGAAAGCGGCGAAGCGCGCGTGGCGGTCGCCGGCCAGCCCCCACAGCACGCGAAAGATGACCAGCGCCAGCAGCGCGTAGCCGGACCAGAAGTGCCATTGCAGGGCATTGCCGCCGATCTGCGCCGTCGTCACCGAGAAGACGACGAGCAGCGCCGTCGACCAGTGAAACAGCCGCACCGGCAGGCTCCAGACGCGGACCGGCTCGCCGGCCTGGCCCGGGCCGCCGGGTTCGGCGGCGGCGGACGACGCGCTGACCATCGCTGCAGCCGGTTGACGCGGCGTCAGGGCAGGATCTCCCGCGCCGGATCCTCCTTCCTGACCGGCTTGACCAGATCCTCGCGCTTCACCCCGAGGTGCATGGCGATCGCCGCCGCGACGAAGATCGACGAGTAGATCGACAGGGCGATGCCGATCGTCAGCGCCAGCGCGAAGCTGTGCAGCGCCGGGCCGCCGAAGAAAAGCAGCGCCAGCGTCATCGCCAGCGTCGAGCCATGCGTGATCATGGTGCGCGAGATCGTCGCCGTGATCGCCGAGTCGATGACCTCGGTGACGCTGGCCTTGCGCATGGTGCGGAAGTGCTCGCGCACGCGGTCGAAGATGATCACCGACTCGTTGACCGAGTAGCCGAGCACCGCCAGCAGCGCCGCCAGCGTGGGCACCGAGAATTCCCACTGGAACAGCGCGAACAGGCCGGCCACCAGCACCACGTCGTGCAGGTTGGCGATGATCGCCGCCACCGAGAACTTCCACTCGAAACGGAAGGCGAGGTACACCATGATCCCGACGCACACCAGGATCAGCGCCAGGGTGCCGTCGTGCGCCAGCTCCTCGCCGATCGCCGGGCCGACGAACTCGACCCGCCGCAACTCGACGCCCGGGTGCTGCGCCTTCAGGCTCGCCATCACCTGCTCGGCCTGCTGGCCCGCGCTGTAGCCGGGCCGCACCGGCAGCCGGATCAGCACGTCGCGCGAGGTGCCGAAACTCTGCACCTGGAACTCGCCCCAGCCCTTGCCCTCGATGGCGGCGCGGATCTTGCCCAGGTCGGCTGCCTGCGGGTAGGCGACTTCCATCACCGTGCCGCCGGTGAACTCGATCGACAGGTTCAGGCCGCGCGCGAACAACGCCCCTACCGCGATCACGAACGAGATGATCGAGATCGCGTTCAGGATGCGCGAGTAGCGCAGGAACGGGATCGTGCGGCTGATGCGGAAAAACTCCATCGGCGCTCCTACGCGATTCCTTCGGTGTGCCGGGGCAGGCGCCGCCGCGGCGCGGCGGCCAGCGGGGGCGCCTTCACGCCTTGGCGCCGGCGGAGCCGCCGCCGGTCCACACCTGGCCGACCGAGATCGTCGTCAGCCGCCGCCGCGACCCGTAGACGAGGTTGACGATGCCGCGCGAGACGAACACGGCCGAGAAGATCGAGGTCAGGATGCCGAGGCAGTGCACGACGGCGAAGCCGCGGATCGGCCCGGAGCCGAGCATGAACAGGAACACGCCGGCGATCAGCGTCGTGATGTTCGAGTCGAGGATGGTGGCGAAGGCCTTCTCGTAGCCCTGCGCGATGGCCTGCTGCGCGCTGGCGCCCTTGCGCAGTTCCTCGCGCACGCGCTCGTTGATCAGCACGTTGGCGTCGATGGCCATGCCCAGCGTCAGCGCCACCGCGGCGATGCCGGGCAGGGTCAGCGTGGCCTGCAGCAGCGACAGCAGCCCGACCAGCAGGCCGAGGTTCACCGTCAGCGCCGCCACCGAGATCAGGCCGAAGACGCGGTAGTAAAGGATCATGAACACGGCGATGACGATGAAGCCGGCCAGCGTGGCACGCACGCCGCGGTCGATGTTCTCCTTGCCCAAACTGGGGCCGATCGTGCGCTCCTCGACGATCTCCATCGGCGCCGCCAGCGCCCCGGCGCGCAGCAGCAGCGCCAGGTCGTTGGCCACCTGCGTGCTCTCCAGTCCGGTGATGCGGAAGCGCGAGCCGAGTTCGTCCTGGATCGTAGCGACGGTGAGCACCTCGCCACGGCCCTTTTCGAACAGCACGATCGCCATCGGCTTCTTGATGTTCTCGCGCGAGACCTTGCGCAGGTGCCGGCCGGCGGCGTCGTTCAGGTCGATCGACACCGCGGGCCGCTGGTTCTCGTCGAAGGTGGCCTGCGCGCCCTGCAGCTGCTGGCCGGAGAAGATCACGTCCTTTTTCAGCACCACCGGCGCGCCGCGGCCGATGGTGAAGCGCTCGGAGCCGAACGGCACCGGCGCCGTGCCCGCCACCGCCGCCTGGCCCTCGGCCGAGACGTCGACCAGCCGCGCCTCCAGCGTGGCGGTGCGGCCGATGATGTCCTTGGCGCGGGCGGTGTCCTGCACGCCCGGCAGCTGCACGACGACGCGGTCGGCGCCCTGCTGCTGGATCACCGGTTCGGCCACGCCGAGCTCGTTGATGCGGTTGTGCAGCGTGGTGATGTTCTGCTTCAGCGCCGCATCGGCGACCGCCTTGGCGGCGGCCGGCGTCAGCGTGGCCACCAGCAGCAGGTCGGCGCCGCTGGCTTCCTCGCGCAGCGCCAGGTCGGTGAAGGCGTCGCGGATGACGCCGTCGGCCTGGCGGCGCGTTTCCTCGTCGCGGAAGCGGATCTCGATGCGGTCGCCGGCGCGGCCGATGCCGGCGTGGCGCACGTTTTTCTCGCGCAGCTGCGAGCGCAGGTCGCCCACCAGCGCGTCGAGCCGCTTGGCCACCGCCTCGGCGGTGTTCACCTGCATCAGGAAGTGCACGCCGCCGCGCAGGTCCAGGCCGAGGTACATCGGCAGCGCGCCGACGCTGGCAAGCCAGCGCGGCGAGCGCGACAGCAGGTTCAGCGCGACGACGTAGGTCGGGTCCTGCGGGTCGGGGTTCAGCGCCGCTTCCAGCGTGTCGCGGGCGCGGATCTGGGTGTCGGTGTCGGCCAGCCGCACCCGGGCGGTGACGTTCAGCCCGACCGCGTCCAGATAGACCGCCTCGTACGGAACGCCGGCGGCCTTCAGCGCGCTTTCGACGCGCGCCAGCAGCGCCGCGTCGACCTTGATCGTCGGCCGCTGCGACGAGACCTGCACCGCCGGCGCCTCGCCGAAGAAGTTCGGCGCCGTGTAGACGGCGCCGAACAGCAGCGCGACGGCGATGATGAGGTACTTCCAGAGCGGGTAGCGGTTCATGGTTCGGATCGCGCTCGTGTCGGCAGCCGTTCGGGTCGAACCGGCGCGAGGCTCAACGTTGCGCGGCGGCGCGGGCGCGAGCGGACGGCGGCAGGCAGTTCGCTGGCCGTCGCGGCGCCGCGATCACAGGCTCTTCATCGTTCCCTTGGGCAGCAGCGTCTGCACCGCCGAGCGCTGCAGCGACAGCTCGACCGGCTTGCCGTCGACGCTGGCCACCTGCAGCGTGACGTACTGGTCCGTCAGTTCGGTGATCTTGCCGATGATGCCGCCGGCGGTCATGACCTCGTCGCCCTTGTTAAGCGCCTCGACCATCGCCTTGTGTTCCTTCTGCCGCTTGACCTGCGGCCGGATCAGCAGGAAGTAGAAGACGACGAAGATCAGGACCATGAAGACGATCGAGGTCCAGGCGCCTTCGCCGCCCTGGGCCGCAGGCGCGGTCTGCGCCAGCGCGTCGGAAATGAAGAACATGAGGTCTCCGCAGTGATGGGGGCCGGCGGGCGGCGATGCGCCCCGGCGAGTGCAGGGCGGGCGCCATGGCGGCCGAGGGCCAGGCCCCGGGGGCTGGCGCGCGTCAAAGAAGGGCCCGCCAGGGAAGCGCGGATTATATCCAGCGGCCCTGCGGCACCGAGGCGCGCCGCGCTCAGTCGGCCGTCTCGGCGCGGCGCCGGCGCACCTCGGCGGCGAAGGCGGCGAAATGGCCGGCCTCGATCGCGGCGCGGGCGCGGCGCATCAGGTCGAGATAGAAGTGCAGGTTGTGGATCGTGTTCAGGCGCGCGCCCAGGATCTCGTTGACGCGCTGCAGGTGATGCAGGTAGGCGCGGCTGAAGTGGCGGCAGGCGTAGCAGGCGCAGTCGGGGTCGAGCGGGCCGGTGTCGTCCCGGTGCCGCGCGTTGCGGATCTTGACGTCGCCGCGGGCCGTGAACAGCCAGCCGTTGCGGGCGTTGCGGGTGGGCAGCACGCAGTCGAACAGGTCGATGCCGGCGGCGATGCCATCGAGCAGGTCCTCCGGCGTGCCCACGCCCATCAGGTAGCGCGGCCGCGCCGCCGGCAGCCGCGGCGCGGTGTGCGCCAGCACGCGCCGCATGACCTCTTTCGGCTCGCCGACCGACAGGCCGCCGATGGCGTAGCCGTCGAAGCCGATGTCGACCAGACCGGCGAGCGACTCGTCGCGCAGGTCTTCATACATGCCGCCCTGGACGATGCCGAACAGCGCGTTGCGCCGCGGCTGGTCGGCGCCGAGGCGGTCGAACTCGGCGCGGCAGCGCGCCGCCCAGCGCAGCGACAGCCGCATCGAGGCGGCGGCGTGCGCGCGCGTGGCCGGGCTGCCATCGACCTCGTATGGCGTGCACTCGTCGAAGACCATCGCCACGTCGGAATCGAGCACGTGCTGGATGCGCACCGACTCCTCCGGCGTGAGCAGGAGCCGGTCGCCGTTGACCGGCGAGGCGAAGCGCACCCCCTCTTCGCCGATCCGGCGCAGCTGGCCGAGCGAGAAGACCTGGAAGCCGCCGCTGTCGGTCAGGATCGGGTGGCCCCAGCCCATGAAACGGTGCAGGCCGCCGTGGCGGCCGATCACTTCCAGCCCGGGTCGCAGCCAGAGGTGGAAGGTGTTGCCCAGAACGATCTGGGCGCCCAGTTCCTCCAGTTCGCGCGGCGTCATCGCCTTGACCGTGCCGTAGGTGCCCACCGGCATGAACGCGGGCGTGTCGACCGTGCCATGGCGCAGGTGCAGGCGGCCGCGGCGGGCGGCGCCGTCGCGCGCCACGACGTCGAAGGCGGCGCTCATTGCGCGACGGCGGGCCGCGCCGCAACCGGCGGCGCACCGCGCCGATTCGTCGATTGCGGCGGCTGGCGGCTCACCGCGGCTCCCGTTCGAGCAGCATCGCGTCGCCGTAGCTGAAGAAGCGGTACCGCTGCGCCACCGCGTGCGCGTAGGCGGCGCGGATGCGCTGCAACCCGACGAACGCGGCCACCAGCATCAGCAGTGTGGAGCGCGGCAGGTGGAAGTTGGTGATCAGCCGGTCGACCACCTGGAAGCGGAAGCCGGGGGTGATGAACAGCCGCGTCTCGCCGCCGCCGTCGCGCACCAGCCCGCCTTCGGCGGCGGATTCGAGCGCACGCAGGCTGGTGGTGCCCACCGCCGTCACCGGCCGCCCGGCCGCGCGGGCGGCGTTGATCGCCGCCGCCGACTCCAGCGGGATCTCGTAGCGCTCGGCGTGCATCCGGTGCTCGGCGATGCGGTCAACGCGCACCGGCTGGAACGTGCCGGCGCCGACGTGCAGCGTGACGAAGACGCACTCGACGCCCCGTGCGCGCAGCGCCTGCAGCAGCGCCGGCGTGAAGTGCAGGCCAGCGGTGGGCGCGGCCACCGCGCCGGGCCGGCGCGCGTACACGGTCTGGTAGCGCTCCGCGTCCTGCGCCGTGTCCGCGTGCGCGATATAGGGCGGCAGCGGCACGTGGCCGAGCCGCTGCAGCGTCGCCCACACGTCGGCCGAGAAGGCGAGTTCGAACAGATCGTCGTCGCGGCCGGTGACCGTTGCGGCGACGCGCTCGTCGCCGTCGCCGAACAGGATCGTCGTGCCCGGCTTCGGGCGGTGGCTGGTGCGCAGCAGCGCCAGCGCGCGGCGGTCGTCGAGCACGCGCTCGACCAGCGCCTCGACGCGGCCGCCGCTCGGCTTGCGCCCGAGCAGGCGGGCGCGGATCACCCGCGTGTCGTTGAACACCAGCACCTCGCCGGGCGAGACCAGGCGCGGCAGGTCGGCGAACAGGAGGTCTTCGACGTGACTGCCGCTGACGTGCAGCAGGCGGCTGGCGGCGCGGTCGGGCAGCGGATGCTGCGCGATCAGTTCGGCAGGAAGTTCGAAGTCGAAATCGGCGAGCGCGAGCCCGCCGCCGTCCACGGCTTGACCGGCCATGAGAGGAAAGGGAAGGAAAGTGGTGCCGGAAGAGGGAATCGAACCCACACTCTGTTGCCAGAACCGGATTTTGAGTCCGGCGCGTCTACCAGTTCCGCCATTCCGGCGCGGCAGCCGATTATCCCCGACGGTGGCGGTGCGGCGAAACGGCCGCTTTCCGCGCAGGCCCGCGCCGCGACGGGACGGCGTTCGCGGCGCCCTGGGCGCACCACGCGCCACGACGCCGGCGCGTCCGTTCAGATCTCCAGGTTGTCGATCAGCCTTGTCGTGCCGAGCTTGGCCGCGGCGAGCACCACCAGCGGTTCGCCGTCGGCCAGCCCCTTGGCGCTCGGCGGCTTCAGGTCCTGCTGCCGGCGCACCGAGACGTAGTCGACCTTCCAGCCGGCGGCGGCCAGTTCGCGCCGGGCGTCCTGCTCGATCGCCGGCACGTCGCTTTCGCCGCCGCGCAGACGGTCGCGAACTTCGTTCAGGACGCGAAACAGCCGCGGCGCTTCCTTGCGCTCGGCCTCGCTCAGATAGCGGTTGCGCGACGACAGCGCCAGGCCGTCGGCGTCGCGCACCGTCTCGTGGGCGACGATCTCGGTGGGCAGCGCGAACTGCCGGCACATATTGCGCACGATTATCAGCTGCTGGTAGTCCTTCTTGCCGAACACCGCCACCCGCGGCTGCACGCAGGAAAACAGCTTCAGCACCACCGTGGTGACGCCGACGAAGAAGCCGGGCCGGAACTCGCCTTCGAGGATGTCGCCCAGGTCGTGCGGCGGCTGCACGCGGTAGTTCTGCGGCTCCGGGTACATCTCGCTTTCCGTCGGCGCGAACAGCACGTAGACCTTGTTCTGCTGCTGCAGCTTGTCGATGTCCTCCTGCAGCGTGCGCGGGTACTTGTCGAAGTCCTCGTTGGGCCCGAACTGCAGGCGGTTGACGAAGATCGACGCCACCACCGGGTCGCCGTGCTGGTGCGCCAGCGCCATCAGCGACAGGTGCGCCGCGTGCAGGTTGCCCATCGTCGGCACGAAGGCGACGCGGTTCTGCCCGCGCAGCTGGTCGCGCAGGTCTTCGATCGAGCGGACAACCTTCATCGGCGTCGTTCCGTTTGGCGGGCGCGCGATATTAGCGGCAATGACATCGGCCGCCCGCGGCAAATCCGGCGCGGTTGCGGCGTCGCGGCCGCCGCCGGCGCCCGGCGGGTAGCGCCCAGCCGCGTTGGCGCAGCGGCGGCGCCCGGTGGGCGGTGCGGCGGTCGCGACCGGAACGCGGTGCGACGGTTGCGCCCCGGACGCCGTGCGGGGGTCTGGTCTGCGCGGCGGCGCGGCTCGCCCGGGCTGGCCGGGCCGGGGCGCCGGGTCGCGGCCGTCAGCGCCGCGGCGGCGTCGACGGCCGCATCGGGCGCCGCGTCTGGGCCGCCGCGGCGGAGGGCCA
>Ga0308414_1002932_pt1 | contig 10992 bp, 6 predicted proteins | sample HotsprSampleOS50_FD_205667 | JGI IMG/M metagenome (GOLD analysis project Ga0308414, IMG submission 205667) | Hot spring phototrophic mat microbial communities from Octopus Spring, Yellowstone National Park, Wyoming, United States - 20090730_OS50 ... | reverse complement strand
CCTATTTTACAGTATCCATTGGTAGAAAAATTAGTTCCTTTAAGTGAAATTTTTACACAAGAAGTAATTTTAAAAAGTAATTTATCTTTAAACTTTCAAAAAGGTATAGAAATTAAAGGTAATATTTCTCCAATTATTCCAAATTTATTTATAAATGATTTTAATATAAATTTACATACTATTTTAAATTCAGATGAGCAAGGCTCTATTGAAATCCCAAAATTTCAAGTTCAAGGTTTTTCTAAAACATTAAATACAAGTTTCTCTGGAAGTTTAAAAAAGCCTCTGAAAGGGAATGGCTTTCTAGGAGGTTTTATACCTAATGCAAAACTAAACTTCTCCTTAAAATCTGAGGAATTTGTTTCACTTACTCCCAAGCTTGTTTTTAAAGGAAACTTTGGCACAAACTTAAGTTTTGAAAATTCTAAAGTAATTGGAAATTTATTTTCTGAAAATACAAACTTAAATCTAAAGTTAGAAAATTCTAAAAAATTAGAATTTCAAAATATTCAAATCCAACTCCCAATAGAACATGATTTAAGTCTGAGTTCAAATGAGTCCATACTTACAGGTGATAAGTCGAAGTTTTTAAAAACTTATGGACAAGAGATGCCTGCTAATTTTTCAATTTTTAGAGTTATTGGAACTCATCCTCTGTTAGAAAATCAAGAACTAGAATATATTAAACCTACAGGAAACCTTGCTGGACTTAGAGCTAGAGTAGATTACATTAGAAATGTATTTAGCTTAAATCAATTAAAAATCAATACTTTAAATGGATTTATTTATGGAAAGGACATACTCTTTAACTTAAAGTCAGGTCTACCTCAAGATATGGAATTTTCTGCTATTCTTCAAGTTCGTGAGGTAGATTTAAAAGAATTACTACCACCTAAGTCTAGTAAAAAAATTAACGATGGAAAAATTATTTCTGATTTAAATCTTTCAGGTCAAAATTTACTTGATCCAATTCCTAACTTAAACTTATATTTTAGTATTTACAAAATAGGAAAAGACTTCGGAAAAAGTGCTATTAACATAGTCATGTCCTCAAATTATATACAAGATTATATAGTCTCTAGCTATTCTGTAGATAAGATAGAAGTAGAACTTTCTAGAGGTTTAGTTTATGCAAATATTTTATTTAAACCGGGAATCTTACCTACTTTACTTACAAAAATTGAAAACAATAAAATTACTCAACAGAGAATGCCTTTGGCTAATTTTTTAAGCAGAGCTGAAAAAGAAATTACTACTACTTACAAATAGAGGAAATTTAGTATGAAACTTTATAAATTTTTTTATCAATTTTTTTTATTAATAAACTTTTTATTTCTTAACTTTTGCTTTTCTGAACTACGTCCTCCACCCATTACCTTTACTCAAACACAAACTGCAGCCGAAAGACAAATGATAGGAGAAGACCGAGAACTAGAAAAAGATAGTTGGCTTGTTGCCTCTATTAAATCTTCTACTTCTGGAGTAGAAGACTGGCAAAGTGAAATAAAAGATGAATTTTCTGACTCTAAAAAACAAGAAGAATATATAGTTTTACAAAGGATAATTACTTACACTGCAAGTGAAATTCAAAAACTAAAAAGCTTTGGCATGGTAGGAGAAAGCTTAGATGGAAACTTAAAACTTATCAATGAAACAAAGTCTCTAAAGTTTGAAAAAGACTACTCTACACTAGAGTCTAAAAAAAGAGTTCAAGAACTTATTGAATTAGTAAATCAAACTCGAAATCGAATAAGACAACTTAAACTAGAAGTTTACAAAGATAAGCTAAGTCCTGAAGAATATAAAAAATTAGAAAAAACTTTACTTTTAGAATATTGGGAAAATACTTTAATTGGTGAATACTATGAAAATCCTAAAGGAAAATGGAGACAAAAAGAATGAAGTCTTGTATTCTTGGAGCTGGAGTAAGTGGAAGTTTATTTTCTTATTTATCTGGTTTTCCTGTTTATGACAAAGCTGGGTTTGTAGGTGGACGTACTTCTCATTCTATTAGTACTGGTTCTAAATATGACTTTGGAGCAACTATCTTACATAAATCGATCTTGCTTAAGATAGGTGAACAGACTTATCGGTTTGAATTAGAAAAATTTATTCAAGCCTTTACTCCAGACTGTAAACTTTTACCTATTAGAGGAATGAACGACAAATTTTATCTAGAACAAGGAGCCAATCACTTGTGTATAGAATTAACAAAAAATCAAAAACTTTTTTTAGAATATAAAGTTCAAAAATTGGAAAAACAAAATAATAGTTGGAAAATTTTTTTTGAAAATCAAGAATCGATATTGGTAGATTTTTGTATTATTACCTTTCCCATTCCTCAAATTTTGAATGTTTTACCTGAAACTTTAAAAGAAACTTGGGAAAATTTTTTACAAAATACAAAAGAATATCGCCCCTGCTTAACTTTAACAGGATTTTGGGATAAAACTTTTAACTTAAACCAAGCTTTTAAAACTTTACCTTATATTACTTATTTAATTGAAGATAAGGACGTTGAATATTTTTCTATAGAATCAGAAAAATACGAAGGAATTTCTCATGTAATTTTGGTACAGTTTTCTAAAGAATTTAGTGAAAAATATTTTGATTACTGGATGCAATCCAATAAAGTTCCAGGTTCTATTGTGTACTCTCTCAAAGATCAAATTTTTTCTAAAGTTTTTTCTAAACTCAATATCCCCTATCAATCACCTAAAGAAATTCGAGTTCATAGGTGGAGATATTCTACACCTACAAAAACAATCTTTGGCCATGAAACTGGAATACTCTTAAATGAAAATTGGAGTGAATATCAAAAAATTTGTAAGACTCATAATTTATGGATTGTAAGTGATTTACTTTTTGGAAAAAGTGTTTTACATTCTTTACTCGGTTCACTTTTAGTTTGGGAAAGTTTTTCTAATCAAAGTGAGTGGAAAGATTCGTTCCTTACACCAATATCCTAAACTACTACAATCCCTACTTTAATATTAAATACATCTTCAAAAAGATCTTTTTTTTGTTGAGCTGACCAAATGTCTATATGAGGATCTACGCCTGCCTTTGTTTTTACTTTTATAATTATTAAATTTTTTTGTAGTTCACACTCTAACTTTTCTACAATACTTTGATGACTTCTATCTAGTCCATCCGCAATACGTAAAATACCAGCTAATTTTTTAACAATTAGTTGAGAACTAGTAGATAGAGCTTGAAACTCAACATGCTTAGACTTAGGAGGACTTTTTCGATGATACCTTGCAACTAAGGCAATAATTTCTATCTCTTCATAGTTAAAGCCTACCATAAGTTCAGAATTTTTTATGATATAGTAACTGTGTTTGTGATGTGAGGTATGTGAAATACCAAAACCTATTTCATGAAGTAAAGCAGCAGCCTCTAAGTATTCTCTTTCTTCTCCACTACATTTGTGAAAATCTTTCAATTGATCAAATATAGCTAACGCTAGCTTCGTAACTTGTAAAACATGTTCTTTTTCATAAGGAAAAGAATTAAATAAGCTATTGATAGCCTTTAAACGAATATTGCTCAAAGGATGATAAGGAGACTGTTCATACTCTTCCCATTTTTTAATTGTATCGTAAATAATTCCTTCTCTTAAAGCATACTCAGATACAGTCATATTAGAAAGCCGAAAGACTTTAAAAACTTGTTCTAAGATAATGCTCCCTGCTACAATAATATCTGCTCTTCTAGAATCTAGCCCAGGTAGCTTAGTTCTCTTTTTTAAAGTGTCAGCCTTGTTGAGTTGTTCACGAATTTTAAAAAGTTCAGAAGCAGAAAAAGTAAAACTGTTTAAACTACGGGGAAAAGTTTCTGATTTAGAAGCTATGATCATACTGGCAATGGATTGAACTGTTCCTGAAGAGCCAACCACAACTTCTGGTTGAAACTTTTGTATTTGACGCTTAAAGGGAGATAACATACCTTCTACATAAAGTTGGCATTGTTTAATTTCTGAAGGGTCGTCTGGATCCCCATGAAAAAATTTATCAGTTAGACGGATAGCTCCTATTTTTAGGCTATGAGCCATTTCTATCTCTCCCTTGTAGCCTAGTAAAATTTCAGTGCTACCCCCACCTATATCTACCATGAGGATACGTTTATCAAAGAGGGGAAGCCCTTGTAAAATCCCAAAATAAATAAGTCTAGCCTCTTCAAATCCACTTATAATTTCTATATGAATTCCAATTTCTTCCTCTGCGCGCTGGAGAAATAAATCTCTGTTTTTAGCTTCTCGTAAAGCACTTGTAGCTACTGCACGTATAGGAGCATTTTGAATTTCAGCTAAACCTTTAAATCGTTTGAGACAATTTAAGCCTCGCTCTATGGCTTCAGGAGTAATAACCTCATTTACTCCCGTCCCACTTCCTAATCGAACTGATTCTTTATCTTTACCTAAAGACTCAAAAGTACCATCGGGTTTTACTTTGACAATGATAAGATGAAAGGAATTTGTCCCTAAATCAATAGCAGCTAGATTTCTCTCTTTCATGACAAGACTTATCGGAGTTTGTCTTTTGCCATCTTGGCTTCTTTAGCTGTCATTTTCTTGTAATATTGAACTAATTTTTCTAGTTCAGCTAAATCAGAACACTTGATATGCTCTCCTTCTATGCGAAGAAATTTATTTGCCTCAAAGAGTTGATATAAAATTTTTTCATCTCTATTTTCTGCTAGACCTACCATTTTTAAAACATCAGCTACACCAATTTCAAAGTTATATGGAACTTTTGGAGCAATTCTTGCACGGTTTTTTTCTGCTAGAGTCAACAGAGTATCAGCAATTCGTCCAGCAGGATCTCGAATCATGAGGTTAGCTAGTTGCTTATATGCAATCCAAATTCTCTCAGAAAGTAAAGTAATAAGTCTAGTAGCTAGCTGTGGTTGAGCTTTTACCATAGACTCAAAGTTTGCCTTATTGATAGCAAGTAGACTTACATCTCCAAAGGCTACAGCAGAGGCAGAGCGAGGCTTATTATCTAAAATAGCCATTTCTCCAAAAATATCACTTGTCTCAAGGACAGCTAACATGACTTCGTTGTTGTTTACAATTTTAGAAATTTTAACTTTCCCTGCTTGAATGATATAAAGTTCTTTACCTGGCTCATGTTCACAAAAGATTACTTGATTGTCCTTATAAAAGCGATGAAATTTAGTTTCATCTTCTACAGGCATTTGTAGAGGCCGATTTAAACTCATAAGCTTCTTTTTAACTTGAGGGGCAAACTGTCCATTTGGTAAATATTTTAAATAAGCTTGATAAGCATAGGTAGCATGCTCCATATTTCCTTGTGAATAGTAATACTCCCCCATGCTGTAGAGCTGGTTTAAATCTTCAGAAACTGTATTTTTAAAAGAAAGGCGAGTAATAGTTTGATCAAACTGACGAAGTTTCATAGAGAAATACCGTATAATTTTCATAGCCACGGGAGTATTTCTCTGAATGAGAGTTCCAAACTGATCATAACTTACAGCAATCAAAGAAACGTTAGTTAGCGAACGGGCTGTTTCAATTTGTGGATGCTGACTCATTGCAGCTACAACACCAAAAAAATCTCCCGGCCCTAAAACTTGATTGGGATCCTCGCCCACTACAGGATTTTCTCTACCTACACTAACTTTTCCTTCCCTTATGATGTAAAAATTAGAAACATCTTTTTTACCCTCTACAATAATGTAGGAGTTAGCAGGGTAAGATACCATTTGAAAACTAGGAGCAGCAGTTGTCATTCAACTTCTCTCTATGCTTATTTTTTTATTCCTCAAAGCTTATTTTACCTCTATAATTTACTTATCGGATTCTATCAATGCTTTATTTTTTTCTTCTAAAAATATTTTCTCATTTGTAGATGAATTTGTTTCATCTTGTAAAATTTTTAATTGTAGTAACTCAATTTCAGCATCTTTAGCTACCTTGTATGAATACATTTCGTTTTTAATTTTTTCAAGAATTTTTCTACCTTCCAATTTTTTTCCTATTCTAATAAGTTTTTTAGCTGCTTCAAAATAAGAAACTATTCCTTCTTCAATTGTAGGAAACTCTCTATAAATTTTCAAATCTACTTGAATAGACTTTTCCAGTTGGTCATCCATCCAATAAGCTTGACTTAAAAGTTTTAAATTAGCTAACTTAAGAGGATGCTTTGGAAACAGAATTTCAAAATCTAAAGACTTTTCTATACAAGATTTATACATTTTTTCTGAAAAATATTTTTGCGACTGTTGGAAAAAAATTTCTCCCTGCAATACTCTCTGGGATTTAAAAGTTTCAATGGGACTTTCTTCTAAAGTTTCTGCTGAAAAAAGAGAAAATCCCACAATTAGTCCAATATAAAAAATTATCATAGTCCTTCTTTTTAAGACGGAAAAATTTTGATAAATTTTCATATTTTTTTTATCCTTTAGAACGTTGAAAAAAGTATTGTTCCATAGAGTTTAACAAAGGATAAATTTTTGATTCATACTCTAAAATAGCTTCTACAGCTTTTTCATATACTTCCATAGAAAGAGCTTGAGCTGCATCGCATTTTTGTTCTTTACGAAAAGCTTCTGAGTGCAAGGTTTCAGTAATAGACCCATCTGCCCGAAAAGATAAGCAACCTAATAAGTTTTGAACCACAATTTTATCATCTCCTGCTACATGGCTTGGATCAAAAATACAAGGTAAAATAGTTTTTTTCTTTGCATGAGTAATTACATTGTAATCAGGAGTATTTCTACAATATCCTTCTTTAATAAACAAAGTCTTTACTCCTCTCTCGCACAAGACAATGTTTAAATTTCCTTGATTAGCAATATATTCAGCAGCAGAAAACCATTCTTCAGCCTCATTTCCAAATCCTCTCTTTAAAATAACTGGCTTCATAGTTTTTCCTACTGCTTCTAAAAGTTCAAAATCTTGAGCATTTCTTGTCCCAATTTGAATCATGTCAGCATGCTCTGCTACCTTATCTGCCATAGTATGATCCATTACTTCAGTAACATAAGGAAGACCTGTTTCTTCTCTAGCTTCATCTAAAAGTTTAATCCCTTCCCAACCTAAGCCTCTCCAATCTGTAGGTCGAGTTCGAGGTTTAAAAGCACCTCCACGTAAAATGATTCGATCTAAAATTCCAAACTTTTCTCCAATAGCTTTCGCTTGCTTGGCAATAGTGAGAGTTTGTTCTCTAGTTTGAGGAGAGTCTGGTCCTACAATAAAAATATGTTTTCCAGCCCCAATTTTACGAACCAACCCATCTGGTCCTTTGACTTCTACAACTCGACTAGATCTATGAACTACTTCTCCATTTTTCCCAGAACCGAGCCTTGCAATATTTTTATAAGAAACAGAGACGTCCCAAATCCGAATTACACCCGGTAACTCTTTTACATACCCTTGTTTTTCAGAGATCTTGCGAGTGTCACCTATAAAGTGGATAGTGTCACTTACATTTGCTCCACGAATGATTTCAGTAGAATTCCCACACTCCTGTGCAAGTTTTTTAATGATTTCTTCTGTTTCAGTAAAACCTTTTTCTAATTCAACAATATCCAATTTTTCAACCTCTTTTTACAATTTAAAAACTTAGCTACATACGTCAAGCAATTGACTAATCTAATACAATAAAGCAATTAGTATACAGACGATACCCATTCCAATAGTTTTCTCTGGGATATTCCAAACGCACTCTACGTAAAGCAGTAGCAAATCTCGAGTGTAAATTTAGTGAATAATCTGTCTTTTTCAAAAATTCTTTTACAAATAATAAGTTAGAAGGTTGACCTATCTGTAAACCTAAAGAGAAGACACCTACTCCTGTGTGAAATTTATCTAAAAGATGTAAGGTAAAGTTTATATCATCTTTATAAAAAGAAGTTTCATATAGACCTGAATGAAATATAATCCAAACTCCTTCTCGTTTAGGATAGTTATCTGTCTTAGATAGAGGAATAGAACCAAATAAAATTTGCTCTAAATCTTGAAAAACAATAGGTTCAAAACTTATGTTAGCTTTAGATAATAAATTTTTTCCTCCTTGTTTTATTTCTAAGTGTATTAGATTTTCGTAATATTTATATGAACTAGGTAAAGAATAGGTATATTTCTTTAAAAAGAAATCTCCAGAAAGTAAGTTTGATTCTTTTACAGGTTTATTAGTAATTAAAAATTCAGGACTTTGAACTAAAAAGAAGCGATCAGTTTCTTTCATTTCTAAAGGTACTTTTATCCAATATCCACTTAAGTACAGGTAAGTAATTTTATTTTTTTCTAAACCTAGCATAGAACGAAAACTTAGTTCTAGTTCTTCTTTTTGTAAAGTAGCAAATCCAGATTCTCTTACATTTCTATAGTAATCGTAAATCTTATATCGCCAGATCCTATTGTCATCTATAATCTTATCTCCAGTAATTTCCCTACCAGATATTAGAGTCATAACAAAGGTTTCAAAGCCTAAGTTAGCTACCATTTTATATTCTTGCCCTTCAGGCAATAAATTATAAATCTGCTTAGAAAGTTCAAGAGGCTCACCTATTTCATTCATATAAAAAGAACGCTCAAAAAATCTCTCATTGATAGAACTAATCTTATCTTTAAAATAAACCAAGTCCATGAAAACTTCTTCATTTTCTTCGTGAAAAGCTTTTCTTTGTAAAAAGTAAATAAAATCCAGTAGTTCTCTTTTGTTTCTAGAATCAAACTTTTGTTTGAATTTAGAATTTAAAAGTTCTCTAAGTATTACAAGAGAATCTTTAGAGGAAGATTTTAAAGCTTTTTCATAAAAAGAATAGTAATCATGAGTTTTAACTTCTTCTATCTGTTCTGGTTTTTTATCTTGAAAGAGAATAAACTTATATTTTGCAAATAAATATCTATTAATTAAATTTTTATTACTGAGCTGTTGTAAAAATCTTTCTTCAAAAAGCTGGAAATATTTTTCTAAACTAACTATATCTGCTCTATTTAAAAGAGATTCAATATAAGAGAGAAGTATATAAGCTGCAAGATTAAAATTTATTTTATTTTTAGGATCAACTAATTCATCCATTAAAAAATTTATTTCATTAGAAACTTGGTTTATAGTTGATTTTAACAAAATATAAGCAACTAAAATTCTATCTTTATCATCTAGTAGAGAAAAATAATTATAACCTAAAATAGTTTTCTCTGGATTTAAAAACTTAGGATCATAATCTTCCCCTGTTTCAAGTTTTTTCCAAGTAATATAAAGTTTTTCTCTATAAGCTTCTAACATATCTTCTTGGGCTTTTTGCCTAATTTCAGAAAGCCTTTGGTCAAAAATTTTCCAATTCTTAGATAATACACCAGAGTAAATATCGTCAGAAAATTGAAAATCTCGCTTAGGACCAAATCCTGATATATGAATTAAAATTTGAGTATCTCTAAAAATCTCTTCTACAACTTTTTTTTCTTCTTTAGATTTAGCTATTGAACGAAGTTGTAAACAAAAAGCATTTGCTTCCTCTAAAAGAAAATGCTTTTTGAGTAAGAAAACTAAGTCTTTGTAAAATAAAAACTCATCTTCAAACTGGGAAGGTTCTAAATTCCAAAAGAAATTTACCTGAACTTTTTTGTATTTTCCTAAAGTTAAATAGCGGAAATATTTTATTTTTAAAAAACTATCTTTTCTTAGTTTTAAATCTAGCTTAGAATTTAAAGCTAATTGAGAATATTGATTATAAAATTTATTACAATCTTGAAGCTCGTAATATGTATAACAAAACTTAACTAAATTTTCAAGAATCAATAGGGAATATTCCAAATTACTAGAATATTTTTCTAAAATTTTTTCAAAGAAAAAAAACTTATTTCCAGTCTTGTATAATTTAGCTTTTAGTCTTGCATCGATAAAATCAGACTTAACAGACTCTAAGTCTACAGTCCCTAATTCCTTAGCTGCATTAGCTAAATTTATTTCTTCAATTCCTCTCTCATATTCTCCAATATGTTCAAATTCTAAAGCACGTCTAAGGTGAAATTCAAATTTTTCTTTTGAGTAGTTACCACTTTTTTTCCACAAGAGAAATTGTCCAACCGTTCGAGTCTGGGCATTATTGGTAAGCTGAATGAGACTTTCTCTAGATTTAAAATTTTCTAACTCTTTTAAAGACGGAGTAAAAATTACAACTGGAATCCCAGAAGTTTGTAAGATTTCAGTAAGAAACCATTCTGTTTTAAAACTAGTGGATCCTATAACTACAGTAGAAATATTATGCTCTTTTTGAAAAATTTCTTTTAAGTTGATTTTAAGTGGAGCTGTTTCTCCAAAAATATTTGTATTAGAAGTTTCTAATACCTCTCCTACTAATACATCTGTATTATAAATATGTAATCTCAAACTCTCTGTTTCAGCTAAGTTCGAATCCTTAAGTTCTTCTTGCTTGGCTAAATAAGATATATTTTCTAAACTCAATTGCTCAAATCTAGGTTTAGAAAGAACCTGAGAAGAACGATAAGCAACTTGAACAAGAAATTTAGAACTTAAGTTTTCAACAAATTCTTTAGCTTCTTCTTCCTCTATTTCAGGATCTATAATTACTTGAATTTCAGTATGAACAGGTAAATCCCAAACTTTCTCAAGTAAAAAAATTTCCTTGATTTGTTTAGCTTTAAACTGACTTACTTTTTTCTCATTATACTTCCATAAAATCAATTCTCCTAACACAGTCTTCAGTAATCGAAATACTGGAAGAGGACTTTGGCTTACTAGTTTAGTTTCATTTTTTCTCCATTCCAAGAAACTTGCTCTTCTTGGATGATTTTTTTTAAATTCTTGTATCTTTGCATTCACTATTTTAAGTTTTTCGTTTCTTTTTTGCCAAAGTAAAAAGATAGGATTTCTTTTTTCAATTTCACCTTCTAGAAATTTATTTAATTTAAAATATTCTAGTATTTCTGTTTTTAGAGAAAAAAAATCTTTTTGTAACTTCTCATCTTCAAAATTTATAAGATTTTTTATAATATTT
>Ga0308414_1002930_pt1 | contig 11000 bp, 7 predicted proteins | sample HotsprSampleOS50_FD_205667 | JGI IMG/M metagenome (GOLD analysis project Ga0308414, IMG submission 205667) | Hot spring phototrophic mat microbial communities from Octopus Spring, Yellowstone National Park, Wyoming, United States - 20090730_OS50 ... | reverse complement strand
ATGCTGAAGCATATAAAGTCGGCAATAAATAGGAATCAATATCAGTTATATTATAACCGGCAGCATAGATAAAAGAAAATATAAAAATTATAAATAAAAAGAGCGTCAATTTTTTATATTTTTTTATGCCGAAATAAACTCCAGTAATGAAAACAAATAAGCCAATGTAATAATATTCAACAGAAAATATTTTAACCAACTTCCAAAGCTGATTAAAATAAGCTTCGAATGATTCAAACAACCAAACCCTGTATTGCCTTGCCGTTATATGCCTAAACCATCGTTCAAAATCAATTGGATTTCCCCATTTCAAAAAAGGATCTTGCAAGGCTCTCAAATACAACATTATATAAAAAATTATTGCAACAACGCCTATAATTACGATCGAGATAAAAAATTTTTTTAGAGTTGGAATTGAATATCCATTTTTGTAAAATATCAGCCAAAAAAACCCCGGCAAAATAAACATAATAGACATATGATTTGCAAAACCCAATCCGACAAATATTGAAAATAAAATTAAATGTTTTAATTCTCTTTCTGGCTCTGCAAGCCAATATTTTATCAATAAATAAAAAGAAATTGAAAACAAAGCTATATTCAACGAATAGACTTCTGTCGCGACGGCTTGAGACCAAAAAACGCTTCCAAAAGCAAAAGTTAAACTGGAAAAAATTATTGCAAGTTTTATCAATTTATAATCAATATCAACAGAATTTAACTTTTGAAAAAAACTATGAACTTCTTTTCTTTGTTTTTTTGTCGTCTTTTGTTTTCTTTTAAAGTCTTTTAGTTCCTCAAAAAAATGAAGGTTTGAAAAAAATAACCTTAAAGATTTAGTTAAAAAAAATACGGCAATCAAACAATAAATTGCCGCCAATAAATTAAGTTGAAAAATAATCGAATCGACTAATTTAATTTTTAAAAACAAATGTCCCAATAAAGAAAATAATGGATATCCTGTTGGATGAGCTATACCCCAAAAATATTGAACCGCCGCAAGTTCTCCGCAATCAATTTGAATGACCGAACGAGCTACAGTTTTGTAATATACTACGCCGACAATAATTAAAACTAAATATTCAATATAATTCTTGACAAAAAACTTAATATTTTCTTTCATTCTTCCGACAGTATTTTTTTATAAAATAGAAAATTTTCATTTATACAATACTGCAATTTAACAAAAAAAACTTCCGTTTTCATATTTAATGTTTCAATAAATTCAATCGGTTTGTTTTTATCTAAAGAAATGAGTGTCTCTTTTTTATTGTAATAACTTTGAAACGCAAAATCTAATTTTTTTAAAAATCGATAGTTTTCGGCGATTTTGTTAAACAATTCTTTTTCTTTATGCCAATTTGATAGCTTCATCAATAAGTCGTATAAATTTGTTCCAATTAAAGTAAAACTTTCTTCAATATTCTTTAAAAAAATATATTGAACGCCGAATTGCGCATCTAACAATCCGCCAAAATCGCGTTTAAGATGAAATTTTTTTTCAAAAGCGGAATGTTTAACTAATTTTTTTCGCATTAAATCAATTTCATATGCAAAATAATTTTTATCTTTGCTCTTAACGACATTTGCATATTCCATTAAAAAACTATCAAATAAAATTTTATCTCCGCAAATAAATCTCAACTTCGTCAAAGCTTGCAATTCCCATATTCTCGAGCGCTTTTTTAAATATTTTACGGCTTCGGAAAAAGTCCAAACCATTTGGGAGCTTTTTCCCTCGGGTCGCAATCGCAAGTCAAATTTAAATTCCAAGAATTCATTTGCAAGAAATTTGCAAAATAATGAGCCAAACTCTTGAGCTTTTTCAAAATTGCATTCGTCGGAAGCGATTATTAATAAATCTATATCAGATCCAAACGTCATTTCGCAAGAGCCAAAACTTCCTAAACCGGCGATAAAATAATTTCCAAAATTTTCGTAATTAATAGCTATTTTTTTTATCTTTGCTTCTACAAATTCGCTCAATATTTTAGAACAACTTAATTCGTCCTCCATATCATTTGCAAATCTATAAGATAGATAAAATAAAATTTGTTTGTCATTTAAATTTTCAAGAGACAAATTTTTATAATTCAAAAAAACAGTTCCGCTTAACAATAAATCTTGACAAAATTTTTCGGTCGTCAAACAATAAACTCCAAGCTGTGAAAAGGCGCATAAGCGCATAAAACTTTCCAAAACAAATTCATCATCGAGAAAATTATACAGTTGAGACGGAAAAATAAACGAACGAACAATTTTAGCGAAAGCTTCTATAATAATATCTGGATAAGAAAAATTTTTCAATAATTTCCAAAAATTATTTTCAATTTTTTCAAAAGCTTTACTTGTAGATTTGTCAAAAGACTTATTCTCAAATATATCTTTCCCAGTTTTCAAGAAATTATAATTTCGCTCGGCTTTCTTCAAATCTTTAAAGTTTATTTTTTTTAACTCGAAATTTTTGTAATCTTGACCAACGATTGAATTAAATATCGATTTAATTTCAGCTCGAGATTGATTTAGCGTTTTCCAAAAATCTTCGGCGTTTTCAAATTGAAAATAAAAAGCCATTTTTGTTATAAAACTATCGTCTTGCGGAATTTCATGAGTTTGAATATCGTTCATCAATTGCAAGTAATGTTCTATTTTTCTGTAAAAAGCATAATTTTCGGCAAAGATAATCGCTTCTTTTGCGGCTAATTTTTTTAATCTTGAAAGCGCCGCGATAGCCTTTAAGGTATTTGATGTTTTTAAACTATCGTCCTCTTTTCCATATACTAACTGCAAAGCTTGAACTGAAAATTCTATATCTCTAATTCCACCTGAAAAAAGTTTTACGTCTTTTTTTTCTTTGACCTTTTTTTCAATATCATATTTCATTTTTGCAACTTGTTCAAAAGGCGAAAGAAACAATGATTGATTAAAAACATATGAGCGAACAAATTTATAAAAAAAGTTATACAAACTTTTATCGCCGCATACAAAATCTAATTTTAGCAACATTTGACGCTCCCATAATTCCCCTCTTTTTTCGTAATAATTTATATAATCCCATACGCCCCCGCATATCGGAGAATATTTACCTTCCGGACGCAATCTAAAATCGACTCTATAAAGATAACCGTAATCTGTATTTTCGCTCGAAAATTTTACGAACAGTTGCGCCGTCTCGCTTAGAAGCTCGCTGTAATATTTTGTCGAATCTTTAATTTCAATCTTGTAATCTTTTTCATAGAAAAGCAACAAATCGACGTCGGAACTATAATTCAATTCTCCGCCCCCAAGTTTTCCTAACGAACACAAAGCATATTTCCAATCGATTTTATTTTTAAGCTCGTATTTTCTATCAATCTCTTCAACGCATATTTCAAAACAAACTTTCAATAGTACCTTCGCTAAAATTGAAATTTGACTCAATGTTTTTTCTAAAGAATCCAATCCTAAAATATCTCTCGCTCCAATTTTTAATATTTCCCTTCTTTTAGCCAATCTAAGAAGCTTTAATTTAGTTTCTAATTTTTTATAATTTTTTAACGATGAAATTATATAGTTATAAAACTTTTCTTCGTCTATTTCTTTTTTAAGTTCGTTAAGATCGGTTAAAATGAAAAAATATTCCGGATTTAAACTTATTACTCCTGTCAAATAGTCGCTATATGCGGAAATTCCTATCGCTATTTCAAGATAATGCGGATAGCTTACGCAATTTTTTAAAAATATTTTTTTTTCTAACGACGATTCAAAAATTCTAATAAAATTATTAGTCGTTTGTTTATCAATATAAAAGCGATTTGAAATAGCTTTCAAACGTTTTTCTAAAATCTCAAATTCGCTTTCGGTTAAAAAGCCTACGGCGTGCTTCTCCAGATATAAAATTAATTCGCTTAATGCTTCTATATTGTTTTGGAAATAATCCAATTGCAAAAATTTTTTTTACAAAATTAAACATTTGCAAATTGAAATGCTAATATAGAGAAAAATAGAATAGCTTATAGAGCTTTCTTCATATTTATCAATTAAAGAAATGCGTAAAATAATTTACAACAAACTATCAAACATGATTAAAAGGAAAAAAAATTGAATTTTATATCTCTTTTTTCTTTTGTTAAAGGATTGTAATATTAAATAATTAAAAAAATTAGCCAACAAATATTTTTAACAATTACTAAGATGAATTAAATGGGCGGGATAAAAAATTTATATTAGAAAAAATATTAACAGTTTAAATATTAAAATTTCTCATCCCGCGAAAAAATTATTTTTATTTATTATTGAAATCGCGAACTTCTTCTAAGTTGAGCTTCAAATCTACTTGTGCCTGTTCGCATTGTAATTCTAAATTTTCCATTTCCAGAATTTGAATCAAAAAACTTTTTTCCGTCTTGCGCTTTTTCAAAGTAGAATTGTTCTGTAGTTTGTAAAGTTCCTCCTCCGCCTGTAAAATCTAAAAAGCCGTTATAACTTTGATTAGGAATAGTTAAATTTACTTTCTGTCCATCCACTCTTGGCAATGTTTTAACTTTGCCTAAAGTAGGCGTTCGTAGTAACAGAGTGTCCCCCAAACCGCGTTCTACTATCATTGTATCTCCTTCTATACTTCTTTTTTCCGTTAAAATTGGATTTCCATTTTGATCTAAAGGAACCCAAAAACTTCCAGCTCCGATTAAATATTTGCCAATAAATTCTGCAACTGTAACAGGTTGAATTTCATCTTTATTGTCTTCTTCGCAAGATGAAAGAAAAACAATTAGTAATGGAACAAATAAAAACAATAAAGCTTTTTTTTTCATAATTCCTCCTTTTTTTCCTACTCGTGTGGCTTTTCGGTTTCGCCCCGTTTTTTAATGTGGTAGCTGGTCTCCACAAATTATTTAAATCATTTTATTTCATTTTTATTTTTATTTTACTTTATATATTAAAATCTCATTATTAAATAAACTTTAAGTCACATTTATTAACTAAACATTTTATAATTTTTTTAAGTTCAAATTTTTTATTTTTTTAATGATATTTGATAAATTAAAATTATAAATAATTAAATTAATATGATAATTAAATAATTGTTAATTTTAATAGTAATGAATACCTAAACTGATAAAATTATAATTTTTAAGCCTATATTAAATTTCGACAATTAAAATTTAGTTGAAAATAAATAAAAATTGAATAGAGTCTAAAAAAATACAAAAATAAAAAACACATTTTAAGATGATTATCATTATAATTTATACATAGTATATTAATTAAAAAAAATTTGAAAAAAGTATTTAAAGATATTTTCTAATACAATAATAATAATGAATTAAAAAAAATGTAATTTTTGTATGAACGAATAATAGAAATAGAAAAAAGATATAATACCCTTATAAACTTTTTATTTTCATAAGCAAAACGGAAAACTATGGCAAAAATAAAAGAGATTAAAAAAATTAATTCAAATTTATCTAAAGCGTTATTTAATGTCTTTAAAAAAATGATTATGTTGCTTTAATTAGGTTTTATCTAAGAATACCAAAAAATTTCAGATTTTATTATATAACACTAAATTAAGCCTATAAATTTGGACATAAAAAGGATCTCAAAAAATATAAAATTAAAATTACGGAAAGAAGTTGAATTAAGTGGATATGAATAATATGCGTATCATTCAAAATGGAATACATAACAAAGGAAATTATGATTTTAAATATAAAAATTTAAGAATGCAGTAATTAAAGAAAAATCAAATAAAAAAATTGTTGTTAGTATTAGTTTTTTTTGAGACTTTTAAATATTATTAATTGATTTTTTTATATACATAGCTATTATTGAACAAAATACTTTTAAGTAAAAAAATGAATTACTGATCTTAAGCTATTTTTATCTTTTGATAATTTAACTTAACTTTATCTTTAACTTTTGAAAATATCAATTTAAATATCTATTTTATTATGAAACAATATTTTGCAATTATAATTTTAATAATAATTTTTAATTCTATTTTAACTTCACAACAAAAAAAATTTTTAACGAAGAGCCAAGTATAAAAGTTTACTTTAATCGTAAAAGATTTCGAAAAATTTCAAATGTTATTTTTAGGTAAGTGGACAGCCGAAATATCTGATAAAAAAAAATATATATTATTCAAAGACTCCATTTACATTTTTTTAATAAATAATAAGATTGAATTTAACAAAAATAATTACTCTAATATAAAACTTTTAAATTCGACAAATAAGGAATTGATCAAATCTTTGCCTCCAGAATTTTGTTTTTCTCTTTTTATTTTGTTAATTCCAGAATTGAACAAGTCGAATTTTCGTTGGTTTATAAAAATTTCCACATTCAATTATTCAAAAATTTTAAATAATATAAAAAACATACGAACCTTTAAGTCAATTAAAATTTTAGAATGCTGCTTTTCAGGAACAATCTTTAAAGCTCGATTTATTGGATCGATTGATTCTTTTGAAATAAGGGGAGAACTCAAGAAATTTCAAACATTATCGGCGCCGTTGCGAAGTTCTAATTTTGTATGGAACATTTCAAACGATACGATTTATTTTTCTGGAGCAGGCTGGGGACACGGCATAGGGATGCGTCAAAGCGGAGCAATAGGCATAGCCCACAAAGGGTTCTCTTACAAAGAAATTCTATTCAGCTATTATTGCGGAACTCAATTAATTAAAGCTTATAAATAAATAAGGAGATTTTACAATGGCAAAAAATTTAAAAGATTTTTCATCTTGGAAAAATTTGAAATCTTTAAGAAAAAAAATGGAAAAGAAATCTCTTCGCGAATTATTCGAAAAAGACGAAAAAAGATTTGAAAAATTTTCGCTTAAAGTCGGCGGCATTTTTTTAGATTATTCAAAAAATTATATAGACGAAAAAATAATGAGCGAATTCGTTAATTTAGCAAAAGAGACTAAATTAAAAAATTTGATTGAAAAAATGCGAGCTGGCGAAAAAATTAATCATACTGAAAATCGCTCCGTTTTGCATATTGCTTTGCGAAATAGAAAAAATGCCCCTATATACGTCGATGGAAAAGACGTTATGCCTGAGATAAACAGAGTATTAAATCATATGAAAGAATTTTCCGAGCAGGTAAGAAATGGCAACTGGCGCGGATGTACAGATAAACACATTACCGACATCATAAATATAGGCATCGGAGGAAGCGATTTAGGACCCGCGATGGTTGTTCAAGCTCTAACTCCGTTTGTAAAAAACGATTTAAAATTTCATTTTGTTTCTAACGTCGACGGATCTCATATAGCCGAAACATTAAAAAAAATTAATCCTGAAACTTCGTTGTTTATAATTTCTTCAAAAACTTTCACGACTCAAGAAACTTTAATGAATGCTCATACGGCTCGTTCTTGGTTTTTATCTCAAATAAACGACGAGTCGGCAATATCGAAACATTTTGTCGCCGTATCGACTAACGAAAAGGAAGTCGCAAAGTTCGGCATTGATACAAGAAATATGTTCGAATTCTGGGACTGGGTTGGCGGAAGATATTCGTTATGGTCGGCTATTGGATTGTCTATAGCTTTAGCGATCGGATTTGAAAATTTTGAAAAGTTGCTTGAAGGAGCTCATTTAATGGACGAACATTTTTTTATGGCTCCTTTTGAAAGCAACATGCCTTTTATATTAGCGGCTTTAGATATTTGGTATAATAATTTTTATGAATGCGAAAGCAGAGCAATTCTACCTTATGATCAATACTTGTCTCGCTTTCCGGCTTTCTTGCAACAATTAGATATGGAAAGCAACGGCAAGAGCGTCGATAGAAACGGAAAATTTGTCGATTATCAAACTGGACCAATTATTTGGGGAGAAGTAGGAACAAATGGACAACATGCTTTTTATCAATTAATACATCAAGGAACCAAATTAATTCCCTGCGATTTTATCGCTCCAATCAAAAGTCAAAATCCCATAGGCGAACATCATAAAGCTTTAATTTCTAATTTCATAGCTCAAACTGAGGCCTTGATGAAAGGAAAAACTGAAAAAGAAGCTAAAGAAGAATTAAAAAAACAAGGGCTCTCGTCTTCTGAAATTAAAAAACTTTTGCCTTATAAAATTTTTCTTGGCGGCAAGCCAACAAATACGATTTTCATAGACGAAATTAATCCTTTTAATTTAGGCTCTTTGATCGCTTTATATGAGCATAAAGTTTTTGTCTGCGGCGCAATATGGAATATTAATTCATTCGATCAATGGGGAGTCGAATTAGGAAAGCAACTTGCGAAAATTGTATTGCCCGAACTTGAAAAAGGATCCGAAACTAAAGAACACGATTGCTCGACAAGAGGTTTGATAGATTACTTTAAAATGAAATTTTACGAATGAATAAATGAATAAGCGCATAAATGCATAAAAACTCATAATAAAAAGCTCGCCTAATCGCGAGCTTTTTTTGCTATTAAAAGATTTAAAAACGTTTCTCTTTAAACAATCTTTAAGCAATTTTCTAAATCCATCAAAATATCTTCTGGATTTTCAAGTCCGCAAGCTATTCTTATTCCGCCTGGATGAATTTTATATTCTGCAAGTTTGTCCAAAGGAACCACGCAATGAGTCATAGACGCAGGATGCTCAATTAAAGTTCTTGTATGCCCTAAGCTTACCGCTAATGTCATGGTGTATGCGTTGTCGGCGGCGTAATTCATAAATTTAATTCCTTTTTGCTTGCTATCTTCGGCGTCTTTCCCTTTCAAAGCAAAATAAATCATCGAGCCGGGAGCAAAATTTCCAGCGTAATCTTTCATCTGTTTCTTAGCGACGTTATAAAATTTAAAGTTTGGCAATCCTGGATAATTTACAAATTCTACTTTCGGATGCGAATTTAAATATTCTGCCAATTTAGTTGCAGTAGCTACCATTTGTTTTTGTCTGATATGCAAGCTTGGCAAGCCGTAGGTTAATATCGCCCACGCGCTTTTTGTATTCAAAACTCCTCCAAAATCTTTTCTATACAGCAACAATATATCGCGATATTCTTTTGGACCTATTACTACTCCCCCCATGTCGGTTCCAAATCCGCCGATTCCTTTAGTAAGCGAATGAACGACAAAATCGGCTCCATATTCAATTGGTCTTTGGCAATATGGAGTTGAAAACGTATTATCTACAACAATTTTTATTTTATTGTTTTCATCTCGAGTTTTATTAATTTCATCGATAATTCTTCTAACTTCCGCTATATCGATTATTTCAAGATTAGGATTGCAAGGCGTTTCAAAATAAACAGCTTTTACATTATTATTAATAACGCTTCTAATATTTTCTGCGTTAGTCAAATCGATTCTATGAACTTTTATTCCAAATCTTGGATACCAATTATTAAGCAAAGAAATAGTACATCCGTATAAAGTTTCATGAGCGATAAGCTCGTCTCCTGTTTTTAATAAAACTCCCAATATTGCGGAAATAGCCGCCATTCCGCTTGAAAAAGTTACGGCAATCTCTCCTTTCTCTACAAATGCCAGATTTTCTTCTAGGATTTCTTTGTTTGGCTCTCCTAATCTGTCGTAAATATAAATAGGCTCTTTCTTTTCGTCGGCTTTATTTAAATTCGCGAATTCAAGAAATCCTTCTGCTCCGCGCTCAACTGAATCTAATCTAAAGGTTGTCGACGACGAAATTGGAGCCGTAACATGATGCGTGAACACCCACTTTGATGTAACGTTTTTGCCATAAATAAAACGAGTCTCCATAGAATATTTTGACTCGTCGATCTGATTTTGTTTTTTTTCTTCCATTATACTCCCCTAAATTTGTTTTTGTAAGTCAAGCGATTAATTTATTTCATAGCATTATTTAAATCTTCAATCAAATCTTCAATATCCTCTATGCCTATAGAAAAACGAACTAAACTTTTTGTTATTCCTATTTTAAGTTTTATTTCTTCAGATACGCTGCCATGAGTCATTTTAAAAGGAAAACAAACCAAACTTTCTACTCCGCCTAAACTTTCGGCTAATGTAAATATCTTTAAGTTTCTTAAAATTTTACGAGCTAAATTTTCATCTTCAAAATCAACGGATACTATGCCTCCGTAAGCCTTCATTTGAATAAAAGCTTCCCGATATTTTTTATTATCTTTAAAATTAAGCGGATAATAAATTTTTTTCAAACCAAGCTCATCCTTCATATAATAATAAAACTTCTCCGCATTTTCGCAATGAGCTTTCATTCTTATAGACAAAGTCTTTAACGATCTCAGCAAAAGCCAACAATCAAAGGGCGACGGAATTGCTCCTGTTGCATTTCTGTAAAATTTAAATTTTTCGTATAAGTATTTTTCTTTCGTAATTATAGCTCCGCCTATTACGTCCGAATGTCCGCCAATATATTTTGTCGAGCTATGAACTACGATATCGATTCCATATTCAAGCGGATTTTGCAAATACGGCGACATAAACGTATTATCAACGACGCTAAGAATATTATTTTTTTTTGCGAACTCGGATAATTTTCTTAAACTTAAAATTTTCAACAATGGATTTGTGGGAGTTTCGACAAAAATTAATTTTGTGTTTGAAGAAATTTTATTTTCTAAAATATCAATTTCTTCTATGTCAAAGTATTTAACATTTATTTTATATTCGGAAAAAATTTTGTCAAAAATTCGACTGGCTCCTCCGTATACATCGCGACAAGCTAAAAGCTCATCTTCAGGTTTCAATAATGAAATAATAGCGTGTATTGCTGCCACTCCAGAAGAAAAAGCTAGACAATAATCCCCTTTTTCAAGTTTTGCCAATACCTGCTCATACATCCTTCGAGTTGGATTATCAGTTCGCGAATATGTATACCCTTTATGAATTCCGATATCGTCTTGTTTATAAGTTGTCGTCATATGAATAGGAGCGATTATATCGCTCGTAAATTCGTTTGGCTCTTGCGCGTAGTGGATAGCGTCGGTTGAAAAACCCATTTGCTATATCTCTTTTTATTTATTTCTGTTATTCAACGGGGATTTTTAATCGCTCAAATTA
>Ga0308414_1002928_pt1 | contig 11002 bp, 9 predicted proteins | sample HotsprSampleOS50_FD_205667 | JGI IMG/M metagenome (GOLD analysis project Ga0308414, IMG submission 205667) | Hot spring phototrophic mat microbial communities from Octopus Spring, Yellowstone National Park, Wyoming, United States - 20090730_OS50 ... | reverse complement strand
GCGAACTGCCCCGCTTCATCTATATCCACCTTCCCAACGACCATCTCGCCCGCGCCCGCCCCGGCGACGGCTACCCCTTTCCGGCATCCTTCATGGCCGACAACGACTACGCGCTCGGCCGCATCCTCGAGTTCCTGTCGAAAACGAAGTGGTGGCGCAACATGGCCGTCTTCATCACCGAAGACGACGCCCAGGGCGGCGTCGACCACATCGACAGCCACCGCACGCTGCTCCTCGTCAGCGGGCCTTTCGCCCGCAAAAACTACGCCTCCCGCACCAATGCAAGCTTCCCCGCCCTGCTGAAGATCATCTTCCGCATTCTCGGCCTGCCGCCCCTCAATCTGTTCGACGCCACCGCCGCCGACCTCTCCGACTGCTTCTCCAGCCTCCCCGACTACTCGCCCTTCGAAGCCATCCGTCCGGATCCCGAGATCTTCGATCCTGCCAAGGCCAAAGACCCCGCCGACCCCGAGCCGCCGCCGCGCATGGACGACCCCGCCATTCTCCGCCAACAGCACCGAAATCGTTGACGCCCTGCCCGGCCTGCGTTCTCAGTGCCGCGAGTGAAGCGGCCGCAGGCCGCGGGAACGAGCGGTCACCCGCGCCTCCCTCAATTCGGTTTCCCCTCGCGCTCGCGCGAGGGCCCTACCGCCGCGGCCCCGGCTCGGGCTGCAGGAATTCATGCTCCACCCAGCCCGTCTTTCCTTCCAGCGGCCCCTCCAGGATTTGCACCTGCCTCCGGCTCACCGATTCGGCGAGAATCTTCACCCGCGTGCCCGCCGGCGCGGGAAACGCGGTCTGATTGTCCGCGCACGCCTTCAAAAACTCCTCGTTCTTTTCCACTACCGCCGCCTGAATCGGGTAGCAATCATCTTTCTTGTGGGCCAGCCACACCTGCTCGCCCGAGGGCGCCGTCAACACCGCCGCGTCGCCCTTGTGCAGGATCCTGCTCGTGCGCGTTTCCGGCTTCAGCCGCCACGCCTGCCCCACGGCGAACAACACGATGAAACTGCCCGCGATCACCAGCGCATACATCAGTTTTCTCATGGCCGCCTCCTTGTCCGGATTCCACGATTCCGCCCCTATTGTTGGTCCGGCCGCCGGTGAGTGCAAGGGGTTTGATGTATACTGGACATTGAACCCTGACAGTGGGCGCAAGCCCACTTTTTTGTTGGGGCAGGCACGAACAGAACCATGCCTTCCGCCGCCAGAGAGAGCGTGATCCACAGGGTCGCCGGGATCGCCGAACGGGCTGCCCGGCGCGAAGGGATTACCGTGTGGGACATCGAACTGGCCGGCAGCGGCCGTCGGCGCGTCCTGCGCATTTACATCGACAAGCCTGGCGGGGTCACTCTGGAAGACTGCGAACGCATCTCTCAGCAGGTGGGCGCCGTGCTCGACGCCGAGGACGTCGTGCCGGGCGACAGCTACCAGCTGGAAGTCAGCTCTCCCGGCGTCGAAAGGCGCCTCAGCAAGCCGTCCCACTTCGATCTTTGCCGCGGCCAGAAAGCCCGCCTTCAACTGAAAGAGCCCGTCGAGGGACAGCGCCGCTGGGAAGGCGTCCTTCAGGGCATGGACGAGGATCGCGTGGTCCTCGAAACCGGTTCCGGCAAAACCATCCGCGTCAGGATGGATCTCATCGAAAAGGCAAATTTGCAGTTCGAGTGGTGAACCCCGAGTTCGCCCGGAATTGCGGAGCGAGAGGAGCAAACGCTTGGCATCCATCAAAGAGTCGATCGAAATCCTGAGCAAGGAAAAGGGCATCGATCCCCAGATCGTGCTCGATGCCGTCAAGGACGCCATGCTCGTGGCCGCCCGCAAGCAGTTCAAAGGCGGCGAGGAATTGGCGGCCGACATCGACGAGCGCACCGGCAACATCGTCCTGTATGCCCTGAAAACCGTGGTCGAAACCGTCGCCGACCCGGCGCTCGAGATCTCTCTTCAGGAAGCGCGCAAGCTCGACCCGGAAGCCGCCGTCGGCTTGCAGGTCCGCGTCCCCAAGCCTACCGAAGCGCTCGGCCGCATCTCCGCCCAGACCGCAAAACAGGTCATCCTGCAGAAGGTCCGCGAGGCCGAACGTGACAACATCTGTTCGGAATTCGCCGGCCGCGTCGGCGAACTCGTCAACTGCACCGTCAGGCGCATCGAAGGCCCGGACCTCGTCGTCGAAATCGGCAAGGCCGAAGCCCGCCTGCCCAGGAAAGAACAGAGCCGGCTGGAAAGTTTCAGCGTTGGCGAGCGCATCCGCTGCGTCATCAAGAGCGTCGAGAAGACCGGCAAGAACGCCGGCGTCGTCGTCTCCCGCGCCGCGCCCGAGCTCGTCATGCGCCTCTTCGAGCAGGAAGTGCCCGAAATCTACGATGGCACCGTCGTCATCCGCGCCTGCGCCCGCGAAGCCGGCGAGCGCACCAAAATCGCGGTCGTCAGCCGCGACCGCGACGTCGATTGCGTCGGCGCTTGCGTCGGCATGAAGGGCATGCGCGTGCAGTCCATCATCCGCGAATTGCGAGGCGAAAAAATCGACATTATCGAATACAGCGACGACCCCGTCCAGTTCGCCACGCATGCCCTCAGCCCGGCCCGCATTTCCCGCGTTTCCGTTCTTGATTCCAACGAAAAATACATGGAAGTCATCGTCGATGACACCCAGCTTTCCCTGGCCATCGGCAAGAAAGGCCAGAATGTCCGCCTTGCGGCCAAACTGATGGGATGGCGCATCGACATCAAGACCGAAGAGGAAAAACGCCGCGAAGTCGAAGCCGGCATGGCCTCCGCGGCCATCGGCACGCCTCTCAGCGCTCTGCTCGAGCACGGCCTGTCCGAGCTGGTGCTTGAAAAACTTCTCGCCGCCGGCGTCGGCTCGGTGGAAAAACTCGGCGCCATGACCCCGGAAGAGCTCCTCGTTCTTGAAGGAATTACGGAGGATTTTCTGCAGGAAATCGGCGTTTCCGTCAACGCGTATTATCAGCATCTGGAGGCCGCCCAGCCCCCTGCAGCCCCGGAGCCGCAGGAAGCCGCGCCGCAGGAAGCGGCCGGGTCCGGCCCCGCTGCCGCCGGACCCCCCGCCTCGGAAGCGCCGCCCGCCGCCGAGGCCGCTGGGCCGGCGCCGGAGGAGGCCGCCGCCCCGGACCCCGCCGCGCAACCGCCATCTGATGAATCTGATACGATAAAATCCACGGGTCTAGCGGAAGAAACACCAGCCGGACAGTGACGGAGCGAGTGTAGGGAAGGAGCGACAAAGTCTGTCCTGCGCGTCGGGGCGGCACGCCAAACATGAGTAAGATTCGCATCAACGAGCTGGCTCGCGAACTGGAGGTCAAGCCCGGCGTCATCATCGAGCTGCTGCCCGAGCTCGGGATCACGGAGAAGAAGACTCACTCGAGCTCGATCGAGGAAGAGACCGCCCACCAGATTCGCGCGCGCATCCTCGGCACGCCTCCACCGGCTCAGCCCCCCGCTCCCGTTGAACCGGCGCCAGCCGAGCCGCAGCCAGCCGCTCCTGCCTCCGAGCCGCAGCCGCAGCCCGCGGCGCACGCGGAACCTGCCCCTGCGCCGGCGCACCCGCCCGCCCCTGCGGAACCCCCGCGGACTCCTGCTGCTCCGCCCAAGCCGTCTGCCGCCGCCCCCAGGATTCCCGTTCCCCCGGTCCATGGCCTTCCCGGCCGCCCTGCCGCACCTCCAACGCCGCACGTGCCACCCATTCCCATCCCCCCGAAGACCGTCTCCCCGGCCCCACCGCCGGCCGAGAAGCGCGCTGCGGCGCCCCCCATTCCAAGGCCTCCGGTCATACCGGTGCCGCCCGTCCCCGGCGTGGCAAAGGAGAAGCCGGGCGCACCGGCCATGCCCGCCCCGCCCGTGTCGAAGCCTGCGGCCCCGGCCGCCCCTCAGCCTCCCGTGAGCGCCGCCCCCCCGGCACCGCCGCCAGCTCCCGCGCCACCTGCGGCAAAGGCTCCCGATACCCCCCGCCCCGCTCCCGCCGCGCCTGCGCAGCCCTCGCGCTTGGTTCCGGCAGCCCAGCGCCCGGCCGGCCCCAGACCCGGACAGATCCTCACCGGCCCCAGGCAGCCTCTGCCCGGCGGAGAAATGCCCCGCTCGCCCGTGGTAGCGCCGGGCATTCCCAAACCGCCTGTCCTGACCCAGCCCGCCCGTCCCGCCGCCCCTGCCGCCGGCGCCTCAGGCGCCGCCGCGGCCCAGCCCTCCAGACCTCTGGCCGGCCAGCCGATCGCCCGGCCCGTCGTCCCGCCGAGCCCGGAGATCCTCGAGAGGCTCAGACAAACCCAGGCCCGCTCGGCCCCGGGCCAGCCCGCCGCGCCCCGGCCCGGCATGCCCACCCCGGGCCAGCCCATCTATCCCGGCGCACGCCGCCCAGCCGGCCCGGGCCGTCCCGTCTCTCCTGGCCCCAGGCCCGTCCGTGGCCGCGGCCCCCATCCCACCACGCCCGTCCTTGAGCCCCCGCCGCCTTCCACGGAGGCCCGTCGCGAAGCCGGCAAGAAACGCCCCACGGCCCGCGACCGCGAACTCGAGCGCGAAGGCATCCTCAAGCCCTTCGGCCGCAAGCAGGAGCCCATGGTCCTGCCGGTCGTCGACAAGGAGATCCCCATCTCGGAAGGCATCACCGCCAAGGAGCTGAGCGAAAAGCTCGGCGTCAAGGCCAATCTCGTCATCAAGCGCCTTGTCGAGCGCGGCGTCTTCGCCACCATCAACCAGCCGCTGGACATGAAGCTCGTCGAAGAGCTCTGCCGCGACTTCGGCGCCCGCCCCACCCGCATGAGCTATGAAGAGGAGGCCGTGCAGGTGCTGGAACTGGCTGAAGTCGCCGCCGACCTCGAACCCCGCCCGCCCGTCGTCACCGTCATGGGCCACGTCGACCACGGCAAGACCTCGCTGCTCGACGCCATCCGCGAGACCAACGTCGCCGACAAGGAAGCCGGCGGCATCACCCAGCACATCGGCGCCTATTCGGTCGAACTCAACGGCCGCAAAGTCGTCTTCATCGATACCCCGGGCCACGAGGCCTTCACCCGCATGCGCGCCCGCGGCGCCAAGGTCACCGACATCGTCGTCCTCGTCGTCGCCGCCGACGACGGCGTCATGCCCCAAACCAAAGAGGCCATCGATCACGCCCGCGCCGCCGGCGTGCCCATCATCGTCGCCGTGAACAAAATCGACAAGCCCGAGGCCCAGCCCGAGCGCGTCAAGCAGCAACTCACCGAACTCGGCCTCATGCCCGAAGAGTGGGGCGGCGACACCCCCTTCGTCCCCGTCAGCGCCAAGCAGCGCCAGAACATCGAGCTCCTGCTCGAAATGATCCTGCTCGTCGCCGACATGCAGGAACTCAAGGCCAACCCCAACCGCCCCGCCGTAGCCACCGTGCTCGAAGCCAAACTCGACAAGGGCCGCGGCCCTGTCGCCACCGTGCTCGTCCGCAACGGCACGCTTCGCGTCGGCGATTACTTCCTCTGCGGCGCCGTCTTCGGCAAGATCCGCGCCCTTTATAACGACCTCGGCCAGCAGGTCAGGGAAGCCGGCCCAGCCATGCCCGTCGAAATCATCGGCCTGGAATCCCTCCCTGAAGTCGGCGACACGCTTCAGGTGGTCACCGATGTCGCCAAGGCCCGCCAGATCGCCGAGTTCCGCGAAGTCCGCATCCGCGAAGCGGCCCAGGCCAAGACCCGCGTCTCCCTCGAACAGCTCCACACCCAGCTCCGCGAGGGCGAAACCAAGGAGCTCAACATCATCCTCAAGGCCGACGTGGGCGGCACCGCCGAAGTCCTCGCCGAAACCCTCCAGAAGCTCTCCACCGAGAAGGTCCAGATCCGCGTCATCTCTGCCGGCGTCGGCGCCATCAACGAGTCCGACGTCGATCTGGCCGACGCTTCCAACGCCATCATCATCGGCTTCAATGTCCGCCCCGACCGCAAAGCCCAGGAGCGCGCCGAGCAGGAAAAGGTCGACATCCGCCTCCACACGATCATCTACGAACTCACCGACGAGATCAAAAAGGCCATGCTCGGCATGCTCGAGCCGGTCTACCGCGAGGTCTTCCGCGGCCGCGCAGAGGTCAAGGAGATCTTCCGCGTCGCCAAGGTCGGCACCGTCGCCGGCTGCGTCGTCAGCGAGGGCGTCATCCCCCGCGACGCCGAGATCCGCCTGCTCCGCGACAACGTCGTCGTCTACACAGGCCGCATCGAGTCCCTCAAACGTTTCAAGAACGACGCCAGCGAAGTCCGCCAGGGCCAGGAATGCGGCATGGCGCTGGCCAACTTCCAGGACATCAAGCCCGGCGACATCATCGAGGCCTTCGCCAAGGAAAGGATGGCGCCGGACCTCGGCGTCTGAGCCGCGGAGTCTCCCGTGCCCGCCATCGGCGTCCTTACGCTCGAACTCGAAATCGCCGACGCCCGCTCCCTCAAGGACAAGCGCCACTGGGTCCGCGGCCTCAAGGACCGCCTCCGCAACGGCTTCAATCTCGCCGTCGCCGAAATCGACGACCAGAACCTGCTCAACCGCTCCGTCGTCGCTGCCGTCACCATTTCCGCCTCCCGCGAAAACGCCGCCAAGGTCCTCGAGGCAGCCGAACAGGCCGCCGCCCTCTTCCTCGGCCCCGCTCTCCGTTCCGCCACCGTCGACTGGCTCGAATAACCCATGGACGAACTCCGCACACGCCGCGTCGCTGAATCCATGCGGGAGGAGTTGTCCGAACTCATCCGCTTCGAACTCAGCGACCCCCGCATCCAGTCCGTCGACGTCGTCGATGTCATCGTCAGCCCCGACATGCGCTCTGCCGACGTCCTAGTCCTCGTCTCCGGCGCCCGCGAGGAGCAGGATGCCGCCCTCGAAGGGCTTCGCGCCGCCCGTCACTACTTGCGTCGTATCTTGATGCAAAGAATCGACTTGTTCCGGATGCCCGAACTCCGCTTCCGCCCTGCCGCCCAGCTCGCCCCCGGCCTGCCCCTGGATCGCCTCAAGCGCCGCCTCCGCCGCGGCCGCCCCCGCGAATAATTGGATCCAGCCCAAAGAAAATACGAACTTTCATTGCTCCGGCAACCCCTCGGGTTGTAGGCTAAAATCAGGCGCGCCCGCCCGGGGCTGCCGCCAGAATCTCAAGTGGATCTCTCGTCATTGCATGGAGTTGCCCGGCTCGCCGGGGCGGCGCTGCTGCCTTGCGCAATGTTGCTGTCCGCGCCCGCGCACCCGCCCGGCCCCCCCCAACCCGAATCCGTCCGCGTCGAGCGCTCCTTCGACGCCATGGGCACCACTTACACCGTCGTCGCTTACGGAGAAGACCGCTTCGCCGTCGACGGCGCCATCGAGGATACCTACGAGGAAGTGCGCCGCCTGGATCATCTCCTGTCCAATTACCGGCAGGATTCCGAGTGGAGCCTCGTCAACCGCGAAGCCGCCCGCCGCCCCGTGGAAGTCTCGCCCGAGTTGTTCGACCTTCTCTCCCGCTGCGTCGAATACAGCCGCCAGAGCGAAGGCGCCTTCGACATCACCGTCGGCCCCCTGATGAAGCTCTGGGGCTTCTACAAAGGGGACGGCCGAGTGCCCCACCGCGCCGAGATCCGCGCCGCCCTGGCCCGCATCGGTTGGCAGAAGATCCGGCTGGATCCGCGCGCCCGCACCGTCCGCTTCACCGCGCCGGTCGAAATCGACCCGGGCGGCATCGGCAAGGGCTACGCGGTCGACCGCATGGCCGGCATCCTGCGCGCCCGCGGCATCCGCAGCGCTCTCATCTCCGCCGGCCGCTCCAGCATCTACGGCCTCGGCGCGCCCCCTGCCGAACCCCGCGGCTGGCGCGTCACCCTCCCCGACCCCCGCCGCCGCGGCAACAACCTCGCCGAGTTCTACCTCAAGGACATGTCCATGTCCACTTCCGGCTCGAGCGAACGCTTTTTCACCGCCGGAGGCCGGACCTACACCCACATCATGGATCCCCGCACCGGCTACCCCGTGCAGGGCATGCTCCTGGCTTCCGTCCTCGCCCCCGAAACCCTGGACAGCGAAGCCTGGACCAAACCGTTCTTCGTCCTCGGGCGCCAGTGGGCCGCCCGCAACAAACCCAAAGACTTCCAGGTCTTCCTCTGTGAAGATAGATCGGAGAACCCATGCGCGTACCTCCCATGAGCAGCCGCTTTCTGGATGCCTGCCGCCGCCGCCCCACCGATTGCCGCCCCGTGTGGTTCATGCGCCAGGCGGGCCGCTATCTCAAGGAATACCGGGCCATCCGCTCGCGCCATTCCATTCTGGAAATGTGCAAGCGGCCCGACCTCGCCGCCCAGGTCACTCTCCAGCCGGTCGAGATCCTCGACGTCGACGCCGCCATCATCTTTGCTGACCTCCTGCTGCCCGTCGAACCCATGGGCCTTCACCTGAAGTTCGTCGCCGGCGAAGGGCCGGTCATCGACAATCCTGTGCGCACCTCGCATGACGTCGACACCCTCTCCACCACCAACACTGACGACCTCGGCTACGTCGGAGAAGCCATCAAGATGGTCAACGCCGCTCTCGCCGGCAAGGTGCCCGTCATCGGCTTCGTGGGCGCCCCCTTCACCCTCGCCAGCTACATGATCGAGGGCGGCTCGTCGCGCCACTTCCTGCTCACCAAAACCCTCATGTACCGCGACGAGACCCTCTGGCGCCGCCTCATGGGCAAGCTCGTCGACGTTCTCGCCCCGTTCGCCGTCCTCCAGGTCGCCGCTGGCGCCCGCGCCATCCAGGTCTTCGATTCCTGGGTCGGCGCCCTCGGCACGGACGACTATGTACGCTACGTCCAGCCTTACTCGCGCGCCCTCATTGAGCGCATCCGCTCCACCGGCGTCCCCGTCATTCACTTCGGCACCGGATGCGGAGGCTACTTCAAGGAACTCCACGCCGCCGGCGGCGATGTCATGGGTGTCGACTGGCGCTTGAATATCGACCAGGCCTGGATGGACATCAACTACCGCGCCGCCATCCAGGGCAATCTCGACCCGGCCGCCCTCTTCGCCCCGCTGCCCGAGCTCAAGACCAAGGTCATTGAGATCCTCAAACGCGCCGGCACCCGCCCCGGCCACATCTTCAACCTCGGCCATGGCATCCTGCCGGAGACGCCCGTGGAAAACGTCAAGGCTGTGGTCCAGATCGTGCGGGAGTACCGGCCCTAACATGCGGACCGCGATCATCGGCGGCGGCATCACCGGCCTCGCCGCCGCTTACGAACTCTCGCTCGCAGGCTGTGAATCGATCCTCATCGAGCAACAGCCTTCCCTCGGCGGCGTCATCCAGACCGAGATCGTCGAGGGCTGCGTCCTCGAAGGCGGCCCTGACAGCTTCCTCTCCGCCAAGACCGCCGGCGAAGAGCTTGTCCGCGAACTCGGCCTCGGCCAAGACCTGATCGGCTCGCTGGACGAACAACGCGTCACCTACGTCGTCCGCAACGGCCGCCTCCTGCCCTTGCCCGACGGGCTGCTCATGATGGTGCCCACCAAAATCCTGCCTGTGGCCACCAGTCCGCTGCTCAGTTGGGGCGCCAAGATCCGCATGGGCCTTGAGATCTTCCGCCGCCCCGGCCCCCCGCAGCCGGACCGCAGCGTCGCCGCATTCATCCAGGACCACTACGGCCGCGAGGCCGTCGATTACCTCGCCGAACCCCTCCTGTCCGGCGTCTACGGAGGCAGCGCGGACCGGCTCAGCGTCGAGAGCGTCCTTGCCCGCTTCGTCGAACTCGAGCGCCGCTACGGCAGCCTCACCCGCGGCGTCCTCGCCGCGCGCCGCGCCGCCCGCGCCCGCGGCGCTGAATCCGCGCCCCTGTTCCGCACTCTCAGAAACGGTCTCGCCCAACTCACCGCCGAGCTGGAACGCCGCATCCGCCCCCGCTGCCGCATCGTTCACGCCCGCGCGGAAAGCGTCTCGCGCCGCCCCGGCGGCTGGACCGTGCGCCTGTCCGGCGATGCGCTGGAAACGGATAACCTCCTCTTCGCCTGCCCCGCCTGGCAGGCCGGCGCGCTGCTCCGCACCGTCGATCCGCACTTGGCCGAACAGCTTGAAGCCATCCCCTACACCTCTTCCGTCACGCTCGCCCTCGGCTATCTGCGCCGCGACTGCGGCCCTGTGCCGCCCGGCTTTGGCTTTCTCGTCCCGGCTCGCGAGCGCCGCACGCTGGTCGCTTGCACCTTCGTCGGCGCCAAGTTCCCCTTCCGCGTGCCGGACTCGCATGTCGTGCTGCGCTGCTTCCTCGGCGGCTCGGGCGGCGAGGAGGTGCTGGAACAAAACGACGAAGATTTGATTCGGCAGGTCCGCGCCGAACTGAAGCAGCTCCTCGGCTGGGACGCCGAACCCCGCTTCACCCGTCTCCGCCGCTGGCGCCGCGCCATGGCCCAGTATGAAGTCGGCCACGCCCGCCGCGTCGAGGCCATCCGCGCCCTCGCCGCCCGCCACCCCGGCCTCCAGCTCGCCGGCAACGCCTACGAGGGCATCGGCATCCCCGATTGCATCCGCACCGCCCGCTCCGCCGCTCTTTCCTGCCTCCCTTCAAAGGGGACAGCCACATCCGGGACCTCCCCAAAATTCACGAAGGGGACAGCCTGATCTGGCACCTTGGGGTAACTTGTCTATCTCACAACCACTTACAAAGACACCGTGCACATGAATGCCGCTCTGGCCACTGGATTCGCCGTGACCGCGCACCCTCAGGAACTTCGTTCCTGGCCAGGGTGCGGCCGCCCCGAGGGACAACAGTTTCAATGAGTTTCGATGGAATCCCTTGAATTCTGCCCTACGCGTCCAACTCGCGAGGGGGACAGCCTGACCTGGCACCTTCGTAAACTGCGATGTTTCTGAGCCACTGACAATTAGGATCACGCTGGAGATCACCGCTCTGGCTGCAGGAGTTGTGATTGTCAAGTTCAGCAAATTCCTGAATGGGTCCGCTGACCGTGAGTGTTCCCGCCGGAGCCGCCCTGCGCCATTCGGCTTCTGCCGGAACAGCGCGCAGCGGTCAAGGGCGCCCGGGCGGCGCAGC
>Ga0308414_1002927_pt1 | contig 11006 bp, 10 predicted proteins | sample HotsprSampleOS50_FD_205667 | JGI IMG/M metagenome (GOLD analysis project Ga0308414, IMG submission 205667) | Hot spring phototrophic mat microbial communities from Octopus Spring, Yellowstone National Park, Wyoming, United States - 20090730_OS50 ... | reverse complement strand
CTTAATAAATCACTCGACAGAAAATAGTAGTTTTAATTTTTGACAAGTAAAGGAGAAAGTATGCTCGAAGTTAGAAACTTAAGCAGAAGTTTTAATTCTAAAATTGCTGTAGATCAAGTTTCTTTTTCTTTAAAACCAGGAAAAATTACAGGTCTTTTAGGTCCCAATGGTGCCGGAAAAACTACAACCATGAGACTCATTACAGGATATTTAGAGCCAAGTAGTGGAAATATTTTTTATCAAGGTAGAGATATTCAAGAAGATCTCCAAGCCATCCAAAGAAGACTAGGATATTTGCCCGAGTCAGCTCCTTTGTATTACGATATGTTAGTTTCTGAATATTTAGAATTCATGGCAGAAATTCGTGATGTTCCCGAGAGCAATCGACAAACACAAATTCAAAAAATGATTGAGGTTTGCGAGCTTTCTACACATTTAAATTTTCCTATTGCACAGCTTTCAAAAGGTTTTAAACAGAGAGTTGCTTTAGCTGGAACTTTAATACATAATCCAGAAATTATTATTTTAGATGAGCCTACTTCGGGTTTAGATCCAAATCAAATTTCCCATATCCGTAATTTAATTAAAAACCTAGCAAAAGATAAAATATTGATCTTATCTACTCACATTTTACAAGAAGTAGAAGATGTTTGCGATGAGGTTATCATCATTCATAAAGGTAAAATTGTTGCTAACTCTTCTGTAGAAAACTTACATTCAGGATTTCAAGTTTTAATTGAAACCAATGCAGAAGAATCTGAAGTAAAAAAAATATTTCAAAATGAAATTTTCCTTTCTGTAGAATTAGATAAAGATTCTAAACCTAAAGAAGGTTTTTTTAGTTATATTATTTCTCTTTCAGAAGATAAGCCTGAAGAAGTATTTAGAGTTTTAGCGAAGTCAAATTTTGTTGTTCGCGAAATGAAAATTTTTCGTAAGTCTTTAGAATCTATCTTTGAAGAGTTGACAAGAGGTTAAAAATGAAATATTCACACATTAAAACAATTTTTAAAAAAGAATATTCTACTTATTTTAACACACCTATTGGATATATCTTTAGTTCCTTTTTTTTACTTTTGCTTTCTTTTTTGTTTTTTTATGGTTTAGGTGGGAATTCTTTTTGGGATTTAAAGATTTCTAGTATGGAACATTATTTTATGTGGATACCAATTTTATTTATTATTTTTATCCCAGCTATTACTATGAGACTTTGGGCAGAAGAAGAAAGATCTGGGACTATTGAAATTTTACTGACCCTTCCTGTAAAAGATTATGAAATTGTAGTTGGGAAATTTCTTTCTGCTTGGGCTTTTTTAGTTGTTACATTAGGAGGAAGTTTTTTAGTTCCTCTGACTATTTTAATTTTAGGTGGTCTAGACTTTGGATTAGTTTTCTCTGGATATATTGGGACCTTTCTTTTAGGTGGAGCTTATATTAGTATGGGTTTGGTAATTTCTGCTCTTACCCGGGATCAAATTACTGCTTTTGTGGTTACTCTTTTATTTTGTTTGGTTACTTTTCTAATGGGGTACCAACCTATTTTACAATTTTTTGGAAATTTTTTAGGTGGAATTTTAGCTTTTTTTTCTTTAGCACAGCATTTTGAGTCTTTTCGAATGGGAGTTTTTGATCCAAGAGATTTAATTTTTTTCTTTAGTTTCATTTTACTTATGCTTTCGCTTAACGTCTTTGTAATTAGGGGGAAAAGATGATAGAGTTTTTTAAAAGGTTTAATTCAAATAGGTCGTATATTGTTTTTCAATTTATTTTGTTGTTTATTTTTATAAACCTTTTTTTTTCTGACTTCAATTGTAGAAAAGACTTATCTAAAGAAAATCGTTTCGACTTAACTGAAAGTACTGAAAAAGTTATAAATAATCTTTCTGAAAAACTTTATATAGATGCTTTTTACTCTGAAGATGTTCCCGGAATGCACAAAGCAAGACTTACCTTAGCAAAAGAAGTCTTAAAAGAAATTGCTAGTGTAAACCGCAAAAAAGTAGAATTACGTTTTTATAATCCTGATTCAAGTGAGTCAGCTAAAAAGAAAGCCACAGAAGCTGGAATACGTTCTTTTCCACTAGAAAAATTAGAACGAGGTTCTGCTGAAGTAAAACAAGCTTATTTTGGGATAAAGCTAACGTTAGGTGCTAAGTCTGAAGTAATTCCTGTAGCTTATGCTGCTGAAAGTATCGAGTATCAAGTTCTTACAACCTTAAAAAAAATGACTCGTAAGCCCGGTTCTACTACTTTAGCTATCTTAAAAGCTACAGGTGCTCATACAGCTCCCGATCCAAATTTTTCTGGAATGACAGCTTTAAGTAAAGATACTTTTGGAGTTGTCATTCACGAAGTTATTGCAAAAGAATATGGAGAACCTCAAGAGATAAACATCAATGAAGAACCAGTCCCAGAAGAAATGAATCTTTTACTGTGGGTGGGTGCACCTGTTCTTACTGAAAAAGGTAAATATTATATTGACCAGTTTTTAATGAGAGGAGGTGGTCTAATTATCTTAGCTAAGAGTATGGATTTTAGTTTGCCTTCTAGGCAGAGAGGAATGCCTTCTATGGGTGGAGAGGGAATTGCTGTACAAAATCCCAACATAGAAAAAATCAATGAGTTTTTAAAAAACTACGGCTTAGAGGTTAAATCTGAAATGATTTTAGAACCCGAGTTTTCTATGGTAACTAATTCTTTTATACAAATCCAACCTGGAGTTTTTGCTCCTTATCATTATCCTCTTTGGCCTGTTGCTACTCATGAATCTAAACAATTGTCCAAACAAAGCTTAATTACAAAAAACAGTAGTGGAGTAATTTTACCTTGGGTTTCTGGAATTTTACTTACTCCTGAACGACAAAAAGAAGCTCAATTCGATACTGTAATTCAAAGTACAAAATCAGCTGATCGAAGAGAAAACTATGTTTTACTAGGTGAAGAGCAAGTAGCAAATCAAGAAATTAAAGGGGCAGGATTACATATTCCTCTTGCTGTTCATGTATATGGAAAGCTGAAGTCTAGTTTTAGTAAAGAGAAAATTCCAGATGGTGTAAACCTCAATTTTTTAGAAGTAACTAAAGAAGGAAAAAAAAGTCAGATTTTTATAGTTGGAACTCCTTATTTGATTTCAGATATGTTTGTTTCTAATCAATATTTAGATACCTTTCAAAAGACAAATCTTCCTTTTTTTGCAAATTTATTAGATGTATTTTTAGGTGATACAGACTTATTAGCTACTAGAACAAAACAAGCTTATATTAGAAATATAAAGCCTGTATCTAAACCGGAACAGATAGTATATAGTTTTATCAATATTTTATTTATTCCTATTGGAATTGGGATTTATGCTTTCGTTCGTTTAAAAAAGAGAAATGCAAGTAAATAGGAGGAAAGTTTGGGAAATCTAGTAAATTTTATATTTCAAAATAAAGCTTTTAGTCTTACAGTTATAAATTTATTTCTTGCCCTTGGGATATTTTTTCAAAAAGATCCATTTGGATTTTTTCAAAAAACATATGATACAGCACCTAAATTTTTTTCTATCAAGCAAGAAGAAATTTCAAAACTAACTTTAATGAGAGTAGAAACTCCCGATTCATTAAACACGTTTACTAAAGATTCAGGAAAATGGAAACTAGAAGTTAAAGGAAAAAATTTTTTAGTAGATGAAGATAAGTTCAATTCATTTTTAAAAGCTTTATTAGAGGCTAGAAAATTTACAGTTATTACAGAAGATGAATCTAAACACCAAGAATTTGGAACAAAAGGGCAAGAAACTTTTGTTGTAGAAGTCTTTGTAGGAGATAACTCTAGAGGTAAATTATTTATTGGTAACTTAGCTTCAGGTGGATTTACTTATGTTAGGTGGAATGAGGGAAAAGAAGTTTACTTAGTTGAAGAAAACTTAAAAAGTCCTATGGGTAGAGGTGCTTTGGATTATTTTATCAATAAAAAAATGACTGAAAAAACTTTTAACTCTGAAGAAGTAGCAAGTATTCAAGTTACAAATATTAGTGAAGAGAAAAAATCTTATTTAATTGTAAAAAGAGCAGACAACTGGGAAGCAGAGAAACCTAACAACTTAAAGCTAAAAAAAGATGAAGTTACTGGTCTGACTAGAAGTTTGTCTAGTTTAAGTGCAGATGAAGTGCTTTTTGAAGATTTACCCAAAGATCTCAACAGACAAGAAAGTTACGAATTAGTTTATAGTTTTCAAAGTAAAGATAAGGGTGGAGAAAGTGTTTTCTTAAAAATTCTAGGAAAAGATAAATCTGATAATTACTACTTTCAAAAAAATAACGAACCTACCATATATAAGGTTAGTTCTTACTCTTTAAAGTCTATTTTAGAGTTTGATGTAAAAAAGGCAAAGCAAGAGTGAAATACATTCTTACTTTGCTTTTAGCTTTAGGATGTAGTTTGGTAGATAAAAAAATTTATTCTATATACAGTGATTTTTTCCTAGTGAGTTTAGATTGGGAAAAATTACTAGAGAGCTCTAAGTATAATAAAAAACTTTTTTCTAGTTATCGTACTCAAGAAGTTACTGCAGTAGTTCTTCATCATACAGGTACAAAAAGTCTAAAAGAATATCTTATTGCTTCTTTACTTTCTAATTTTAGTATTCATCTTGGAATTGATAAATCAGGGAATGTATATGGATTTAGTAACCCTTTCTTAGTTGTTACTTATACTGTCCCAAAAATGGATCTATTTTCTATTCATATTGCTTTAGAAGGTGAGGAAGAAGAAATCCTTTCTAATTTTACACAACTTAAAAAAGTTGCAGAACTTATAGAAAAAATTTCCAAAAAAGCAAGTATTCCTAAGACAAATCAAGACATAGCTTCTTTAAAAGGAGTATTTACCCATACACAAGCAAAAAAAAAGTTTGGGAATTTTATTGACTTAAATGAGTGTGGAAGTGAAAGGGTATTAAAAACAATTTTTTTACTAATTGGAGGAAAGTATTTTCCTGAAGAAGACTGGCAAGGACGTTATGAACGTTCATGGGTAGCAAGAAAAGAAAAAAATAATGTATCTAAGCAGAAATCTAATTTTGACAGAGGACGTGGAATTACATCTGCTCCCAAGTTAGAACTAGAAAGTTTAGAGCAAACAACAAATAATGTTACTCCGGAGTCCTTTCGACTTCAATATAAGTTTCAAAAAAAAATTCAACCAACTTGTATGGTTTTACACTTTACAGCTATATCTAGTTTTCAGCGTTCTTTAGAAGTTTTAGAGGCAAGAGGACTTTCAGCTACTATCATGGTAGATAAAGATGGAAAGGCATATCAAATTTTAGACTACTTAGATGATATGGCACAGGCAGCTACTGGCACAAATGAAAATTGTATTCAAATTGAAATTGTAGGTAAAAATACGGACGAACTTTTAGCAAATCCCATACAAATTGAAAAAGTTAAAACTTTAGTTTTAGAACTATCTAAAAAATATGATATTCCTCTGACGAATTATAAAATTGAAGGCTTGAGAGGGGTTTTTTCTCATACTCAAGCTAAGAAAAAGTTTGGTGGCTCTGTAGCTTTAGTAGGTAAAGATTTTGACCCAGGTGAATCATATATGAAATTAATTTTAGAGTCCATCGGAGGAAAATACTATGAAGAAAAAGATTGGTTTGAAAGAAGTTCATCTGATTGGATCATTTTAGATGCAGACTTTCAGCCTTAAAACTTTTTATAATTTTCTAGACTATATTTTAGAAAATTTGAACATGGAAAAAAAATTTATATATATGGGGATAATATGTCAAGAAATTATAAACCAGAAACATTAGCCTTACATGCTGGCCAAGAAGTAGATCCTACTACTACTTCTAGAGCTGTACCTATTTATCAGACAACTTCTTATGTATTTCACAATACTGATCATGCAGCTAAGCTTTTTGGCTTACAGGAGTTTGGAAATATTTATACTAGAATTATGAATCCAACTACTGATGTTTTAGAAAAACGTGTAGCTGCCTTAGAAGGTGGAGTTGCTGCACTTGCTACTTCTTCAGGTCAAGCTGCAGAAACCTTAGGAATTTTAAATGTAGTAGAAGTAGGTCAAGAAGTTGTTTCCTCTGCTTCTTTATATGGTGGAACTTATAATTTGTTACATTATACTCTTCCTAAAATGGGTATTAAAGTACACTTTGTAGATCCTTCCGATCCTGAAAATTTTAGAAAAGCCGTAAACGACAAAACAAGACTTTTTTTTGCAGAAACTTTAGGAAATCCTAAATTAGATACTTTAGATATAGAAGCAGTAGCTAAAATTGCCCATGAAGTTGGCGTTCCTTTGATGATTGACAATACTCTACCTTCTCCTTATTTAGTAAACCCTATAGAACATGGGGCTGATATTGTCATTCACTCCTTAACTAAATTTTTAGGAGGACATGGAACTTCTATTGGGGGAATTATTGTAGATTCTGGAAAGTTCAACTATGGAAATGGAAAGTTTAAAAATTTCACAGAACCTGATCCTAGTTATCATGGACTCAAATTTTGGGATGTATTTGGAAATTTTCAACCTTTTGGTGGAGTCAATATTGCTTATATAATTAAAGCTAGAGTTCAAGGTCTTAGAGACATAGGAGCTGCTCTTTCTCCTTTTAATGCTTGGGCTATATTACAAGGAATTGAAACTCTTCCTTTACGTATGGAAAGACATTCTACAAATGCTTTAAAAGTAGCAGAATATTTAAACAAACATCCTAAGGTAGCTTGGGTAAATTATCCGGGACTTCCTAGCGATAAGAACTTTGCTCTAGCTTCTAAATATCACAAAAGAGGCCTGTATGGAGCTATTGTAGGATTTGGGATTAAAGGTGGGGTTCCTGAAGCTAAAAAATTTATTGATAACTTAAAGCTTTTCTCTCTACTTGCAAATGTAGGAGATGCAAAGTCTTTAGCAATCCATCCTGCTTCTACAACTCACTCACAACTTACAGAAGAAGAACAACGTTCTACTGGGGTTACACCCGACTTTATTCGCCTTTCAGTAGGACTTGAGCACATAGATGATTTACTTCTTGACTTAGAGGAAGCACTAAAAAAAGTCTAAGTATGTCTTTAAAGGCATCAGTTGGAATTGTAGAAACAAAAATTGCTACTCTCGGGGAATTAGTTCTCGAGAGTGGAGCTGTTATTCCATTAGAAATTGCTTATGAAACTTATGGAGAATTAAATTCAAACAAGGACAATGCTATTTTAATTTGCCATGCTCTTTCAGGTGACGCTCACGCAGCAGGTTATCATGTCAATGCACAAAAGCCCGGATGGTGGGAAGATTACATAGGTCCTAAGAAAGCTTTTGATACTGAAAGATACTTTATCATATCGTCTAACGTCATTGGAGGTTGCAAAGGTAGTTCAGGACCTCTTACTATAAATCCAAAGACAGGTAAGCCTTATCATTCTAGTTTTCCCTTTGTTTCTATTGCTGATATGGTCAATGCTCAAAAAAAACTTTTAGACTACTTAGAAATCCCAAGACTGCACTGTGTAGCTGGTGGGTCAATGGGGGGAATGCAAGCTTTACAGTGGACTGTATCTTACCCAAATTTTATGAAAAAATGTATAGTTTTAGCTTCTACAGCAGAACATTCTGCTCAACAAATTGCTTTTAATGAAGTAGGACGGCAAGCAATCATGTCAGATCCAAACTGGAAAGATGGAGATTATGGAGATAACCCACCAAAGAAAGGTTTAGCTTTAGCTAGAATGGTTGGTCATATTACCTATCTTTCAGATGAGTCTATGCGTGAAAAATTTGGAAGAAATCCACCTAGAGGAAACATCAAAAATTCCGAGTTTGCTGTAGGTAGTTATCTAGTTTATCAAGGAGAATCTTTTGTAGATCGGTTTGATGCCAATTCTTATATTTATGTGACAAAGGCTTTAGATCACTTTAGTTTAGGAAGAGGTCAAGAACTTGCTAAAAACCTTTCTGTTGTAGAGTGTGAATTTTTAATTATTGCTTATAGTTCTGATTGGCTATATCCCCCTTATCAATCTAGAGAGATTGTAAAAGCTTTAGAAGTCAATGCTATTCCTGTTTCTTTTTGTGAAATTAATTTCTCAAAAGGACATGATTCTTTTTTAATTTATAACCCTGAGCAAGAACACTTAATTTATCATTTTTTAGTTTCAGATGCTTCTTTAGAATGAGAAATCTCACGAAAAAATACAGTCATAAAATTTTTATTTCTCTAGGTTTACTTTTTTAGTTGAAACTTAAATTTTGTTTGACAGCAAAAAAAAAAGCTTTAATCTTTTTTTACATCTAAGAGAGTATTTTACCATGAAAATCTTTGTACTATTTTTGATTTTACCTAAATTGATATTATCTCAAACAAAAGATTTAAAAAAATCAATTGAAGTTAATTTAGGCTTCACTTATTTTACTCTTTCTTCAGATTGGAAACAAAAAAAAGATTCTGAATTTGGAAATTTTCCTACTTATGTAAATCCTTCAGGAGTTCAGCTTTCTTATCGGAGTTTTAGTAGAGATTTTAAGGATTTAGATTCAACTGTAACGCAAATCCTAGAATCTATGAAATCTAAATTTCTTGAAAAAGGAGAAAATAAACAAGGTTTCAATTATAGACTTTTATTCATTGACGATAAGAACTTTGATCCTTCTGGAAATCCTGCTTATTTATTTTTATTTTCTAGTCCACAGGTATGTTTTTGGGATTCAGTTTCCTGTGAGAATTTAATTTCAGGACTTATGTTTTCTGCAAATTTAGAGACATTAAAAAAAGAGAAAAAAAATTTTTTACAAATTATAGAAACTGTAAAAATACTTACTAACTATCAAAAGTGGAAACAAGTAAAAGCTTCTAAAGACAGCTATAAATTTGAAGTTCCTGCTAATTGGGTAAAATATTTTTCTTTTTGGAGTGAGTCAAATTTTTTATATATACATGAACAAGGAATATGTCTACCTAGTTTTCTTAGTTCTTGGAAAGAAAAATCTATTTTAAGTTTTTATGACTTAGATGGAATTTTACAATCGGGCGAACTTGTAGAAGTTTTATTTGTCCCAAAAGCTTATCAAATTCAGAAAGTAGAAAAAATTAAAAACAAAAAAGGAGTAGAAATTTCTATTTATTCAGGAAAAGCAAGGATGGAAAAAGAAAATTCTCTAGTAGGTATTTATTTTTTTGTTTTTCCTGTTAAAACTAAGGGATTTGGAATTATTACCTTTTTAGGATACAATGGGACAAAGCAAGATAAAGAACGTATTCTAGATAGTATTACAATATTTTAAAACTTAGCTTGGACTTAGCAAAGATTCCTTTTTTATACTTTATAAAAGTTTATACTTTAGTTTTAGGGATTGTTGTTTTTGTATGTGTTTTTCTTAGCAGTTTTTTAGTACTTTTTCAACCTATTTTTTGGGGAGCATATATTTCTTTTTTTATTCAGTATTTGTCTGTCAATACACGTATTTTTTGTTTTCAATATTATTTTTCTAATTCATTTAACTTACAAAACATAATTACAGGTTTAACTTTTTTTGTAAACTTACTAGCATTATTTATAATTTCTAAATTAGAAAAAAATATTTTTTTCATAATAGGATTTTTTGTAGGTTACTTTTTAAATTTAATTTTTGTTTTATTGATTAGCTTTTATTATTTTAAAAAATAATTTTGAATTTCTATCATACAAAATATAAATTAAAATATTTTTGTGGTATATATAACTTCCTTTTCATTTATATCTTAAATTCGATTACTTGGTTTTTCAATTGACTGAAATAGTTTTCATTTTTCTATAAGAAAAAAGGAAGGTTAAGACTTGAGCTTTTTTGACGTAAGAAATCGAACTATTTTAATTACTGGTGCTAGCAGAGGAATTGGAAAAGCTTTAGCTTTAGGTTTTCAAGAAGTAGGAGCTATAGTCTATGGAACAGGAAGCAAAGAAGAATCTATCAGTTGGATGTCAGAACAAGGCATTGAAGGTAGGGTAGCAGATATTTCTAAAAAAGGAAGTATGGATCCTATCATAGAAGAAATAAAATCTAAACATGGAAAGCTAGATTGTCTAATAAACAATGCAGGTATAGCAGTGAATATTCCTGCTGTAGCTTTTAAAGAAGAAGATATTTATAAAATTATTGATACAAACTTTGTTGGAATGTTTCGAGCTTGTCAGGTTTACTACAAAACTCACAAACTCATTGGTGGAAACATCATCAATATTTCTTCTGTATTAGGTTTAGTTGGTTACTCTTTGTCTTCTATTTATTCAGGAACTAAAGGAGCAGCTATTCAACTTACCAAGTCTCTTGCTGCAGAGTGGATTGGAAATAAATTTCGTGTGAACGCCATTTGTCCTGGATTTATAGATACCGACATGAATAAAATGATTAAAGATAAGCCACAAGTTTTTGAAACAGTTTCTTCTAGTATTCCTATGCGAAGATTAGGTAAGCCTGAGGACATTGTAGGAGCTGCTATATTTTTAGCTTCAGATTCATCTTCTTATATGACAGGACAAGTAATAGTAATAGATGGAGGACTGACCTCTGTCATGAGATAGTGTAATAATCCCTAAACCTAATTTAAAGGGTAGGAATTATATAAATATCAATAAATTATTTTTAAGGAAATAATTTATCTTCCTTCAACTTCTAGCCATTTTGTAGTTTTGACTATAATACGTACAATTATATAAAACAAAAAGCTAGCTCCAAAAAGAAAGTAATGATGTGCTTGTATAATTTGAATAAACTCCAAAAAAGAAATTTCTCTTTGCTTGAAGTAAAGAAGAATTAAATCATAAAGTCCAAACATAACTAAAATTCCAAACAAACTAGGATATTCTCTTTTGAGAACATTTTTAAACGAAAATTGTAACTCGGGACTTTTGTAGTTTGAAAAATTTGGAATGAGAGCGGGAGTTTTATTTGCCCATTGTAAATATTTTTGACCAAATTTCTGTCTTAAAAACTGTTCTTCTGTAAACATAATTCTTTCGTAA
>Ga0308414_1002925_pt1 | contig 11008 bp, 8 predicted proteins | sample HotsprSampleOS50_FD_205667 | JGI IMG/M metagenome (GOLD analysis project Ga0308414, IMG submission 205667) | Hot spring phototrophic mat microbial communities from Octopus Spring, Yellowstone National Park, Wyoming, United States - 20090730_OS50 ... | reverse complement strand
GCGCGGCGTCCGCGCTCTGCGGCATACTCAAAGTTTGGAACCCGGAACCATGATCATCGCGGACCTGGCGGAAATTCCCGGCCGGACGTATCCCGCCCGCCGGCGGACTCAGAATCTGGTGGGCGGCGCGTCGCCGATTCAAGCCCGCCACTTCTGCATCGGCAACGTGACGCTGGAGCCCAACGGCGGACAGGTGCCGTGGCACAACCAGGAACAGGAGGAAGTGTACTTCCTGCTCGAGGGGACCGCGGAGATGTGCCTGGGCGAGGAGCGGCGGATTCTGAAAGCCGGACAAGCCGTGTTCATCCCGCCCGGGGTGTTTCACCAGCTCACGAACGTGGGCGACACGCCGGCGCGGATGCTCTACTGTTACGGCCCGGCGGGCGACGTCGCCCATTGGCGGCAGGAACTGGAGGGCACGCTGCCGCGCGCCGGTATCGAGGCGCCGCCCCTGCCCGAAGGCGCCCGCCCGCAGTGCACCGCCAAGCCGGAGGGAACGAATCCATGAAAGTACACGAAATCGGCATCATCATGAACGGCGTCACCGGACGCATGGGTCTCAATCAGCACCTGCTGCGGTCGATCGCCGCGATCCGGAAGCAGGGGGGCGTGCGGCTGAGCGCGGAAGAGGCGATCCTGCCGGCGCCGCTGCTGGTCGGCCGGAGCGAGACCAAACTGAAAGCGATCGCCGAGCAAGCCGGCGGCCTGCCGTACACCACCAACCTGGACGCGGCGCTGGCCGACAAGGCGTACCGGGTTTACTTCGACGCGCAGACCACCGAACGCCGCGCCGCGTGCGTCGCGCAAGCCATCGCGGAAGGCAAGGACATATACTGCGAAAAACCCAGCGCGCATAGCCTGGAGGCGGCTCTGGAACTTTACCACCTGGCCGAAAAGGCTGGCGTCAAGCACGGCGTAGTGCAGGACAAACTCTGGCTGCCCGGCCTGCTGAAGCTAAAAACGCTGCGCGACTCGGGTTTTTTCGGCCGCATTTTCTCGGTCCGGGGTGAGTTCGGCTACTGGGTGTTCGAAGGCGACCTGGTTTCCTGCCAGCGGCCCTCGTGGAACTATCGCAAGGAAGACGGTGGCGGCATCATTCTCGACATGCTGTGCCACTGGCGCTACGTCCTCGATAACTTGTTTGGAGCGGTGAAGGCGGTGAGTTGTCTGGGCGCGACGCACATTCCGGAACGCTGGGACGAGCAGGGGCGCAAATACGCCTGCACCGCCGACGATGCGGCGTACGCGACGTTCGAACTGGAAGGGGGCGTGGTCGCGCATTTCAACTCCTCCTGGTGCGTGCGGGTGCGCCGGGACGACCTGGTGACGATTCAGGTGGACGGCACGCGCGGGACCGCGGTGGCCGGCCTGCGGAACTGCTGGGTACAGCCGTACGCCGCCACGCCGCGCCCGGTCTGGAATCCTGATATCGAAAGCCCGCTGAACTATTTCGACGACTGGCAGAAACTGCCGAACCAGGAGTCCTACGACAACGCCTTTAAGCGGCAGTGGGAATTGTTCCTCCGCCACCTGGTGACCGGCGAGCCGTTCCCGTGGAACCTGCTGGAGGGCGCCAAGGGCGTGCAACTGGCCGAGTTGGGCATGGAGTCCTGGCGGCGGCGGGCGTGGCTCGAGGTGCCGCCGCTCGGTTGAGCGCGCCGTCCGCGCGGCGGCGGCCCGTACGCCAGTTGTTACAATACTCGTGCGGCTAGAGGAGAACCCGATGCGAACCCCGTGGGTGGAAAAACGTCAGCACGATCCGATTCGGACCCAGATGCACTATGCCCGGCAGGGCCGGATCACCGAGGAAATGGAGTATGTGGCGCGGCGCGAGCAACTTGCGCCCGAGCTGGTGCGCGACGAAGTGGCCCGGGGCCGCATGATCATCCCCGCCAACGTCCATCACCGCAATCTCGAGCCGATGGCGATCGGCGTCGCCGCCAGGTGCAAAATCAACGCGAACATCGGCAATTCCGCGGTCACCTCGAACATTGAAGAGGAACTGGAGAAACTTCGTTATGCGGTCCACTACGGCGCCGACACCGTCATGGATCTGTCCACCGGCGGCGACATCCCCCGCATCCGGAAAGCCATCATCGAGGCTTCGCCCGTGCCCATCGGGACAGTGCCGATTTATGAAGGATTGCAGCGCGTCCGCCGCATTGAGGATCTGACGCCCAGCCTGATGCTCGAGGTGATTCATGAGCAGGCCGAGCAGGGCGTGGATTACATGACCATTCACGCCGGCGTGCTGATCCAGTATGTCCCGCTCGCCGCCCGGCGCATCACCGGCATCGTCAGCCGGGGCGGCTCGATCCTGGCCGAGTGGATGGTGAAGAATCACCGGCAGAATTTTCTCTACGAGCACTTCGACGAGATCTGCAAGATCTTCCAAAAGTATGACGTCAGTTTTTCCCTCGGAGACGGTTTGCGTCCGGGTTCGGTGGCCGACGCGAGCGACGAAGCGCAGTTTGCCGAACTCAAGACCCTGGGGGAGCTGACCAAGCGTGCCTGGGAATACGACGTCCAGGTGATGATCGAGGGGCCGGGCCACATCCCGATGGACCAGATCCAGCTTCAGGTGGAGAAGGAAAAGGAGCTGTGCTACGAAGCGCCTTTCTACACACTGGGCCCGCTGGTGACCGACATCGCGCCCGGCTACGACCACATCACCTCCGCGATCGGCGCGGCGATGATCGGCTGGTACGGCGCGTCCATGCTCTGTTACGTCACACCAAAGGAGCACCTGGGGCTGCCCAACAAGGACGACGTCAAAGCGGGCATCATCGCCTACAAGATCGCGGCCCACGCCGCCGATATCGCCCGGAAACGCCCCGGCGCGCGGGACCGCGACGATGCGCTTTCCCGCGCCCGCTACAACTTCGACTGGAACGAGCAGTTCCGCCTGTCGCTCGATCCCGAGACGGCGCGCGCCATGCACGATGAGACGCTGCCCGAAGAAGGGTATAAGGAAGCGCGGTACTGCTCGATGTGCGGCCCGAAGTTCTGCTCGATGAACATCTCGGCGAAAGTGGAGACGTTCACCCCGGAAGAGGCCGAGGCGGTGGTGAATCACGGCAACGGCGCGGCGAAGCCGCTAGTGCAACTTCAGCCGTAGGCGCCCCGCCAGTGGCGTGCGGCGCGTCAGATTTTACAAATCGCGAGCTCGGTTCGGCCACCGGGCGCCGAGCCGGGGGCGCAGCCGCCTAACTCACTGCGGAAGCTGTGATTTCTGCGTGGCTGCAAAAACTGCGCGGCATCCCTCTCGAACGTTCCCTTCTTTTTTTGGTTTCCTCCTTCGAAAATTTGTTGCGTTGGCATCGCACTCCGGTTATATAATCTTCCACATATCGCCGCTTGTCGGCTAGGCTAGGGACCCCTTAAATACAACTGACGAAGCTTGCGCGAGGAGGAGCTTCCATGAACGTGTTGCGCCTGGTTGCGCTATCGCTGTCCCCGTTGTTTCTGGCCGGGCTGCCAGTTCTGGCCCAGGATGTCCGCGCCCGCGTGCAAGGACTGGTGACGGACTCAACCGGCGCCGTGGTGGTCGGCGCCCGAGTGACCCTGACGAATACCGGCACCAATGTCGCCAGCACCACTGTGACGAACCAGACCGGGCAGTATCTGTTTGACTTTGTCATCGCCGGCAACTACTCGCTCACGGTGGAGATGGAAGGGTTCCGCAGGTTTGTGTCGACCAATATCCTGGTGCAGAGCCGGGGCGACGTGACGGTGGATGCCCGCCTGGAGGTTGGCGCGGCCAGCGAGTCGATCACGGTGGAGGCGGGTCCGGTCTCGGTGCAATTCAACACCTCGACGATGGGCCTGACGCTCGACAAGAAGATGACGAACGATCTGCCGGTGATCAACCGCAACCCCTTCCTGCTGGCGCAACTGAATCCGGCGGCCGTGCTGCGTTCCACCACCGAGCAAAGTCCCTACCATCACTGGGCGGCCACGCAGGTGGACGTGGGCGGCAACACCACCACGAAGAACGACGTGGTCATTGACGGGTCGCCCAACATGGCGTCGGAGAAATCCGCCTACACGCCGTCGATGGACGCGGTACAGGAAGTAAACATTCAACAGAACGCGGTGGACGCCGAGTTTGGCCATTCGGCGGGCGGCATCATCACCGTCCAGATGAAGTCGGGGACGAACGCGTATCACGGCACGGCGTACTATCTGGGGCGCAATCCGGCGATCAACGCGGTGGCCGATCACATTACCCGGCGGGCCAATCTGACGCGCAATCACATCTTCGGCGGCACGCTGGGCTCGCCGGTGGTGAAGAACAAGATCTTTAACTTTTTCGCCTACGAGTCCTGGCGCAGCCAGGATCCGCGGTCGGTGTTCTTCACCCTGCCGACGGACGCCGAGCGCACGGGAGATTTCTCGCGCTCGCTAAACGCCGTCGGCGGGCTGCGCACGATCTACGACCCGTTCTCGACGCGCCTGAACGCCGACGGCACGGCGACGCGTACGCCCTTCCCCGGAAACATCATTCCGCAGTCCCAGCAGGATCCGGTCGGCCGCCGCGTCATGAACGACGTTTGGCGTCCCAATGGTCCCGGCACGGGCGCGGACTTAGTCAATAACTTTTCGACCAGCTTCGCCGAGCGCGTGAAGTATTGGAATCTGTCCGACCGCGCCGACTGGAACGCCTCCGACAAGCTGAAGATCTTTGGCCGCTTTTCCATGTTCAAGACCTTCGTGACCCAGGACAACTACGCCAATTCGCGGGCCGTGCAACCGAACGGCAGCGAACGCCATGCCTGGACCACGGTGGGGGACGTGGTTTACACCCTTAGTCCCAGCACGGTAATCAACGTGCGGGGCGGCTACAATCGCATCTTTGATTCGTTCGCAGTGGCGTCGGCGCAACTGACCAGCGCGCAACTCACCGAGATTCTCGGGGGCGACTGGCACAAGCCGTATTCCGACAACGATCCGGCCTTGTATTATCCCGGTTTCACCATCCGCCGCGGCCCGTCGAGCACGGCGTTGGGGCGCACGGGTTTCTGGTACCAGGATCCGGACACCTACAATGTGCAGTCGAAAGTCTCGCGCGCGCAGGGCCGCCATTATTTCAAGGTAGGCGGAGAATGGCGCTGGCAGCGCGTGGTGGCGGTCCGCCCGCGGCCGGTATCGTTCGACGTCAAACCGGAGTTCACGGCGAACACTTTTCTCAACCCGGATCTGCGGCTGAGCGGCGATGCGTGGGCGAGCCTGTTGGTGGGCGCGCTCGATCAAAGCACGGTGATCCAGTATCTGCCGGTCCAACGGCACCGGAACACGTTTTACAGCCTGTACTTTCACGACGACATCAAAGTAACGCAGCGCCTGACGCTCAACCTGGGACTCCGCTACGAATACACCACGCCCATGGTCGATCCGGAGGACCGGCTCTCGCGCTATCTCGATCTGAACGCCCCGATTCCCGAGTTTCAAGGCGCGAACGCCCCCACCCTGCCTGCCGACGCGGCGGCTCTCCGGCGGGCCCCGCCCATTTATAATGGCGCGTGGATTTTCACCGATTCCCAGAACCGTGGCTCCTGGAATGCCCAGCGCCTGCTGCTGATGCCGCGCGCCGGTTTGGCGTATCGGCTCAATGACAAGACGTCGCTCCGTTTCGGGTTCGCGCGTTATCTGGTCCCATCCACCCTGGCCGACGGTCTGGACATTCTTGGCAGCATTGTATATCCGGGTTTTGACGCCACCACCAACGGCTTGCCGCTGCTGCAAGGGGTGCCGCAATCGCGCCTCAGCAATCCCTTCCCCGGCGGCCTGGTTCCGGTGCGGGGAAAAGCGTTCGGCGCCTACACCAACCTCGGCGGGAACCCGATCTTCTACAATCAGAACTTCCGCGTGGGGGTGAACGACCGCTTCAACGTCAGTTGGCAACGCGCGCTGCCCGGCAACATCGTGCTCGACGCGACCTATTTCGTGAACCTGGGCCGGGATCTGCCCGTAAACAAAGATCTCAACCAGGTCGACCCCCGCATTGGTTACGAACGCGGGGCGGCGGTGACGCGCGCCGTGCCCAATCCCTTCTTTAACCGGCTGCCCGCGGACAAAATGCCCGGGCAGCTCCGGACCCAAAGCAGCGTTGCCGTCTCCCAGTTACTCCGTCCGTATCCGCAGTACGGCCCCATCCAGCAGCGCATCACCGGTCAGTACCGGAACCGCTACCAGGCGTTGCAACTCCAGGCGCAGCGGCCGTTCGTCAATGGCTTCAACCTGGTGCTGGGCTATAGCTACAACCGGGAGCGCAACGAGGAGTATTACGACGAACTCGATTTCTTTCTGGACAACCTCACCTTCCAGCCCGCGGTCAATCCGCGGCACCGCCTTACCAGCGCCGCGATTTATCAGTTGCCGTTCGGCAAAGGGCGGCGGTACCTGAGCGGCGCGAACCGTCTGGTTGATGGAGTGTTCGGCGGCTGGGCGGTGAGCGGGCTATTTACGTTCAACAGCGGCCAGTTCCTCCGTTTTGGCGGGCTGCTGGTGGACGGCGACCCGTCGCTGAGCAATCCCACCAAGAGCCGCATGTTCGACACCTCGAAGTTCCGGGCGCTGCCCGCGTTCACGCGGCGGTCGAATCCGCTGCAATACGAAGGGGTAAAAGGCATGCGGTTTAAGAATCTCGATATGACGCTCGCCAAGAGCTTTGCCGTCACCGAGCGCATCGCGTTCGAGCTCCGCATGGAGGCCTACAACGCCTTCAACAACTTCAACGGAGCGCTGCCCAACACCACGTTTGGCAACACCGCCTTTGGCGCGATTACGGCGCAGCAGCCCGGCTACTTCGGCCGCCAGTTCCAGTACAGCGGCCGCTTTACCTGGTGACGCCGGTCGCGCTCCTGTTGTTGGCGGCGCAGGGTTTCTCCGGCGCAACTTCCTGCGCCGCCTGTCATGCCGGGATCGCCCGCAGCCAGGCGCGCACGCGCCACGCGGGGGCCTTGGCGCGCGCACCGGACGGACGGTGGGCGTTCGGCGCCGGCGCCCAAGCCATCACTTACGTGTCGCAAGCCGGCGAGGACGCCTACCTGGAACACGGGCTTTCCTGGTATCGCAAGGCCGGCGGACTGGCCCTGACGCCGGGACACCGCGATGCCGGCGGCGTCACCTATCCCACGTTCGCGCCGGACGCGGCCATCCTGCGCTGCTTTCAGTGCCACTCCACCGGGACGCTGCGCCTGTCGGAGGCGCGGGAGATTCTGCCCGCCGAACCCGGCGTCCATTGCGAGTCCTGTCATGGGGCAGGCGGGGCACACGCAGCGCGGCCGGCGCCCGGGAACATCGTGAGTCCCAAACGGCTTGCGGCGGCCGCCATCAACGACCTTTGCGGCGCCTGCCACCGGATGCCCCCCGCCGCCGGCGTGGCCACCAATTTCGAAAACCCCTGGAATGTCCGGCATCAGCCTGTGTATTTCAGCCAGAGCGCGTGCTTTCTCCGGAGCGGCGGCGGGCTTTCCTGCGTTTCCTGCCACGATCCGCACCAGGATGCCGCGCCGGCGGGCGACACCAAGTGCCAGGAGTGCCATGCGCGGCCCAAGCATGCCGCGCCCCGCGCCGGCGGCTGCACGGAGTGTCACATGCCGGCGGTCAGCCCGTCGCCGTGGCTGCGTTTCACCAATCACTGGATTGGGGTGTACCGGCTAGAGGGCCCCGGCGCGAATCGCCTGCGCCCGCTTGCGCAAGGGCGCGGCCGCTGAGGCGCGGCCGGTCTGCGCGAGTAAGTCCGCCAGGTTTTCCAGGGCGTTGGCGGTCTCCGGAGCGCGGGGGCCGTGCGCCTTTTCGGCGATGGCGAGGGCGCGGCGGAACATCCGCTCGGCGCCGGCCACGTCGCCTTGCATCGCCAGGGCCGCTCCCAGCGTGCCGCAGGCCACGCCGGTGCGGGCGTCGGCGGGCCCCAGCTTCTTTTCAAACGCGCGCAGCGACGCCGCCGCCAGCTTAGCGGCCTCCTGGCTGTTGTCGGGCAGGACCAGCCCGGCCAGGTTCAGCCGCGTGGTGGCCAGTTCGACGTCCCCGGCCGGCAGCAGCCGCTGCCGAATGGCGAGCGCCTTGCGGTACAACCGCGCCGCGGTGGGCGGCGACGTCTCTTCCAGCGCCACCGCCCAATTGTGCAGGACGGTGGCGGCGGTCACTCCGTCAGCCGCCGCCAGGACCGGCTCCAGATGCGCAGCGGCCCGCGCATACTCGCCGCGCGAGGCCAGGTACAAGCCAAGATCGCGTGCGCTCTCCTGCGTTTTCGGGTGCTGGCGTCCCAGCGTGCGCTCCCGCTGTTCCAGCGCCTGCCGGTAAAGCGGCTCAAAGTCGGTCACCGGCTGCGCCAGCAAGACGCCAGCGATTAGCGCGAGTCCGGCCATCCTTCTTGCACCGTGCCGGAGAGGCTCTGTAGGAACTCGACGAGGGCCCGTTTCTCGCCGGCGGTTAAATCGAGCTTGCGCATTTCAGGGTCGAGGTTCGGATTGGCCCTTCCGCCCTGATCGTAGAAGTCCACCACCTCCTCCAGCGTGCCGAGACTGCCATCGTGCATGTAGGGCGCGACGCGGGCCACCTCGCGCAAGCCAGGTGTTTTGAAGGCGCCGCGGTCGGCTTCCTCACCGGTGACGTCATAGCGGCCGTTGTCGCGCCAGCCGCCGTCCCGCCAACCCGTCCCCGTGTTATGAAACGCTTCATCGGTCAGGTTGGGGCCGAGGTGACAGGCCACACAGTTGGCCTTGCCGCGAAACAGCAGCAAGCCCTGCCGCTGCACGGGGGTCAGGGCGCCGCGGTTGCCGGCGACATAGCGGTCGTAAGGCGAGCCGCCGGCCAGAATCGAGCGCACATAACTGGCCAGCGCCTGCGCCACGTCGGCGGTTTCGGCCTCCCGCCCGAACACGGCGCGCATGCCCAGCGCGAGCGCCCTGTCTGCGCGGACCCGGGGCGCGATCTCCTCCAGCCTCAGATCCATTTCCCGCGGATTCACAATCGGCTGCAACACCTGATCCTCGAGGGTGGGAGCGCGGCCGTCCCAGAAGAACGAGCGGCCCCAGGCGCGGTTCAGGATGGGCGGCGTGCGGCGCGCGCTCACCTGGCCCCGCACGCCCACGGCGCCGGCTCTGCCGTCGGTGAAGGCTCGCTCGGGCTGATGGCATCCGCCGCAGGACAACGTCCGGTCGCGGGAAAGCCCCGGCCAGAAAAACAGGCGGCGGCCGAGTTCCACTTTTTCGCGCGTCAGCGGGTTGGCGTCGGGCGCCGGCACATAGGCGTCCAGGCCGAGGGGCACCGGCAGGGTTCCGGCCGCGTGCAGCGCGGCGGCGAGGCTAACGCCCGCGATCCAACGGCGGAAATACATGTTCTATCATCCAGACTTGCTGGCGGATCCGGCCCACGCTCAGCGCCACGCGCCTGCCTTCCGGATGCGCGCTGAACGGCCCCCCGTCGTAATCTTTCCAGCGCAGTTCTTGCCAGCCGGCCGCCGAAAGCGCAAACGCCTTGCCGCCGCCTGCCGCCAACAGGCGTTCTCCGGCCCATTCCAGCCAGGTCGCGTTCCCCAACGGCCAACTCCGTTCCCCCGCTTCGACGCGGTCCGGCCAGGCGCGCGCCACCGTGCCGCTCCGGGAAACCGCCAGCGCTCTGACCCCGGCGTCCACGAACACCGATCCATCCGGGCGCCAATCCCCAGGCACTCCATGATAATCCGCGGTCTCGACCACCCGCTCGGGCTTCACCAAGCCGTCGCGCACCCGCACCCGAAACAGGCCGGAACGCCCTTTGCCGTCGCTGCCCGCCGCCAGCAACCACTCTCCGTCCGGTGACCAGCGCAGGGACTCGACATGGGCGAGCCGGGCGGGCAGGTCGCGCTCCAAACCGGTTTCCAGATCCCGGACCACGATGACGCGCGAGGCCAAGCCGAAGTTCTCCGCACCCCGGCGGGACAGGTAGGCCAATTGGAGGCCATCGCGCGACCAAGCCGGACTCTGGTTTCGTCCAGGCGTCCGCGTGGCGAGGACTTCGGGGGCGCCGCCGCCGGATGCGACCGCTACGTCGGTGGCGCCGGTCCGCGCCCCGTACACCAGCGCGCCCGCCCGTGTCACCCCCATCGGCAGAAACTGCTCCAGCCCTTTCTTCACCAGGCGGGGCTCGCCGGCGGCGCGCCCGTTTTCCACCCGGACCGCCCAGGCGTCCATCGAGCCGGCGCGGTCGCTGGCGAACAGCATCTCCCGTCCGTCCGGCGACCAGACCGGAAACACATCTTCGGCTGGACCCTCCACGACCGCCGAGGCGCGCGAGCCGTCCAGCGCCAGCAGGAAAATGTCGCGCGGCCCGGGCCGTTCGCCGGGGAAAGAATCGTAGGCGATCCATCGCCCGTCCGGGGAGATATCCATCTTCTTCGGATAGACCCATGGCAACGACTTCAGCACGCGCACCGGCCCGCCGGCGGCCGGGACCAACGCGATCTGGCTGATGTTGTCCTTCCGGAAGAACAGCGTCAGGATCCAGGCGCCATCAGGCGTCCAGGAGGTGGGCTGAACGAAGCCGGCCTCAGCGTTGCGGAAGAGCAGGCGCGGCGCGGCGCCGGCCTGGGTCTCGACGACGCGCAGATCATAAAACCCCTCGTCGTTGAACCAAGCGTAAGCTACCTGCCGCCCATCCCGCGAAGGCGCGCTGAAATAGGCGAACTCCTTCGCCGCCGTGGCTGGCTTGTGCGTCAGGCGGCGCAGTTTTGCGGTGGCGGTTTCGAGCAGGGCCAAGTCCCCCGTCGCCGGATCGACGCAGGAGATCCAGTCGCCGTCCGGGAAAGGCGCGCCCAGCACGTTGGCCCCGGGAGCGTCCCAGACTAAGCGGGCGGCGGGCTCCCCGGCCCACGCCAGCGCGGCGCACACCCACATCCACCGCCGGAACACGCTTTCATCCTACCCGAAACGGCGGGACTACGATGAGGCTTGCGGCAGCCGCCGCGCCCCCTATGGCCGGAGAATAGCGCGGAGCGCAGGACCCAGTTCCCGATAGGCGAAGG
>Ga0308414_1002918_pt1 | contig 11032 bp, 10 predicted proteins | sample HotsprSampleOS50_FD_205667 | JGI IMG/M metagenome (GOLD analysis project Ga0308414, IMG submission 205667) | Hot spring phototrophic mat microbial communities from Octopus Spring, Yellowstone National Park, Wyoming, United States - 20090730_OS50 ... | reverse complement strand
CTTTACCCTTTGAATGAAAGCCCGCAACATCATCTCTGCGGAGTCAAAGTCGGCAATCACCCCGTCTTTGAGAGGACGCACTGCCACAATGTCCCCTGGGGTACGCCCAATCATCTTGTTGGCTTCTTCCCCTACGGCATAGACAGTGTGATCCCGCTGATCAATGGCAACCACGGAAGGTTCCTGTAGGACAATACCTTCCCCAGATACATAGATCAGGGTGTTGGCTGTACCTAGATCAATGCCAATGTCCCTAGTGAAGTGTCTTAACAGTCCCACAGTGTAACCTCCTCCTAGTCAAGTGAATTAAGGGCAGATTCTAGTACAACCCTAATTGGTATTCTAGTGTTTCTGGAATATCTTAAGAAGCACAATGCAGGGAAATGGCTCCTGAAAGAATTACCAGATTGGGTTGGCAGGGTGGACTAGAGCGTTGTAATATAGTTTAACCATGCTGAAACAAAGTGTAACAGAAAAATTTACCCGTGCTGACTGGCTAGGGGGCTACCGCTCTCTGAAGCAGGAATTTAGCTATTGGATTGAAGAGATAGAAGGCACTCTACCTGAAGATTTGACGGGGACTGTGTTTCGCAATGGCCCTGGCTTGCTGGATGTGGGTGGTGAGCCTTACTTGCACCCTTTTGATGGGGATGGCATGATCTGCCGCCTGTCGTTTGTGGGTGGCAGGGCGCATTTTGCCAATAGCTATGTCAAAACACCAGAGTATTTAGCTGAACAAAAGGCACAAAAGATTCTCTATCGAGGGGTGTTTGGCACGCAGAAAACAGGAGGGTGGCTGGCTAATGCCTTCGATCTGCGCCGTAAAAATGTCGCCAATACCAATGTGATCTACAACAACGGTAAGGTTTTGGCGCTGTGGGAAGCGGATCGTCCCTATGCCCTTGATCCCCGTACTTTGGCGACTGTGGGCATAGAGGATTTCGGCAGGCGACTGCCTGCAGGCAAGGTGTTTTCAGCCCACCCGCGTCTTGACCCCAATTCTGGTGACATTTGGTCGTTCGGGGTGGAGCCTGGGCTGAGGTCTAGGATTACTATCTACTGCCTGAAACCGAGCGGTGAACTACAGATTGTCAGTGAAACGCGGGTGGCAGGCTTTTGTTTTCTCCATGATTTTGCTTGGACAGAGGAGTATGCCATTTTTATCCAAAATCCCATTCAGTTTAATCCCTTCCCGTTTGTGTTGGGCTGGCAGACGGCGGGAGCCTGCATTGATCTCAAACCAGATACCCCTTCGCAAATTTTGCTGATAGACCGCCAAGGACAAGCTCGCACCTATCCCACTGAGACTTGTTTTGTGTTTCACCACGGCAACGCCTACCGCGTGGGTAATCAGCTCATCCTAGATTCAGTTACCTATGCCGATTATCCCAAGCTGGAGGCAAATAGCGATTTCCGCCAAGTGGATTTTAGCAGGGTGATTCCAGGGCAGTTGTCCCGCTTTGTGCTGGACTTGACCACGGGAGCTGTGGAGCGCCGTACTTTGTTTCCCTATTCCTGCGAGTTTCCCAGCCTGCACCCCCGCTGGGTGGGGCGTCCCCATCGCTATTTGTATTTGGCGACGATCGCTGAGGCTTGTCGGGACGATGGCAATGCTCCCTTACAGGCGATCGCCAAGATTGATACAGCAACGGCTGAAGTGCAAATCTACAGTTTTGCGCCGCGGGGGTTTGTGGGTGAGCCGCTGTTTATTCCTAGGGATTCCGATCCCCACAGTCCTGAAGATCACGGGTGGGTGATGACTATGGTTTACAATGCGGAACGGGGTTGTTCCGATGTGGTGCTTCTCAATGCCTGTGACCTGAGCCACCAAGCTACTCTGCATCTGAAGCACCATGTTCCCTACGGTTTGCATGGCAGTTTTGTCCAGGAGACTTTTGTGGACTAGATGAAGTGTTGAAAGGATTGGTGTACTTGCAGTTGGGAGAGGTTGCTCTGGTGGCAGGGAACTATTTCACCAATGATCTGGGCGGTTGGCAGTTGGGAGAGGAGCTGTTGGGCTAAATCTGGGGCAAGGCACAGCAGTAATTCGAAGTCCTCGCCGCCGTAGAGCACCCAGTTTAGAGCTTCTGCTCCTGCCAGAGAGGGCAAGTCGGGGTGGATAGCGATGGCGGCTAGGTCTATGACTGCACCTACGCCACTGGCGGCGCAAACTTGGAGAATGGCATCGGCTAAGCCGTCGCTGGTGTCCATGCCTGCTATGCGTAGGGGGGCGTTGGCGGCTATCTGTCTCAGCTTTGCCACCACATCGAGACGAGGGTGGGGGCGTTGGTGGCATTGAATCAGGAATTGGGCGTTGGGTGGGGGAAGCAACTCTTGCAAGTGAGGATGGAGTAAAAGTTCTAACCCTGCCCGAGAGAGACCATGAGGACCTGTGCTGAGAATGGCATCGCCTATACAGGCTTGGTGGCGGTGGATGATCTGATGGCTGGGGACTTGCCCTACGGCTGTGATGCTGAGAATGGGCACTGGCGATCGCACCGTATCTCCACCAACTATGGCAGTGTCATACTGTTTGGCGCAATCCGCTAAACCCTGATACACCTGCTCTACCCACCGTACTGGCGTATCTGCAGGTATGCCCAAAGCTACAGTGATACCCCAAGGGTCGGCTCCCATGGCGGCAAGATCAGAGAGATTGGCGGTACCTGCCCGCCAGCCCACATCGTAAGCACTGGTAGTTTGGGGGCTGAAGTGTACTCCCTGCACCAGCATATCGGTAGTTATGACCATTTCCCAGCCAGGGGAAGTAGCACCCATGACTGCGCCGTCATCCCCTAGGCGATCGCTACAGTAGTTAGCTATGAGTTGCAGTAATCTGCGTTCTCCAATCTGCCCCACCCGCATTACTGAATAACTGTGTAGTCGCTGTGGTCTGCTGTAAATCTAGCTCGCCTTTGCAAGATAGTGGTCTCTTGGCTGGCCCATTCGGGATCAACTTGGCGCAACACCTCTGCGGCGTAGGGGGAGCTGATGCGTTTCAACGCTCTGATCGCAGAACTGCGCACAGCCCGATCCCCATCTCTAATGGCATAGCTGAGGTAGTACACTGCTCGATCACCCCCCAGTTCTCCCAGAGCTTGAGCGGCATCACTGCGCACATAGGGGAAGGGATCGTGGAACAGCAGAGAGGCAATGTCATCTATTACTTCTTCACAGCCTAGCTGGGCAAGGGTGCGGATTGCCATACTGCGGGTGTGACTGGAGGGACTCTGGAGCATGGCAGTTATGGCGGGTAGGGCGGCACTGCCAATATTTTTCAAGGCTTGGGCAGACTGACTGTGTATGCCTAGATCGCTATCGGTTAAGCATTCCGCTAAAGGGGCGATCGCCAAGGGCGAGCGAATCTGTCCCAATGCCCATATCGCCTCAGCCCGAATCTGCCTAGAGGGGTGCTTAAGCAGATTGATCAGGTCAGGTACTGCCAAGGGGGAGCCGATCTGCCCCAAGGAGTGGGCGGCATGGAGTTTTACCAAATCGTCCTTGTATCGCACAGCTTCCATCAGGGGCGTTATCGCCACTGCACCACATTTCCCCAAGGCTTTGGCGGCTGAGGCTTGCAGTTGTACAGAAGAAGGGTGGTTCAGCAGTTGGATCAGATACTCCACTGCTTGGCTATTACCAATCTCAGCTATGGCGGCAGTGGCTTGCCAATAGATGGGACGGCGCAGGTTCAGGGCAGACTTTACCAGCGGCAGTAGGGCTTGGGGGGAGCGCAGATACCCCAAGGCGATCGCCGCCTTTTTGGCTAGGGTGAGGTCTGTTCCTTGCAGACGCTCCAGCAAATCTGGCACTAGATTTTGGTGACAAAGGAGCACCTTGCGCAGAGCGCCACGGAATGCCGCTTCATTGCTGGCACGGTCAAACTCCGCCAGAATCGCTATCTTGCCCCCCAAGGTGGGGGCTGTAGTGGTTCTAACTAGCACGGTTGGTTCAAGGGAGTTCAACTTATTATATGCTTGGAGGGGTAATTTCCAGACAGACCTAGGGGCTATCTTGGGGAGTAATGAAAATCGCAGTGTTTGCGGCAGGTGTGGCTGGGGCAGGAGGTATAGCTGTCCTGTCTGTCAGTCTATGGTACTACCTTAGCCCCAAGACAGAAGGAGTCTTTAGTCAGTATGGGCAACGCTCCACCCCTACCCTAGCGCAGATCAACGAAAAATTAGTTAGGCAGTTACTCGATGAAATAACCGCCTGCGTCCAAGCCAAGTCGGGCAATCTTCTCACTTCAGGCTTTGATCTGACAAAAATCCACAGCACGGCGGCTAACTGTTTGTTCTCAGTAGTTTTGTTAGATCGAGATGGCAGGGTACGCCCGAATGGGGAAGCGAGATTGGAAGCCATTGTGAGCTTTCTAGGAATTACTGTTCCCCCGCCGCAAGTGTCAGGGCAAGCTGTGGTAAAGATAACCCCTGTGCCAGAATCACGGGTGTTTACCGTGCCAGTGAAAGTGGCGGGCAAGTCCCACCAGTTCTTGCTGGATACGGGAGCTTCTTCTTCCATTCTCCAAGAGACTACCGCCAAGGGGTTGGGATTGCAGGGTCTGCCTGTGCCCAGTGAAATACTGCGCTACTCAGTAGTGGGGGACGACTGCGATCGCATCAGGGCGACGATTATCAACCTGCCTCCTCTGCAAGTGGATCAGGCGAAAGTAGCTGGGCTGTCGGGCATGGGGTTGAACGAAATACCCGCAGACTTGGCTGGAGTGTTGGGCATGGATTTTCTCAGCGCATACAATCTCTATCTCCACCCTCAGCGAGGGACGATGAAGCTACTGCCCCGCACCCCGCCTCCTGAAAACAAAGACTTACTGCCCCTAGTGGGCAAACTGGGGGTGATGACCATCTTGGCCAACATCAATGACAAGGGGAACAGCCCCTTTCTCTTGGATACAGGAGCTGATGTGATGGTGATTGCAGAATCTGAGGCGGTGGGGTTGGGCATTGCCCTAACAGAGGCGGAACCAACGGAAGTGCTGGGCTTCTGCGGGGTAGAAAGCGCTAAGCGGGTCAAACTCAGGTCGGTGCAGATCGGCAGGCATCGTCTCACCAATTTGGAGGCGGTGGTGATCAAGGGTGATATTCTCAAACTGCTGGGGGTCAAGGGGATAGTGGGACAGAACTATCTCAACCGTTTTGAGCAGTATTGGTATTTCGGCGATCGCAACGCTCTAGGCTATCCCACCAGTGGCTTCCTATCCCTAACTCCCATCCTTCCTTAGGGCTGGCTGTTGCTGAGTGATACAGTGAAATGCCCCTCCTCCCAGCAAAATGTGCCATGCTGGCAATCCCACCGTCTGGCGATTGCCAAAAAACTTGGCAATTTCTGCCACCGCTTGGCGATCGTGTGCCACTCCATAGGTAGGCACAATCACTGCCTCATTGGCAATGTAGAAATTCAGGTAACTAGCAGGTAATAGCTCCCCCCTGTCATCGAGCACTGTGTGGGGCGACGGAATTGTAACTACCCGCAACGGGGTATCGGTGGCATCTCGCAACCCCCGCAGTTGTTCATGGATGTCTCGCAGTACTCGGTAGTTGGGATCAGTGCGGTCGTCAGTCAGCATACACATTACCGTGTGAGGAGCTACAAATCTGGCAATGGTATCAATGTGTCCGTCGGTGTGATCATTTCTCAGCCCAGCTTCCAGCCAGAGTACATGGCTTACCCCCAAAGCAGTGCGCAGTTTCTGCTCGATTTCTGCCTGACTGAGATGGGGGTTGCGATTGGGATTGAGCAGGCATTGCTTGGTGGTCAGACAAGTGCCCAGACCATCCACTTCCACAGCTCCTCCTTCTAAGACAAAGTCAAACCGCACTAGGGGAACCCCCGCCAATTGTGCCACCGCTTGAGCCACTCCCTCATCCCCTGGAAGCAGATACTTGTGTCCCCAACCGTTCCACTGGAAAGCGTGGGCGGCGATCGCCCCTTTGCTGGGATCGGTTACAAAAATCGGCGCTATGTCCCGCATCCAAATATCGCCAAAAGGCACCACAAAAAACTGCACAGGCAAAGGCAGTAGCTCCTGCGCCAACTTCAAGTGCAGAGTATCAGGCACCAACACACACACCTGCTCCGACTTACAAATGGTGCGCACTAACTCCCTAAATTCAGCTTGGGCACAGGCTAAGTGGGCTCCCCACAGCTCTTGGGAGTAGGGAAACGCCAGCCAGCAGTGGGAGTGCGGTTGCCATTCCGCAGGTTGAGAGTAGCTCGGTTTTGCCACAGTGAGGGGAAAATTGTAGAATCTAAATGATACTAGGGCAAAAGACCATGGCTGAAAACACAACCCCAGAGGCACTCAATCCCCAAGAAGACGAGACCATCTCTCTAGCGGACAAAGTAGTTCGTGGCGGTGCAGAGCACAATTTCTACACCTACAAAAAAGGGGACGAATATATGCAAATCATTGATGAGGGAGGCACTAACATCCTCATTTTGCAGGACATTCACTCCAACGAAATCGCTGTAAAAAAGCGTCAAGACGGCTTCTATGTGGTTCTACTCGACTCCATGCCCATTGTGGAGTTCCAAGGCATTGAATACATTCAAGCCACCGATGGATGCTATAACATTACCACCCGTTGGGGAGCCTAGTTCAAAGAGCTTGGAGCATGGGAACCCATAGGGGAGTACCCTACAGGTTCCAAACTGTCTATTTGATGGAAACCTTGGCTCCAGCTTCTTCCAACTGCTTCTTAGCGGCTTCCGCATCTGCTTTAGGCATACCTTCCTTCACAGCCTTAGGAGCAGACTCCACCAAATCCTTGGCATCCTTAAGCCCCAAGCCAGTGATTTCCCGCACCACCTTGAGAATGGCAATTTTCTTGTCAGCAGGAACTTCTTCCAACACCAGATCAAAGGCGGTTTTTTCTTCCACTGGTTCTGCGGGAGCCGCTTCTGCTGTAGGAGCCGCCGTCGCCACAGGAGCCGCCATCACCATACCGCCTACGGGAGCCGCCGCTGAGATACCCAGCTTTTCTTCCATCATCTTGACTAGCTCTGCCGCTTCCAAAATGCTCAGGCTAGTGATCATTTCAAAGGCTTGTTCCACTTTAGACATGAGAGTTTCTCCTTATTTTGAGTGAAGGTTTAGTGAATAGAATTAGTTGGCACTGGCTTTTTGTTCTTGCACAGCTTTGATAGCTCTTGCCAGAGAGGCAGGAACTTCGTTGATTGCTCTGCCGAGAGCTTGGGGCACTCCATTGATACTGCCTGCCAAACGACTGGGGATGGCATTGACCAAACCAGCGATTTTTGCCAACAGTTGCTCCCGTGGGGGCAATTCGGCAACGGCTCTGATCTGGTCTGGGGCGAAGGCTTTACCGTCAAATACCCCGCCGCGCAGTTCCGTTTTTTTGATTTCCTTTTGGAATGCCTGATAGGCTTTGAGGGTTCCCGCAATGTCTGACTCGACAAATAGACAGGCGGAAGCACCTTTGAGCATATCGCCGATGGGTTGCCATTTGGCTTCATTGGCGATCGCCTTTTTCATCAGGGTATTTTTCGTGGTTTTACAGTAGGTGCCCAAGGGGCGCAACTGCCTGCGGAGCTTAGTAATCTCCGCTACCGACAGCCCTGTGTAATCAATCACCATCACCATCTGCGCCTTGCTCAGGGCAGACTGCAAATCAGCCACTACCTTTTGCTTTTCCGCTAGGGTTTTCCCCATGGATTTTCTCTCCTAGTTGGTTGAATTGCCAAACAAAAAACCCCGTCTAACCCTAGACAAGACGAGGTAGGCAGATAGATTACCGAAAGCACACTGCAAGGACAGCGAGCCTGTAAACCTATCGCGCTAGACCTCGGCAGGAAATTAAGCTAAAAAGCACCTGCTGTCTCTGGTTTTCGCTCTAGGTAGTCAGGGAAGTGACGCCTCCCGACTCTCCCTCATCCTTGTTGAGTAAACACAACATAACTTGCGCCACCTTTGGATCGAGAGAGTGCGGGCTTCACGCTTCATAGACTTGTCTATACAGAGGTCTCTGCGTGCTGACACCGTGCGTCCCACGGCGGGGACAAAACTTGTCCATAGACTACTTATTGTAGCATAAGCGGCTTTCATCCCAACACTGTTCCGAAGGTGGCGCAAGCCATTTTGCTCTTTAGCAAACACAATTCACAAATGCGGGGCTTCCCGCCGATTTGGCTAACTGACCGCAAACCAATTTGGGACACCAGCTAGTTGATAACTCCCCCTAGAGCTGGGAAACTACCATACCCTCCAGTCCTGCCAGTCCAGATTGAAAATGGAAGTATTGGGAAAGGCAATGGGGTTCTGATTGGCTGTAATTCGCTTTTGTAATTCATAGAGCAGGGGATTGAATCGGGGCAAATTCTCCGTTAGTTGATAGGGAAAAATATCTTTCTCCAGAGCAAAGGTAGCGGTAATGCCCACAGCCGCACCCGATGACCACTCAAAAGGATGCACGCGGTAAGCGGCGGCGGCAATGGTACTGGTGGCAATGCTTTTCCCTGCTACCAAGAGATTGTCAATCTTCTGGGGAATTAGAGCGCGCAGGGGAATCTGGGCAGGGTAGGCTGGTCCATGGGCTTGGCGCACTCCCTGCCGTTCCGAATTGCCTCTTTTTTCCGCTGGATATTCTGCTAAACAGGGATGGAAATCAATGGCATACTGGGCAACGCCCACACTGTCAGGATAGATACGGGAGCGACTGCGCTGGTTGACTTGATCGATGCTCAATTCCCCCCGAATTACCCTAATGGTGTCTAATCCTGCCAATGCCACCCAGAGACTGCGATACTGGGCTGGAGATAGGTTTTGGCGATAGAAATCACTGCGAAAGTCCTGGCGGGAAATGTCTATTTCTGTGGTCATGAAGCCGTCGGGGTAGCCGTAGCTAGGTCTGCCGATAATTCTTCTGGATTCGCGAATGTAGGGAAATTTGGAAAGACCGTGGGCGGTTCCCATGGGAGAATCCAGGCCTGTGAGAAGGCGATTGTTGGGATTGGGAATGATTTGGCGATGGGGCACTTGGGAGTCGGTAGTGCCTGCCACTAGCCAGTAGTAAAAGCCTAGGGCTGTTTCTTCTGCCTTTCTTAGGGCATCGACTCGCAAACCACCTAGCCACTGTCCCCGCTCTAACTGCCCCAACTCCTGTAGTTGTCTGCGAGAATAGATGAGATTGTCTTGAGCAGTGCCAGGGCGGTAGTCATTGCCCCATGTCCAGTTCTGCATGGAAATATCCCCTGCTCTGGGCAGTCCCACTTGAAAGGGAGGAAAGGGAATGCGTGGCTGGTTGGGATTGCGCCAGAGGCGGCGGTAGGTGAACACATTGTTGAAATCGGCAATGCGGGGATTGGTGTCGTAGCTGTAGTTGTTGAGATATTGCTCGTAGAACGGTGGTTTTACCTGTGGTTGAGGGGTTTCTGTATGTTCCATGGCAAAGGTGTAGGTGAATCCCTGCGTGCAGTAGTTGTCATTTTCTAAAGTGGGAGAGGAAGGATTGTGGTGCGATCGCAAATCTAAACCCAAGCGATAGGGCACATCTGCTAGAGCAATGATTTCCCCCGTTTCTGTAGCTTCAATCACATACCACTGAGCCGCTTGGCGGGAGGGGTTGCTTTTGGGCTGGAATTGAATGATGATCTTCTGTAGGCGTGGTGAGTTGTGGTAGCTGTAAATGTCTTGGTAAATCTGAGACAGGAAATCCGTATTCAGAGGTGGTGTATTGGGCTGGGGTTGGTGCTTGATGGCGATCGCCCTAGTAATTTGCTTGCCATCAGTGCTAAAATCCAACTCCTTAATTACCGTATTAGGAAAGAATTGCAGTTGCCCCTGTCCCTGTTGTTCTGCCTCGTGTAGCATCCGCCACAAAATCTCATGACCATCGCGGGGCATAAAGCAGGATACGCTCACCCAGCAGTCCCCTGGGTTTAGGGTGCCATATTTTTCTTGGATTCTCTGGCGCAGGAGATTGTAGCCTCTGGGAAACCACAACAGCGATCGCATCTTTTTTGCCTCGTCCAGCGCTGACGTGCCCTGACTGGAAAGTTGCCCTCCCACCCAGTCGGTCATCTCGGTCATACACACCGTTCTCCCTGCCAGTAGTGCTTCATAGGCTGAGGCGGTGCCCGCCAGTCCACCGCCCACAATCAGCAGTTCACAGTCTACCACTTGACTAACTTGAGGGCGCGCTAGGACAGTCTCGCAAGTAACTGGGTTGATTGCCAACAAAATGCCCCCTAGGACACTAAGCTGGGAGTAACTGTTGGAATTCTTTGTCATACTTAGCCAATTGCCAATTCACTGCTGAAACAACTTGACTGGGGGTGAGATTGATTGCCCCTGAAAAATCTGCCCCTGCTAGATTAGCTCTAGTAAAATTAGCATCCTTAAGATTAGCACCAGTAAAGCAGGTAGATTGTAAATTAGCATTGCGCAAGTCCACATTGGTCAGGTCTGCCTGAGCAAAATTAGCATTACTGGCATCCACCCCCATTAACTTTGCACCCACAAATAGGGAAAACACTAGCGATGACCCGTACAGGTTGCCAGCACTCATGTTGGCACCAGTTAGATCAGCCGCCAGCATTTTGGCATAGGACATTCTGGTAGCGATTAAGCGCGCCCCTACCAAACTTACACCAATCAAATTTGCTCCCTGCAAATCGGTGCCGCTGAGGTCTGCCTGATCTAGAATCGCCCCAATTAAAATGGCATTGCTCAAGTTGGCAAATGCAAAATTTGTTCTGGACAGATCGGCATTGGCAAGATTGGCATTGGCATAAAACGCCCCACGCCAATTTTCTCCTCGAAAAATGCGATCGCCTGAGGCATACCTTTCCAGCAAATCTCTTGATCCTGTCTCAGGAGAGTTTAATTCCCGCGCCATGTTAAAATTTGCCTACATCTATGGATATTTTACCAGAAGTGTTGAAAGGTAGTTTAACAAACAAAAAAGGGGCTAAAATCGGATAATCTCACCCCTTGAAATTAAAAAATAGAACTCTATGCTACGCTCATTCCCTAACATTGTCAAGCAAATCTTTC
>Ga0308414_1002916_pt1 | contig 11032 bp, 6 predicted proteins | sample HotsprSampleOS50_FD_205667 | JGI IMG/M metagenome (GOLD analysis project Ga0308414, IMG submission 205667) | Hot spring phototrophic mat microbial communities from Octopus Spring, Yellowstone National Park, Wyoming, United States - 20090730_OS50 ... | reverse complement strand
GATAAACTATTTAACTGTTCTTTAGATTTAGGACTAACTCCGATTGTATCTATAAAAATAAAATCATAATTTAATTCTTTACTAATTAATCCCCTTAAATCTTCTGGGCTATATACAGATTGAAAAGGTATACCTGCAATTGAAGCAAAAGTTTGCAATTGTTCGCTTCCGCCCACTTTATATGTATCAGCAGATACTATTAATACATTTGCATTATATGAAAGCTTAGTCATTAGTGCTAATTTTACACTTGTTGTAGTTTTGCCACTTCCGGTTGGTCCTACTAATATTGATATCTGTCTGTTAGATGATTTATTTAAACCTTTCCTTAATGGTAAATCAGCAGTAATTATTCTACGTGCTTCTTCTATTAAATCGTAAATATTATTATACTTATTTATAGAATGTAGCTTTGCAGTTAATTTAAGAGCATATTCATCATCAAATTCATTTTTTCTAAGTAATTTATAAAAATCAGAATAAATTCCACCAAGACTCCCACTGTATTTAAATCTTACATATTCATTTAGTTCATCTATTTTATCATTTAGTTGTTCAAAATATTTTAAAATTTTCTCATTTGATTTATCGTAAGAAAGAGCAGATTGAAGTAAATTAGCTGGATTGTCTATTAAACTTTTTTTCTTTGGGATATCTCTTTGAACCTTAGTTTGTTTCAAATTAATATCATCTATTGCAGCAACAATTTCATATATATCATTACCTGTTTCGGGATTTTTAATTAAACGATTAGACAGAATAATAGCATCTTCGCCCAACTCTTCTTTTATGCGAATTTTTCCTTCGTTTAGACTATTTGCGATAAATTTCTTAATTTTCATAATTATAGATTTAAGTAAAAACTATGCCAATTATAATAAATTAAACTAAAATTAACAAATTATTAACTAATAAAAAAGATTAAACATTTTTTTGTAATTTTGAATTTTATATTTGACAAATTTAAAAAATGGATAATTTATTCACATTCTCTAATCTGGTTTTCGAAAATAAACCAAAAAGTATAGATGAATATAAAATAATTACAAAAGAAATTAAAAGAGATATAATAAAAAGTTTAGCGTTAGCTGGAAGTGGACATAGTGGTGGTTCGTTAGGTATTTCTGAGATATTAACAGTTCTTTATTTTGGTGGATTTATGAAATATGATCCAAAGAATCCACATTGGAGCGAGCGTGATAGATTTGTACTGAGTGCTGGGCATTTAGCACCTGTATTATACTCTGTATTAGCTAGAGCAGGCTATTTTGATGCAAGTGAACTAGCTACACTTCGAAAATTTGGTTCAAGATTACAAGGGCATCCGGGGCTTGATATGGAATTGCCAGGAATTGAAACTTCCACTGGTTCTCTTGGACAAGGTGTTTCTATTGCTGTAGGAATGGCTATAAGTGATAAAATTTTAGATAGAAATAATAGAAAAGTCTATTGTTTAACTGGAGATGGTGAACTTCAAGAAGGAACTTGTTGGGAAGCAGCTATGACAGCTGGTTTTTATCAACTAAATAATTTATGTTGGATAGTAGACAATAACGATTGTCAGATAGATGGTAGAGTAAAAGACGTAATGAGTATTTACCCTATTAGAGAGAAATTCGAAGCTTTCAATTTTGATGTTATCGAAATTAACGGTCATAATTATGATGAAATAGAAAATGCTTTTAAATATTTTTTAGAAAATTCAAAATTAACTTCGGGTAAACCTACTTGCATTATAGCAAAAACTTTTATGGGTAATGGTATTACTTTTATGCACGATAAATATCAATGGCACGGCAATCCACCAAAAATTGACCAAGCTATCAAAGCGCTTGAGGAGATTGATAATGCTGAATAAAGTCTTTTTAATTATATTTATAATTATAATTTTAATTTCTTGTAAAGAAAATAACAAAAATAAAGCTGAAAAAATTGATTCAGTGCAATTAACAAAGCAAGAATTAGAATATTTAAAGAAAATGGAAGAAAAGAAAAATCAAGTATATGATTTTTCGAATAATTTAAAACCTGAAGAAATTTTAGAGTTTTTACCAAAAAATATTATTGGATTTGAAACTTTGCCTAATACTATGGGAACTCAATCAGATGATTCGGGAAATCTATACACATTTGCTAAAGGACAATATAGTAATGAAAATAAGCAATCAATTATAATAGATATTTTCGATTATGGTCGTGGTAATGAACCACCAAATAAAAAAATTTATGATCTCCCACCCGATGATTTAGAAGCAGTAGCAACAAAATACACTAATAAATATGCAAAAGGTTTTTATCTATTTGATGAAAAACTTAATTATGCGCGATTAGAAGTAATGGTTAATAATCGTTTTGTTGTTATTGTTAGATTTAATAGACCCAATGGAAACCCTGAATTTGTAAAAGAAATTTTAAACAAAGTAAATTTGAAAAAGCTTAAGGAAATTAGATGAAGGATATTTTAGACTATAAAATCTTGGATAAAAAAACAACAAGACAAGGATTTGGAGAAGCATTAGCTGAATTAGGTTCTAATGAAAAAGATTTAGTAGTAATTGGTGCAGATGTAACAGGTTCTGTTTTAACTTCATTTTTCAAAGAAAAATTTCCCGAAAGATTTATTTCTGTTGGGGTAGCCGAACAGAACGCTACAACAATTGCTGTAGGTTTAGCTCTTTCGGGTAAAATACCTGTGTTTGCTAGTTATAGTGCATTTTCTGCATTTAGAAATGCGGATCAATTGCGTGTTTCAGTTTGCTACAATAATGTTAATGTAAAAATAGGTGGTGGGCATTCGGGCATTACTGTAGGTCCCGACGGGGCTACACATCAATCATTAGAAGAAATAGCTTATTTAAGGGCTTTGCCAAATCTTACTCTTGTAGTGCCATGCGATTACTATGAAGCTAAAAAAGCAACTAAAGCAATTTGTAAAATTAATGGACCTGCTTTTATAAGATTTGGACGTTCGGCTGTTCCTGTAATAACCAAACCCGATGATGATTTCGAATTAGGTAAAGCCAAAATAATGGCCGATGGGGAAGATGTATTAATAATTTCATGCGGTATAATGGTATGGGAAGCGATACTTGCTGCTCAAAAATTAAAAGAAGAACATAACATAAATGCTATGGTTATTAATTTACATACTATTAAGCCTTTTGATTTTGATACAGTAGTAAATGCTGCTAAAAAATGTGGATGTGTAGTTACTGCCGAAGAGCATCAGGTGCATGGTGGTTTAGGTGGTGCTGTATCTGAAGTATTAGCCAAAAACTATCCTGTTCCAATAGAATTTGTAGGAATGCCTGATAAGTTTGGTGGTAGTGGCGAACCCGAAGAGTTAATGGAAAAATTTGCCTTAAATCATAAAACAATTTATACTTCTTGTTTAAAAGTAATTCAAAGAAAAAATAAAACTTTTCCTATACAAATTAGAGCTGTAAAAGATATATAATTATGGACGAGATAGAAAAGAATAAAAGTAATAGAAAGAGAATTCGTCGTAAAATTTCAGTGTTTTCATTTGAATTAGAACCAAAAAATATAAATTTTAATTTAGATAATAAAATTATAAAATTTGTAGCCGAAACTGCACAAGAATTTGGTGTTGATATATATTTAGTTGGCGGCTATGTAAGAGATTTAATATTAAATAAAGAAGTTAAAGATATTGATTTTACAATTGTAGGCGATTCTATAGCATTTGCAAATTATTTAGCTAAAAAATTAAATAAAGAACCTATTCTTTACGAAAGATTTAGAACTGCTATGATAGTAACAGATGATTATAATTTAGAATTTGTTGGAACAAGAAAAGAAGTATATAACAAAGAATCAAGAAATCCAATAGTTAAAGAAGGTAGTTTATATGATGATATTGCTCGTAGAGACTTTACAATTAATAGCTTAGCTATATCTCTCAATAGAAAAAATTATGGAGAATTGATTGATTTTTTCAATGGTTATAATGATATAAAAGATAAAATTATAAAAACACCATTAGAACCTGAAATTACTTTCTCTGATGACCCCTTAAGAATGATAAGAGCTGTTAGATTTGCCGCTAAATTAGGTTTTAAAATAGAAGAAAAGACTATAGAAAGTATATCTAAAATGTCAGAAAGAATAAAAATTATTTCTCAAGAAAGAATTAGTGATGAATTCCTTAAAATTTTAGCTTCAGACAATCCCGAAATTGGTATAGAACTACTCTATAAAACAAATCTATTAAAATATATTTTCCCTGAATTAAATGATTTAGCAGGAGTAGAATTAGTAGAAAAATCTAATAAAATTTTTGCACATAAAGATGTTCTTCGTCATTCAATTAAAGTATTAGAAAACATTAAGAGTGATACTGATAATGTATGGCTCCGTTTTGTAGCGCTTACTCACGATATTGCCAAACCTGCAACCAAAAAATTTATAGATAATATAGGATGGACATTCTACGGACACGAAGATTTAGGTGCTAAATGGATGAAAAAAATTTTTAAAAGGATGAAATTTCCATTTGAAAATTTAAAATATGTAGAAACTTTGATTAGTCTTCACCAAAGACCAATGCAATTAGTTGACGAAGAAGTAACTGACTCTGCAATCAGAAGATTAGCTTTTCAAGCGGGAGAATATCTCCAGGATTTATTCATTTTAGTTAAAGCAGATATTACAACTAAAAATCCAAATTTAAGCGAACAATATAAAAATAATTATGAAAAAGTTTTTAATAAAGTAATCGAAGTTCAAGAAAAAGATAAACTAAGAGAATTTCAATCGCCTGTTAGAGGTGAAGAAATTATGGAAATTTGCAATTTACATCCATCTAAAAAAGTAGGTTTAATAAAGAAAAAAATCGAGGATGCAATTTTAGATGGAATAATTGATAATGATTACAATGCAGCTAAGTTATATTTTCTAGAAAACAAAGATAAATGGCTCGAAGAATTGTCCAATTAAGTATTTAAACTATCTACTCTACAAATCGAAAAATAATTACAATAAGAGCAAGGTTTATCTCTTTTATTTAAAAGGTTAAAATTTCCATCTTTAATTTTGTTGATTATATCATTTGCAGCAGAAATTGAATTTTCAATTGAAGTATTATCTAAAATTTTTATTCTTCCTAAATCAGTAAATTTATTTTTTAAATTATTATTTAAAATAACATATTTTCTATTATTAGTCTCAATTTCTCGTAATGATTGATAAGCTGCACCTCCATATTCGAAATTTAAATCATAAATACTTTCATTCTCTAAAATACTTTTTGTAGCATATAAATATAATGGCATTTGAAAAGATTTTAAATTTTTTATAGCAGTCGAACTATGCTTGTCTTTATTAATTTTTAATTTATAATCTATAATTAAGAAATATATTACTTGATTTTCTTTATCTTCGTATATATCAATTCTATCAATTTTACCTTTTAAATTAAAGTAATTTTCTATATTTAGTGATTTAATTTGATTGCCCAATCCAAAAGAAAATTCAAAAAGACTTGGAAAAAATGTTAAATTATTTTTAGCATTTTCAATTTCTTTAGAAAGCCATTTATATAATAATCCATTATTTTTGAAATTATCAATATTAGGTAAATTTTCTTGATATTCTATACCAATAATTTCATAATAGAATATATCAAAAAATTGATTAACATCTTTTGTTTGCACAAGAATTTCGTGAGCTATTTTAAATAAAATTTCCAAATATTTATCAAAATTATTTTCTAAAAGTTTTATAGGTCTTAATTCAAAATTGTTATTTAAAATTATCTTATTATCTGTAGATTCTTTTAGAGTATTATAAAATATAAATATTATTTTATGCAATAAATTCCCAATTTCTAATGGGCTAAATTCATAGTCTAAATCGTTAAATTCGTATAATTTATAAAACTTTGAAACAAGATATTTGTAACTACATTCAGAATAAGTATCGAATTCACTTACAGATTTATCTTTTAGTACAATTTTCTCAAATTCATCTTTTAAGTTATCAATTACCTGTAACTTTACTAAATTAGAAATTTTATGATTAATGTTGTTTGCTGTGCTTTCTTTTAAGTGATTGTTTTTACGAAATTCAATTATGTTGAAAAGTTTATTAAGATTAAGGAAATCATCATTAAAATTATAATTTATTATTTGCAAATTTGTTATGTTAAGCAGATGATTTAAAAAATGTGATTTAGAAACTTCATTACCCTCATCATTAGCAAAATATGTAATAATAGTTCTTTTATTCTCGAAATGTAAGTTATGGCTCATTAACTGATAGAATAATATTTGCTCTGCTCTATAATGACGTTGTTTAGAATCTGGAATATCTTTACCTAAAAATATATCTGTTTTAAAAGGTATCGGGAAAATTCCTTCGTTAGCCCCACATAATATAATAACTTTATAATCTAAGCCTCGAATTTGTTCTATAGAAGTTATTTCTACTCCGTAATTTAATCTTTCTTTGATATTATATTTTTGATTAATTACAGCAAGTTTCAAACGATTTATGAGTTCTGCTAAACTATATCTTTGATTTTGATTATGTTTGTTGTAAATATATTTTAATTCATCTAATAATGAAATTAACGCTACGAATGCAGCAGAGAGTTTTTCAATTTCTTCTAATTCTAAATAAAAGTCCAAACTAGTATTATAGTTTTTATTACGATAATAATTTATAAGATTTATATAAAATTGCTCTATTTTTTCTTTTATTTCAAATTTATTTATGATATCTTCTTTTACTAAATTGTAAAATTTGTCTATATTCCAATTTATCTTGGTGTCAATTTTTGGCAAGAGATTATAAAATTTTTTTAAATCTTCTAATGCAACCTTATAATTTTGAATTTCTCTATCAATATTATAAATTTCTAAATTATCTTCGTTTAGATATTTGTCATTTTGTTTAAGAATTTTCAGATTTTCAATCTTTTTCTCAAAAATTTTAATCCAGTCATTTCTTAAAGTTTTAAAATTTTTCAGACATTCAATTAAATTATATTTATCGATATTTAGATATGAGTTTTTAAAATCAAATAATTTATTTTGTAAAATATTTATAAATTTATCTCTATGGTAATTGTTTAAAATTAAATCTAAAATATCTAAAACAAAAATCACAATTGGAGAAGACTTTAGAAGAAATCTTTCTGATATATTATATGGAATTTTTTCTATACTTAAGTATTGTCTAAATAAATTAGCATATTCATCTGGTTTTCTGCTTACTATAGCAATTTCATTAGGTCTGAAATTTTCTTCGATAATTAATTTTTTAATATATTTAGAGATAAATCTAACTTCCATATTTTTATTTGGAAGTTCATATATTTTGGTAAAATTTTCGAAATTATATTTTATCTCATTCTTGTTATTAAATAAGTATTTCCGTAAAAAAATATCTACTTCTAAATTTTTAGGTTCTAATTTGTCATAGTTACTTTCGGTATCAAATTTTTTAAATTTATTAGTTTCTAATAACCATCTTATGGTATCTTGAATATTACCACACAATGGTCCATTAATTTCTGAAAAATCAAAATTTATTAATACTTTTAGATTTGATAGTCCAAATTTTGATATTAGTTCTATTTCTGGCTTTTTAAAATCTGTAAAACCATAAAAAAGTAATAATATTTCTTTGTTATTAAAAAGTTTTTGAGAAATTATTTCTGGAGAATATTTACTTAAATAGTCTAATTCTTGTATGATGCAAGTAATTTGCCTTGTATTATCAAATAAATTTTTTTGTAATAAATATTCTTCATATTCTTTTAAAATTATATATATTTCTTTTAATCTTTGATAGTCAAAAATTAATTGATTATCAATTATTGATAAATCATCAGAAATATCTTTTGATGTTAAACCATCTTCTCTTATTCCATTTATTGTATCTGTTAATCTTTTAATAAGACTTAAACTAAGTAAATCTTTTTGAAATTTATAAAAATTAAGTTCTGTATTATTTATTATTTCTTCAATTATTAAAAATTTATACCAATCAGAAATTACAAAGTAATTGTTTAAACTAAAAAATTTGTTGAAAAAGAAATTTATAAATTGACTGGGGCTAAAAATATTCAATTTTTTTAATGGTTTTTTAAATTTTTCAAAATAATCAAAAATGATTTTATTATTTAATTTCCTTTGCCATTTGCCCGTTGGAATGATGATAAATATATTATTTAAATTATCATTTTCTAAATAATAATTTATAATGCTATTTAAATTGTAATAATAACTATTTATGTTTAAATTACTTGAATGTAAAATAATAGCCATAAAAATTATGCTATATTGAAAAAACTTTGATTATTCGAATATCTATACAATAATTCTTCTTTAATAATTTTATTTTCGTGTTTTGATAATTTAGGATCATCATTTAATATTTTTTCAACATATTTTTTGATATCGCTAATTAATTCTCCATCACTTGTTAAATCAATAAACTTAAAATCAGGTAGTCCACTTTGTTTAGTTCCTATTAGATCGCCAGGACCTCTTAATTTCATATCTACTTCTGCAATTTCGAAACCATCATTTGTTTGTTCCATAGTTTTCAATCGAATAATTGAATCTTGTAATGAAAACAAATCTACAGAATTTTTGTTTAAAATATGTTTAAAATAATCTTTTGTAACTAAAAAACAATATGATTGAAGTTCTGAACGACCTACACGACCTCTAAGTTGGTGTAATTGAGAAAGTCCATATCTAAAAGCGTCTTCTATTACAATTATATTAGCATTTGGTATATCTATTCCAACTTCAATTACTGTAGTTGCTACTAATATATCATATTTTTTATTTTTAAAATCATTCATCATTTCTTCTTTTTCTTTCCAATTCATCTGCCCGTGAAGTAATCCTAATTTATAACCTTTAAATTCATTTTCTACAAGTTTATTATAATGCTCTATTGCTGATTTTAATTCTAACTTTTCAGATTTCTCAACTAAAGGAAATACTATAAATGCTTGATAACCCTTAGAAATATTAGATTTAATAAACTCATAAACTTGTGTTATTTGGCTTTCGAAAACAATTTTAGTAATAATTTCTTTCCTATTTTTTGGTTTAGTTTTAATTATAGAAATATCTAAATCACCATAAATGGTCATACTAAGAGTTCTTGGTATGGGAGTAGCACTGAGGACTAAAATATGTGGAGCATAATTTTCTTTATACAACGATTCTTTGCCTAATTGGATTAGATTTGCTCTTTGTTCTACACCAAATCTATGCTGTTCGTCAATTATAATTAGACCTAAATTAGAATACTTCATTTTTTTTTGGAATAAGGCGTGTGTTCCAACAATTATCGCGGGTTTATTTAATTCTAAGCTATTTAAATAATATTTTCTATATTTTTCTTTTGTGTTTCCTGTAAATAAAAAAATATCAATTTCAAAATTTTTTATAAAATTGTGAATATTTTGGTAATGTTGTTCTGCTAAAATTTCAGTTGGAGCCATAATTAGACATTGATATCCATTTTCTATCATTATTAACATTGTTAATAATGAAACTATAGTTTTTCCCGAACCTACATCGCCTTGAATTAATCTGTTCATTGGTCTACCACTTTCTAAATCCTTGGTAATTTCTTTTAGTACTTTTTTTTGATCTAAAGTAAGCTCGAATGGTAATGAATTATATAATTTCCGAGCTAAAATACTTTTTACATTCACAGGAAGTCCATTATAATTTTCTTTTAATTGATATTTATATAAGTTAATGTAAAGTAAATAAAAGAAAATTTCATCAAATTTCATTCTGTGTAATGCTTGATTTAATTTATCTTTAGATTCTGGAAAATGTAAATTTCTTGTTGCTTCGGCTAAGGAAATTAGTTTCCTCTCATTTAGAATATAATCTGGTAGCGTTTCTAATATTTTGTTATTAAATGATTCGAAAATATTCCTTATAATTTTTCTTAATAATTTTTGATTAATATTTGCTTTTACAAATTCTTGTAAAATCTTATATTTTGGTAAAATTGCTCCTGATAAGTAAGTATCTTCTTCTTCTTTATCTAAAATTTCAACTTCAGGATGTGTAAATATTAGTTTATTAAATTGACCTAATTCGGGTGTTCCACTAATAAGTACTAATTGATTTACATTATATAATTTATCAAAAAAATTTATTCTATTCCAAAAATGTATGCTTAAAATATCACTATTATCTTTTAAAATAATTTCTAATAGCTCTTTATTTTTGAATTTATGTATTTTCTTACTAATTATTTTCCCCATTACAGAATATTCTTTAAAAATTTTAAATTCATTATTATCAAAAAGAGAATAATCATTAAAATTATTCCTTAAGATAATTTTAAGTTGATTAATATTGGTAATAGAGGTTCTATCAATATATGATTTAGGGAAATAATTAATAAAGTCCTCTATTACATAAAATCCTAATTTATTAAAAATTTCTGCTCTTTTAGGACCAATTCCTTTTAAATATTGAATTTCCAAATAATCCTCATTCTAAATAAATTTATACAAATCCAATATTTGATTTTTATCAATATTAAGTAAGTCATCACCAAATTTGGGCTTGATTATTATTGCATTTTTTGTTATCGGTCCCCATCTTTCGCTTCCGATATGTTTAGAATTAGGATAAAATCCAACAACTTTTTTATTTAAAGCAGCTGCTATATGAATTACACCTGTGGAATTTGCCATTAAAACTCTAGAATTACTTATTAGAGCAAGCAACTCATCTAATTTAAGCTTACCGCACAAATTTTTAATCCTATGATTTTTTGTACTTAAATAATTACATAAATCAACTTCATCATTTGTTCCTGTAATATAAATTTTATAACTTGTATTTTCTAATATTGATTGAATAATTATACGCCAATAATTCATTGGTAGTTTAGGAGCTGAACCTAACGAACCTGGATGTATGATTATAAACCCTTCACCATATAATTTTTTTATATTATTATTTTTCTCTTCTGATATGTACGGAGTTAATAATTCAACTTCATAATTATCCTT
>Ga0308414_1002913_pt1 | contig 11036 bp, 8 predicted proteins | sample HotsprSampleOS50_FD_205667 | JGI IMG/M metagenome (GOLD analysis project Ga0308414, IMG submission 205667) | Hot spring phototrophic mat microbial communities from Octopus Spring, Yellowstone National Park, Wyoming, United States - 20090730_OS50 ... | reverse complement strand
AGCACGACATCGTGCCGGAGGCGTTTGCGTCCGGCATCGCGCAGGTGGGGGACCGGGGCGAACCGCAGTTCTTCCTGCCGCGCTCGCCGTACCAGCAGCTCGCCATAGACTGGATGGGGCTGGAAAACCTCATCTACGCGCTGGCCGACTGTCCCGAACGGGTGGAACGTCTCTTCAAGGCCATCGACGACTCGTTCGACCTGCTCTACCGGCGGATCATCGAGCTGGGATCGGTGCGCATCGTCAATTTCGGCGAAAACATCGACAGCCAGATCTGTCCGCCGCGGTACTTTGAGGAATACTGCCTGCCGTTCTGGCACAAACGGGCCGGACAACTGCGACAGGCGGGCATCTTCACCCACATCCACATCGACGGATCGTTCAAGCCGCTGCTGCGGTTTCTGAAGGATCTGCCGTTCGACGGGCTGGAGGCGCTGACCCCGTCACCGCAGGGGGACGTGCCGCTGGAAGAGATCAAGGAACACAGCGCTGGCAAGATCCTGCTGGATGTGCTCCCGGCGATCATGTTCCTGCCGACGACACCGCAGGAGGAACTGGACGCCTTCGTGGAGAAGACGCTCGCCCTGTTCGCGCCGAACATCATCCTCGGCGTTTCAGACGAGCTGCCGCCGCCCGCGGACATCGAGCGGGTGCGCCGCATCGCCGCTCGCTGCCGGAACCGGGCCTGAGAGAACGGACCGGTCAGTCGCGCTCGCGGCGGCTGGAACGCAGGGGCCGGGACGACACCAGAAACAGCACCAACACCACGATCAACGACCCCGCGTAGATCAATACTCTGACCATCGCCGCTCCCTTCTTGGCCCCTGCCAAAATGGTCCGCAATTACCATATTCCCGACGGAAAGTCAAGCGGCAATTGCGCAGGGCCGTCCGAACCCTCGGGTCGCGGGATCGATGCCGTGTCAGAACGATGGCTGGATGAAGCGACGGGGGGACAGCAGGGCCGCGCAGGCGTCCGATATGGAGCGCCTCGTGCGCGGAATGGTTGCTTTCCCGGTGCGCGATTTGGTATCCGGTACGCATGCGCATACACCTCATCTCCCTCGGGTGTCCCAAGAACCTCGTGGACAGCGAACGAATCGCCGGATGGTGCACCGCCGCCGGCCACACGATGGTTGACGCTGCCGACGACGCCGACGCTGTACTACTGTCCACCTGCGCGTTTATCGGTCCGGCACGCGCGGAAGCGCACCGGCACATCGCGAAACTCTCGCGGACTCTCCCCGTGCGGGAACACGGAGGACCGGTGCTCATCGTATGTGGGTGCCTCCCGCGTCTGCACGGCAGAGACCTGCTCGCGCGATACCCGCGCGTGGACGCTGCGATCGGCTGCGGCGACCACCGCGCAATACCCCGCATCCTGCGCCGGCTAGCCGGATCAGACCCGAGCCGCCGACACACACTCACCGCCGACCTACACGCGCACCCCGGATCAGCGCATGACCACCGGCTGCCCTCCACGGGCCCCGGCTATGCCTACCTCAAGATCGCCGACGGCTGCGATAACCGGTGCGCGTACTGCCTGATCCCGTCCATTCGCGGCCCGTACCGTGAGCGGCCGATGCCGGACATCGTCGCTGAAGCGCGCACCCTGGCGGATGCCGGGTACCATTCTCTCATCCTCATCTCGCAGGACACCACGTTCTACGGCCGGCGGTTGTACGGCAAACCGCGGCTGGGCGCCCTGCTGGAACGCCTCGCGCGGGTTCGCGGCGTCACCTCGCTGCGGGTGATGTACGCGCACCCCGCGCACGTGACCCGGGAACTGGCCGATGCGATGACCGAACTCGGGCCGGTGTGCCGCTACCTGGATCTGCCCATCCAGCACACCGACGATGCGGTGCTGCGGGCGATGGGACGCCCCGGCCGTGACACCGTCCTGCGCAGCGTCGCCCTGCTGCGCGAGCGTATCCCCGGTATCGCGCTGCGTACGACCGTGATGACCGGATTCCCCGGCGAAACTGTCGCACATGCGCGGCGGCTGCGCGACGACCTGCGCACGCTCGCGTTCGACTGGCTGGGATGCTTCGTTTTCTCGCCGCAGCCCGGGACGCCTGCGGCGCGCCTGCCTGGTCGCATCCCGAGGGCGGAAGCACACGAACGCCGTGACGCGATCATGCGCCAGCAGCGGGAAATCACCGCCCGGGCGAACCGCGCCCGGATCGGCACCACCGTGCAGGTACTCCTGGAAACTCCGCGACGCGGCCACGCCGGGTTCCAGGCGCCAGAGGTGGACGGCGCGGTGCTGTTCAGGTGCGACGCGGGCACGCCGGGGACCCGCATCAGCGCGCGCATCATCGAAGTGTCACGTGACGGATACGATGTGGTCGGAGTCACCGTCGGCGGCCCGCTCACACAACATCTATGTACTCCTCGCCCAGGTCGGGCGCCCGTGCATCGATCTCCTCCCGGATGACTGCGCCCAACCGCCGGATCCCTTCGTCGATCTCGTCGTCCGATGCGAACGAAAAGTTGAGCCTGAATGTATTTCGGCCCCCGCCGTTGGGGAAAAACGGGGTTCCCACCACGTAGGCGACGTTGCGTTCCACCGCCCGGGTGAACATCTCCAAGGCGTCCATCCCCGCCGGCAGCTCCACCCAGATGAACATCCCCCCGGACGGCCGGTTCCATCGCACCTCTGAGGGAAACGCACGTTCCATGGCGGCGAGCATCCGATCCCGTTTCGCGCGGTAGAGGGCGACGATTTTCGCGATATGGGGAAACAGCAGGTTCGACCGCATCGCTTCAAACACCACGTACTGCCCGAACGTCTCGGTGCACAGGTCCTCGGCCTGTTTGGCGAGCGTCACCTTGTTACACACATCCGGAGGCGCGGCCAGCCACCCGATCCGAAACCCCGGTGCGAGGATCTTGGAAAACGAACCGAGGTACAATACCCGTCCATCATCGTCCATGCTCTTGATGGGCGGCTCCGGTTTGCCTTCGAACCGCAGGAAACCGTAGGGATCATCCTCCACCACCAGCAGATCGAACCGCCGCGCCAGCTCGTACACCCGCCGACGACGCTCGCCGGGCATGGTCACGCCGGTGGGGTTTTGGAAGGACGGCATCAGATAGATGAATTTGGGCGACTCGTTGCGTGCAGAAAGGTAGCACAGCTTCTCTTCCAGCGCATCGGGGATCATCCCGTCGCCGTCCATCGCCACGCCTTCCACCTGCGCCCCGAACACCCCGAAGGTCAGCAACGCACCCAGGTACGTCGGTGCATCCGTAATCACCCGGTCGCCGGCATTGAGCAGCACTTTGGACACCAGGTACAACGCCTGCTCCGATCCGCTGGTAATGACGATGTCCTGCATCCGCTGCGACACGCCGAGATGCTCTTCCATACCCCGCGCGATGGCATCGCGCAGCTTGTTATGACCCTCCGTCGTCCCGTACTGCAGGGCGTCACGCGCGTGCTCCTCCATCACGTGGCCCACCACCGGCTTGAGGCCTTCCACCGGGAACGCGTCCGGGTTGGGCAGCCCTCCTGCAAAACTGATCATCCCCGGCTTGTTGAGGAGCTTCAGCAACTCGCGGATCTCTGAAGCCCGCAGCCGCGCGGCTGCCTGTGAGTACCGTCCCTCGAAACTGATCGCCATGATTCCCCCGCGCACCATGCGTCCATCGCCAACGGTTCAGCACCGACCCGATCGCGCCATTCCACAGCTCCGCCGATCGCACACCTCGCACCATCTACATTACGAAAAAAACGGACGGTATGCAATCAGGGGGAACCCGCGCCGCACAACCGTCTCCTCCTGTGCCGTCACATCCACCCATTCACCACCGGTTGCCGCCCCGACGGAAAACAACCCGATTGCACCATCCGACGCCCCTCTTGACAATCCTGCACGCATATTGTATAATGAAGTTGACACGAGTATCCAGTGACTCGTGATCGTCTCATGGCTTCGTAGGGCTCTATCGGCACGGAGGATACGCCCGCAGTACATACGCAGCACCAGATCGCCGTTGCGTAAGACGACCGCTCTCCGCGGTCGTGGGCGTGCCGATGGATAGTCTGAGAGGTTCTCCGCAACACACACTCCACACAGCGCCGCCTTCCATGGCTCCGCTCATGTCTGTCACAACCCGCTGATCGTCGCGGCAACGACGGCATCCGCCGGAACCGGAAGGAATCGGACATCGCACCCGGTTCGCACTTCCGGGAACACCCCTACGTCCGAAACGGCACGACTGCACCACAGATACCCCTCACTAAAAGGGAATGGCACCCCCGGAGCCTGACCGGCCCCGGGACACACTTGATACAACAGCGTCGGACGCTCGTACAACCGCCCGACCGAGGAACACATGAGAAGCTCACTGAAGACCATCCGCGGGCTGATCGCGATCGCAGCGGCAGCAACCATCGCCGCCGGCGCCGTCGCGGCATTCCGGCATCCCTACGGCATAAATGCATGGGACTACCCAAACCAGGGGGTGGACCTGCTCAAGGAAGCGCACATTACCCGGTACCGCAACTTCACCAGTTGGGGCGACGCTGAACCGAGGGACCTTGCCCCCGACGCGACCGGCGGATACAACTGGTGGCACAATACCCTGGCGCTCGCCGCGTGTGTGCGCACCGGCGCCAAGATCTCCCTGAGCGTGTGGGGTTCCCCGGCGTGGGCGCAGTCACAGTCGGGCGTACGACTGTCCTACAGCCCGGCGAAGTACGCGGAGTTCATCACCGCCATGCTGCGCCATGCCGACGCCATCGCGCCCGACGCGGTGGAGTCGGTCGACCTCGGCAATGAGGATCTGATCTGGGAGACCCCGCTGGAACGCGATCCGTCCTGGTACTACGCGGACATCCTGCGGGCAGGCTACGCGGCCGTCAAGGCACACAACCCGAACATCCTGGTCATACCGGCGTGTGTCTGGCAGGATGCGGCGCACCTGCTGGACGAAATGTACCAACTGGGACTCAAAGAGTGCTTCGACCGCATCAGCATACACCCGTACAGCACCGACCCGCGAGCGCCGGTGGAGAACGGCCGCGTGTCCCACTACCCGACGGTGATGCGCTACATTAAATATATCGCCGATCAGAACGGGGACGCGTTCAAACCCGTCTGGAACACCGAGTATGCCTACAAGGTAGACGTGGACGAGGTCACGAAGACGGACCGGCTGTGGTACACGCTGGAACAGTCCCGCCGGCTCGGATTTATTGAAAAGGCTTTCATGTACCCCGGGATCACCGGGTACCACAACGATTCCTACGACATCGGCGGGCTCATCTACGCGATGGGCCCCCATCCATGGGAACCGGCGGTTCCGTGCGTCCCGACCACAGCCTACTACATGTACCAGTCCTACAGCGGATCCCACCCCCTATGGGATTCCGCCTCCCCTGAACCGGCGGACGCCCTCCCCCCGGCGTCCGCCGACGCTTTCATACCCAATGCGGGTTTTGAGAACGGTGCGGCCGGATGGACAGGCGCGACCGTGGATCTGACCTCGAGCCGGTCCGGTGCGGCATCCGGACGCGCCGCGGGCACGGGAGCCATCACCAGCGCACAAAAGATTACTCTCGAGAAGGGACGGCTCTACGAAGTGGTGTTCTGGACGAAGATTTCCGCCGCCGATCCGAAGAGCTTCCGCCTGGAATGTCCCATTATCCCGGAAGGCATCCCCGGCTGGCACTGGCCGCCGATGTACGACGGCCTGGTGGACACCCGGCGCTACCCCGGCGGGTGGCGCCGCGTGCGGTACATGCTGTTTACTTCCAGCGCTCCGACATTCACCGGCAAGGTGACCCTGCGCTTCAACGGCGCCGGCTCCGGTGCCGGCACCGCCGTTTTTTGGATTGATGACATTTCAATCCGGAGACTCGACCTGACCGTTCCCGCACCGGTCGCGAACCTCCCCCCGGTTCCCCCCACCGACCTGCGGTGCAACGGTCAGGCGAATCCGGATTCCGTCACGGGAATCCCGGTGCTCGCATGGCGTTTCCGGGACCCCGATCCCTATGACAGCCAGTCCGCATACCGCATCATCGTCTCCACCAATCCGTCGGACGCGGCGGCGGGTGTCGGATCTACGTGGGATTCCGGATGGCGGGAGTCGCTGCGCTCGTCGGCGGCGTATGCCGGCCCGGCGATCGCGCCGGGGTACGCCTATTTCTGGCGGGTCATGACGCAGGACGGGTTCTGCGCAGCCAGCTCCTGGTCCGCCGTGGCGCACTTCTCGGCAACCCGCAACCATCCGCCGGCGTCGCCCGACGACCTTCGATGCGACGGCGCGACCGATCCCACGGGCATGTCCAGTCCGCACCCCGTGCTCTCCTGGACGCACCACGACATTGATCCGTGGGACGCAATCCCCTCGGGATTCCATCTCTTCATCGCCACCGCCCCCATGGATGCGGCAGCCGGCAACGGCACGGTGTGGGACAGCGGGTTGGTGCACTCATCACAGACTGCGGTGGCATACGGCGGACCGGCGTTGGTCCCCGGTGCCACCTACTACTGGACGGTGCGTTCACGCGACACCATCGGCGCGCTGAGTCCGCTTTCGCCGGTGGGTGTATTCAGCATGGCACAGAACATCTCCAACACGCCGCCGGACACTCCCCACAGCCTGACCTGCGACGGCGTGATGTTCCCTGGCCCGGTCGCCTCCACGGCGGCCCCCTTGCTCGGCTGGATTTTCAGCGACCCGGACAGTGACGACCGCCAGGGTGCGTACCGCGTACAGGTGTTTCCCGACGAGACGGAAACTGCGCCCCTGTGGGATACTGGCAAGGTCGCCTCCACGGCAACGTACGTCCGGTACGGCGGGCCGGCGTTGGCTCCCGGCACGACGGTGTACTGGCGTGTCATGGTCTGGGACCGCTGGGACGCGGCGAGCGGATTCTCGGCCGCTGCATCCTTCGCGATTCGCCGACCGGCGGTCAACACCCCGCCGAACGCTCCGACGCAGCTGCGGTGCGGCGGCGACGTGAATCCCGTCAACGTGTCGGTGCCATGGCCGTTGTTGTCCTGGACGTTCAGCGATCCGGAACCCGATGATACGCAATCGGCGTGTGAAGTCCGCGTGGCGTCTTCACCGGCGGCGCTGGGTGCCGGCGGCCCGCTGCTGTGGAACAGCGGTGTGGTGATATCGTCAGCATCATTCCTGGTGTACGGCGGAGAGGCGCTCGCGGGCGGTACGACCTGCTGGTGGCAGGTACGGGTGCGGGACTCCCGCGGCGCAGAGAGCCCCTGGTCTGCGACAGCGCTGTTCGTGACCGCGTCCACACATACCGTCGCTCCACCACCGGGAGTCAACAGCCCTCCGTCGGTCAGCATCGTTGAGCCCGCCCCGGGCGCGACGGCATGGAGCACCTCTTCGGTGCGCGTGAGCGCCGTGGCTTCAGACCCGGACGGTGTGATCGTCTCGGTCGAGATGTTCATCAACGGGGTGTCCACCGCAGTCTTCACGAACACCGCAGGCGGCGCATCCCTCAGTGTTTCCGTAGAGCTCACGGGACTCGTACACGGAACCAACACGGTACGCATCGCGGCCACCGACAACGACGGGGCATACTCCTGGGCGGAAACGCCGGTATTCTGTACGGGCGCGGTGGCGCCGACGGAACCGGACCGTGCTCCCGATACACCCCTTCCGGCAGTTCCGCCGGTATTCTTCACGCCGGAAGCGCTGGTCCCCGGGACGGTACGCGTCATCGGCGGGACCAACGGCTGGCTGCAACCGTCACGCGGCGACCGCGCGCTGTTCCTGGCGGTTCCGGTGGAACACGGGGAGATCACGGTGGCGGTGTATACTCTTTCGGGACGACCGGTGTGGAAGGGGGTTGTCCGAGCACAGCGCGGCGGCGCGGGCATCATCGCCTGGGACTGTGTCAACCAGGACGGTGAAGCTGTCGGATCCGGCGTGTACACCCTGGTGGTTCGCGGCGCGGGCATCGCAGCGTCCCGGCGCATCGCGGTGGTTCGGTAGGCGTCGAGCAGTACAGCTCAGCGGTTCCATCGGCCGACAGTCCGGTCTACCCCCCTAGCCGGCTGTCGGCTTTCTTTTTCAGACGGAACGACGAGGCCATGCGGACCAGACGCGCATAGCCGCCGATTCCCAGCAGGAACTCCAACTCCTGCCGGCAGGAACGGTAGTACGGCACCCGCGCATGGCGCGTCGTCCCGCACAGATCGCGTTCCTGGTATACATCCTCAATGGTGAGCACCCCTTCCTTGATGACCAGCGGGTACATGATGCAGTTGAGCGACTTGAGCGCCCAGCGGTGCATGCCCCGTTCCGCCGCGTACACCTGCGGTGCGCAGCGACCGTCGGACAACTGGAACGCGCACCGACCGCCCTCCACCCGCGTAGCACATACCCGGCCTGACGGGGCGTCAACGTCCTTCCAGGAACCCCAGAACCACCGGCGGGGATCACGGTTTCGTTTGCCCGCCATGAGCGGTTCCATGCCGCGGGCATGCCGCAGGACAAGATCACGCTCCCCTAGATCAACGTATACCCCCTCGCAACAGCACCGTCCACGGCAGCGCCCCAGGTCGCAGACGGCGGGAACACCATCGGTGAAAATGCGCGGGTCCACCGACAGCGCGGTGTACGGGGTACGCCCCCAGCGACGGGCAGGCGAGCGGCCGAGAGTGATGGTGGGAAATTCTGGGTGCTTCATGTGCGGTTTTTTTCAGGTACGTTGCGTCAGCGGACGTGCGGTATTGTTCCAGTATTGCACCGGTTTGCCATCCATACCTCGCTGGTCCTCGAATCGCATTCCGTCACCTTCGTAAAGAACGCAGGCATCCCGGCATCGGTGCCTGCGCCGCGGTTCACCAGGTCGACGCGCGCCGTGTTCGGGGCGGTGTACACCAAGTACACCGCGGGGTCGACGTCAAACAGCACCGCCCCGGCGATGCCGGCTGCGTTCCCCCGGCGGAGGACCATCCGTTGCTGCGGCTATGCGTCGACAATGAGCGACAGGAACCGGTAGCGCATGCGCTGCGCGAACAACGTCTCGTCCAGCTTGTCACGGGTGTGCTCGTACAGGTAGAACCGGACCTTGCGCAGTGCCCGGCCGAACAGCACCCGCACCAGCCAGGCGATCTGCGGCATCCGGTCGGAGGCATACCCCGCGAGCACCTCGATTGCCGGCAGCGCGTAGCGGCGGTACAGCTGCGCCCCGAGACGCAGCGTCGGCAGCACGTTGGCGGTCACATCAACGTCCTGCAGGATCCGAAACCCGCCGCGCCGGGCTGCGGCGACGAAATCCTCCCAGACGTGGGTGGTGCGGTAGTAGCGCATCCGATAGATCCGAAAGTAGTCCGACACCACGACGGCACCTCCCCGAGCCAACAGCCGGCGACATTGCTGAAACGTCCGGTCCAACCGCAGGTACTGGCAGGACTCCGACATCAGGATGACATCGAACGAACCGCCGATGGCGAGGTCCTCGAACGTGGAAGCGTGGAACGGGATACCCGGGTTCTTGCGCGTGAATACCTCCCGCTGGTAAGCATCCGGCGACACCGACTGAACCGCGTACCCTTTCGCCGCCAGCATCCGAGCCACCTCGCCCGTGCCGGCACCCACGTCCAGCACCGAATGAGCACCCGCGGGGAACAGCTCCACGAGCTTCCCGACATAGCGCTCCTGCGCAACGCGCAGTGTTTCCAGCGTCGGCGCGGCGGCGGTGTCTTCGAAGTACCCGAAGTGCAGGCACTCCAGTCCGAGCACGTCCCGGAAGAACTTCAGGTTCCAATCGGTCTTCGGCGGCATGGTTTGACTTCTCCGCGGTGTTTTTTGTAGAACGTGGCATTCATTGGACGCACCGGATGCGAGTGATCATGCCGCCATCGTCTAGTGGCCTAGGACACCAGCCTCTCAAGTTGGGGATCGCGGGTTCGACTCCCGCTGGCGGCATGTGATTCTTCCCCCTACGGATATGCAGCGGCTTTTCATACAAACTATGACCGGCTTCCGCAAGGTGCCGAACTCCCCGCCATCAACACCACCGATGCACCAGCGGGCCGTTGCGCTCCTGGCTACCCTGTCGGCTGTATTCCTGTGCTGCTGCACGCGCGCCGTCGCGCCCCGGACACCGGCGGTCGCACCGGCCGGCGTATCCGCGTCCGCGCCGGACGATCCCTGCCCGGGCACCAACCGTGAGGTTCTCGACGTACTGTCCCGCATGGACGACGCCGGGCGAGCACGGCCGGGGGAAGTCCGGCAGCCCGACACCCCGCACCACCCTCATTTCGGCGCACCGTACCGGGTGGAAGCCGGCAGCCGTACCGTGTTCTCCGACGGGTCGGTACACACCGAACTGCGCCTGCGGGCGGAACGCTTGCCGCCCCCACTGATCCGGCTCTCCGTTCGGAGTGGAACAACGGCACGAGTCACCGGCGCCTCCCTGACCGGACCCGACGGTGTCAGGCGCACCCCACGCCTCCCGCCTTCCGTGTCGGATGCGGTGACCGTCATCTTCGACGAGGTGCCGTCGGGAGACGTAACCATCACGGTTCTGTGGAGCGGCGATCCCGGTCGCTACTCCATCGACCTGGACACCTCCGGCGAGTGACGTTCCGCACCGCTCGTCAGCGGCGGGCACCCGCCCGGCGCAGCAGGTTTCCCAGGTCGCTCGGACCGTCATGTTCCGCCCACCGCAACGCGGTCCATCCGGCGCGGGTTGCACGGTGGGGATCCGCCCCCGCCGCCAGCAGCACGGCGACCACATCCCGACGACCTTCCTTCGCCGCGCGAATCAGCGCCGTCTCGCCCGATGCGTCAGCGGCATTCACGTCGGCGTCTGCGGCGATGAGATCCCTGATCACCTCCCGGAAATCCCGTGCGGCAGCCAGCATCAGCGGGGTTTCCCCGAGACGGTTGGACACATCCGGATCGGCTCCCGCCGCGAGGAGTGCACGCACGACGTCCCGGTTCCCTTCGTACGATGCATACCAGAGCGCGGTACAGCCGTCGTTATCCCGCGCATTCAGCGCAGCGCCGGTGGAAACCAACAGCTGCACCAGCGGCAGGTTC
>Ga0308414_1002912_pt1 | contig 11037 bp, 7 predicted proteins | sample HotsprSampleOS50_FD_205667 | JGI IMG/M metagenome (GOLD analysis project Ga0308414, IMG submission 205667) | Hot spring phototrophic mat microbial communities from Octopus Spring, Yellowstone National Park, Wyoming, United States - 20090730_OS50 ... | reverse complement strand
AGAGCCTGCGTAGTACCCCACGTCGGTAATACCCGCCGGCCCAGGTGAACTCCCCCAGAATCAGAGCATTACCGCTGCACTGCTCAGCTTTCGAGTAAACTCCCGCTAGCCCCTGGGCGTCCAGCGGCGGAGCTTCAGAAACCAGCACACGAAACTGCTCGAGCGTGCCCCCGGCCTGCTTCCAGTCCGTAACATCACCCTTCGCGGGCAGGCCGGGCAGTTCGACGATTCGCAAAGAGGCGGCGACCGGAAGCAGATGCCCCGCTACCGCCGCCGCATGCTTGCGGCCCGGCGCGTCGTTGTCGGGTAGGATGACGATGTGCCGATGGCGGAAGTGGTCAAGCCAACCGCCATAAAGATGACTTCCGCCGCTACCGCCAGGATTACAGGAGGCGGCGAGACCCCAGTCTTCGAGCGTCGCCACGTCCTTTTCGCCCTCCGGAAGGAATACCGTATCGGCGGCGAGGACCCTCGGCAGTCGGTACGGCACGCGCGGGCACTCGCGGAACCGATACTCGGCGCCATCGAAATCCAATTGGTCCGAGACACGTTTCCGGGTAGGCTTCCCGTTGGTGCGAGATGCCCGGGCATCGGGCATGTACTTGCCCTTGTCGAGGCCAAGCACAATGCCGCCCTCGGGGACGCCGCCGCTGCGCTCCGGATCGGTTGTACCGGCGCGCTCGACGCCGCTCGGCCGCACCTGCACAAAGGTCTTCGAGCCATCCGGTCTCCGGTAGCGGACCACCTCGTAGAGCAAGTCGCCGTTCTCATCGGTGTAGAGGTAGCGATCCTCTTCGCGCCAGCCGCCGGCGGAGGGTTTCGCGGGTTTTGTTGGTTCGCTTCGGCCCACAAGCCGGAAGATCTCGGCTTTGCGCGTGGGGAAGTCGCCTCCGTGGAGCGCCTCCTCGAGGTCGAAGATGTCCCTTCCCCGCCCGCACTGCGAATGGCAGAACCACTGGCCGGTCTCCGGATTGATCGAAAAGTTCGGATCCTGGCCCTGATGGATCGGGCAGGGAGCGTGCCATTCGCCGCCGGGCTTCTGTTTCAGGCCGGGCACGCGGGCGCGGTAATAATCCGCGATCTCCCCGGGGGTGAGCCGGATGGGTGCGGCGGGCTCAGCGCGCATCGAAGGCCGCCTCCGGCTTTACCTCGCGTCCGCGCAGCCAGGCTTCGACATCTTCGCGGCGGTAGCGCACGCAGGCCCCGGCTTTGATATAGGTGGGGCCGGTCTTGCGCTGCCGCCAGCGCCGCACGCTGGCGAGCGACACCCGCAGCAGTTTGGCTACCTGTTTCTCATCGAGAAGCTCCATTTCGCACCTCTGAGCCAAGGTGCGAAAACTCGACGGCGGGGCGGGTTTCTCGGCGAAAACTCCGGCAGGTGTATAAAAACAAAAACAAGAAAAATGTTCCGGCGGTACGCCGAGAATTCGGCGGCCTCTTCAGAACTTGTAGGAAGGCCCGCAACCGAGCTGGAACGCCGTCTGGTAACCCGCCGCCGTGGCGGGGATCGGATCCCCATCCGGGATCTGGAAATGCTCGCGGAGACGCTTGCGGATGGTCTCGACGTGCTTTTGCTTCTTGGCCCAGTCACGGGTCTGGACCTCGAGCGCCCGGTGCAATTCCTTGTCGCGGTCCCTGGCCGGTTTGAGGACCGCCTCCGGAACCCGCCGCTCCGGTTTCTGAAGCACGCCCTTGTTTTCCGCCATCTCCCGGAGCAGGACCCACGCCTGGTCCGGTTTCCCGTTGCGCTTGTCCTCAAACCCGAACTCGGCGTAGTTCATTGTGGAGTACTCGTCGCCGCGCTTCACCTGGACCCGTTCATCGCTCAGGAAAATGATGGCGACATCTTTGTCCCACGTGAGCGGCGGCGCAGGCTGTTCAAGTTGCGCCACCTCCGCATGAGCCTCGTTCCGCGCCTTCTTCTCTTGTTGTCTCCGGAGGAACGCCTCTTCGAATTCCCGGCGGGCTTCCGCCTCTTCAGCCAGCATCTCCGGCGTCATGCCAACACCGCCCATCCCCGCCGCTTCCCAGCTTCGCCGCCGCCGGTCCAGTTCGGTCAGAAATCCCGATCGGACTATATCGAACAATTCCTCCCGATGGGGATCTGCCGCTGCGGCAACAGCGGCATGCCCGTCCGCGTAATTCACGGCCCCTTCGAGCACCTCATCGAGCCACACCCTGATGTCCATGCCGGGATCAAGCACGTGCCCTTCGATCAGTGCGAACAGATGAGCTTTGACCACGTCGACCAGATACGTCCGGATCGCCTCCTCCCAGTCTTCGCGTGCCTTCCCCTGCAAACCGGACGAATCGGGGCGCAAATGCGGCCGCAATCGCCGGAGGGCATCAGATTTGGCGAGGTCAACGCTGGAGTTCATCGTGATCCTTCGCTCGACCTGATGAATCAGGAAACTGGACGAAAAAGGCCAAGTCCGAAGCTGCTCGAATGGCCGAGGCGAATCGGACCTCTAACCGGCGCTGGAAACCGGAGCAGGAGCCGATAGCCGCGCCGGTCGCCAAGGAAGGCCGCTTTGTTTCGCTCCGTGCGGGGGAGGTGAACCGCGACCCATTCCGGGTCCGCTGGTTGTTCTACAATCACCTGTTCCGCCTCACCGAATCCCCGTAATGATAGCTCGCGCCGGACTTGGTTCTCTATCGATTCCCGCAGGCGAGGCTTCCCTCCCCTTAAGTGGTGCCGCGGAGGCACGTAAGGCGTGACCGATTCCCATACTGCCGCCGTAGCGCCGTCGAAACCGGGAGGCAAAGGTACGGCCCGATCCAGGGGTACGAGACGTACCTTCCAAACATCGACCCGATCGCCGGAAGCGGCCCACGAGAATTGCCTCCCTGCCGCTCTCAGCAAAGCCTCCTGTTCCCTTTCATCAAACGGGCGACCATTCCGCCAAGCCAGGAGCCGTACTGGTTCACTCTCCTCGCACCAGACCAGGTATTCCGTATGCTGGTGGCCTTTCAGCGGTTTGCCGTGCGGATCTTTGCCAGCCATCTCCGCAACGCCTTTACGGACGCTAATAGGTGCTTTGCTCCAGGTAATCTGAGAGTCGCCAGTGAGCATGACCAGCATCTCTTTCAGCACGGCGCCGCGGAACTTCGCCGTCAGCCGGACGACGGCTCGGGCTTCAGGCGGCACGTTCCAGCCGATGGCGAACTGGATCAGGTTTGTTTCCCGGTAGGATTTCCGCGGAGTTCCAATTTCTCTCACGGTCGGACTCGCCAGCCGCAGAGCGTACATCCACCGCGCTCCTGGAGGCACAGAACGCTTGGCGGCCTCCGAATCGTCGGTCACCCGCTCGATGTCCTCTCGAGTAGCGCTTGTCTCGGGCACAAGCACTGGCACTGCGGCGGCGGTCCGAACCAAGTCGAGCTTGCAGTTGGGTTCCGGAGCCTCAGCGGGGTCCTCCTGCACTGCGAAGCGCGTGAAGGCTTCGGCGCGGCCAAAGTAGGTCATTCGCTTGAGACATTCGTTCAGCGCTTCGGTGAGATCCTTCTTCCAGTGGTCACCCTCCAGGAACCACCAGATCGCTCCGTCATCGTCCGCCGGTAGGCAAACGTAATTATCCTGAGCGAGGCTGGTGCTATAAGACCGGACGGCTGCCTTCTTCTTCTCCTTGGGATTCCATCCGAACTCTACCGGAAAATACTGGCGCAACGGAGCCCCGCGCTGTGCGTGGACCGGCAACTGGAACTCGTACGAACTCTTGCATAATGCCTCAATCAACGGATCGAGCCATCCGTGAGCACGGTCGGGATCCTCGCGGCACCACTGGTACCAGCGCGCCACAACTCCGCGAACCAGACGCCACGGGCTCGGCGGCCACTCGCCATAGGGGTCATCAAACGGATTGACGCGCCAGGGAGTGGCGTGGAAGCGCCCGAGCGGAAAAGTCTGCTTGAGCACAATCCGCATGGCTACTCGCTCTCTTCATCGTCCTCAGCGCCGTCTGTCTCATCTTCCGTTTCCTTCTCTTTGTTTTCTTTCTCCTCGCCGGCGCGGTATAGTTCTTCCTTCGGCCAGAAAATGTCCGTGACTTCGGGCTGTTGGAATCCCGCCGCCTTGATCGCGTCCTGGATGTTCACGTCAATCGTGACTTCCTGGCCTTTGTCATCGGTGAGCCTGGCGCATTTGAGGTGGCAACCCGAGCGGAAACGAAAGGGAATCTCGGACAACCGCTGAATCTTCCAGAGCGCCAACGCAACCAGGAACTCCTTTTGCGGTTGCGTTAGTCCAAGAGTGACTTTGCCATTTGTCCTGCCAAACGAGCGCACCAGTGCCGTGTCAAGGATGAACGTGGCGCGAATCTCGCGCGCTGTTGCATCATCGACGGCGAAGATCGGCTGGCCGGAAGTGGTCTTTCCGAGCCGGTCGAACTTGACTCCTGACCGATCGACGCGCGAGGCTCCGAAAGCCTCCAGGTGGGCTGTCAGAACCCTCGGAATCTTAATCTGCCATTGGGGAAACAGCACCCCGTGGACCAGAGCATTGGGGTCGTAGCGGAAGATCGCCTTGAAGACGTTCCACCATTTGTCCGCAGGAGGATGCGCTCGTGAACTCCCCGGCAAGACGATCCCGAACTCCTCGACCAACTTTTCTTCGAATTTCCCAGATGCGGCGGCATTGGCCTTGGACTTACCCTTCTTGCCCTTACTAGAATCGGAGGGGGCCGTCGGTAGGCCCTCTCCGTCCAAAGTTCTTCCCGCCAGGAAGTACGTCGAAGCGATCCGGTGTCCTTCGGTCAAGCTGGTCACGACCACTTCCCGCTTCTCAAGTGGGAGCTTGCCATCCTGCAAATCGCCGGTTACGCAGCGCAAGTAGGGCATGCCTTGGAGATCATCTACGAGTTCGTAATCGTGCGCTCCCCGCATGCAAAGCGCCTCCAGATGGTTCGCCATGCTGGCGGCGCTGTCGACGATACACACATTCTCAATGTCGCCGCTTTTTCGAGGCGCCTTGTAAATGACGTGCCCCACCTCCGGAAATCCGGCGGGCTGGAAACGGTCGAGCCCGGCAACGGGTTCAAAGAAGGCGAAGAGCACGAGCGGTTCGTGTCTCGCGAAAATACCGCTTGGTGTAAGGGTTTCAGGCATAGGCAAAATCTCCTTTCTCTCGTTGAGGGCGAATCCAGCGCTGAATCAGTCTCCCCCGCTCGCGCAGAGGAATCGTAAACAGAAGCGACGCCAGCAACCGTTCAGGATCTTCGAGGAACCATGGCGCCGCAGCCCTGACTAACCACGTCTTGGCCATCGCATAACGGCTCATAGCAAAGGCCACTGCGGTATCAACCTGTCCAGTTCGAATGAGAGCGATTAGCCTGCGTGCGGCTGCCGCGGTGCGCGCGCCGCTTTCCGGATCGAGCAGATTGTCCTCGGAACCGGGCGGGCGCACGGGTTGCAGGTCGAACAGGGGCTGGACAAGTCCAAACATCGCCAGCGCCCCACCGATCGGACCGTTGCTGCCTTCCTGGCGTGCAACTCTTGTGCGGACGGACTCGGGCACGCTGCGCCAATCGAAGAGGGCGAGGCGTGACAGCCAGCGCTCCAGTAACGGTTCATCCACTTGGCCATCGAGCCACGCATTCACATGCTGACAGGATGCCGGCAGATGGATGCGGGCGGGCGGCTCCTCGCGGGAATTATCCTTCGTTGCTCTCTCCCAATCGAGCACTCGACGAGCAAGCACATTTGCGAGCACACGTGGCAGCGTTCCGGATCCCCATACCCAGCGCAAGGGGGCTTGTTTCGGATGTACATACCGGCCATATTGCCAATCGACACCGAATCGATACAGCGCGAACGGCCGGCCGGCGGGGAAGCCTGAAACCACGGCCATCGCCAACCGCGCTTCGAGGGGTGGAGCTTCACCGCCGAACAATGCCGGAAGCCACTCAACCGGCAATGGTTCCCATGAGATCTGCCTTGCGCGATAGCTTTGATTGCGATCGAGTTTGTCCAGCGAAGCCACAACCGCGTCCAGCAAGACGCACGCTGCCGCCGGATCCGACGGAGACGCAGCTAGTTGTATCATGGCGCGCTCGATCGGACCTCGCAGTCCCGCGAATCTCCATCGTTTCCCCTTCTTCTCATCCCGCGGCAATCGATCAACGAGCGCGAGGAGTCGTTCAAGTACACTTGCCAAGGACGTCGCCGCTTCGGTTGCGTGATTCGGTGCGTCGCTCGCTGGCAGGACGATACGTCCTTCAAAACGCGGCTCAAAAGTATTGGCGCTGGTCGTGCGGCCCAGGGAAAAACGCAGGAAATCAGTAATCCCGGCATCCACGCCGCGCTCCACGATTGCGGTTGCGAACGCGGCCGGGGTAACAGCGCCTCTGCCACGAACCTCCGCGCGGCCGCGGGCGACCAGAGCGCGGACCTCCGGCAGGGTCATCGGTCTTTCCCACACCGGCGCCCAGACTTCAGCGTTGTCGCGCCCTGCTTCCCCGGAAAGGGCAGGCGCGGCTGCTTGGGTTACGAACGGAAAGGCTCCGACGGCGCGCGCCCGCGAGCCCAGTCTCCTCGACGCAGCCCCCGCGAAAAAGGGAAGCCCCTCGCATGCCAGCGCCATGGCCCAGGGGGAGAGGGGCTCCTCGCGGAATGCCCCCTGTCCTGTGTTATAGAGCTTGTTCGCGTGACTGAACCAAGAGGCCGCATTCAGTCCCTCCACCATCCAACCCAGCGGCTGGCCCATCAGCCAAGAGTGGAGTTCAGAGCGAATGTCGCAAGAACTGTTAGAGTTCTTTGTGGGCTTCTTTCGCGCCTTTGCCTCGCTCACGCCCGCGAGTTCATTGACAGCCTTTCTCCACCCATTCGCGAACACCCGACGACTCTTCCCTAGTCTGTCGGCATTACCGCCTCTACCAAGCAAGAGATTGAAATGCACTTCCCGAGTGCTTGGCACGGCGTGTGCGACAAACAACTCGAGAGCCTCTTCAGCGATCTCACTCTGCCACACCGCGAGCGGCGTCCCCGATTTGACCTGCGTGCATTCTTTTTGTGTGTCAGCCCATCCGCGCTCGTACGGCGTCCACCGCTTGTTCTTAGCTACCTCCATCAGTTGATCGAGCAAGTCGTGAAGGCGGTCCGGCCCGCCCACGACATGCAGCACTTCTTCCTTCCAGGCGATCCGAACTTCCGGCCACTTCCGGGCGAGTACCCGCAACAAGCCCAGAGACGCCAGATAGTCGCCCAGGCTGTCTGGCCGCAGACCCGGAAGTGGAATCGCGGGGAGCTTACGCGGGCTTGAGTTCACGGGCTATCTCCTCAGGCGTGATGCTCTGCGATGGATTACTGCTGGCGCGCCAGTCAGCGGCGCGCACCAGCGCTTCCAGGTATGCAAGGACAAAGGGCCCAAGCCGTTTCGGTTCCCCATTCGGAATGACGTCAGCGTGGGCGGAATCATCGGCTCGCCACGGGCCGAGCAGATCGGAGACGAGCCCTGTCCAGCCGGCGCCAGTGAGCACGAAGCCGTCACTTTCCCAGTACCCCTCTGCGCCGTCTTTGGCGACGCTGAAATCCATAAGCCACGCCGACCCATCCACGTTGATCGCGCCAGGATCGCGAGGCACGCCAAAGACGTCATCACCGGTGTCCGTAAGGCTACGAAGAACCGTCCGCACTTTGCCGTGATGCGCCGCCGCCAAATACGCGGCGAGCGCGGGATACGACACTGAACCTTCACGATACTTGCCCCACATGGCGAGCGCCGATGCCGCTTCGTGCCGCAAGCCAGGACGGAACGCAACGTGGCCAGCCCAGCGAACACCAGCAGTCCCCGTCAGCCTTTCTAGTTCCTCTTTCTTGAGCTTCGTGCTCACTACCCAGCGCAGCCGGGTCACTGTGTTGCCGCCACGCTGACGCGGCTCGGAGGACAGCTCGAGGCAATCAGGCCGCAGGTCGCGGACGGAGTTGCAAATCCCATCGTTTGCTTGCACTGTGTCGATCGCGAGCACCGAAGGGCACTTAGCCCACGGCCCGCCGCTTAACGGGGGTATCGCAGGCAAGGCGTCTTGCCACTGGGGATGCGTTTTGCCGATATCGTGCAGCGCGGCGGCCTCAATCACCGCAGTACGATACGGTTCGCCGAGCTGGAGCGCATTGCAAATCTCTTCCGCATGGCGCTTCACGTCGGCCAGGTGCACGTTCAACGTAACCCAGGAGCCAATCTCTGTCCGTGCGTCATCCCGCAGGATTCGCCCGGGCCCCGCGCGTGGCGTGGCGGCGAGTTGATGTTTCGAATCGCCCGTCCAACCCACGGCCGAGTCATACCCGCCGACCTCACGATGCAGCATCACGACCATTCCCGGACGCAGTTCGCTGCGTTCCGTTCGTTCCCACTGCTCCGCTTCGTCATTCCACGTCCAGGAAGCGGACTTCTGCGACTTCAAGAACTCCTGCAAGCGAAAGACAGGTACCGGGCAACCCTCCTGGTCAAGATCCAGATCCGGCCCATCCAGATCTTCTCCCTTGGGCGGCGGACTGTTCTTGCCTTTCCAATCGCGCCAGAGCACGGTCACGTCCGCATCCGGATCCGTCGAGCGCACGAAGGCGCTGACATCGGCGAACCCTCCGTGCACATCCGGTTCTGTGGAGAACAAACTGTGGACATCGAGCGCACGAGGCATGGGCTCGGGCTTGGCCATGAGGGCACTTTGAATGTCAACACCGTGGTTGTTCTCGAGCTCTTGAAGCGCCTCAGCGAACGGCAGTCCGGAGAGATGGATAAGCGCCCCCAGGAGCTTCTTCGCCGTGTTGACATCCGAAGCATCGTAGGGCCCGATTCGCTCCTCCTTCTTTTTTCCTTTCCCGCTAGCACGAAGCGGCTCCCAGAACCATGCCTTGGCGTCGTTGTCGAGCCCGTCGCGATTCAGGCGGCCCAGCCGTTGAATGACGGATGGCCAGGGCGCCAGTTCGGACCACAGACGGTGCGCTGAGATATCGAGGCCGGCTTCCACAACCTGCGTACTCACGCAGATGAGGCCGGGATCATCAGGGATCGGTCCCGAATGCTTCCGTCGCTTGTCTTCGAATTTGAGCAACCGCGTTTCGTGCGCTTCCCGATCCTGACGGCGGAAGCGTGAGGTCAGCAAAATCTTGGGGGTGGGTTCACTAGGCAAAGCCAGGAAGATCTCGCGCGCCATCTCGACGGTATTGCAGACGATCAAGGAAAGGGTGCCGGCTTGGTGCTTGCCCTCGACCAGGTCTGCAATTCCTTTGGGATCGTTTTTCTCAGCCCACTGAACCGGGCGACTCGCCTTTCGCCTGGCGCTAAGAGCCGGATCGTTGAAGTTCAAATCTGGAGCGGCCGGAGTGTCGCATTTATCTCTTTTCCTGTCTGCGGTGGCCAAAAAGGATGCCGCCATCGTCGCACTCATCCAAGTCGTCAGGCACGGTTTGAGTGACTTGAAGCGTTTCCGCCGCATCCAGTCGAGCTGGACCGTGGTCCACAGCCCGGGCCCCATCAACTGCACCTCGTCGATAATCCAGCGGCAATCCTGATTGAGCAACCCGAAGTGCACAGGCCACTCATACCGGTTCATCGAGTAACCGCGATTGAGCACCCGCGACAAGAGTTGATCTTGCGTGCCGACCAATACCCACGGCTGGTCCGGCCTTCCCGCCCACTCCTCATCGATTCCACCACCCATCAATTGGTAAACGCTGATCTCTGGATACCCGGTCGCTTTGAGTCTTTCAAAGCACTTCCGCAGCCGCTCGACCGTCTGACGGACGAGGCTGCGCATCGGCAAGCAGTAAACCAAATGAAGGGGCTCGGCCTGTTGGGCAATCCTTCGCCATGCCCAGGCGAGCACTGCTCCTTCGGTCTTACCGAGGCCTGTTGGCACCGGCAAGATCTCGGGCAATCCGTTCAGAGCGACTTGCCGCTGCCACTCGTAGGGGTGGAAGCCAGCTGCTTTCTCGAAAAAGGCGTCAAAGTTCTCCGACTCGGTCATGCCGTCTATGCACGAATGCACTGTTTCGATTGATTACGGGAATTATACATCTGCGGAGAACCCCGACGGTCAAACGCCAAGTAGCCGCCCACTCCACTGTGACCAGATTTGTGCCCACCCTGTGCTTCTCTCTGCTGCGCGCGGTTGCGCACGGGTCGCGCGGGGAGGGCGGTAAGCGTTTGAACCCTTGGCAGATGTGCGCATGGGAGAGCAATCTGGCGCAATCCCGCTCAGTGTTTGATTCCACGTCGGGCGATGGTTCGGGACCAGGAGGTCGGTGGTTCAAATCCACTCGCCCCGACCATTTTCTTCTCCGCCGCCCCACGTTGTTTGAAGTTATCCCATCGCCGCCGCGGGCCGAAGCGCTCTTCCTGCCTACCCTCTGCTCACACCAATGCCATGCCCTGTAGGGGCGGACCAGCGTGTCCGCCCCCTCCGTGGGGCACGCCGCGACGCTTGCCACACCGGCAATTCTTGTGGAGCAAGCCGCCAGGCTTGCCATGCCGGCGGTCACGCCGGCAGAGGAACACAACCCCGGGCTGTACGGGAGTTCCAAGCGCCAACCGCCGCCAAGACTGGCGCCGTGGCCCGCAGGACTGCGCGCTCCACCTCAACCCGCCGCCGCCTCAAGTGGAGCAAGCCGCCAGGCTTGCCATGCCGGCGGTCACGCCGGCAGAGCCACACACACGCCACACGTACGGGGTTTCCGAATGCTATCCAGCCCGAACGCCTCCGCACCCCACCTCAACCCGCCGCGCCGCGTAGATGCCGCCCAGCGTGTCCGCCCCCTCTCTTCCTATCTCCGTGTCCTCCGTGGTCTGTTTTTCTCCGTGTTCTCCGTGTTCTGTGTGGTTTGCTTTTTTGCGTGTCCTCCGTGTCCTCCGTGGTTTGTTTTTCTCCGTGTCCTCCGTGTTCTCCGTGGTTTGCTTTTCTCCGTGCCCTCCGTGTCGTGTCCGATGTGGGGCAGGCTTTCTAGCCTGCGGCCGGCTTTCCAGCCGGCCTGGGCACCCTTTACCCACGGCCTCTCCTCCACCCAATCGCCCCGCCGCCCCAAGTGGAGCAAGCCGCCAGGCTT
>Ga0308414_1002911_pt1 | contig 11039 bp, 8 predicted proteins | sample HotsprSampleOS50_FD_205667 | JGI IMG/M metagenome (GOLD analysis project Ga0308414, IMG submission 205667) | Hot spring phototrophic mat microbial communities from Octopus Spring, Yellowstone National Park, Wyoming, United States - 20090730_OS50 ... | reverse complement strand
TGCTCTTACATAAAAACTTAAATTTTCTTGTGTTGTGAACGCATTATAGTATGCTCCAAATTCCTCGAATTTTTCAGCAATTTGTTTATAATTGTATTTTTTAGTTTTTTTAAACAAAATATGTTCTAATAAGTGAGCTAAGCCTGACTTATTACTAAAATCATCTCTCGATCCAACATTAACAAAAACTCCCATTGCAAAGGAATTGTAATAAGGGTTATTTTTAGTAATGATTTTAAATCCATTTTTTAAAGTTGTCTTTTCTATGTTATTATCAAAATATTTATAATTTTTGTTGTGTCTAAAATTTTTCATTTTATATTTTTAAAGAAATATGTTCAAATAATATTATAGTAAATTTTTAAATTCACCCAACAAATTTTCTATATCTAAACAAAAAATTGTTGGCGTATTTGTATTAATAATTTGGCAAATTCTTTCTTCAATTTTATTAAAATAGTCTTTTTTAGAAATACAAATAACTAAACTTTCTTTTTTTTCTATTATATTATTTTTCCATCCTTTTAATGAATCAGTGTGTGGAACTACATTACAACTAAATGTTAATTCTTCATTTAATAAAATTTTAGATATTTGAATACATTGTTCATAAGTTGGTAAAAAAATTAAAATTACACAAAAATTATTCATATTTTCCATAAAATTACCAATATTTGTATTTTAAGAAACTGATGTTTTAAAATTATTTTAAAATTATGATAGAAATATTTATTTTTTATTTACATATTATTGGCTCGATATATGCTTTTACTAAAAATTGGCAAAGTAAAGGTATTAGTGAAGGATTTCTATCAATAGGAGTAATAGCTTTATTTTTTACTATTGGATGGGCTTTAACTGGAACAATAGCAAGGTTAATTTATAATGATAACTTGAATATCTATTTTAATACAGATACACTTTCACTTATTTTATTAGTAATTCCCGAATCTATATTTTATTTTTATTTTTTTATCAAAGATAAAAACTAATTGTTATTAATTTTTAAAAATTTATATAATTTAGTCTGATAATTTGAAGTAAATTTAATAAAATAAACACCTTTTGGAAAATTATTAATATAAATATTTTTATTAAAATATTTATTGTTTATGTTTAAAATTTCTGAATGATTTAAAATTCCATTTATATCATAAATAGATATGTTTAAATTTAGATTATCCGTTGTTTCAATTTCTAAAGGTATGAAATTATTTGTAATGACTTGATTTATTGATACATTAAATAGAGGTATAAATTTCAACTTAAATTGAGCAGTTCCTTTACAAAATTCATTTAATTTAAGCAAACCATCAATTTTTTTTATATCTATACTTTTATAAGTAAATAAATCAACTTTAGAAAAATGAAGTTCAGTAGAATCTGGAATTGATGCAAATGTAATACCTTCAATAAAAATTATAGAGCCTGAATCTAATAATAATTTTGAAGCTGAAATACCTTTGATATTTATATTTAATTTTCCAAAGGAATAAGAGTATAATAGGTCTTTAGAATCTAAATCATTTTTTAGGAAAATATTTGTTGGATAGAAAAGATTATTATCAAAGGTAATTTCTATATCAATATTTTCTAATTTTAAGTATTTTAATGGTTTATCTAATATAATTGGAAAAGTTATTTGTGAGCCAGCATCAACTATATGTTTATCAATTCTTAGAGTAACAGCATATTCTTCTTTTGGAACATAAGCATTTAATAAAATTTCTATTGAATCTACACATTTAGATTGGTAATAAAATTTAGGTATTAAAATTTTATTCCCTTCTTGCTTAGCTTCAAATGTAATTTCAACATTAACAATACTATTTGATGAAATTGTAAATGGTATAGTTTTGCTAATAGTAAATTCGTTGCTGTTTAAATCAAAATCAAAAATATTAATATCAACATTAGAATTATTAATTAATTCGAATGATAATTTCTTTGTATTACCTATCCAAACATCATTAAAATCTAATATATTAGGAGATACAATTAGTCTTGGTTTTATTTTATTAGCAAAAATTTTAACGTTTTCTTTAAAATCACAGAATTTACTATAAAACTCTACGTATTCTATATTTTCTCCATATTCTAAATTTTCTGTTAATAGTTCTATAGTTAAATCCACATATTTACCAGGTGGAACAATTAAATAGTCTGTATAATCAATATAAATGTTATTTTTAGAATAGTTAAATAAAATAGTATCAGGAACTTGACCAGAATTATAAAATGTAATTATAGATGTTTTATTTTCTTCACAATGCTCTATTAATCCGAAATCAATTAAATTAGTGTTTATTACAGTTTTTGCAGTATAGTACGAACCTTCTAATATTACTTTTAATTCTTGTCCGTTAGGTTCTTTAGATTTTATTATTAGTTCATCTAAAAAAATTCCTTCTGTTGTTGGATTAAATGAAATTTGCAAAATGTAATTAGCATTAGGATCCAAAATTAATGGTAAATCTGGCAAATTTAATATTTTAAAATTATTTTTTGATAAGTTAATTTGAGTTATAGTGTCAGAAGTAAATCCATCATTTCTAATAGTTAATTTTAGTGCATTATTAGGTATTTTACAATAATTATCTCCAAAATTTAAAAATTCTTTATCAATGGATATGATTCTTCCGAAAGAACTTAATTTTAAAGGTATTTTATAATCTTCATTACAGGTAGCATTAGTTTCAATTATTAAATTACTATTAAACTTCGATTCTTTAAGTGAACTTATAATAAGGTCAAAATTAGTTTCTTGTCCAGAAAGTAAAACCATTGGTAATTTTATATTATATCTAATTTCCCAATTCTGATTCTCATTTTCGATATAAATATTATTTATAGATACATCTTGTGATTTTGACTTAATATTTATTTTATATCTAACTATATCTCCTACTTTTATTAAAGTATCAATGTAAATAGGGGAAAATAATATATCGTTATTTACAGCTATACCTTTCAAAGTAATTATAATAGTATCATTGCAGGGAACTACTAAAAATATTAAGGTATCTTTAAATAAACCAACACTTTTAGGTTGGAAACTATATCGAACTAAAGTAGAATCTAAGCTGCTTACTAAAATATTATTGCTATTATTAATAAAATCAAAGCTAAACTCTTTAGATTTAGTGTTAAATTTATGGATAGTACAATTAATATTTCCTAAATTTTTAATATAATTATCGATAATTTTAATATCATTTACACAAATTTTTCCAAAATCTATATTTTTTTCATATACTAATTTATGTGTATAGTTAGTAATTTCTAATTTTATTCGCCAATTCTTAAATAAATTAATTTTTGATAAATTATCTTTATATTTTATGTTTAGAGTATTATTAATAGTTTTTGGTTGATTTAAATTATATTCAAGATAAAAAATTAAATTTTTTTTAGGTTTGATTATTATTGGTAAATTTTCTTTAAACCCTATTAATTTTATTTCATTAGTTGGTAATTCCAAATTATATTCAGTAATTATCAAATCATCATTGCCATTATTAAATATGATGATACTATCTGAAGTAATTTGATTACAATTGATTTTAGATGATATTTGTTGATTAGAATATATAATAGGTGCTTTACCATAAGCCTTAATGGTAATTATAGTATCAAAATTACATCTATCAAACTTCAATCTATATTTTACTTCGCTCCATCCCGTATCTTTTAAATAGATTGTAAAGTCGATATCACTACCATTTTTTAAAGCTTTTATAGGTAATTTTGTGCTTATATTAATATCTTGATTATTAACTATTTTAATAGCTTCTATTAAAAATTCAGAATTACTATTTGAAAAAATTTTAAAAGAACTTGTTAATTCTTCGCCAACAGGCACAGGATCAATAATAATTTTATCAGAAATAGGAAATGCTGTAGGATAATATGATTTTATTACTATAGGAATATTATAAATTTTTTGATTAATTGAATTTTTATTAGTAATAATTGTTAGAAAAATTGTAGTATCTATATTTTGTTTTGCTTGATATTCGATAATAATATTATATATATTACACTTTTGGATATTAAAATCAAAAATATTATTATTAATTATTAAATTTGGAATGCTATTATTAGTTGATAAATTAACAATACAATCGGAAAATGATAAGTTATTTATTCTTAATGTATCTTTTTGAATATCATTAAGGCAAACTTTATCAAAATAAATTGTATCTTTAGAAATTAATTGTTTAGAATTAGAAAGTTTATAAACTCCATTACCAACAATCCATCCACTATTTTGGTCAATAAACCACATATCATCATAATTACCACTATCTAGGCCACAATTTCTTATTTCCCAGTTTTTACCACCATCAGATGTAAAATATACATTTCTATCATTACCACATACCCAACCTTCATACTGATTAATTAAAAAAGAGCCAAACATGTTTTTGCCAGTATTAAAATCGTTCCAAGTTAAACCATTATTTGTTGTAAACCTTGCTCCACCATCAGGTCCCCACCCTTGACAATCTATACCAGAATATGGTAATAAAAAAGAATTGTTAATATTTGTTAATTCTTCTTGCCAAACTTTAGTTCCAGAATTTGAAAATACTTCCCATGTTCCTCCTCCATTTAATGTTCGCCAAATTAATCCACTACTAACAGCATAACCCAAGCCATTTTTATCATATAATATTACATCAGTAAGTCCACTGCCTGGAACATTCCCTTCAAATTTTGTCCAGCTTATTCCGCCATTTGTAGTTTTATAAAATGTCTGATTATTTATGCATCCACCTCCAACTAATATTCCATTATTTTCATCAACAAAATAACAACCCCAATAAAAACCTAATAGTTCACTTGGCGTAATATCTACCCAGGTATTACCTCCGTCAGTTGATTTAAATATTCCATCAGGACCAGAAACATATCCAATATTTAAAGTAGGGAAATGAATATGCTCTAAATGATTAACATCAACAATTGTAGAACCCAACCAAGAATTGCCACCATCAGTAGTTCTTATTACTCTTCCATTAAAACCACAAACCCAACCATAATTTGGATTTGAAGGAAGAAAATAAACATCTAACCAATAATTGTTTTTGTATGGTTCGGGTATATTATTAGATTTCTCCCAATATAGTGCATTAGATTTTAAAGAAAGTAGAATAATAAAAAAAATAATAAATTTATACATTTTAAATAATTACAATGTTTTATATTGCAATTTAACAAATAATTTAAAAAAATGTTACGAAAAACAAAAAAGGGCTAAAAAGCCCTTTTATTTTCTTTTTTTATGACGATTTTTTCGTAATCTTTTTTTTCTTTTATGGGTAGCCATTTTATGACGTTTTCTTTTTTTACCGCAAGGCATAATTACTCCATTTTCTAAAAATTAAACTACAAATATAAAATATTATTTTTAAATTAACAAATCTAAGATACTTTTTGAACAGTTTCTTCATTTAAAGATTGATTTACTTTAGCAAAAAATTCAGGAGATGGTTTAAATAGAGGAACATATCTTTTTTCGAGTGGAACTAATTCTCCAGTTTTAGGATTACGAGCCATACGAGGTTTTCTACTTTTTTGTTTAAAGACTCCAAATCCCCTTAATTCAATTCTCTTACCTTCTGCTACAGCATTAATTATACAAGAAAAAACACCTTCTACTACTGCTTTTGTTTCTACTTTTGTTAGTCCAGTAGCTTTTGAAATTTCATCTACAATATCAGCTTTAGTCATATATTTACCCTTTAAATTTGATACTTTTTTAGTTTTTTAATATTTAAAGATTTCAAATTTACAAAAGAATATATAAATAAATAAAATTATTTAATAATATTTTTTGTTATTAATAATAATTTGAAAATATTAATTTTTAAGGTAAATTTGTATAAGTTTTTCTAACAAATTTTCAAAGAGGATTTTTTTGAATTGGAACGAAGAAAAAACTCCCGAAGATCAAATATTACAAGAAGAATTAAAAAAATCAGGGAAATTACCTATTCATATTGCAATAATTATGGATGGAAATGGTAGATGGGCTTTAGAAAAAAACTTACCGAGATTAGAAGGCCATAGACAAGGTATAGAATCAGTTCGTGATATAGTAAAAGCAGCATCTCAAATTGGAATTAAATACCTTACACTATATGCTTTTTCATTAGAAAATTGGAAAAGACCTGCTTCTGAAGTTAATGGACTTATGAAGTTGTTAGAAATTTATTTAAGGCAGGAAATTGACGAATTGCATAGAAATAATGTAAGACTGAAAACTATTGGCAAGTTTAATTCATTACCTAAAGTGGTTCAGAAATTATTAAAAAATTCTATAGAAAAAACTAAAAACAATAGTGGTCTTACTTTAACTCTTGCTTTGAGTTACAGTGGTCGTTGGGATATTCTAAGAGCAGTTCAAATGATCGGATTAGATATTAGAAGAGGAAAAATTTCTCCTGAAGATATTAATGAAGAACTATTTTCGTCTTATTTATTGACTAATGATTTACCAGATGCAGATTTATTAATTAGAACAAGTGGAGAGATGAGATTGAGTAACTTTTTATTATGGGAAATGGCTTATGGGGAAATCTATATAACTAATAATTATTGGCCAGAATTTCGACGTATTGATTTTTATAATGCAATAAGAGATTTTATTCATAGAGAACGTAGATTTGGAAAAACTTCTCAACAAATTGCATCTGAAAAAAAAGATGAAAGAAAAAATTCTTCTTATATTAATCGGGTAATCAATGTATTTAAAAAAGATTAATTTTGTTTTTTTTATATTTTTAAATTTCTCTTTAATTTTAAACATTTCATTTGCACAGCAAAGTGAACAAGAATTAATGATTGCTGGCATAAGTGTAACAGGTAATGTTTATGCTGATACAGAAACTATTATATCTATTTCGGGATTAAGAGTTGGTAATAAGATTAGATTAATAAATGATTTTAATATACAAAGGGCAATTCAAAATCTATGGAAAAAGAAACAGTTTTCGAATATTGAAGTAGTTTTTGATAAAATTACCAATATGGGGGTATTTTTAGAAATTCGCGTTAAAGAATATCCAAGATTAAATGAATTGATTATAAAAAATAATAAAGAAATAGATGAGTTCGAAATTAAAAAAGTAATTAGTAAAACTAAAGGTGATATAATTACAAAATTTGATATTCAAAGATCAATCGACGAAATTAAGAAACTTTATGAAAAAGAAGGAATTTCATTTGTTGAAATAATAATTAAAGAAGAAGAATCAAACATATCTAATTATATTAATCTAATTTATGATATTGAAGAAGGGATTGTATTTAAAGTAAATTCTATTAACTTTATAGGTAATAATTTATTAGATCAATCTGATTTAAAGAGATCATTTAAAGAAACTTCTACTAAATCTTGGTGGCAGTTTTGGAAAAGTGCAAAATTTGAGAAATCAAAATATGACGAAGACAAGAAATTATTACTTAAATATATGCAAAACGAAGGCTTCATAGATGCTAGAATTATCAAGGATACTTTGATTTTTAACAATCGAGATAAAATAGTTGATATATACATAGAAATTGACGAAGGTCCAAGAGTTTATATTAGAAATATTGATTTTGAGGGTAATGTTGTATTTTCTGATAATATGTTACTAAGAAGATTGGAATTTAACAAAGGTGATTATTATAATTTAGAAAAATTTCAAAAAAATTTAACTGGAAACGAAAACCAAACTGATGCCGCCTCACTATATTTAGATAATGGATACTTACAAGCAAAATTAATACCCGAAATTTATAGAATTCCACCCGATTCTATTGACATAATTATAAAGGTATTTGAAAACGAAAGATTTAAGATTGGAAAAATTGATATAGTAGGTAATACAAAAACTAAAGATAAAGTAATTAGGAGAGAATTATATACTCGTCCTGGAGATTATTTCGATAGGTCAGCTATAATAAGAAGTATCAGAGCTTTGCAGGTAATGCAGTATTTTAATCCCGAGACTTTAAGACCTGATGTAAAACCATCCGAAACCGATAATACAGCGGTAGATTTAGTTTACAAAGTAGAAGAGCGTTCAACAGATACTTTTAATGCTTCTATTGGTTTTGCAGGAACATTTGGATTAACAGGTTCTATTGGATTTACTTTCAATAATTTTTCATTATTAGAGCCACTTAAAGGTGGTGGTGGTCAAATTTTTAATTTTAATTGGGAGTTTGGTCAGGCAAATCGTTATAGAACATTTTCTTTAGGTATTACTGAACCTTGGCTTTTTGATGAACCTACAACAGTAGGATTTAGTCTTTTCGATACTTATTATAACTTTTTAGATTTAAATCAATCTAGAACTGGTTTTGGTTTTAATTTAGGTAGAAGATTTCGTTGGCCTGATGATTACTGGCGAGGTGATTGGAGTTTTAGAGTTCAATTAAATGACAATAAAATTGGGAATATTTATTATAGACAGGGTAAGTATTCAGAATTAACTTTTGGACAAAGATTTTCAAGAATATCAATTAATAATATGTTTTTTCCTTCAACAGGTTCAAAATTCTCTTTAAGTACGGATTTTGCAATGGGATCAATAGGATTAGGTCAAACAGATTATATTAAAAATGAACTAAACTTAGAATTATTTAGTACTTTATCTAAAATCGAAGGTAACGATAGATTAGTTCTAATGTTATCAACTAAATTAGGATATATAAATGGATTTTTATCCGATACTACAATTTCACCAATAGAATTATATAGGATGGGAGGAAATGGCTTAAGTGGATTTAGCAATGTAATACCCCTAAGGGGTTATCCTGATAGCAAATTAGGAACAGGATTTGGTGATAAAGTATTAATAAAATATACTACAGAACTAAGATTTGCAATTTCATTAGACCCAATGCCTATATATATATATGCTTTTGCTGAAGCGGGAAACATATTTAAGAATTTAAAACAAACTGACCCATTCGATTTGAAAAGAGCAGCAGGTTTGGGAGTTCAATTAATGATTGCACCAATAGGTATTGTAGGATTTAGTTATGGATATGGTTTCGATAAATATGCTGACGAACCTGATGTTTCAGGTTGGAGATTTTTATTTCATTTAGGACAGTAACAATATTAAAATATATACGTCAAATAGAAAATTTTATAAATATTGGAGTTTTTATGTATTTTTTCAGATCTTTATTTTTTTTAACGTTTATAATTACCATATCAATTAACTTAGTTTATGCACAAAATAAAGAAAGTTTTAAAGTTGCTGTGGTAGAAGTAGAAACTATACTTAAAGAATTGCCCGAAGCAATAGAAGCTGATAAAAAAATAAAAGAAATAGGTCAAAAATGGCAAGATACTCTTCTACAAATGAGAAATGATTTACAAAGTAAATTTGAGCAGTATCAAAAACAAAAATCAATGATGACTCAAGATCAGCAACAAAAAGAAGAACAGTCTTTACAAGCTCAACAAATGCAATTACTTCAATATCAAGATGAAAAATTTGGACAGCAGGGTGAAATTAATTCTCTACGCGAAAAACTATTAGCACCAATTAGAGAGAAAGTTAAATCAGCAATAGAAACTGTAGCAAAAAAAGAGAAATTTCAATTAGTGTTAGATAAATTAATGGCTTTATATGCCGAATCTGCAATCGATATTACTTATATTGTAATAGATACAATTAAACGTGGCTCTAAATAATTATTTATATGTTTATGTATCAAATTTTATACTATTTTGTCATTGATTAAAAAACATTAAAATGAAAAATATCATTATTTTATTGTTATTTTTATTATCTGCTAATATTGAGATATTATCTCAAAGAGTAGCATTTATAAATTCTAAAACTATAAGAGAAAAGTTCCCCGAAGCACAACAAGCCCAACAAAGAGTTCAATCTATGAATGATGAATGGAAAAGAGAAATTGACGCTATGCAGCAAAAAATTGATAATATGGAGTTCGAGATAAAAAAAAATAGATTAGTTTGGACTGAATCCGAAAGAATTGCTAAAGAAAATGAACTTTTAAATTACAAAAAACAAAGAGACGAATATGCAAGACAAGTTTATGAAACTAATGGAAAATTCGATAATGCTATTACTACAATTTTTACACCTGTTGAAGAAAAAATTTATGCAGCAGTACAACAAGTTGCCGCAGATAAAGGTTTTGATATAATCTTAGATCAAAGTATTCAACCATTACCATATGTAAATTATAAATACGATCTTACAATTAATGTATTAAAAGTATTAGGAGTGGATGTTTCTGAATTAGAAAAAGAATTACAAGACAAAATTGAAAAAGATCCTCGTAATGCAGAAACAGAATCTAAAGTTCCAAGAAGAAGGAGTAGAACTGATAAAAATGAACAGATAAAACAAGAAAGACAATTTGATGAAAGAGAAACACCAAAAACAAAACCTGATCCCGATGAAATAAAAGAATTATCTAAACCAAAAAATCGTTGAATATGTTTAATTTAAATGAAATAATTGAAGTAACGGGTGGAATAGCTGTAGGTAATACTCAAAAAGTTCTAAAACAATTAAATAGAATTGAATATGCTACAGAAGGCGAGTTAACATTTTACATAAATGAAAAATATAAAAAATTTCTATTAAATTCTAAAGCAACTTGTATAATTGTTCCTGAAGATATAGAAATATATCCTAAAGAAAATCAAGTCTTTATAAAATGTAAAAATCCATTTAATAGTTTAATTAACCTTTTAAATCATTTAAGTAAAAAAGATAATCTACCTTATGGAATTATTCACCATTCTGTTATTATTGAAGACGAGTGTTTAATAGATGATACCGTTTCAATAGGAGCAAATTCTGTTATTGGAAAAAATGTTAGAATAGGTAAAAATACAATTATAAAATCGAATGTTTGTATAGATGATAATGTAACAATTGGAAATAATTGCATCATATATTCAAATGTTAGTATATATAAAGAATGTAAAATTGGGAATAATTGCATAATCCATTCTGGCTCCGTTATAGGTTCTGATGGATTTGGGTTTT